>Ga0164307_10000770_pt1 | contig 14212 bp, 10 predicted proteins | sample Whisoiple_243_MG_FD_110214 | JGI IMG/M metagenome (GOLD analysis project Ga0164307, IMG submission 110214) | Soil microbial communities amended with fresh organic matter from upstate New York, USA - Whitman soil sample_243_MG | ecosystem: Environmental > Terrestrial > Soil > Unclassified >...
ATCGGCGGCGCGACCCGGTCGCAGGATCCGGACGGCACGGCGCTGGTGACGGCTGCTTTTCGCCGCGCCGGACGACTCGGCATGTTCGACGCCATCCGCTGGCTGAGCCTGCGTCGTCCCGACCTGATGCCGCAACTGCACCGGATCGACCGTCCGACCCTGATCACGACAGGAGCGGACGACCCGGGCTGGACGATCGCGGATGCGCAGCCGGCTGCCGATCAGCTGCGCAGCGGCGCACTGGTCGTCACCTCCGGCAACGGACACATCGGGCCGGTGCTCCGCCCGGAACTGGTCGAGCTGATCACCCAGTTCTGGCGCAATCCGGAAGAAACGATTCGACTGCGGCGGAACGGCTCGTCGACGACACCCAGCCGGGGTGACCCGAAACCACTGCACCGCCAGGTAGCCGCGCACCCGACGGCGAGCCCCGTTGTCTGAAGGCCACCCGAGCGGGTACCAACGACGATATGCCCGCCCGCAACAAGAAGCCCTCGCCGAGCACCGACGGCGCGGGCTCGTCGCAGCCCGGCGCTGCGACATCGGCGGACCCGAAAGCACTGACGCAACAGGCCCAGCCGGCCGGCTCGGCCACCCGACAGGCGGAGATCGAGACCAAGCTCGAGATCGAGCCGGACGTCAAACTGCCGTCACTCGGTAAGCGCCGCCGGTTGGCGGCCGTCGGGATCGCCGGCGTCGAGGACCCGAAGACCTACGACCTGGACGCCACGTACTACGACACCGAGCACCTCGACCTGCTGCGCTCGAAGATGACGTTGCGCCGGCGAACGGGCGGCACCGACGCCGGGTGGCACCTGAAACTCCCTGCGGTGCAGGGCGCCAGGACCGAGGTGGGGCTGCCGCTGGCGTCCGGCGAACCGGGTGACGTCCCGGCCGAGTTCGTCGGGCTGGTGCGCGGCGCGGCGCGGGGTCGGCCGCTGGTGCCGGTCGCCCGGCTGGAGAACCGCCGAACGGTCCGTCACCTGCTCGACGAACACGGCAGCACCATGATCGAGGTGGCGGACGACCACGTCACCGCCACCCCGCTGCTGGCCGGGTCGGCCAAGCCGTCGCAGTGGCGCGAACTGGAGGCCGAGATCATCGACGGCACCCGCGACCAGCTGGCCGCGACAGTCGACGTGCTGCTCTCGGCCGGCGCGAGCAAGGCGTCATCGGCGTCCAAACTGGCTCGGGCACTGCGCTATTCGCCGCCTGCAGCGCCGCGCAGCAAGTCCGCGGGGGTCGCCGTCGTCACCGCGCTGGGACGCCAGCGTGACCTGTTGATCGTTGCCGATCGCGGACTGCGGGACGGTGTCGACGGGGCGCTGCACGACGCGAGATCCGCCGCCCGGCGAATCCGGGCCGTACTCACCGTGTACGGACCGCTGTTCGACGACGGACGGATCGACCGTGTGAAGGCTGCGTTGCGCGGGTTCGGCAGCGTCCTCGGGGTCGCACGTGATCTCGACGTGGCGCATCGGCGACTGCTCGCCCAGCTCGTCGAGGAGCCCGACGAGTACGTCAGATCCACCCGAGCCCGCCTGGACGACGCCTGCGATCGCCGGCTCGCCGTCGCCCGGGCAGAGGCGCGGGAACTGATCGACTCGGACGACTACCTGCAGATGCTGCGCGGCATGGACGAGCTGCTCGCGCATCCGACCCTGTCCAAGAACGGGCATCGTGCGGCGGGCAACGAGTTGCCGGCCTTGATCGCCACCTCGTGGGAGCTGCTCCGGCAGCAGGCCGATGACGCGCTCGGCGACCCGGAGAACCTCGAACTGGTGCACCGGGTCCGCAAGTTGGCGAAGACCCTTCGGTACGCCACCGAAGCCGCGATCGGCGCACTCGGTTCCGACGCGGTGGTCCTTGCCTCCGCCATGGAGGAGATCCAGGAGACACTGGGCGAATTCCAGGACGCCGGGTATGCCGCCTCCCTGCTCGCCGCCCTGGCCCTGGAGGAGAAGACGGACGGCGCAGCCGGTTTCATCTTCGGCCGGCTGCATGCGTTCGAACAGGCCATCGCGCAGGGTGCCTTCGACGAATTCTCCGACGTCTGGGACCGGGTCGAGGACGGTGATCTGGTCGCGGTGCTCAGTCGTTGAACCCGCTCCAGATCACCGACGATCACGGGGCCGAGTGTGGAGCGCCCATCCCGGGATCGATTCTGGTTGGCCCGGCAGCCGTCGGCTCGACGTCGAAATCGAAGATCGCGGTCGGGATGTAGACCGTGGCGCAGGCATTCGGGATGTCGACGACACCGGACAGCCGTCCCTCGATCGGCGCCGCCCCGAGGATCAGGTAGGCCTGTTCCGGGCTGTACCCGAACTTCGTCAGGTAGTCGATGGCGTGCAGGCACGCCCGCTGATAGGACAGGTGCGAATCCAGGTACCGCTGCTCTCCGTCCAGCGTCACCGAGGTCCCCGAGAAGGCAATCCACTCACTGAATCTCGGGTCGACCGTGCCTGGCATGAAGATCGCGTTCTCGGCGACCCCGTAGGTCTCCATCCCGCCCTTGATCAGGTCGACGTGCAGATCGATGAAGCCGCCCATCTCGATCGCGCCGCAGAACGTGATCTCCCCGTCGCCCTGGGAGAAGTGCAGGTCACCAAGGGACAGATTGGCGCCGTCGACGAACACCGGATAGAACACCCGGCTGCCCTTGGACAGGTTCTTGATGTCCTGGTTCCCGCCGTTCTCCCGCGGCGGCGCGGTCCGCGCCGCCTCGCCGGCCACCCGGGCGTACTCCGACTCGGGCAACGACCCGAGCACCGCGAACTCCGGTTCCGGCGGCAACGCCAGCGGTGGCACCCGGTTCGGGTCGGTATCGATCAACGCCTGCTCACGTGAGTTCCAGCGGGCCAACAACTCTGCCGATGGCGCCGTCCCCATCAGACCAGGATGGATCAATCCAGCGAACGAAACCCCGGGAATGTGACGCGATGTCGCGATCTGCCCCTGGAAATCCCAGATCGCCTTGTACGCGTCCGGGAACACATCGGTCAGGAATCCGCCGCCGTTGCTCTTGGCGAAGATGCCGGTGTACCCCCAACCCTGCCCCGCCAGTGGACCGGAGTCCTCCTGGGGAATCGGACCGACGTCCAGGATGTCGACGATCAGCAGGTCACCCGGCTTCGCACCCTCGACCCGGAACGGCCCGCTGAGCTTGTGCACCGTCTTCAGCGGCGCATTCAGGATGTCGTCGGCCGAATCGTCGTTGACGATGGCGCCGTCGAACCACTCACGGCAATCGACGCGAAAACTGTCCCCCGGTTTGACGGTCGCCACCGGCGGGATCTCCGGATGCCATCGGTTGTGTCCGACCTTGACCTGATCCTCGAACTTCTTCGTCGAGTCGAGTGGGAAGATCACCTCTGGCATGGTGGCTCCAGTTCTGCTGGGATGGGCGGCAACTGTTCGAGTGCGCTGGGACCGATCCGCGTCAGGGACGGGGTAACTTGGCGTGCAACGGGTTTCGGGTGATGATCGGCCCCGTTGGGGACGGTCCCGGAATGCGCCCGGTGATCACCTGGGGGCTGTCGGCGCTGGCCGCCGAGCGCTCGATCGCCGTGCGATATCCGTTGGCGCCGTGCCCGATCAGCGGGGCGGTGATCACTCTGGCGCCGAGCGCGGCGCAGTCCGGACATGCCGACCTGGCCGGCGCTGTGCCGATCGGGAAGGCGGCGTCGAACGGCCCGCAATTCTGGCACCGGAACAGGTACACCGCCATCGATCACGCCTCTCCCCGGAACGTTTCGCCTGCAGGATTCCCTCGCCGAGAACACTCACCGTAGGCAAGCCTGAGCGCTGCGTCAACGGCTGGATGCGTTGCCACTTCTCTGCTTTCGGATCAGTCGAGTGCGGTCCCGCGGGTGGTCACCGTCGACCTCGATTCGCGGCGAGCCGGTGCAGCACGCTGACCAGCAGGTCGATCTCCTGCGTGGTGTTGTAGAAGGCGAGAGAGGGTCGCACGGTCGCCTCGACCCCGAAGCGACGCAAGATCGGCTGTGCGCAGTGATGCCCCGACCGGACGGCGATCCCCTCCTGGTTCAGCGCGGCGCCGACCTCCTCGGTGCGATAGCCGTCGAGGACGAAAGACAGCACGCTGGCCTTGTCGGTAGCGGTGCCGATCATCCGCAGACCGCGAACGGCGCGCATCCGCGGCGTCGCGTACTCCAGCAGCGAGTGCTCGTAGTCGGCGATCCGCTCCGGTCCGATCCGGGTCACGTAATCGAGCGCGGCGCCGAGGCCGACGGCGTCTGCGATGTTGCCGGTGCCGGCCTCGAACCGGTTCGGCGGATGCTGGTACACGGTCTTTTCGAAGGTCACGTCGGCGATCATGTTGCCGCCGCCCTCCCACGGCGGCATGGACTCCAGCACCTCGGGCTTGCCGTAGAGCACACCGATCCCGGTCGGGCCGAAGATCTTGTGTCCGGAGAAGACGAAGAAGTCGGCCCCGAGCGTCTGCAGGTTCACCCGCAGGTGCGGCACCGACTGCGCCCCGTCGACCAGCACGCAGGCGCCCGACCGGTGCCCCATCTCGATGATCTGCCGGATCGGGGTGACGGTGCCGAGCGCATTCGACACCTGTGTCACCGAGACGAGTTTCGTCTTGTCACAGAGCAACTTTGCGTATTCGCCGAGCAGGATCTGGCCGGAACTGTCCACCGGGATCACCCGCAGTTTCGCGCCGGTCTCGGAGATCAGTTGCTGCCACGGCACGATGTTCGCGTGGTGTTCCAGGTGCGAGATGATGATCTCGTCGCCCCGGTGGATGTTCTTGCGCCCCCAACTCTTTGCCACCAGGTTGATCGCCTCTGTCGCGCCGCGGACGAAGACGATGTCCTTTTCCGATCCGGCACCGATGAACCGGGCGACCGTTTTCCGCGCGCCCTCGTAGGCGTCGGTCGCCCGCGCCGCCAGCTCGTGGGCGGCGCGATGGATGTTGGAGTTCTCATGGCGGTAGAAGTGCGCGAGCCGATCGAGGACGGCCTGTGGCTTTTGCGTCGTCGCCGCATTATCCAGCCATACCAACGGCTTTCCGTTGACCCGTTCGGCCAGGATGGGGAAATCCCGCCGGACGAGCGCAACGTCGAACGGTGGATGCGGGTCCGGGAACCCCACAGCCGCACCGCCCGGTGCCTGCGAGGCCGGCGTGCGATCGGCGAAGTAGAACGCCGGCGACGACAGGGTCTGCGGCTGGTCCGGAAGGTTCTGCTGCTTCGGGAGCGTGCCGGTCGCTCCCGGCAGGGTGTCGACGGTTGGCGGGTCGACCTGCGACGGGCTCAGTGCGGCCGACACCAGGGTGTCCAGACCCGGCTCGGCAGCGCCGCGGTAGGGGCTCGTCTCGGCGACGAAGTAGTACGGGGTCGATGGCGTCGGCACCGGCGCGGGCGCATCGGGAACAGCGATCGGCGGCTGTGGCGTCGCCGGCATCGGTGCGGCGGTGGGATCCGCCACCAGGTCGCCGGTCTCGAGGTCGGCTGGCGATCCTGCTGCTCCGGTCGGCAGGTCGGTCGACATCGGATCGCTCGCGTCCGGCGCCACCGGCAGTGCCCCGGTCGCTCCGGTCGCTACGGTCGAGCCCGGCACTCCGGGCACCCCTGGCATGGTCGGCGTTGTCGGACCGGAGGGGATTTCGAACGGCGTGCGGTGCTGATCGGCGGCCGGCGACGGCGCTCCGAGGCCGGCGCCGGTCGTCGCTGCACTGGATCCGACGGTGAGGTCGGGCGGACCGCTGGGCGCACCGAGGCCGCCGAGCAGCTGATCGCTGGCCGGCACGCCCGGAACGCCGGCGCTCGGCAGCGGGCCGGCGAGGCCCTGCAGCGGTGGGATCTGCGCGCCACCGGGTGCGGACGGAACGGCGAGGCCGCCGGCGGTACTGAACGGAACCGACCCGACACCTTCCGGCGGTCCCGCCGAGGGAGAGAGGCCGCCTGCAGACAAGGGCGCCGTCACGTCCGGCGGACCGTTGGGTAACCCGCCGGCGCCGACCAGCTGATCGGAAGCGGGCAGCCCGGGGACCGGCTCGTCGGGTCGCGGCGCCGTGCTGCCGGGGATCGCAGGAGTGAGGTCCCCGGGATCGGCCAGTTGCAGGCCGGTCAGTCCAGGAACGATCGGACCCTCCGGAAGCACTGGACCGAGACCCTCCGCGCCCAGCAGTCCCGAGATGAGCTCGGTCAGGTCGGGGATCGACCGGCCCGGCGAATACCCGGAGCCGGCGGCCGGCTCGGTGGCGGCAACACCGGGCGGGTCGGGAACTTCACCGGTCACGGCTCGGCCGCCGACCGGCAACGATGAGCCCGCAGATGACGGGGCAATCGGCGAGGATGCGGCGGGATTGTCGTCGCCCGGAACGCGGGAGATCTCGGTGGATCTCGCGGGCACGTCCACCCGCGGCGCATGCTCGACTTCCCGTCCGACGCCGGGATCGGCACCTCCGGTCGGCGTGGTCGCAGACCCGCCCGCGGTGGGCGCGCCCAGTGCCGAGGCACCGGGCGACGGGACCCCGGCGGGCGACGAACCGGGCAGCGCGGCGAAGAACTCGCCGGCCAACCGGTTCAACGTCGCTTCGTCGGGCAGCCAGTCCGGCAGGTCCGGAGCCCCGGTCAGGTCCGGCGGTGACGTCACCAGATCAGCGGTAGGTCGGGGCGTAGTCATGGAACTTGTCGACCGCGACATCGTCCAGCACGGCGAGCGCGTCGTCGGTCAGCACGGCCATCGAGCAGTACAACGACACCAGGTACGAGGCGATCGCGCTGCGATCGATGCCCATGAAACGCACCGACAATCCCGGTCCCTGCTCCCCGGCCAGGCCCGGCTGATACAGCCCGACCACGCCCTGCCGGGCCGCCCCGGTCCGCATCAACAGCACCTTCGTCTTCCCGTCGACCAGCGGAACCTTGTCGCACGGAACGATCGGCAGGCCCCGCCAGGTGACGAACTGCGACCCGAACAGGCTCACCGTTGGCGGCGGCACCCCCCGCCGGGTGCATTCCCTGCCGAAGGCGGCGATCGCGATCGGATGGGTCAGGAAGAACGCGGGCTCCTTCCACACCAGCGCGATCAGGTTGTCCAGATCGTCGGGCGTCGGGGGCCCGCCCAGTGTCGGGATCCGTTGCGAGGCAGCGCAGTTGGCGATCAGCCCGTAGTTGGGGCTGTTGATCAGCTCGCCTTCCTGGTGCTCCTTGATGGCCTCGATGGTGAGCCGGAGCTGCTCCTTGATCTGGTCGTGCGGGCTCGAATACAGATCGGAGACCCGGGTGTGCACATCCAGAATGGTCGACACCGAGTTCAGCACGTACTCGCGAGGGTTCTCCTCGTAGTCGACGAACGTCGTCGGCAGCGGGGACTCGTCGTAGTTGCTGCAGACGACGTCCACCTCTTCCGGGTGCTTCACCTTGTTCACCCGATAGATGCCCGCCTCCACCGGGACCCAGGCCAGCAGGTGCACCAACCACCTCGGCGTGATGGTCGCCATCTGCGGGACGGTCTTGGTGACATCGGCGAGATTCCGGGCCGCGGCATCGCCGAGAGCGTTGGACTGTGCGTGACCTGTGACCATTCGCGTTGCTCCTCGGGGCCTTCTGACAGCCGGACTGTTTGCAGCTGCCGGGAACGTCTTGGACCCTATCCGCATCCGCCGCCCGGGGGCAGGGCGGGTTGCGGCTCATTTTCCGAAGTGCCCGGTGCACCCCGACGGCGCCGGACGCCACCTCGCCCGGACGCGCTGTGCATCGAGGTCCCGGCCCATTGCGCACGCCTGCGTGAGCACCACCCTCCGGTCGGTACGGTGCTGACGTGACCACCGATCAGCACGACCTGTTGGAACAACGCCCGTTTCCCCGCCTCGCCGCCACTGGAGCGGCGCATGCCGCCGCCTCGGTGGTGGGTCTGGGGTGTTGGCAACTCGGCGCGGATTGGGGCGCGGTCAGCGAGGACGACGCGTTGTCGGTGCTGGCGGCCGCTGCCGACGCCGGAGTCACCTTCTTCGACACCGCCGACGTCTACGGGGACGGCAGGAGTGAACAACTGATCGGTCGATTCCTCGCCGGCCGCAGTTCCGCCGCCACCGAGATCATGGTGGCAACCAAGGTCGGCCGTCGCGCCGACCCGTTCGTCGCCGAGACCTATACCGCGGACAACCTCCGGTCGTGGATCGATCGGTCGAGGCGCAACCTCGGCGTCGACACCCTCGATCTTGTCCAGCTGCACTGCCCGCCGACGCCGGTGTTCTCCGACGACGCGGTCTTCGACGTGTTGGCAGCACTGGTCGACGAAGGCGTGATCGCCGGGTACGGGGTCTCCGTCGAGACCTGCGCGGAAGCGCTCACCGCCATCGCGCGTCCGGGGGTGGCAAGCGTGCAGATCATCCTCAACGCCTTCCGGCTCAAGCCCCTCGATGAAGTGCTGCCCGCAGCAGCAGCCGCCGGCGTCGGCATCATCGCCAGAGTGCCGCTCGCCAGCGGGTTGCTGTCCGGTCGGTACAGCCGATCCACCACCTTCGCCGCCGACGATCACCGCAACTACAACCGCGGTGGCGCCGCGTTCGACGTCGGCGAGACTTTCTCTGGCGTGGACTTCGAGACCGGACTGGCCGCGGTTGCCGATCTGGTCGCCGAGGTTCCCGAGGGCGCGACACTGCCGCAGACAGCGCTCCGCTGGATCATCGATCAACCGGGCGTGACCATCGTGATCCCCGGTGCCCGCAATCCCGAACAGGCGCGGGGCAACGCCGCAGCTGGACTGCTGCCCGCTGTTCCGGACGCGTTCGCCACGGCTGTGCGCACGACCTACGACAACCGGCTCCGGGCGGCGATCCACCCCCGCTGGTAGCAGCCTCCACTCCCACGTCGCAGCGTCGACCCCCATCCCTCCGCCCAACCCCTGTTGATCAACCACTTGCGCATGCTTTCAGGCCGTACAAGCATTCGATAGTGGTTGATCAACAGCGGAATTGGTGGGTGTGAGAGACGCCGAGGGACTCCCCGGGCGGGGTCGACAGATCGGTGACAGGTCGATGAAAGGTCCCCCGGCCACGCTGGCACGGCAACCCAGCAATCCCTTGGGGGACACCGATGCCGTGCTCGACCTGCACCACCGACGGCGTATCCGCGCCGTCGGAGCCTTCGATCGTCCTGAATCCACTTCCTGTCGCGATCCCCGGCGCCCCGGTGACTTCTGCGGCCCCAGCTCGGAGAGCACTTGCTCCGAAGAACTACCGCCGGCTGCAGATCACCGCCCTGCGGGCCGGCGACACGGCGACCGTCCGGCGGGTGTTCGACGGGTTGTCCGGCCGGTCGCGCTACCTGCGGTTTCACGCCGGCCGCGCCACCCTGCCGATCCGGATGCAGCGCGGATTGGCCGACATCCGGCCCGATCAGCACATTGCGCACGTCGCGGTGCTGGCGGGCAGACCCGTCGGGTTGGTCCGCTGGATCCGGTTCGAGAACGACCGCCGGGACGCCGAACTGGCCGTCGAGGTGATAGACGCCGTTCAGCGCACCGGCATCGGTCGCGAGCTGATCCGCCGCGCCGCTCGATCCGCGGTCGCCGCCGGCATCGAACACTTCATCGGGTACCTCTCGCCGGGAAACTCCGAGCTCCGAGCCAGAGCCATTGCCCATGGCGGCGTCGTCGACCCGGACGATCGCAGCCTGGTGCGGTTGCACGTCGGCGCTCTGCTCCGATCGTTGGAGCCACCAGCACCGCAGCTCCCGCGACAGCGCCGACGATGACGCAGCTCCTCCGATCGCATCGAAACGCCTACCAGTCAGCATCTTTCGCCACATGCGGCAACGGTCCGCACGATCGGCCGGTGGTGTCGCCGACCAGTACGGTTGCCAGGAAATCGTGACCCGGGCGAGGTCGGTCTGTGGTTGCATGTCCGCATGCACGTGGGAGTGCTCGGTCCGCTGACCGTGCGGCGGGACGGGCCTGATGTGGCGCTCCGCGGGCAACGGTTGCGCGATCTCTTCGCCGTGTTGTTGCAACGGCGGGGGCGGCCCGTCCCGGCCGAGGTGTTGCTCGACCTGGTGTGGACGCAGCCGTCCGGCACCCTCACCGTTGCCGCCGTGCACACCGTGGTTGCCCGCCTGCGGCGTCAGCTGGGTGCCGACTCGATCACCTCGCAGGACGCCGGTTACCTGATCGACGCTCGGGTCTCGACCGATGAGGACACCTTCGTCGACCTGGTCGGCCAAGCGCGAGGCCTGCTGGTCGGAGGCGATCCGGCCGGGGCCGCGACCGCATTCCGCGAGGCACTGAGCTGTTGGCACGGTGACGAAGCGTTCGAAGATGTCCGCGCGGATCTGGTCGACACCGACCGGGCCAGGCTCGCCGAGTTGCGGGCAACGGCAATCGAGGAACTCGCCGACCTACTGCTCGCCGACCCGGAGATCGGTGACCCGGCGGCTGCCTACCTGCTGGGCAGCGGGCTGATCGCCCGACAGCCGTTGCGCGAGAAGGCCTATCAATTGACGATGTTGGCCGCCGCCCGGTGCAATCGTCAGGCCGACGCAGTGCACACCTACCAGGCACTGCGCCGGCAACTGCGCGACGAACTCGGCATCGAGCCGAGCAGGTCCAGCGCGGAGCTCTACACCAGGATCCTGAGGCAGGACCTGAAACCACCTGCAATGGAGCCACGTCCGTCCCGAACGTCGACCGGCGGCGGAGCATCCGGCCTGCCCGCCCCGGTCAGCCCGTTGATCGGACGAGATGTGGAGCTGGCCAGGCTGATCGACGCGGTGACCGCCGGCCGGCGGTTGATCACCCTCATCGGCCCGGGCGGGGTGGGCAAGAGCCGGCTGATGATCGAGCTCGGCGCGCGGCTCGCCGGCTCGAAAGAGCTGCTCTACACGGAGCTTTCGGGTCTTGCGCAGATCGGACCCGGGGAGCTGGCAGAAGCGATCGCGGTGGGCCTCGGGATCCGGCTGACCCGGCATGAGCCGGTCGATGCCATCGTCCAGGCACTGGCGACCGGCCGACGCCTCTTACTGCTCGACGAGGCGGAGTGGGTGATCGACGCTGTCGGGTCGGTGGCCGGGGAGATCCTCGATCGCTGTCCCGGTGTCCAGATCGTCATCACCTCGAGGCTTCCCATCGATCTGCACGATGAAGCGCTGATCGTCCTCGACCCGCTCGGTCTGCCGGACGATGGCGCCACGCTGGACGACATCAGATCGGCGCCCGCGGTCCAGTTCCTGGTCCAGCGGCTGGCGGATCGGGCTGTGCAGGTTGGCTCCGACCCCGGATCGGCCGATCTGCTCGCCTCGATCGCCGGTCGGGTTGACGGGCTGCCACTCGCTCTCGAACTCGCTGCCGGTCAGGCGACCGGTCGGAGCCTGTCTGAGCTGGCCGAGCTCGTCCGGTCGCCGCTGGATGTGCCGGCCGCCCAGCGAACACGGAACGCCCGGCACCGAACGTTGCGGGACACGCTGGAATGGAGCCTGAGCCGGCTGGAACCCGGGCATCGGCGAGTGTTGCGCCGGCTGGCGGTGTTCGCCGGTCGCTTCGACATGGCAGCCGCGATCGCAGTCGTCGGTCCCGCCGCCGAAGACCCCGGCTCGACGGTGCGCGCTCTGGCCAGGGATGCCCTGATCCACGTCGACCGGACCAGTTCGTCGCGATTGACGTTCCGGCTGCTCCGAACGGTGCGCGAACTCGCCCTCGAGGACATGGAACCCGACGAGCTGGCAGCGACCCGGGTCCTGCACCGGCGGTGGCATGCCGACCGGTGGCGGTCCACCGGTAGCGAGCTGATCCCTGATGTCCGCGCGCATCTCGACGATTATCTGGATGCCCTGCGGTCGGCGCTGGCCGATGACGACGACGTCGCGCTGGCCGATCTGACCGTCACCCTGACCGAGTTCTGGCGATTCGCCGGCGGGCAGGCCACCGGGCTGCGGTGGATCGGCACCGTGCTCGACAGCGACATTCTCGGCACCGCCGACCGGGCCAGGGTGATGGCCCAACGGGCGGCTCTCGCCCTGAATCACGATCCGGCGTTGGTCCTGGCCGATACCGCGGCCGCGATCCCGCTGCTCGAATCCACCGGTCACTCCGCCTTCACCGTCACCGCAGTGTCGGTACGGGCACTGGAACTCCTGGCCCAGGGCCGGCTGACCGAGGCGATCGAACACGCCCAGCACGCGGTGCGGATCGCCAGGAGCCGGACGGCGGATGAACTGGGCAATGCCCTGGGTGACCAGGCGGTGATCTACGCGGTGGTCGGCGTCCCGGACCGGGCAACTGCAGCGGTCGACGAGGCCGTCGGTTGCCTGCGGGGCAGGGCCACGACACCGGAGGGTGTGGTGGCGGCCGGGGCCATCGCCCTCGCCCTGGTCAACCTCGAACGATTCCAGGATGCCGTCGATCTGCTCGACGGCGTCGACATTCCACCCGCGGCGAGCCCGCCGCCGGCCAGGTTCCGGCTCACCCTCGGCTGGGCCTGCCTCGGCGCCGGCCACTTCTCCCGGGCGCTGCGCTGTTTCGTCGACGCGATCCCTCCCCCGACCCGGAAACCGGTCGATCAGGGCCCCGCCGATCGACACGGTGCCGATCGACACAGTGCCGATCGACACAGTGCCGAAACCCTGTTGGGGGTCGGCTGCACGTTGGCCGCCATCGGTCACGACGACGCAGCACCGGCGCTGGCCGGCGCGCTGGAGCTGCTCGCCAGGGTCGACTACCGCTCGCCGCCGGCACTGGAGCGGGCCATCGCCCGTGCCCGGGCGCAGGTCGACCATCGATCATGGCCGCGGCTCGCCGACGAGCCGACGGAAGACCTACTGGAGCGCCTCGAACGAGACGTGCGCTCTCTCGGTGTCGGCTCTGCCGACAGCAGATCCGCTGCCGGTTGATCCGCGAGCTCCCGGCCCCCGGCGCGTTCATGGTGGACAGCAGGCACCGCACGGTGTGCCGGTCTACCGAAGGGGATGCTCATGTTCAGTACTTCATCGGCGGTGATGGCGGCGGAGGTGACACCTTCCGGACCGTTCGACGATCAGCTGGCCACCAGGCTGCTGCACCAGCGGATCATCGTCCTCGGTCAGGAGGTGGATGACCCGATCGCCAATCGGATCTGCGCCCAGCTGCTGCTGCTCTCCGCCGAGGACCAGCGACGGGACATCAGTCTCTACATCAACTCTCCCGGCGGTTCGGTGTCCGCCGGACTGGCCATCTACGACACGATGCGACTGATCCCGAACGACGTCAGCACGTTGGCCATGGGAACGGCCGCCAGCATGGGCCAGTTTCTGCTCTCGGCCGGAACCCACGGCAAGCGATATGCCCTGCCGCACGCCCGGATCCTGATGCATCAGGGCTCTGCCGGAATTCGCGGGACCGCCGTCGACGTCCAGATCCAGGCCGAGAACCTCGAGTACACCAAGGCTTTGATGAACCGCCTGATCTCCGAGCACACCGGCCAGGCACTGGAGACGATCGCCAGGGACGCCGACCGTGACCGCTGGTTCACCGCGGCCCAGGCGCTCGAGTACGGGTTCGTCGACCGGGTCCTGCAGACCGTTGCCGACATCCGGCCGACGGTCGACCGGCAGCGGATCGGGTTGAGCTGACATGGGTCACTACACCGTCCCGACCGTCGTCGAGAAGACCCCGTCCGGCGAGCGGGTTGTCGATGTCTACAGCCGGCTGCTCACCGACCGGATCATCTACCTGGGCACCGAAATCGACGATGACGTCGCGAATGTCATTGTTGCGCAACTGCTCTACCTGGAGTCGGACAACCCGGACCGGGAGATCGGCCTGTATATCAACTCGCCCGGCGGATCGATGTCGGCGATGACGGCCGTCTACGACACCATGCAGTTCGTGCGCGCACCGGTGGCCACCACCTGTGTCGGCCAGGCCGCGTCGGCGGCGGCGGTGTTGTTGGCGGCGGGCGCCCCCGGACGACGGGCGCTCCTGCCGCACACCCGGGTGCTCCTGCATCAACCGTCGGCCGGTGGCCAGGGCACCATCTCCGACCTGTCGCTGCAGGCCAACGAACTGTTGCGGGTGCGCTCGCAGATGGAGGAGGTGCTCAGCGCGCACACCGGGCAGGACATCGCGACCCTGCGCGCGGACACCGACCGGGACAAGATCTTCACCGCAGAGCAGGCGGTGGCTTACGGTCTGGCGGACACGATCATCAGGAACCGGACCATCGCGGTCGCCCGGCCGGCCTGAAAGCTTCCGGACAAGCGGTACA
>Ga0164307_10000771_pt1 | contig 14211 bp, 13 predicted proteins | sample Whisoiple_243_MG_FD_110214 | JGI IMG/M metagenome (GOLD analysis project Ga0164307, IMG submission 110214) | Soil microbial communities amended with fresh organic matter from upstate New York, USA - Whitman soil sample_243_MG | ecosystem: Environmental > Terrestrial > Soil > Unclassified >...
CGCTTCTGCAGCGCCTTGCGCAGCACGAACCGGGTCTGCGGCAACGGCCCCTCGGACGCGTCGACCAGCAGCACGACGCCGTCGACCATCATCAGCGCCCGCTCCACCTCGCCGCCGAAGTCGGCGTGCCCGGGGGTGTCGACGATGTTGATGACCATGTCACCGCGACGCACCGCGGTGTTCTTCGCCAGGATGGTGATGCCCTTTTCGCGCTCCAGGTCGTTGGAGTCCATCACCCGGTCGGTGTGCGCGGACCCGATCCGGAAGGCGCCGGACTGCCAGAGCATGGCGTCGACCAGGGTGGTCTTGCCGTGGTCGACGTGCGCGACGATCGCGACGTTACGCAGGTCGGAACGAACAGAACGGTCAGCCACGACTGCAGTACTCCTCGGGTTCGGGGAACGCTCCGGATGGCACCGCGACGGTGACCGGTGAAGCGTTGGATCGGCCACCCACCCGGCAGTACCGACGCAGTGCAGCCTTCCGAGTCTACCGGCGCGCGCCGGTCCCACGACGCGCTCCGGACTCCGGGCGGGTGTCATCCATTACATTTCACCGATGGCGGAACCATTGCACGGCGACTTCCCGCTCGGCCCGGACGGCCTTCCCGACCTGCCGTTGCAGGTGCTGGAGGAGGACGAGAACATCCCACCGCGGCCCGAGGAGGAGGTCGCCGACCGGGATCGCACCGAGCCGTCCGCGCACTGACCCGGAAAGCTACGGTGCTGATCAGTCCGGAGCGCGGGTGCTGGGGAAGCCGGGCATCGGATTGACGTCGGTGTCGATCCGGTCGCCGGTGCCCAGCACCGGCTCCTCGCTCAACGGCGCCGGGAATTCGTCGCCCAGCGGCACCTCGGTCGGGTGCAGCACCCTGGCCAGGAACGACTTCGTCCGCTCGTGCTGGGGGTTGCCGATCACATCCTCTGGCGGTCCCTCCTCGACGATGTAGCCACCGTCCATGAAGACGACCCGGTCGGCCACGTCGCGGGCGAACGACATTTCGTGGGTGACGACCATCATCGTCATCCCCTCCTTGGCCAGGCCCTTCATCACGGCGAGGACCTCACCGACCAGCTCCGGGTCGAGCGCGGAGGTCGGCTCGTCGAACAGCATCAGATCGGGCGACATCGACAGCGAACGGGCGATGGCGATGCGTTGCTGCTGTCCGCCGGAGAGCTGCGCCGGAAAGGACTCCTCCTTGTGCGCCATGCCGACCCGCTCCAGGTTCTCCCTGGCGATCTTCTCGGCCTCGGACTTCGAGCGCTTGAGCACCTTGGTCTGCGCCACCGTCAGATTGCGCAGCACGGTGAGGTGCGGGAAGAGGTTGAACGACTGGAACACCATGCCGATGCGCCGGCGGACCTTGTCGATGTCGACGTCCGGATCGGTCATCTCGTCGGTGCCGACGAAGATCTTGCCGTCGGTCGGCGTCTCCAGCAGGTTGACGCAGCGCAGCAGGGTGGACTTTCCCGACCCGGACGGGCCGATGACGCAGACCACCTCGCCCGGGTAGACGTTCAGGTTGATGTGCTTGAGCACCTCGATCGGACCGAACGACTTGACCAGGCTTTGCACCGAGATCGCCGGGACATCCTTCGTGGAAGCAGCTGTCATGTTGCTCACCTGGCCTTTGCGTGACGGATCTCGAGGCGACGGACCAGCTGGGACAACGGCAGCGTGATGCACAGGTACAGCAGACCGCCGACGACCAGCGGTGTCGGGCTGACCGCCTTGTTCAGGAAGTCCTGGCTGAACTTGGTCAACTCGTACTGACTTGTCGTCACACCCAGCACGTAGACCAGCGAGGAATCCTTGGTCAACAGGATGATTTCGTTGGTCAACGGCGGGATGACGATCCGGAACGCCTGCGGCAGAACGATTGTCACTAGCGCCCTGCCCGACGACATACCCAGCGTGCGGGCCGCCTCGACCTGGCCCTTCGGGACCGCCTGGATCCCGGCGCGGAACGTCTCCGACATGTAGGCCGCCGCCGTCAGCCCGAGGCCGACGGTGACCTGACCGAGGAAGCCGCCCGGGAACTCGAAGCCGGGGAAGGCGTTCGGGATGCCGTAGGCGACGAAGAACAGCACGAGCAGCGCGGGCAGCCCGCGGAACAGCTCGACGTAGGCGGTGGCCACCCACCGGTACGGGCCGACCGACGAGAGCCGCATCAACGCGATGATGATGCCGACCAACAGGCCGAAGGCGAACGCGCACACCGTGTACAGCAGGGTGTTGGCCAACCCGACCGTGATCACCCGCGGGAACATCCGGGCGGCGACGTCGAGATTGAAGAAGGCCTCGGTGAGCTGTTCCCAGTTCGCGGTGAACGCGATGTACAGCACGATGCCGATGAAGACGGCGTACTGGATACCCAGACTCAGCCGTTTGCGTTGCCTTCGCGTCATGGTCGCCACGGGTTCTCCTCGGGTGCCTCACCTGCGCCGGATGGGTGGTGATGCGGTGCGGGCCCGGGGTTCTGCCCGGGGCCCGCACCGTTGGATCAGCCTGCGCTAGGGGTCTCCCCGATCCACTTGGTGTAGATGTCGGAGTACGTGCCGTTGGCCATGGCCTCGGAGATCGCGGCGTCGACGACCTTCTTCAGCGCCTCGTTGCCGAGCTTCATGCCGAGCCCGTACTGCTCGCCGGTGTCGAACTGGGCGGCGATGACGGTCTTGCCCGGCTGCTCCTTCACGAACTCGGACCACACGGGGAGGTCGTTGATCGCGCCGTCGTCCTGAGTGGTCACCAGGGCCTGCTGCTGCGAGGCCAGGTCCTGGTACTCCACGATCTCGTAGCCGTTCGCTGCGGCTTCCTTGGTCGCGTAGTCAAGGCCGGTGGTCGAGGACTGCGCCCCGAGCTTCTTGCCCTTCAGGTCGGCCAGCGAGGTGATGCCATCGCCGTCGCGGACCAGCAGCGCCTGGGTGGCGTCGAAGTAGGGCTCGGAGAACAGGATGACCTGCTTGCGCTCATCGGTGATGGTCATGCCGGCGGCCGCGATGTCGCACTTGCCGGTCGACAGGTCCTGACCACTCTTGATGCCCTCGAACGGGGTGTCGACGATCGCCTGCTCGACGCCGAGCTTGGCGGCGACCAGGTCGACGATGTCAACGTCGAAGCCGATCGTCTTGCCCTCGTCGTCATTGGACTGGAAGGGCGCGTACGGCAGGTGGGTGCAGGTGGTGATGGCGCCGGAACCGATCAACGCCGCCTTGGCGGCCGTGATGTCGGCGTCCTCGATCGTGGTGCCGGCAGTTGCTCCGGAGATGCTGGTGGGCGCACCTGCCGCAGCGGAGCCGGCGGAAGACGATCCAGCTGCGGCCGACGTCGAGGACGGGGAGTCCGAACTGCTCGAACCGCACGCGGAGAGGACGAGCGCACCCACTGCGGCGGCGCCGATGAGTGCTGTGCGAAGAATCGGTCGAGAACGGTCTTTCAAGATCACTCCTTGTGAGAGGTAGAGCGGGGAACCGGGGCGGAGGCCCGCGCATTACTGCATCCGAGGCATCCTGCCACGTTCGACGTGCCATTGATGTGACAACCAAGCAACGAACGACGCACGCAACTGCTGGGCGGAAACCGGCCCAAAGGCCATTCGTCAGGCTAAATCGGGCGATCGTCGGCAAGCAGTGCGCGATGCAGATCGGGCAGGATCTGGCGATCCGCTGCCAACCAGTTCACCGCGTCCAACCCATCGGGTTCCACCCATTGGAGAGCGTCGTGCTCGTTCGGCCTCATCGGGCTGCCGCCGGCGCGGGCGAGATGACAGCGCAACAGCAGGTTGTCGCCGAGATCGACGTCCGGGCCGACCCGCTCGCCGACGCTCACCGCAATACCGAGTTCTTCGGCCAGTTCGCGCCGCAACGCCTCCTGCTCTGATTCGCCGGGGTCGACCTTCCCGCCCGGCAGTTCCCAGAACCCGGCCAGTTCGCTCGGAGCGGTACGGCGGGCGGCGAGCACTTTTCCGTTCTCGATGACCGCGCCGGCGACGACGACCTGGATCTCCCGAGCAGCGAGCAGCGCGATGCCGAGGAACACCTGTGCTGCGGCGAGCACCCGGCGGCGCAGCGTCGCGGTCAGGACGGCCGGAACGGCCCGCACCCGCACTTCGACGGTGACCAGGGTCCCGGCGCCCGTCGCCACCGATGTCAGGCCGACGTGGCAGCGACCTAGCGGCCCGGCCAGCAGGTCGAGCGTGGGCAGCTGGTCGGCCTCTTCGGCCTGCAGATCGACACGGAGAATCAGCGACCTGGGCGGCCAGAGCACCGATCCCCCGTCGCGGCGAACCCGGATGAGGTCGCCGTCCTCGAGTCGTCCCCGCGGGCCCGCCGGTGCGCCGACCGTGGCGACGTCGGCGCGTGCCCCCAGGGCGCGGATGGTCCTGGTCCAGACATCGGTACGGCGCAACACCCGACGGACCGCACCCAGCGGGGCATCCATCAACAGGGTCGCGCGCAGGGGGATCTCGGTGGAACGGAGCAACGGCACAACTGGTCACCCTACGAGCGGTTCCCCGACGAGGGCATCGCGACCGGGCAGGACCGCCGCCCCGGCTGGGTCGAAACGCAGTCGCACGAGGTCGTCGACGGCCACCGGCACGTCGGTTGCCGCGATGGCCTTGACCTCGCCGACGCCGTTGATCCGCACCGTCAGCAGCAGACCGTCCGGTGCCGGTGCCACCAGCTCCACGCGACCGGACAACGGACCGTTGGGGTCGAGCCGCAGTGCCGTCGGCCGCAATGCCAGGGAACCGGACCCGAGCGCAAGGGTCGACCCGACCGCGGCAGCGGCCTGCGCGTCGAGCACCGACGAATACCCGACGAACCCGGCGACCCAGGCATCTGCGGGTCGAGCCCAGATCTGCGCAGCCGGACCGATCTGCCGAATCGATCCCGACGCCATCACGGCAACCAGGTCAGCGATGGCGAAGGCCTCACCCTGGTCGTGGGTGACGAAAACGGCCGTCGTGCCGGTGCTGCGAAGCACCGAACCCAGGTCGGCGAGCAACCGCTCGCGCAGCGATCGATCCAGTGCCGCAAGGGGTTCGTCCAACAACAACAGCCGCGGGCGCGGGGCGAGCGCGCGCGCCAGGGCAACCCGCTGGGCCTCGCCACCGGACAGGGTCGACACGCGTCGGGAGCCGTAACCGGGCAACCCGACGAGCTCCAGCAGATCACCGACCCTGGAGTCGATCTCGCTGCGCGGCAGCCCGGTGCGGCGCAGACCGTAGGCGATGTTGCCCGCGACGTCCCGGTGCGGAAACAACACACCGTCCTGGAACATCAGGCCGAACCCTCGTCGGTGGACGCTGATTCCGGCCAGATCCGTTCCGTCCCAGCTGATCCGGCCGGTGGTGAGCGGCTCCAAGCCGGCAATAGAGCGCAGCAAGGTCGATTTCCCGCAGCCCGACGGTCCGAGCAGCGCCAGCACGGACCGATCCGGAACGTCCAGATCGACATTCCGCACCGCAACGGTCTCTCGCTTGTCGGCGGCAAAAGTGATTCCTGCATCACGGATCTCGAGCATCTCAGAACCCGCCTACACCCGGCTCGCCGCGCCGCCCGCCGGTGGCGAAATCGACCAGGAACACCGACAGCGCGCAGAGCACCGCGAGGATGACGGCGGCGGCCAGCGCCATCCCCGCGTTCACCGACCCCGGCCGGGCGATCAACCGACCGATCACCACCGGCAGGGTCGGGGTCTCCGGCCGGGCGATGAAGGAGGTTGCGCCGAACTCGCCCAGCGCGACGGCGAAGGCGAACGCAGCGGCGCCGGCCAGTGCCCTGGACATGATCGGCAGATCCACCGACCACCAGACCCGGATCGGCCCTGCACCCAAGACGGCGGCGGCCTGCCGCAACCGGTCGTCGGCCGCGCGCAGCACCGGCAGCACCATCCGCACCACCAGCGGGATCGTCACCATCGCCTGCGCGATCGGGATCAGCAGTGGCGACGACCGCAGATCGAGAGGTGGTGAATCCAGCGCGATCAGGAATCCGAAGCCGACCGTCACCGCACTGACGCCGAGCGGCAGCATCACCATGGCGTCAAGACCGCCGACGGCCCGGCGTGCTGCCCGATGGGCAGGGCGTCGAGCGAGGACGACCGACAGCAGCACCCCGATCAGCACGGACAACGCCGCGGCGAGCAGCGCCGCGCGCAAGGAATAGCCGAGAGCATCGGTCACCGGGGTCACCAGCACATTGCTCTCGCCGGTCCCCGACAGCGCGCGGTAATTGCCCAGCCCCCAGCCGGTGGGGGTCTGCAGGGACCGGACGACCAGCACCACTAGCGGCGCCGCCAGCAGCACGCCGACCGCCGCGGTGACGAACACCGCCGGCCAGTCCGACCAACGCACCGGGTGGGTCAGGTCGACCGAGGCGCGCAGTCGCAGGGTGGCTTCGCCGCGGCGACGGACGGCGGCGGCGACCACCAGCACGGCGACCACCAGGATCAGCTGCAGGATCGACAACACGGCGGCGGCCCGCAGATCGCCGATCTGCGCGGTCTGCCGGAAGATCTCGGTCTCCAGGGTCCCGTACCTGGAGCCGCCCATGATCAACATGATGCCGAAACTGGTGGCGCAGAACAGGAACACCATCACGAAGGCGGCCGCGATCGCCGGCAGCAGGGAGCGCAGGGTGATGGTGAACAGCACCCTGATCGGCCCCGCGCCCAAGCTGCTCGCGGCCTCGGCCGGCCGGGAATCAAGGTGCGCCCAGCTGGCCCCCACCGTTCGCACCACCACCGCGTAGTTGAGGAAGACGTGCGCGGCCAGGATGGCGGCCACCGAGCCGTCCCATCCCCATGCACCGAGCGGGCCATCGGCCGCGAACAGCGTCCGGAACGCCAGCGCCACCACGATCGACGGCAGCACGAACGGCACCGTGACCAGCGCCCGAACCGCCGTGCGTCCCCGAAAACGGCAGCGGTACAACAGGTACGCACCCGGTAGACCCAGCGCCACCGACAGCGCCGCCGACGCCGCCGCCTGCCACACGGTGAACAACGCAATCCGCTGCACTCGCGGCTTGGCCGCCACCTCGGCGAGCCCGGACAGATCCAGCGTGCCGCCCGGCGCAAGGCCCCGCCCGAGCAACGAGCCGACGGGGTAGAAGAAGAACGCCGCAAACATCGTCACCGGGATGCCGGCGATCAGCACCCAGCCGGCGATTCCGGCGAACCGGCGCAGTCGCCGGTCCAGACCACCCGCGGCCGCCGGTTCCAGCGGTGGCGGGTCGACGACGAGCGGCGGTGCGGACCGCCGGGTCGTCGTGCTGGCCGTCATGACGGAAACCTCAGCCTTCCAACAGGTCCGACCACTGGGAGATCCAGGCATCGCGGTTGGCCGCGATGTCGGCGGGATCCAGTTCCGCGGGCGCAGCGGCCACCGGCGCGAACTGCTCCCAGGAGGCGGGCAGCGGCGTCGCCTGCCGAACCGGGTAGACGTACATGGCGTCCGGGACCGATGCCTGGAACTCCGGCGACAACAGGAAATCGACGACCTGCTGCGCGCCGGCCGGGTTCTTCGCGCCCGCCAGTACGCCCGCGTACTCGACCTGCCGGAAGCAGGTGTCCAACAGCGCTCCGGTCGGTGCCGGCTGTGTCGGATCGATCACCTCGGACGGTGGCGAGGAGGCGTAGGACAGCACGAGCGGCCTGGATCCCTTGCCGGAGGAACCGGAGAAGTCGACGGTGTAGGCATCGGTCCAGCCGCCGGTGATCTCGACACCGTTGTCCTTCAGCTGGGTCCAGTAGTTCTGCCAACCGTCCGGTCCGAAATGGGCGATCGTTCCCAGCAGGAACGCCAGACCCGGTGAGGACGTCGCCGGTGACGGAGTGACCAGCAGGTCCTTGTATTCCGGCTTGGCCAGGTCATCGAAGGTCGCCGGTTCGGCCAGCCCTTTCCCGGCGAAATAGGCGTGATCGACGTTGACGCAGACGTCCCCGTAGTCGACGGCGGTCAACCGGTCGTCGCCGATGCCGAAGGCGTCCGCCCCGTTGCCCGCCTCCGGTGAGGTGTACGGGGCAAGCACTCCGGCGTCCAGGGCGCGCGAGGCGAAGGTGTTGTCGATCCCGAACACCGCGTCGCCCAGCGGATTGCTGCCGGTGAGCAGCAGTTGATTCACCATGGCGCCGGCATCGCCCTGGGCCAGCACGGTGACCGTGAGGCCGGACTCGGCCTCGAAATCAGCGAGCAGTTTTTCGTCCACGACGAACGAGTCGTGGGTGACCAGGGTGACCTCGCCGCCGGCGGCACCGGACGGCGTCACCGAATCTGTACCGGAGGTGGCCGTTGTCTGCTCGGCCTGGGTGGTGGCCGCCGCGCCGCTGCCCGATGAGCCGCAGCCGGCCAGCGCCAGCACGGCCGCGCCGGCCAGTGCCAGCGCGAGACCTGCTCTGTGGGACCTGTCGTTCTTGACCATGATCGGTGCCTCTCCCGCTCGCGCGGAGTCAGGCACGGGTGGTGATGTGGAGAGGACGTTCCTGCGCCGGCATGATCCGGATCAGGTTCGACGGTCCAGGACTTCGTGTCCCGCTCTCAGCCCGGCGCACCGGACTCCCGTGTCGTCGTGCAGTCTACGACGCCGCGGGCAGACCCGGGTCCGTGGCCGAGGCTCCGTCGACGGCGCCGGCCGGCCGGTCGGGGCGGATCCGCCGGGAGACCACCACCAGCAGGACCAGGGTGGCGATTCCCAGCACCGGGTAGATCGCGCCGAGCCCGGCCTGCCAGAACGGCCGGGAGGGGCCCTGATCGATGTACTGCTGCGCGATCAGGATGCTCACGATGTAACTGCAGGTGCCGATCACCCAGGCCCAGGCCAGCACCCGGACCGACGTCAGGCGTTGGCGCGGCCCGAACAGGCACCAGAGCAGCAGCGGCAACACCCACACCCAGTGGTGCGACCAGGAAATGGGCGAGATCAGCAGCCCGGTGAACTGCACCGCGAGGAAGGCGGCTGCCCGATCCCCGGCCCGCAGGCAAACCCAGCAGGTCCAGACCCCGAGGACGGCGGCAGCGGCCGCGAAGACGAACCAGACGGAGGTCAGATCCGCACCGAGGAGCCGGGCCAGCGCGCCACGCAGGGACTGGTTGATTGCCGACCAGACCGGCCCGGTCCGCGCGGGATCGAGCATCAGTTTGGTGAAGAACCGCCAGGTCTCGCTCGGCAGCAGCGCAGCGCCGACGGCCACCGTGACGGCGAAGAACACCACCGACCAGATCACCGCGGACCAGCGCTTCTGCAGCAGGTAGTACAGCCCGGTGATGGCCGGGGTCAGTTTCACCCCCGCCGCGATACCGACCGATGCGCCGGACATCCATTCCTTGCCGGCGATCGCACCGGCCAGCAGCAGCGCACACAGGAACAGGTTGATCTGGCCGTAGTTGAAGGTGGTGCGGACCGGTTCCAGCCAGAGACCAAGGGCGGTGATGGTGACGACGATGCCCCGCAAGTTGGCCATCGGCCGGGAGGCCTTCGGTCCGGCGCGGCCGAGCAACCGCAGCGTCGCATACGCCATCAGACCGATCGCGCCGAACGAGGCCAGTTGCCACAACACCCGCAGCACCGTCCACGGCAACCAGGTCATCGGGGTGAAGATGATCGCCGAAAAGGTGGGGTAGGTGAACGGCAGGTGCAGCGGCTCGGAGAAGAAGTCGTACAGCGTGCCGTCGGTCAGGTGTCGGGCGCCGTCGACGTAGACCGCGAGGTCGACCATCAGGAACGGGTCACCGCCGGCCAACGTCGCCAGCACGTGCAGCACACCGGTGACGGCGAGCAGGACCCACGGCGCCCAGGACGATGCGACGAACCGCTGCGCGAACCCGAGCACGACACCGACCTTCACCCTGCGGGTCCCACCCGACCGGTGGGACTGTCAGTCCGCAGCCTGATCGTAGGGCGGGTGCCCGGCCAGTCCGGGCATTGCCCGCACCGGATGGGTGACGAGTTCGCCGAAGCCCGGGTCCGATCCGAACGGCGCATTACGTTCACTCGGCAGCATTCCGGACAAACCATCTAGAATTCGCGGGGCGAACAAACGACCAGCGCAGGAGCGAGAATGACCTCTGGATCAACGAATCTTCCACCGCCGGTCTATTCGGCCGGAAGTCCCGCCCAGATGAAGCGGCGGAATCCGGTCCTGGTGTGGATCGTCTTCCCGATCATCACGCTGGGCATCTACCACTTCGTCTGGTACTACAAGATCCACGAAGAGATGCTGCGCTTCGACTCCCGGCAGCCGATCAATCCCGGTGGATCGCTGCTGACCATTCTGTTCGGCTGGATCATCATCGTCCCGCCCTTCGTGTCGTACTTCAACACCGGCAATCGGATCGCCACCGCGCAGCGAGCCGCCGGGCTGGCGCCCACGGCCAATCCTTGGATCGGTTTCCTGCTGCTGTTCCTGTTCGGGTTGACACCGCTGTATTACCAGATGGAACTGAACAAGATCACCGATCGGTACGGGGTCCCTGAGGGCACGCCGATCACCCTCGCCGTCTGACCGCCCGGTCGGAATCGCGGAAGGGTTCACCGAGCGCGAACGCTCTTCTGCAAGGGCGTCGGCGGCGCTAACGTTGATCCCACGGATGAACGTGATGCTGGGAGGCAGCCATGGCCCGAGGACGCGCAGCAGCACGGATTCCACGGGTCCCCGCCCGGATCGTCATCCCCGATCTGACCGGAACGATTCTGCGGGCTGCCCAGCAGCGCGCCCTCGAAGTCGGCTTCTCCCTGGTTGTCGCCGAACCCACACTGCCGACCGAGGTGTTGCTGGACTCGGCGCGGTGGACCGTCGCCGAGCAGGATCCGGTCGGCGGATCCGCACGGTTCCGCGGTGACACGGTGGTGATCAACCTGCGGCACGACGGCGGTGGCGACCTGTCGGGCGACCGCGAGCCGCGTCATCCGCTTCCCCGGCGCCGAGCCGATCGCGCGCTCTCCCCCGGTGACCTCGACCGGCTTCGCGGGGACGAACCGTTCATCGGTCAGGTACGGCCGATCGAGTCGGCGCAGAGTTATCAGCTGCGCGGCGATCGCGACTGATCCGAAGTCCGGAATAGTTGCACCGTCGGGTTTGTGGGACGCCGTTGTGGCAGCGGTCACGCAGCCGTTTGTCGTGAAATGTTGACCGACGGTGATCGAGTGATCTAGGTTCAGCTCAGGTCATGAGTTCCAGCGCTCAGCTCCGGCTTGCTGGACGGCAACCCTCCCACCGCGGCGGGGTGCTCCGGATGAAGACCCGGCAGATCCCCGCACCTCATCGCAGTGGGGATTCGCAAGCGCGGGCTCGCCACGAGCCTGAGAGACCAGGACGAGGGCAGGGCATGAGAATCACGACGGCGGTGACCTTCACCGAGACGAGAACTCCGCTGTGGGCGGCCCCTGCCGTTTGCCGGCGCGAGGTCGACCTCCAACGGGTGTCCAGCGCGCTCTGTTGCGTGGCCTGATCGCAGCCCGCCCCACCCGGGGCCGCCTGCTCGCTGCACCTTCACCGGACGTCATGTCCGGTTCTTGTTGACCCCTTCACGAAAGCCCTTGCCGACGGCGGATTCTCCCGTCCCGCCGGCATGACGGCTGTCGTTGCCACGCACCCCCACGGTTGATCCTGGAGCCCCCATGACGGCGACCGCCGTTGCCCCGTTCGCTGCAGAGTCCCTGCTGTCCACCCACGTCGCCGCCCTGTCCCGGGCTGCGCCCTATGCGATTCCCACCAACGGATTCGACTCCCAGGTCATCCGCCTGGTGAGCGGCGCACCCGCCGCCGATGCACTCCCGCTCGACGACTACGCACAGGCTGCCGCATCGTTGCTGACCGATCCGATCGCCGGCCCGGAGGCACTGGGCTACGGCCCGCATTCCGGGCTCCCGGCGCTGCGGGAGTGGATCGCCCGCCGTGAAGGCGTGAGCGCCGACCGGGTGTTGGTCACCAACGGTGGGCTGCACGGTGTTTCGTTGGCGTTCGCCGCGCTCCTCGAGCCGGGGGAATCCGTCGCGGTCGACGATCCGGTCTTCCCCGACACCGTGCGGATCGGCGAACTGCACTCGGCGCGGGTGCTGCCGGTCCCCGTCGGCGCCCACGGACTGGACGTCGACGCGGTGAGCAGACGGCTGGCGTCGGGTCAACGGATCAAGGTGCTGTACACGGTGCCCGACTTCCACAATCCCTCGGGCGGCGTGCTGCCCGCGGCGCAGCGGGACCGGCTGGTCGAACTCGCCGAGCGGTACGGATTCGTCATCGTGTCCGACAACCCCTACCGGGAATACGGTTTCGATGCCGCGCCGGTGCGGGATTTCAGTACCGACTCCGATCAGGTGGTGCGCGTCGGCACCTTCACCAAGACCCTCGGTCCGGGGCTCCGGCTCGGCTGGATCGTCGCACCGTCCTGGCTGGTTCCCCACCTGGAGAACCTGCGGCGTCGATCCGACTTCCACTCCTCGATCCTCGGCCAACGATTGATCACGGACCTGCTGATCAGACCGGGATGGTTCGACCGGCTCATCGAGTCGGGCCGGACCAATTACGCGCACCGCGCCCGGGTGCTCGGCGATGCGTTGCGCGCCCAGCTCGGCGATGTGCTCGCCTTCGAGGACCCGTCGGGCGGCTTCTTCCTGTGGGCCGAGATCACCGACCCCACCATCGATCCCGCCGTTCTGATCCGGGCGGCCGGCCAACGCGGCCTGCTGCTGACCGCCGGCCGCAACTTCGCGGCGACCGGCGGCTCGAGCTGGGACAGGCGCCTGCGGCTGGCCTACTCGTCCGCTCCGCTCGAACACCTGCTGCCGGCCGTCGACCGCCTTGCGGCCGCGGCAGCCGATGTCCGCTGACACCGCTCCTCGAACGAGATCCGCGTACTCCCTGTCGAAAGCTCCTATCCGCCATCGCATGTCGAACCGTCTCGCACCTCACTCGACCCATCAGAAAGGCCTCCGATGACCAGACGCCCGCTTCAGCGGCGCCTCGCCACCGTCACTGCGACCGCCCTCGGGCTTGCTCTTGTCCTGACCGCGTGCGGCAGCTCAGACGCGGCAGCACCCAGCAGCAGCGCAGCAGTTTCACCGGCCGCCGCCGGCGGCGTCGACCTCTCCGGGGTCACCCTGCGGATCGGCGAGACAGGCTGGAAACAACAGCAGCTGCTGTTGGAGAACGCCGGCGTCGCAGACACCCCGTACGCGACGGAGTTCAGCCTCTTCCAAGGCGGGAACCTGCAACTCGAGGCCCTCGGCGCGGACGCCATCGACCTGGCCAGTGCCAGCGAGATCCCACCCATCTTCGCTGCCCAGTCCGGTGGCCCCGGCTCCCTGAACATCGTCGCCGTCCGGGAGGGCAGCACCCTCACCCAGGAGGTGGTGGTTCCGGAAGGCAGCACCATCACCGATGTGGCAGGCCTGAAGGGCAAGAAGGTCGCCTACGTGCAGAACACCACGGCGCACTACTTCCTCCTGAAGGCGCTCAAGCAGGCAGGTCTGACCTGGAGTGACATCGAGGCGGTGCCGTTGTCGACCAGTGACGGGCTGGCCGCTCTGCTGGCCCAGCAGGTCGACGCGCTGGCGTCGTACGGCAACGCGATCATCGCCGCGCACGCCAACGGCGCGGTCACCGTCGTCGATGCCAAGGACATCCTGTCCGGCAACTTCGTCTACGTCACACTGCCGGATACGATCGCCGATCCGGCGCAGAAGGCGGCGATCGTCGACTACTTCTCCAGGCTCCAGCAGGGCTTCAACTGGGCGCGAGCGAACCCCGACGCATGGGCCGCGGTCACCGCCGCGGAGACCAAACAGCCGGTCGAACAGGCGTTGAAGACCTTCGTCGACGGGGAGACGCAACGGCCCAGCAAGTTCGTGCCCACGTCGCCCGCGGCGATCTCCTCACAGCAGGACGTGCTCGACACCTTCGTCGAGGCAGGCATTCTGCAGTCCGGGTTCAACATCGGCGACTACTGGACAGATACCCTCGATGCCGATCTGACAAAGATCGAGGGCGAGTCCGTTGTCGGCTGATGCCATTGCGCCGGTTCGAACCTCGCAGCACCGAACGGTGCCCACCACGGTCATCACCGGAGTACCGGGCTCGAGGAAGTCACGCAGTCACCGCTCTGTTCCACGGTGGCTGATCAAGTCGATCACCCCAGTGCTGCTGCTGCTCGCCTGGTACGTCGCGAGTTCGATGGGGTGGTTGTCGGCGCACACCCTGGCTTCGCCGCAG
>Ga0164307_10000773_pt1 | contig 14204 bp, 36 predicted proteins | sample Whisoiple_243_MG_FD_110214 | JGI IMG/M metagenome (GOLD analysis project Ga0164307, IMG submission 110214) | Soil microbial communities amended with fresh organic matter from upstate New York, USA - Whitman soil sample_243_MG | ecosystem: Environmental > Terrestrial > Soil > Unclassified >...
CCCCTGCAAGCGCCGGAGAGTCCCGTAGCGCGCGCCACACCTCGTCCCGCTCCCAGCTCACCGCCAGCTCCGCGCACGCCGCCTTGGCGTACTGCTGGCTGCTGGGGTGGGTCATGACGCCCTTTACCCCGCCGCCCTTCTCAAATTGCCAGAAACCTAGGGCTGGCCCGATGACTGTGTTCCCGCCACCCCTCTCCAGCTGGTCGGAATGGTCGAACCGGGATTCCTGCAGGCCGATGGCCGCGAGCAAGACGCGGGCAGCGAGGGTGTCCATCTTTCCAGGCAGGAGCCGGAGCCCGGCTGTCACGTACCCGCGAATGGCTGCATCAGATGGCATGGCGTCGGCCCGTTGGTTTGCGGGAGGTTACCACAGGGAGCAGCCCCGGCGGGTCACCCAATCCCCTGCAATGGGAAAGGACGCCGGGGCTGCGGTGAGCTCCATTCGACTGCGGCCTGTTGCCCGTCGGCTCCTACCTTTCCATGGAAGCCCGTATGTTTGGGCGTAGCGCGTGGTAGGCAGGCCGCATGCGAATAGAGGCCGGTTACGTCTCCGGCGCCACCTGGGGGAATCAGGCGGCCGTGCGGCTGAAGGGGGTCAGCCGTTGTCTTTGAACTCTACCGTAACCTCCAATCCAGAGGCGTCGGGTTGAGCTTCATAATTAAGACCACCCTGCTCGGCGAACTCCCGGCTGATGGTGCCGAGAATGGTCCGTGCCTCCTGCGAGCTGGTGGCTTGGCGAGCGACGTTGGCCAGATTCTGCATGGCCTTCACGCCGGGCGGTGGGTTGTCGAGGATGGTCATGCTTTCTCCAACGCAGGAAGCGGACGGAACCGGACAGCTACGCGCCATCGTCTTGGTGCGCCTTCCTCGGGTAGCTCGTTGCCTGCTCGGTATTTCCATCAGCGTCGAGCCAGTACATGGCATCCGGGCTGACCACCAGTAGCCTTCCACCCTTGGTGAACAGGTCCGACTTGGCCGGGAGCGGGTGATTCCAGACGTGGCCGGATTCGGAGACGCCTGAGATTTGCAGTAGTTTCACTTCTGTTTTCTCCAGTTCTGTACCAATGCAAGCGCCTCATCCGGGCTGGTCACTACCCAAATCCTGCCGCCTCGCCAGTCGCGCGCGAAGGCGCTCTGGTTGGCGTTTAGTCCGGCTTTCCCGTAGCGACTGTCAGGGTTCTTTATCTCGCACATCCTATCGGCCCCAGCACAGCCCACAACAACATCAGGAAAGCCTGGAACGCCAGCGGCGTGCATCTGCGCGACCGTGCAGCCGACCGCCTCAAACGCACCCACTATGGCGTCGTGGTTGTTGTCTTTCTTGCCTCGCCTCACGGATCGTACCCCTGCACTTTCATAAACCCGTTCTCGACCCACCACCGTTGCGTTCGGACGATGCCGCGCAGCGCATAGAACAGCCAGTCTTCGGAGCCGCGACGCAGGCCCTTGGTGGTCCCGTTGGAATCCAGAGCTGTATGGCACGGGCCGCAGCCGAATGCTGCGCACGTGTCGTCCGGCTTCTGGGCGCCGCCCACGTCGCCAGGGATGCGGACATGGCACAGCACGCAGCCAGCGGTCTTTGCCGTGGTGGCATCTCCGCAAACCCCTGCAACCTGCAGCATGCAGTGCGCGTCCGGGTGGCCGGCTGAGTCGCGCAGCTTCTGCGACACGATCACCGCTCCACCTCCACCAGCATGAACGCCACGCCGACGCGAGCGCAGGGTATCCCGAACTGCCAGGCCAATATTTCGCACTCGGCTTGTGTCAGGAACGGCGTACTCCACCAGCCATCCGGCGCCTGGTTGCGGTACACAATCTCGGGGTAGTCGAACAGTTCACCCTGCGCGCTCATACCGGGCGGCCTCCTGCAGGTAGTGCGCCTCGCGGGCCTGCTGCTCAGCCGGCGTCCAGTGTGGGTCGTGTCGCGCGGCATCGGCGGCCTTACGGAATACGCTGGCCATCATGGCGTCGGAATCCCTGAAAATGTCCATCTGCTCGTCACTTCGCATTCTCGTCCTCCGGCGGGAACTCCAGCGCAACGCCGCGCGCTCGGTAGTGGTCTTGCATGTCCAGCATGTACTGGTGCAGCTGGACGGTGGTCATCCGTGAGGTGACGGGCAGGACATCCATCGCCACCAGCTTCTGCTCGTAGGTCAACGTGTTCTTGATGGTCGCATCATAGGCTTCGCGGAACTCGGCGTCCTCTGCGCGCAGCAGTCCGACCCCGAAGTGCAGCTTGCAGTAGCGCTTCACGCCGCGCGCATCGTCTTCCCGAAGTTCCCTGGCGACCTGCTCATACCATGCGTGACTGATGGCGTTCTGATCCAGCGAACGCTTCTTGCCAAACTTCACCACGAAGCTGAAGTATCGCTTGGTCTTGAACAGCTCCCGCAGATCGCCGATGGCTGATTGTAGGGACTGCTCCGAATTAACAATTACCTGCGTCACGCCAGGACACCTGCTCGCTTCATGGCATCACGAAGGTCTTGCTGCCCCTCGCCATTCAAAGCCGAAAGCGCACCCGAAACAATGGCCGGCACTGCCTCCAACAGCCTCAGCGTGTCTGTCGTTGCCATGCTGCTTGGATTGGTAACGCCGCTACCTGTGATGACGATTCCGACATTGCCAGGAAGCTCCAGAACTGGCTCGCGCTCCAGCCATTCGTCGCAATTCGGGCACTCAGGATTACGCTCCCCGCGAAGCCACGGACCTTGCGCCTGTCGGTTCATTGCTGACCCACCCAGTCGGTTTGATTTGGGTCCACTTTCGGCTCCATCCCATTGACCACTGCACCATCGCGACCAATGGCAATCAGGTCTTCGGTTCCGCATTCCTCGGTTGTGATGACTCCAAGGTTGATGATTTCAGCAGACTTGGCATGCGTATGGCGGGCGTAGCCGATAAGCTCTCCGTTCCGGTAGGTCTTCCAGATTCTGGGTTGTTTCGGATTCTTTTTCATCTGCGCTTACCTCCTCGGATTGGTGTGGCTCGTGGCTTTGACTTCGGCTTTGCAGCCGCCCTTCCCTTCCACACGTATTTCTCATAGTGACGAAGAAGTGCCGAGACCCCATATGCGTCAACGCTCACTATTCGACCGCTTGGCGAAACCTCCGCTTTGCTCGGCTGGTAGTGCGGCCCATCCCCTGGCCGGCGCTGATCCTTCGGCGTCTCTGGAATCATCTTCCTATCTCGTGTTGTGGTGGGTGGTTACAGGCAAGAGATTGCGTGGATTGTGACGAAGAACAGGAATCCGCAGTTTTTGCAGGTGTAGTCACGGACTCCGCCCAGGTGCTCAGTGACATTCGAGTCCTCCGCATCGTCATCGCAGACCTTCGTGTCGTACACGAGGCGGGCATTGTTAGGAATGGCTGTGTAGAACAGGAAATCCTTGTCCTTGCAGCTCGGGCAAATCAATTTCTCGCTTGCGTCGTGATACATCTCTCACCTCTGGTTAGTTCTTGGTGGGGCGCTCTTCAAGCGTCGAATAGGCAAAATCCCAGTCGATGCCAGAATGGTCAGGCGTATCACCTGCAATCAGAACGTCGCCATCGGGCGCGATCCATTCGTCATCTTCCTCCACCCAATTCGGTCGATTCTCATGCCATGCCCACCAGCCATCACCGTCCATTGCCAGCCACTCCGCCCACTTGGGCGCATCTTCCCAACTCGGTTTCATCTCCCTCTCCCTTCCTAGTCTAGATGCGGATGTTGGTGGTCAGTTAGCGCGGCCGCAGCATGGACACACAGCATTTCGCTGCTCGCCAATGTAGTCCGCGTATGACTGACGCCACGTTCTTTCATACACACGATTAAACTCTTCCGATTCCCATGCCTCCGGCCGGAAATCATGTTGAGCCCTCATTCTGGCACTTTGCTGGGCACGGGCACGGAGTTCGTAAAGCTGCTCCTGCGTGAAATCTGACTCTGCCATCACCCTCTCCACTGTGCTCTATGGTTGAAACGAGCGTCAGTTTTTGTCGGCTTCCGTTTCCGGAATCCATCCCATGTCGCGCAGCGCCTGCTCTGCATCGAAGCCATCCGGGTCTTTCTTGTCTGCATCACCGAGGCAAATGAAAACCAGAGTTCGGCCACGCGGAGCCTTGTACCCAACTTGCAAGTCAGGCGTCGTGTGCTTGAAATATGGAGAATAGACAACGCTACCTTTACGCATGTCGCAATCCTTTCTGTGGTGTGTACTGATTACAACGCAAGAATTAGATGGAACCGGTCAGCCGCTCGTAAGCGTTTCGCTCTGCCAAGCTCATGCCCAGGTCAATCAGCTTTGACCGCATGGCCTTTGGCCGCCCGCTTGCAGCATCCAGGGGCTCGCCAAGCAGCAACCGGGACACAACCTCGCACGGGTCAATCCGGTGCTGATAGACAAGCTCACGAAGCCGCTCAGCCGCTTCTGCGGTGATGCGCGGGCCACGGACAAACTCCCTGCTGGAATCCCGACCATCCATCACGCCGTCTCCGCCAAGTCAAAATGAATCTGGTCCCGCTGCAACAAAAACAGCCAGTAGCACTCCGCACAGTGTCCGCATAGGCAGTGAACGCCGGTTGCGTCTACTATCTCGGTTACGGATTCTTCTGGGCAGTGGGCGCAGGTCATGGCCTACTCTTCCGATTTGTAAGGCGCGAACGCGATTGCGGCGATAGCTACGGCGGCCGCAAAAATCCCCCACTTGCCGGCTATCAGCGCCCCGCCAAGGCCAAGGAACATACAGCAAAAGATTCCAAAGCCCTTATCGTCACTGCTCATCCCAATCTCCTATGTGGGGTTGCCAACGTATCTGCGGGTATTCCACGCCTTCGCCGCGTTCCGGAAGTGAGCTTTCTCAGAGTAGCGCGTAACCGAAGGTTGGACGGGACACCGGCCATTGAAGCACCTGATTTGGGTCCATGCATCGCCCTCGGCCTTAGGGTCTATTGGAAACACCCAGGGAGCCTTCCCGCAAAAAGGGCATCCAAGCAACGCGATTCCCATACATCACTCTCCTGTTGTTTCTGTTGGAACGGGGGATTGGTTACCCCAGCCTTCCGTATGAGCCAATATGCAGTTCAACGACCTCGCTTGCTTCAAGCGGCTCAACAATGCCCTGGCGAATCAGCCATGCAAGAAAGCGGCTGTCGCTCCCGTATTCGTCCGCATCATCGCCTTCGTACTCGGCGACACGATAGAACTCCGTCCCCTTGAAGTCTTCGATAAGCTCAGAACTATCGAAGTCACGAATTGCTCGGAGATGGTCTCTGATTCCGTAATCCGAATATTCGCCCGTAGTGATGCATATGATTTGGCCAGCCTTTATTTCCACAACGGTCCTCCTCTATCTGTCTTTTGAACGAGCGCCACGAGCAAAACCGGCCACCCCTCCCTCCCATACAGCATCTGGCGTAGTTTGAGTTTGTTGGCTGGCCTCATGCCGATTCCAAAGCCATCCGGCGTGCGGCATCAGCAATTCGCGCATACTCGCTCGTGGTAAGCATCGACTTGGCGCACTGCACAAACAGGTAGTCGAATCCGACAGAACTGCGTGCCATGGAGCTATGCTCCAAGTTCAGGGCGTTCATCTGGTTCTGCACGTCCTGAATTTCCAGGCCAAGACGCTTGTATTCTTCCTTGCCAGAATAGAGCTGCTTGACCTTCTTACGCTGCTCGCACAATGCTTCGTGACGGCGTTTCAGGTTGTCTCGCTTCTGAGCCGGAGTCAGGACATCGGCAGCATTGATACCCGTCTCAACATCAACGAACCCGCGCCGGCTTCCCTTGGTGGAATGGTTCGCAGAGCGCTCCATGAACGTCTGAGAGTTAACCGTTTTGCCGTACATGCATCTCTCCGTAGTTTCCAGCTACAACGCTACTGGCGGTCAGAAGCGGACACATCGCCGTAAAGTTCTTTGCGCAAATCCAGCATGTGCTTGGCCGCGACTTCCGGCGAAACGTATTCGGGCTTGCGCTCTTCCTTGGCAATGGCCGGAACGATTTCAGGCAGGGCACCGCCACGCATCACGAACTCGCGCGCATCGTCGTAAGCATCGCGCAGCATCCGCTCCGCGTCCTTGGCCGACACCTGCTTGAACTGGTAGCTGTCCAGGCGCTGCCACACCAGAATCGCAAAAGGCGTGCGGTCGGCCTTCCCGTTAATCTCCGCGCGCACAGCCACCAGCGATGGGATGCCGAAGCACATCGCCCGGAACTCTGGCAACGTGGGCGGCCACGGATCAGACGACGCCACGCAGGACCGCAAACCTTCCGCCAACTGCTGACCGCTCAGGCCAGACAGACCGACAGCCCACGTGTCGCCACCCATGCCAGTCGGGTCATCCCCGAAGGACGAGACCCAGCGGTGTCCGTAGATGGCTGTCATCCGGCTCCACAACGTCTCCACGGAGGATGCGGACAGCCTCGCCGTCGATGGTTTCGCCTCGGGCTGCGCGGGCGCGCTGGACGTTGGCCTCGACTCGCTCGATGGCAGATGGTCGGTGATTGGTCGCATGGTGGGTTCCCGTGGTTGTGGACTTGTCCTGCTCCTTGGCGAGCCAGGTGTTGACGTAGCGGAGGATGCCGCCCTTGGTTTTTCGCTTGGTAGGGTTGTTCAGGAGCCAGCCGCGCATCTTCCGCAGCTCAGCCATGATCAGCACGGCCGGGTACAGCTCGGCGAACTCGGCGACCTTGGCCGGCGTGATGGCGAACTCAGGACCGGTGTTCAGCGGCAGGAAGATGGCCGGCGGCTCGGAGTCCGCTTGCGGCTCCGGGCAACGCTCTTGCTTTGGTTCTGCTTTTGGAGACGGAGACGGTATCGGAGACGGAAGCGGGGCATCCGGTTTGCATGCGGGTCGCATGCGCACCGCATAATCCGGCATGCGTTCAGCAGCTCCGTCGCGCCCGTATCGCTTGCAGAGCGCGGCCCAGCGGGAAGACTCGGCACGGTCTTCGGCGCCAGCGGCCCAAGGGTTATGCTCGGCCCAGTCATGGATCTTCCGTTCGCCGGCACTCCCATCAAGGAAGCCGACCTCGGCCAGAACAGGGACGAGCGCGTCAGGCTCGCCCTGCCAATCGGCGGCCAGCTCGATGTCCTCGTTGGACATGCCGCTCAGGTCGCCGTCGCTGCGGTTTGCAGCCGTCCAGAGGAATAGGCAGACAAGAGCCCAAGGCCCAGCCGGCCCGAGCCGCCGCAGCAGTTTCTTGGTCTTATGGTGGCCGGCTAAGCCGGTGTTGAGTCGTGCATCGGATGGCACTTAAAGAATCTCCACTGTGGTGACTGCTGAGGTAGCAGTCCCAGGTAGAGGTGGTTCATTGCGAACACAGAATCGGGTCCACAACAGCCACCACACTGGAGACTCTTACCTCTACCTCCCGCTGCTACACGGGTGCCGGGATTACCGGCCGCACTATCGTAGCAACATCAATGCTCGCGTCAAGTGACGACCGTGGCGATCACTGGCCATCAAAACCCCTGTTCATGTGAGCTGATTGCTTACAGAACAATCGGTTAGCGGTGATGATCGCTGGCCATCCTTTTCACCTCACCCGCCGTCAGCGGGGGTGGTGGTCAGGGTCCGGTCTTGTGGGTGGTGTAATACACGCTCACAATCCGATAGCACTGGAAATCTTCGCCGCAGCTTGCGCACGTGACGGTCGTGTCCCCCTCAGCGTACGGACCAAAGTCGATATCCCATGCGTCCCGCTCCTTGTGGCCGCAATGTGGGCAAATCGGGTCATCTTGGTAGCTAGTCTTGAAGTCCGTCATCTCCCCTCCTCAGTTTCGGCGTTTGCCGCAGCGGGTGCAGCGCTGTCCAATCACCCGCCCGGACAGGACGGGGCCTCGATATAGCGGCTTCCACCTATGCCAGCCAAGGCGGCAGAGAAGCGGGGTCATGGGCGAGTCTCGCAAGTTTCGCGCCATTTCACATTTTTCGGCTTGGCAGCCTCCTCTTGCTCGCCATAATGATCCCACCAGTAGCCGTTCCTTTCGTGCGGCCTATTCTGAAACCACGTCCAGCTCCCGTCTTGATCCATCGCCAAATAGTTCGCCCACTCCGGCGCATCCTTCCAGTCAGGTTTCATGGCTCCTCCAGGGTGACGAGGGCGACTTGATTGTTCAGCTTAACTAGCGCAATGGTGGTGCCGTCGGAAAAGGTCGTCCACTCAGCCTCCTCCACGCGCTTGGCGAGTTGCGCAGCTTCGCTGAGAAGCATCAGCACTTCCGCCTTTTCGGTGACAGTGATTGGCCTGCCTCGCACAGATGCAAGCATCTCCTCCAGTCGCTGCGATAGGGGTTGGGTCATTGGGTTGTCAGCCATGCTTGTTTCTCCCTTTCCTCATCATGTCTGCCGTGTTTTCGGCGTGCGTACCAACAAACAAGTGCTTAGGATTCGTGCAAGGCGGGTTGTCGCAGTGATGGCACACCAACAAACCTTCCGGCACTTCTCCAATGTGAAGTTCGTAGCTGAGACGATGGGCGTACACAAAGCCCTCTCCACGCCTCCCTCTACTCATCATCCCGTAACCTTTTGTTGTAGATCCCGACCATCCCCAGCAATCATCGTCGCCATTCTTTACTACCCGACGCCAAAACCTAGATTCGATTGGATAGCTAGGCTTTCCACGAGGTAGGCAACCACAGCTTTTTCTTGTTTTTCGGGTGAGGCTTAGCCTGGTCGCTTCTACCAAGCCGCCGCAGTCACATTGGCAAAGCCAGATAGCCCCTCCGTGCTTATCCAGCCCTACCTTCTTTACGGCCACCAAGAGGCTGTATCTGAACCCTGAAATATCAGGAGGGCCGATTACTTTTTTCACGCGCGCCTCCTGCCGGCCTCTCATTTTCCTTCTTGATGATTTGGTGCGCACGCTGCGCTGAGATGCCAAGTACGTTGCCGATGTCACGACACGTCTTTCCGGCCTTGTGCAGTGCAACAACCTTGGCCCGTTGTTTGGCCCACTTCTCTAGCTCTTTCTTGTAAGACATCGTTACCTCCTCAGTTCCAGGCTACAGCCTATCATTCCATCTAGTGCTTGACAAGGGGTAGATGGCCGTGCTCCAATGGCTCATCGGCGCAGTGTCCGGTTCCACCCGCCCAGCGCGTTCTACCCAGTACAACCAGACAAAAGGAGAGTGAGATGGACCCGATTAGCGAGGATGAGTACACCAAGGAACTGGCTAGTGTGCTGATTCAGGAGCGCACCACTGTCCCGATGCACATCAAGGATGGCTTGGTCGTAGCGCAAATGAACGACTACGACGATGCCTTCGCTAATGCGCTCACCAACTTCATGGCCGAGTACTACAGCAATGTTCTGGACTCCGCTATCGCTGAGGCGGCGCGGGATTTGTTCAAGTTCCTGCACGACCAGATTGCTCCGAACATCGAAGCCAATGCCCGCGTGGATGCGCAGGCATCTTGGGACAAGCTGCAATCCTTCCGGCCTGACGCCGACGCTCGGGAGGGGGTATGAGCCAGTTCAAGGGAACGGCAGGCCGCTGGAGCCGCAACATCGCACCAGCCACCCGCTACCCAACAATCTTTGCCGGGCGCAACACCCATGTTGCCGTGGTGAGGTCGGAAGGGCTCACGCCGGAAGAGGTAGAGGCCAACTGCAACCTCATTACCGCCGCGCCCGATTTGTTTGACGCAGCCCATGCGGCCATCAACTGCATTGTTGAATTGCCGCAAAATCAAGCGAACTCAGAGGTGTTGAAGATGCTGAACGCCGCCATTGCCAAAGCCACCGGAGAGCAGGCATGAACCGCCTCCGCAGACTCCTCTGGCGCATCCAAGACCACGGCTTGCGCTATGCCGCTGCCGTCGTCCTGACCAATGTCGCGCTCGTGCTGTTCTTCGGCGCTCTGTTCGTTACCTGTACTGCGGGAGGTGGGAAGTGAGTGAGTGGAAGCCTATCGATAGCGCACCGAAGGACGGCACCCCTATTCTCGGATGGCGATTCTATCCTGTCGCCATCCGCTGGCGTCCAGACTTGGACGAAAGATTCCCATGGGATGCAATCGACCTAGGAGGCCATGCTGCCTTTGAAGCCAATGGGTTCGTCGATGGAGATGTTTCGCTTACTCACTGGCAGCATCTACCCAAGGAGCCACCCCAATGAACCTCTCCCCAGAAGTCCTAGAGCACATCCCCTTCGGCCACAGCCCAAAGCCTCCCAAGACCAACACAGACCGGCTACGGGAGTTCCTGGCTAAGTTGGCGATGGAGCGGAAGCCTGAGCCGAATGCGTTTTTCGTGCAGAGGTTTGGCCGGTTGCAGTAGTCGCTTACGTTGTATCGTTACTCACTGAAATTGGAGCAGCACCAATGAATCAAGACGTCATGCCGTATCAGACGGCCATCATCAACGCAGAAGAGCGTTTCCGCAAAGTCTCTCAGCAGCTTTCCTATGACAAGGAGAGCATCTTCGCGATGCAGCAGCTGACGAAGAACGACTATGCCATGTCGGTCGCCAACAAGAACCCGAAGTCGGTGATTCTTGCACTGCACAATCTGGCGTCCACTGGCCTGACCCTGAACCCCGCCAATGGTTACGCCTACCTTGTCCCTCGGGATGGCTCGATTGTGCTGGATATCAGCTACAAGGGCCTAATCAAAATCGCCACCGACACCGGCTCAGTCACATGGGCGCGAGCAGATTTGGTCTACGACTCCGATACCTTTGACTATTTCGGGCCGGCCGCTCCGCCGTCACATAAGGCCAATCCCTTCGCCAAGGACCGGGGCAACATCATCGGCGCGTACTGCATCGCCAAGACCAACCAAGGCGATATCCTGACCGAGGTCATGGACTGGGCCGAGATTGAGAAGATTCGCGGCAAGTCAACCGCATTCACAAAGTCCAAGTCAGGGCCGTGGGTTGAGTGGCTGAATCAGATGGCGAAGAAGGCCATCATCAAGCGCGCCTCCAAGACGTGGCCCTACACCGAGCATCGTGACCGCATCGAGCAGGCCATCGCCATTGCGAACGAAAGCGAGGGGGGCTACGACCTGGGGGACTCCGAAGAGGAAAAGACCTACAAGCGCCAGCAGACCCACGACGCCGCGCTGGGCCGCTGGCACAAGACTGTGGAGTTCATCAAGCAGGAACTGGAAAAGGAGTCGCCCGATTTCTATACGGTTTCCGAGGCTTGGAATGAAGTTCCGCAGGATGACCAGATGGCCTTGTGGCTGGCCCCTAGCCGTGGCGGCTGCTTCTCCACCCACGAGCGGGAAACAATCCGCAAGGAAGTTGCAGCCATTGGCATGCAGCAGGCGGAAGGCGACCAAAATGGCTAAATCCTTTACTCATCTGATTGGAAAGCCACCAAGGGATAGATTCGAGGCCTATTGCATCCCTGTGACGGAATCTGGCTGCATCCTATTTCTAGGGGAGGAGAGCCATAACGGCTATGGAAGATTCAGGCTTGGCAAGCGACGTATACCTGCTCACCGATACTCTTGGATGACAGAGCGTGGCGATATCCCGGATGGCCTGATGGTCTGCCACAAATGCGATACCCCATCCTGCGTGAATGTTAACCATCTTTTTCTTGGTACATGCAAGCAGAATAAGGCCGACAGCGTACTGAAGGGCCGCCACTCTCATGGCCGAAAGGCGTCAGATGCAAGGGCTTCTGATGCCGTCCTTAACCCAAGCCTTGCAATGATCATATTCAGAGAGGTTGGAACACATCAATCAATCGCAGATAAATACGGCATCCGTAGGCAGCTTGTAACCAAGGTCAAGGCAAAGAAAGCCTGGGCATGGATTCATCAATCAGAGGAACAGCAGTAATGGCTTACGAACTTCGCGACAACAGCGGCTCCTTGTTCCCCAACGACAAGAAGACACAGCAGAATCACCCAGATTGGACCGGCACCGTCATGGTTGACGGCAAAACTTACTGGATTAGTGGGTGGACGAAAAACAGTCAGCGCGGCTCGTTCTACAGCCTGTCGTTCAAGGCCAAAGAGGAGCGTGTGCAGCAGGCCAAGCGGGAGGCGTTCAACGACGTTCCTACCACTCAGCCGGGCGATGACTTCGTGGAAAACTCGCTGGACGATATTCCCTGGTAGTTGTCCGCTCCCGCCGACAGCCTGCGTTCTACCTAGAAACCACATGGAAGATGACCAATGACCACCCCAATGACCACGCCTAACATCCCTGATGAAGTGGTGCGCGCAGCGCAAGCGGCCGAGGATGCGTTTTGGGCCGAGGACTCCAACTACCCGAAGAAAGCTGCTGATTACGACAATCAGGCGATGCTCGATAAAGCCACTCGCCTGATGTTGGAAGCTGCCCTTCCGCTGCTGCTGGAGCAGGTTGGGTATCGGTGGAGTCGCGATGGCGAGCCGTGCAGCGGCCTTTTTCAAGGCATTCCGAGTGAGCGTGAACTGGTGGCGCAGAGAAACTGCCGCGAAGTCGCCGATTGGCAGTACGAACCCCTCTATCGATTGAAGGTGAGCAATGAACAGTGAGCAAATGGATGCTTTGGCTATTGATGCTGCAGTCAATGCCGCTCACGACCCCATCATCGTGCGCAACTCACTGACGCGCCAGGGCGGCTACTCCCCGTACTGCATGCGCTGCAGCGGACTGCACAGGATGAAGCAAGTTGGCCTGCTGCATTGGAGTCACCACTGCGGGGCAGAGCATGACGAGCCGCAGGCCCGCGCCGCCCTTTCCGCCATCAAGGAGCAGCCATGAACAACGAATCGCTGGAGCAGAGGGCGCGGGAGTTGCTTGCTGCTGAGTACGCGCAGGATGAGCTGAAAATTGCTGCGCGCCGCGGTGACTATGACCACACGCCCGAGTTCAAGGCCATCATTCGCGCCCTTGAATCCACCCCGGCGCAGGAGGTGGAGCGACATATCACCCCGGTCGGCCCCGTGGACGGTTGGTGTGAGCGATGCGGCTGCGGAAATGACTCGGCCAACTTCGCCCACCTCCCTGCCTGCGTCTCAGCCCGCACCGCTCCGGCCGATGGTGATTCGCTGGCATTCGTGAACCTTGGCGACAGCGAGGCCAATTTCATCGCCGATGCCGAGCACCTTAACTGCCAGGCCTGCGGCGGATCCGGTCACGTTGATGACGCAACCACCGCTCCCGTGGTGGGGGATGGAGGCGTGACCAAGGAGCAGCTCGATTGGCTGGTCGCGAACGAATACGACCTTTGCACGCGCCGCGAGCTGATTAACGAGGACGAATACGCCATCTGGTGGTTCGTCGTTGACAGCAGGAAGTCCACCAATGAACACCTGCATACCGTCAGCGGCCATCCTTTGGGGTCGCCGCGCGAGGCAATCGACGCCGCCATGGGCATCAACACCACCCGCCCCGCCAAGGCTGAGGGGGATGCGACCCTTCGACATCCTCATACTGGCGAGCTTCGCGATTATCGGGATGTGGAGAGCGACCCGGAAGGGAAGTTGTGCGTAGGTCCCGGGCCGTTGAAAGCCGCAACCATCGCGCCAGAAGCGGGAGATGCGCAAGACGCGACGAGGTATCGGTGGCTTCGCGATGTTGCGAGGCTGGACGAGATTCAAGCCTTCTCAGTACGCCGAAAGACCCGATTGGCAGCCGACCGCCTGTGTGACGCCGGTATAGACACCGCCCGCACCGTGAGCCGGGGTGATGCATGAGCGGCGAACTGAGAGAGAACATGATCGCTTTTGTCATGGGGGCTGTGGTTGCCCTTGGTGCGGCTTGCATCTTTCCCAATGTCGTCACTGAGGCCCATGAAAAGCGAGAGCGCTGCGAGTCATCTCTGCCGCGCACACAGCACTGCGTCATGATCTACGTGCCTGAATCATCGCCGCTGGCGAATGTGAGCCGGGGTGAGTCCAATGGCTGAACTGCTGAATTGCCCTTTTTGCAATAACGATGTGAACGAGGACGAGGGCTGCTTTCAGGTATCCGGATTTCGGCCGCCATCGACGCCGGCTTTCGCCGTTCGCTGTGGCAATCCGTCGTGCAATGCGGAGGCGACCGCCACCTCTCGCGAGTCAGCCATCGCCGCCTGGAACCGCCGCACTCCACCGCCCCAGGCTGCGGGAGGTGAGCCGGTGGCTTGGCAGTACGACTACACCGACGAGCATGGCGTGCCACAGCGCGACTTCACCACAGGCCCATTCCTTGCTTCGTGGGTCTCGGCCAAGAAAGCGAAGGCGATGCCCCTCTATGAACACCCACCCGCCGTCGGGCAGGAGTGGGAGAA
>Ga0164307_10000775_pt1 | contig 14191 bp, 13 predicted proteins | sample Whisoiple_243_MG_FD_110214 | JGI IMG/M metagenome (GOLD analysis project Ga0164307, IMG submission 110214) | Soil microbial communities amended with fresh organic matter from upstate New York, USA - Whitman soil sample_243_MG | ecosystem: Environmental > Terrestrial > Soil > Unclassified >...
ATCATCGCCGAGGGCTATCCGCCCGCGCTGGGCCAGGCGTTCGCCTTCAAGCAGCGGGGCGGCGACGGGGTCGCGGTTGCGGTGACCGGGGAGGGCGCCGCCAACCAGGGCGCATTCCACGAATCGCTGAACCTGGCGGCGCTGTGGCAGCTGCCGGTGGTTTTCGTGGTCGAGGACAACGACTGGGGGATCTCGGTGCCCCGGGCGGCGTCGACCGCCGTCCCGGACAACTCGGTGCGGGCCGCCGCCTACGGCATGCCGGGCGTCCGGGTCGAGGGCAACGCGGTCGAGGGGGTGTACTCCGCCGCCGGGGAGGCAGTCGAACGGGCCCGCTCCGGCGGCGGCCCCACGTTGATCGAGGTGCACACGCTGCGGCTGTGGGGGCACTTCGAGGGGGACGCGCAGGGCTATCGGTCGGACCTGTCCGACGTGCCGGGTCGGGATCCGATCCCGGCCTACGAGGCCCGGTTGCGGGCCGACGGGGTGCTGACCGAGGACGAGATCTCCCGCATCCGCACCGAAGCCGCGGCCCGGGTCGAACGGGCGGTGCAGTTCGCCAAGGACAGTCCACGCCCCGACCCCGCCCAGGTGCGCGAGTACGTGTTCGCCGGCGCGAGCTGAGGAGGCCACCGTGACCGCGACCCTGACCAGCCGGCGGCTCACCACCGCGAAGGCGATCGTCGAGGCGATCAGCCAGGAGATGGAGGCCGATCCGTCCGTCATCGTGCTCGGCGAGGATGTCGGCGCGTACGGCGGCATCTTCTCCTCGACCACCGGCCTGCTGGAGAAGTTCGGCCCGACCCGGGTGCTCGACACGCCGATCTCCGAAACCGCGTTCATCGGCCTGGCCACCGGAGCCGCGGTGGAGGGCATGCGGCCGATCGTCGAGCTGATGTTCGTCGACTTCATGGGCGTGTGCCTCGACCAGATCTACAACCACATGGCCAAGATCCACTTCGAGTCCGGCGGGCACGTCTCGGTGCCCGTCGTGCTGACCACCGCCGTCGGCGGCGGCTATTCCGACGGTGCGCAGCATTCCCAGTGCCTGTGGGGCACGTTCGCGCACCTGCCCGGCCTGAAGGTGGTGGTGCCCAGCAACCCGTACGACGCGAAAGGCCTGATGACGGCGGCGATCCGGGACGACAACCCGGTCGTCTACATGTTCCACAAGGGCGTCATGGGCCTGCCCTGGATGGCGAAGAACCGCCGGTCGACCGGCGAGGTGCCGCAGGACAGTTACCAGGTGGAGATCGGGAAGGCATCGGTCGTGCGTCGGGGGACCGATGTCACCGTCGTCACCGTCTCGCTGTCCGTGCACCACGCCCTGGATGTCGCCGCCGAGCTCGAGTCCGACGGCATCTCCGCGGAGGTCATCGACCTGCGCTCGCTGGTGCCGTTGGACCGGGTCGCCATCCGCGAGTCGGTCGGCCGAACCGGCCGGCTGGTCGTGGTCGACGAGGACTATCTCTCGTTCGGCATGTCCGGCGAGGTCATCGCGTCCGTCGTCGAGCACGACCCGCGGATGCTCACCCGGGCGCCGATCCGGGTGGCCGTGCCGGATGTACCCATTCCCTATGCCCGCGAGCTGGAGTACGCGGTGCTGCCCACCAAGGCGCGGATCGACGCGGCGATCCGCGAGGTCATGCAGGCATGAACGCGTGACGGACGTCCTGTTCCCCCGGCTGTCCGAACAGAACCCGGACGGCGAGGGCGTCGTCGCCACCTGGTTCGTCGACGACGGCGCGACCGTGACGGTCGGTCAACTGATCGCCGAGGTGGCCGTGGACAAGGTCGACGCGGAGGTTTTCGCACCCGCCGACGGGGTCATCTCGATCGGCGTCGGCGAGGGGGAGGCGGCTCGTCAGGGAACGGCGATCGCGTCGATCGGCTGACCGCGCCCTCTGCCACAATCTCCCCCCGTGAAGACGTTCGACGCGCTGTTCACCGAGCTCACCGACCGGGCCCGCACCCGCCCGGAGGGTTCGGGCACCGTGCAGGCCCTGGACGACGGCGTGCACGCCCAGGGCAAGAAGCTTCTGGAGGAGGCCGGCGAGGTCTGGCTGGCCGCAGAGCACGAGGACGACGACAGCCTGGCCCTGGAGATCTCGCAGCTGCTCTACCGCGCCCAGGTGATCATGATCGGTCGTGGCATCACGCTGGAGCAGGTCTACCGGTACCTGTGATCCATCCGGCGCCCCCGGCGTGGCAGAGTGGCTGCCGCCCGGACCGCAGGCGCCCCGGAGGGCAACGCCGGGCCTGAAGGAGTAGCAGCGATGTTGAAAGTGGCCGTGCCCAACAAGGGCACGCTGTCCGAGCCGGCCGCCGCGATGCTCCGGGAGGCGGGTTACCGGCAGCGGCACGAGTCCCGAGACCTGTCCGTCCTGGACCTGGCGAACGACGTCGAGTTCTACTTCCTGCGGCCCAAGGACATCGCGGTCTACGTCGGCTCCGGCGAACTCGATCTGGGCATCACCGGCCGGGACCTGGCAGCCGATTCCGGCGCCCCGGTCGATGAGCTGATCGGCCTGGGCTTCGGCTACTCGACGTTCCGCTACGCCGGTCCCGAGCACAAGGACTGGCAGGTCGCCGACCTGGCCGGCGCGCGGATCGCCACCTCCTACCCGAAGCTGACCCGCAACGACCTGGCCGCCCACGGCATCGCCGCCGATGTCATCCGCCTCGACGGCGCGGTGGAGATCGCGGTCCAGCTCGGCGTCGCGGACGCCATCGCCGACGTCGTCGACTCCGGCCGATCCCTGCGCCAGCACGGCCTGGTGGCCTTCGGCGAGGTGATCCTGCGATCCGAGGCGGTGCTGCTGACCCGGATGAACACCGAGCCGTCATCGGCGGCCAGGCAGCTGGCCAACCGGCTGCAGGGTGTGGTGTTCGCCCAGCAGTACCTGATGCTCGACTACGACTGCCCCGTCGAGCTGCTGGACCGCGCCACCGCGATCACCCCCGGCCTGGAATCGCCGACCGTGTCGCCGATGGCCGACCCGGCGTGGCGGGCGGTGCGTGCGATGGTCCGCCGCAACGAGGTCAACCCGGTGATGGACGCCCTGTACGAGCTCGGCGCGAAGGCGATCCTGGCCTCCGACATCAGATCGTGCCGGCTCTGAGGCCCCCTTCTCCCGGATACGGCGGCGGAGTACCCCCGTACTCCGGGCACAAGGCCTGATGCGCGCACCAGCGGCACATCGGACCGCGCCGGGCCGGGAAGTTGCCGGACTCCAGCGCCGCGGACACCGCCCGCCACAGCGCGCCGACCGCGTTCTGGAAGCTCAGCAGCTCCTGCTCGGTGGGCGCGTACTGCAACGACAGCCCGTCCGCCAGGTAGATCAGTTTCAGCTGCGCGGGCACCACGCCGCGCAGCCGGTAGATCATCAACGCGTAGAACTTGAGCTGGTACAGGGCTCGGCCCTCGAAGTCCGGGCCGGGGGATCGGCCGGTCTTGTAGTCGACGATCCGCAGCTCGCCGGTGGGCGCCAGGTCCAGCCGGTCGATGAACCCGCGCAGCGGCACCCCGTCCGCGGTGGCGATCTCCACCGCGTACTCGCAGGCCTGTGGGTCGAACCGGCGAGGATCCTCCAGTGTGAAGTAGCTGCGCACGAGCGCCCTGGCCGAGTCCAGCCAGCCGGTGACATCCTGCGCCGGCAGCATCGCCTCCAGCTCCGGACGTTCCTGGACAAACCGCTCCCAGGTCGGCAGCACGAAGTCGGATGTGCGTGCCGGTGTTCGTTCATCGGCGGGCCGGCCGAACATGTCCTCGAGCACGCTGTGCACCAGGCTGCCGCGGACCGCGTCGGGGCTCGGCGGTTCGGGCAACCTGTCGACCGCCCGGAACCGGTACAGCAGCGGGCAGGACTTGAAGTCGCTCGCCCGGGACGGCGACAGCGCCAGCGGCCGGTGCGGCCGCTCCCGTGCCCCCTCACCGCTCGGTGCGCCGAGGGGCTCTGCCATGGTCACCGTCATAACGCACACGCTAGGACGATGGTCCGACAGTGCCATGTCACCGCGCCGTCATGTCACCGCGCCGCACTACCCTGCGGGCGTGCCCTCCCGTCCACCGCGAGCCGACGAGCCCCGGTTCTCGCCGACCCGCGGCTGGCCGGTCGGCCGGGTCGCGGGCGTCCGCATCCTCGTCACGCCCTCGTGGATCGCCTCGGTGGCGGCCATCGCGGTGCTCGGGGTGCCGGTTGTCCGCCGGGTGGTGCCGGGGACGAGCCCGGCCGTCGCGGTCCTCGTGGCCATCCTGCTGGGAGTGCTGCTCGGGGTCAGTATGCTGGCCCACGAGCTCGGGCACTGCCTGGCCGCGCGGCTGCGCGGGATCGATGTGATCGCGGTGCGGCTGTACCTGCTCGGCGGGGTCAGCGAACTGGCGAGCGGCCCGGTCACCCCACGGGACGAGGCCCTGGTCGCCGCCGCCGGGCCGGCCGTGTCCGGCGTGCTGGCGGGGGTGTTCTGGCTCGCCCTGCAACCACTGTCCGTCGGCACCGTCGGCTGGCTGATCCTGTTGCTGCTGGCCCTGTCCAACCTGGTCATCGGCGTGTTCAACCTGCTGCCCGCGTTGCCGCTGGACGGTGGCCGGGTGGTCAGGGCCGGCATCTGGGGGATCTCCGGCAGCCGGCCGGCAGGGACCACCGCGGCGGTGATCGGCGGCTACCTGCTGGCCGCAGCCCTGCTCTGCTGGGCGGTGCTGATGATCCTGGACGACGGGGTGGCGGCGCTGCTTCCGGCCGGGATCGCGGTGGCCATGTCGTTGTTCGTGGTCGTCGGGGTGATCGGCGAGCGGAATGACCGTGAGCCCGAACTCGCGGGCTGGCCGGCGGGCACCCCGATCGGCTCGGTGGCCCGCCCCGTGCTGCGCCTGCCGACCGATGTCGGCGTCCGCGACGCGCTCGCCGCGACGCCGGGCGGCGCGGTCATCCTGATCCGGGGCGACGGGGTCGCGGGCGGCGTGTTGGACGAGCCGGCCGCCCGGGATCTGGCCGTCCGCGATCCCGCCGCGCCGGCGTCCCTGGTGACCCGGCCCATCCCGCCGGAGGCGATCGTCTTCGACGACGACGATCCGGACGAGGTGCTCGGCCGGGCGCGCTCCGCCATGGTGGATACGTTCGTGCTGGTGGACGACACCGGCGTGCCGACCGGGGTGATCCGGGCGGCCGATATCATCGCCGCCGCGGGACGGGCGCGCCGACAGCGGCGCAGGGATGGCGGTTCAGCGTGAGCGGTGCCTTTCAGGTAGGCGATCGGGTGCAGCTCACCGATCTGAAGGGCCGCAAGTACACCGTCGTGCTGGAGGAGGGCGCGACCTACCACACCCACCGCGGCGCCCTTGCCCACGACGCCCTGATCGGGCAGCCCGAGGGCAGCGTGGTCATCTCGGCCGCCGGCACGCCCTACCTTGCGCTGCGCCCGCTGCTCACCGACTACGTGCTGTCCATGCCGCGCGGGGCGGCGGTCATCTACCCCAAGGACGCCGCGCAGATCGTGCACTGGGGCGACATCTACCCCGGCGCGACGGTCCTCGAGGCCGGCGCCGGGTCGGGAGCGTTGACGTGCTCGCTGCTGCGGGCGGTGGGTGCGCCGGGTCACGTACTGTCCTATGAAATCCGGCAGGACCATGCCGAGCATGCGGTTCGCAACGTCGAGCGGTTCTTCGGCGGCCGGCCCGACAACTGGACACTGACCGTCGCCGACCTGGCCGACCACCGGGATCCGGTCGACCGGGTGGTGCTGGACATGCTCGAACCGTGGGCGGTGCTGCCGACCGTCGCCGATGCGCTGGTGCCCGGCGGAGTGCTGACGGTGTATGTGCCGACGACGACCCAGCTGTCCCGGATCGCCGAGGACATCCGGTTGCACGGCGGGTTCACCGAGCCGTACGCCTGGGAGACGCTGCACCGGCCCTGGCACCTGGTCGGACTGGCGGTGCGGCCGGAGCACCGGATGATCGGGCACACCGCCTTCCTGCTGACCGCGCGGCGGCTCGCGCCGGGCGTCACCACACCCAGGCCGCAGCGCCGGCCCACCGCAGCCGGGCGTTGAGAATGCGCGATGACGGCCAGGTAACAATCACGCTTCGTAGTGGACGCGCCCGGGTCGGGAAGCGATCCTCCGTTTGGATCATTTGCCGAAGAAACTGCCTGCTCATCGGCATCAGAACGGTGGGTGGCCGCCTCTATCACGGCAGACGCCACGGTAGGGGACCGTGAGCCCGGTCGCCTCCGAATTCCGGCCCTGGAGCGGAAGTCGCAGGTAGGCTTGGTTTTTGCAGCGTCCGTCTCGAGGGAGGGCATTGTGACCGGCTTTGACTCCTCGGAAGAGGTCGAACGGGACTCCGGTCCCGCCGATAGCTACCGCCAGACCCCAGCGCAACTGACCGCCCAGATTCGGGTGCTCAACGACGAGGTCGCCCAGCTGCGTCGCCGGCTGGCCATCACGCCGACGGACACGCGTCCGCTGGAACGCCAGCTCACCGAGTCGGCGAACCGGATCAACGCACTGTCGGAGCGAAACGAGAAGCTGGTTGTCACCCTGCGTGATGCGCGCGCCCAGCTCCTGCAGTTGAAGGAAGAAGTCGACCGGCTCGCGCAGCCACCCAGCGGGTACGGGGTCTTCCTGACCACCGGCCCCGAGGGCACCGTCGAGGTGTTCACCGGCGGCCGCCGGATGCGACTGGCCGTCTCCCCGACGGTCGACATCGAGCAGTTGCAGCGCGGCCAGCAGGTGCGCCTGAACGAGGCGCTCACCGTCGTGGAGGCCGCCCAGTTCGACGTCATCGGCGAGGTCTGCGCGCTGCGCGAGGTGCTCGGTGGCGACCGGGCGCTGGTCGTCGGGCACGCCGACGAGGAGCGGGTGGTGCACCTGGCGGCGCCGCTGCTGGATGCCCCGCTCAAGCCCGGCGACTCGCTGCTGGTCGACACCAAGGCGGGCTATGCCTATGAGCGGGTGCCCAAGTCCGAGGTCGAGGACCTGGTCCTGGAAGAGGTCCCGGACGTCGCCTACGAGGACATCGGCGGCCTGACCCGACAGATCGAGCAGATCCGGGACGCGGTGGAGTTGCCCTTCCTGCATGCCGACCTGTTCCGGGAGTACCAGCTGCGGCCGCCGAAGGGCGTGCTGCTGTACGGCCCGCCCGGCTGCGGCAAGACGCTGATCGCCAAGGCGGTGGCCAACTCGCTGGCCAAGCAGGTCGCGATGGCCAGGGGTGAGGAGAAGCACACCAGCTACTTCCTGAACATCAAGGGCCCGGAGCTGTTGAACAAGTACGTCGGCGAGACCGAGCGGACCATCCGGCTGATCTTCCAACGGGCTCGGGAGAAGGCTTCCGACGGCACTCCGGTGATCGTCTTCTTCGACGAGATGGACTCGGTGTTCCGCACCCGCGGCACCGGCGTCTCCTCCGATGTGGAGACCACGATCGTGCCCCAGCTGCTCAGTGAGATCGACGGCGTGGAGGGTCTGGAGAACGTCATCGTGATCGGCGCGTCCAATCGCGAGGACATGATCGACCCGGCCATCCTGCGACCCGGCCGACTGGACGTGAAGATCAAGATCGAACGCCCGGACGCCGAGGCGGCCAGGGACATCTTCACCAAATACCTGGTGTCGGAGCTGCCGATCCACCCGGACGATCTGGCCGTGTTCGGCGGGGACCGGCGGGCCTGCCTGTCCGGGATGATCCAGCACACGGTCGAGCGGATGTACGGGGAGACCGACGAGAACCGGTTCCTGGAGGTCACCTACGCCAACGGGGACAAGGAGGTCCTGTACTTCAAGGACTTCAACTCCGGCGCCATGATCCAGAACATCGTCGACCGGGCCAAGAAGTCGGCCATCAAGTCGCGGATCGAGACCGGGGTCAACGGCCTGCGGGTGTCCCAGTTGCTCGAGGCGATCACCGACGAATTTGCCGAGAACGAGGACCTGCCGAACACCACGAACCCGGACGACTGGGCGCGGATCTCCGGCAAGAAGGGCGAGCGGATCGTCTACATCCGCACCCTGGTGTCCGGGAAGCAGTCCGAGGGCTCGAGGGCGATCGACACCGCGTCGAACACCGGGCAGTACCTGTAGGCGCCGGCAAGCGATCCTGCTCAGGCGAGCACTGTCGCGTTGAGCAGGGTCGCGGCCGCGGTGCTCAGGCCCGCGATCGCGAGCGACCACATGCCGACGCGGATCAAGCGGTACTTGGTTGCCACGATGCGGCTCACCTGCAACAACTGGTTGGCGTTCCAGCTACCGGCATCGCCCGCGGCTGCGGCGATCGCGGCGCGCAGCTCGGTGGCCCCGGCGAACGTGACGACGTCGGCGTAATAGCCCACGGAAGTCGCTACCGATTCGCCCCTCCGACGACGGGTTCGGGGGTACACCGCGGAGCCCAGCGAGGTGATGCCGACGCCGGCGGCGACGACCCCCAACCACCAGAGCCACTCGACACGATCGTCCAGTTCCGACGGTTGCCACCCATCGCGGATAAAGCCGGCGAGCAGGGCGCCGACGGCGACACCCGTCGCGGCCAGCAACAGCTGAGCCTTGGAATCGGCGCGGGTGAGCTCCTCTCTGGTGTCCGAAAGCAGCTCGGTGGCGTAGGTGTCGGTCGAATCCGACGGTGAGCCGGAGCCTCCGGGCGCACCTTGCCCGGCCAGGAAATCCCCCGCTCGCCGACCTACCCGTGCGGGGTTGGGCTTGATCAACGGTCCGGTCTCGTTGGCCGTTCGTCGCATCCGGGCCACGCACAGGAGCAAACCGGTTGCCGCCGCGGCCGCCAGGAGCCAGGGTGAGCTTCTCATCCGGACGGCTCCCCTCACGCGATCCGCATCGCGTCATCCAGACCGACGCTCACCCTGCGGATGGTCGCGGCGATGACTCCCTCTGTTGGTGGACCGGGTGTCAGGACCGCGAGTGGACGCTTCTGCAGCATGATCGGGTGCAGCTCGGCCGCCTCCCCGCGCAGCGGATCGTCGACGCGGTCGGCGCACCTGCTGACGATACCGATGGTCTCGGCCGTGACGAACCGCGCGAGCAGGTGCAACGCGTGCCTGCGGATCTCCAGGGGTTCGCCTTGGTCGCGGTTCGACACGAGCGTCTTGACCCCGTCCGTAGTCGTGCTGCTCGCCGCCTGGAACCGAAGCGCCTCCAGTGCGGCCAGTCGCATTTCCATCGTGGCTTCCTTGACACCGCTGGCGATCTGGGTGAGGGACGTCAGGGCGCTCGAGCCAAGCCGGGTACCGGTGGAGGCGACACATGCAGCCAGCACCAACGAAGGTACGTTCGAGTCATTCCGGATGATCTCGTGGACGGTATTCGAGATCTCCTCGTGGTCGAAATGACGCAGGGAAACCAAGGCGGTGATCCGCACCGCTTCGTCGTGCTTCTTACCCGTCAGATCCACCAGGGTTTCCAACTGGCTGAAATCCTCGGAAATTCCCAGGTACTGGATCGCGAAGAGCCTCACGGCCGCGCAATCCTGGCATTTGGCGACGATGGCGATCGGCTTGATGATCGAGCCCTGCCGGGGCGGAAGGGCCAAAATTGCCTGCGCGCGCACGCGGTCGGAGACCTCTCCCGCATCGATCGTCCGTTGATCTTGCTCGGGGCACTTCGCGAGTTCCAGCATGGTGACGACCGCAATGTGATCGTCCAGCGCGCCAAGGGCTCGAACCCCCGCCAATTGGTCCGGCTCATAGTCGGATTGCACCAGATCGATCGCGGCGCGCCATGCCGCCTTCGACGGACGCGCATAACCGGCCACAGTCGACTGCCGGTCGTCCACAAGACGGTAGCATTCGGCGTGCCCGACCCCGTCGAATTCGTAGCGTCCGACATATTCGCCCCCAATGTGATCGTCCAAGTCGGCGTCACCGAGCAAGCCGTAGAACTGTTCGGTCATCCATATCTCATCCGGCCCGACCGTCCTGTTCAGGCGATTCGGGAGAATGTGACCGAATCCGACCATTTCACCGTCGTTGGTCTGTGTGAAATGTCCGCAGTGCAGCACGATCCGGCACTTCACCGTTCCGAGTTTCGGGATCCACCCCGGGGCCCTGACGATGTGGCGTAGGTCCAAGGCGCATCCAACCGCGTCCTTCAGGTTCTCGAAACAGCTGACGATCGCGTCGCCGGGGCCGGACTGCCTGCCGACCCGCGATGGTCGATCCTTGACTTTCTCGACCATCGCATTCTTGATGTCGGTGAACTCTTCCAGGCTGCGTTTCACCATGGCAGTGGAGTCGACCAGATCGAGGTTCAGCGCACAGAGCAGCCGTGGCATCCCGGCCGTCAGGTTCGGGTCGGGTCGATCATGATTGCCTTCAACCATCGTTGACCCCGCCAGACACTCGTGCGGCGAATCGTCGCACAAGTGCACATTGTGCGGCCATCCCACCGGCCCGGCTTACCGGACGCAGTGCGCCGTTGCATGACCGCCGGTCGGGACGTGCTCGCGGCCTCAACCTGCCGGGTCGGTCCGGGCAGCATCGCGGCCGCCGGCGTCGCCGTCGGCGAGTGCCGCCAACCCGGCGTCGAGTTCGTCAAGGATCCGGCCCGTCTCGATCACCAGGGCACCCAGGAACACCCCGCGGGCCAGGTTGGCGGCCAGCATGTCGGCCAGATCCGCGTTGATCTTCTCGATCCGGTCCCGCGCGAAGTCGATGGACCGCCGCGCCGCGCCGCCGACCACGCTGGACTCGGCGTCCTTCTCGGCCCGCACCACGGTGTGTGCGAATGCCTCGATCGCGTCCGCGGTCGACGCGAGCATCGCCGCGGCCATCGGCATCGGCGGTTGCCGGCCGTCGTGTTCGGGCATCTTCACCGAGATGTCCCGCACCGTCCGGGCGATCGTCCGGTTCTGCAACTCGACGATCTGCAGGGTCTCGTTCGCCTGCCGCAGCCGGTCCAATGCCGCGGCCCAGGACGCTCGGGTCGGGTGCAGGGATAGCGACTGTCCCGCCCGCTGGACGTCGGACTCGGCGGCCGCGGCATGGCGGCCCAGCTCCCGCGCCGCGCGCATCCAGTCGGCCGCCTTGCCGGACGGCCATGGCCGGGTGATCGAGGTGGCGATCGTGGACATGACGTCCACCACGCTGTCGGCCAGGATCGTCACCGACCGGGTCGCCGCCGCCACGTGGTTGGGCGGAATGATGACGAAGTTCACCAGCACCGCGACCGCGGCGCCGATCAGCGTGTCCAGGAACCGCTGTTCGAGCTGGGAGCTACCGAGCGCGAGCACGAACAGCCCGTTGACGGGAATCTGGGCGGCGGCGCCTGGGCCCAGCCGCAGCACCTTGCCGACCAGGAACCCGATGCCGACGATGACCGCGATCGACCAGGCGTGCAGGCCGATCAGTCCGCCCAGCCAGATCGCCACCAGGATGCCGACGATGACGCCGAGCACCTTCTCCGACGCGTCCCGGATCGACGCCTTGATGGTGAGCACGGCGATCAGCGAGGCCGTCAGGGGCGCCCAGATCGGGGCGGGCGAGTCCAGCAGCCACGCCGCCAGCGCCCAGGCCAGCCCGGCCGACACGGAGATCTTGACGGCCTGGATGAGCACCGCTCGGTCGATCTCCAGGACCTCGCCGATGGTGCGGTTGCGCCACCTGCCGCGGCCCAGCAGTGACGCGAGCCGGCGGCGCAGTCGTCCGCCCCGGGTGGTGTCGGACTCGTCCCGGGTCGACGGGGACGAAGGTGAATCCATGCCGCCGATCCTGCCGCAACAGGATTTCACTAGATTCGACGTATGAGCGAGGCTTGCCGAGCGAATCATCAACACCGGGGCGACGCCCGTCGAAGGGGCGTGGCGGCATGAGTGTGCGTCGCATCATGGGCACCGAGGTCGAGTACGGCATCTCGGTGCCCGGCGAACCGGGGGTGAACCCGGTGATCTCCTCCACCCAGGTGGTGCTGGCCTACGCGGCGTCGGTGGCCGCGCCTCGCGCCCGGCGGCCGCGCTGGGACTACGAGGTCGAGTCGCCGCTGCGTGACGCGCGCGGCTACGACCTGTCGACCCTGTTCGGTGCGGCCGAGCCGGACGTGGACGACATCGGCGCCGCCAACGTCATCCTGTCCAACGGGGCACGGCTCTATGTGGATCACGCGCACCCGGAGTTCTCCTCCCCGGAGGTGACCAATCCGTTGGACGCCGTGCGGTACGACAAGGCGGGCGAGCGGGTGATGGAGACCGCGGCCCGGCTCGCCGCCTCACTGCCGGGCAGCAAGCCGATCCAGATGTACAAGAACAACGTCGACGGCAAGGGCGCCTCCTACGGCACCCACGAGAACTACCTGTGCAGCCGGGACACCCCGTTCCCGGCGATCATCTCCGGACTCACCCCGTTCTTCTCCACCCGGCAGGTTTTCGCCGGGGCGGGTCGGGTCGGCATCGGCCCGGCCGGCCAGACCGAGGGCTTCCAGCTCGCGCAACGCTCGGACTACATCGAGGTCGAGGTCGGCCTGGAGACGACCCTCAAGCGCGGGATCATCAACACGCGTGACGAGCCGCACGCCGACGCGGACAAGCACCGCCGGCTGCACGTGATCATCGGCGACGCGAACCTGGCCGAGGTCGCCACCTACCTCAAGCTGGGCACCGCCGCCCTGGTGCTGTCCATGATCGAATCCGGCTGGGCGTTGCCGTCGGTGGAACTGGCCCACCCGGTCGCCGCGGTGCACCAGATCTCGCACGACCCGACGCTGAAGGTCACGGTTCCGCTGACCGACGGGCGGCGGCTCACCGGCCTGGACGTCCAGCGCGCGTACCACGAGGCGGCGGCCAAGTACGTCGAGGCCGAGTACGGCTCGGACGCCGACGAGCAGACGCGTGACGTGCTCGACCGCTGGATCAGCGTGCTGGACCGGCTCACCGGCGATCCGATGGATCTGGCCACCGAGCTGGACTGGCCGGCCAAGCTGCGCCTGCTGGAGGGGTTCCGCAGCCGGGACGGGCTGTCCTGGGGTGCGGGCCGGCTCGCGCTGGTCGACCTGCAGTATTCGGACGTGCGGATGGACAAGGGTCTGTACAACCGGTTGGTGTCCCGCGGGTCGATGCAACGCCTGGTCGCCGAGGACGACGTGCAGTCCGCGATGACCGAACCACCGAACGACACGCGCGCCTACTTCCGCGGCCGCTGCGTGGCCAAGTACGCCGATCGGCTGGCCGCCGCGTCCTGGGATTCGGTGATCTTCGACATCGGCCGGGAATCCCTGGTCCGGATCCCCACGATGGAGCCGACCCGGGGCACCAAGCACCACGTGGGCGCGCTGCTGGACGCCGCGCAGGATGCCACCGAGCTGGTGGACGCGCTGACCCGCAGATAGCGCCCGGCGGGCGGGTGCAGTGTCGGTGCCGCTCGGTAGAGTCGCGGACAGCCGCAACAGATCGGAGAACTCCAGATGGCCCAAGAACAGACGACTCGACAAGGCGGCGGGGACGACGACGAGGCGACCGGCGCCGACGCGGCGGGTCAGGAGCGGCGCGAGAAGTTGGCCGCGGAAACGGACGACATCCTGGACGAGATCGACGACGTCCTGGAGTCCAACGCGGAGGACTTCGTCCGGTCGTATGTGCAAAAGGGTGGCCAGTGACCGTTGACGGTCAGGTTGGCCGGTGGCCGGTGTCGGCCATGCCCGCCGCGTACATGCGCCCCGGCAGCGGATCGTTCACCGAGTTCCTGGCGTCCGCCGAGCCGCACCTGCTGCCGCCCGGCTCCGGGGCGCGCCCCTCCGTGGACGCGACGGCGGTGCCGCACGGCACCACGATCGTCGCGGTGACCTGCGAGCAGGGCGTGGTGATGGCCGGTGACCGGCGGGCCACCATGGGCAACATCATCGCCCAGCGGGACATCGAGAAGGTGTTCGTCGCCGACTCCCACTCGGCGATCGGCATCGCGGGCACCGCCGGTCTGGCGGTCGAGATGGTCCGGCTGTTCCGGTTGGAGCTGGAGCACTACGAGAAGATCGAGGGCGTCCGGCTGTCCCTGGACGGCAAGGCGAACCGGCTGGCCACCATGATCCGCGGCAACCTGGGCGCGGCGATGCAGGGCCTGGCGGTGGTGCCGCTGTTCGCCGGCGTCGAACAGGACGGCGTGGGGAACCGAACAGTCGACGACGGTCCCGCCCGTCGTGGCCGCATCTTCTCCTACGACATCACCGGCGGCCGGTACGAGGAGCACGACTACTACGCGGTCGG
>Ga0164307_10000777_pt1 | contig 14180 bp, 9 predicted proteins | sample Whisoiple_243_MG_FD_110214 | JGI IMG/M metagenome (GOLD analysis project Ga0164307, IMG submission 110214) | Soil microbial communities amended with fresh organic matter from upstate New York, USA - Whitman soil sample_243_MG | ecosystem: Environmental > Terrestrial > Soil > Unclassified >...
CTGCGACTGACGGCTCACCACGAACAGGACCACCGGGGCCAGGACCGTCGCGCCGAGAAGGGCCGACCCCCCTCCCCGCACCGTCCGCCTCCCGCTCCGGCCGGGCATCAGCCGTACGAACGTGGGAAGCAGGGTCAGCACCATCAGCAGGCTCCCGACGGCGACACCCGCGGCGGCGGCGCGTACCCCCCACACGGAGTGCAGGGCCAGGGTCATGCCGATGATGCCGATGTTGTAGGCGATGTACACACCGGCAGGCGCCAGGAACCTGCCGTGCGCCCGCAGCGCCGCGCTGAAGTACCCCGTGATCCCGAAGGTCAGCACCGTGACGGCCGTCAGACGTGTGCAGTCCACGGCGAGCCGGGGGTCGTCCAGTCCCGGCGCCAGGACGCCGACGGCCCAGGGCGCGCCCCAGACCAACAGCCCGCCCGCGCACGCGAGCGCGCCGGACAGCCGGGGGAGGGTGTCGGCCACGAGGGTACGGACCGGGTCCTGCACATGGCCGCCGGCGGCCCGGCGGGTCAGCGCCAGACTGAACGCCGGGACGAGCAGCAGCGCCATGCCGTCCTCGATCAGCAGAGTGGCGGCCATCTCCGGGACCGTCCACGCGATCAGGAAGGCGTCACTGGCATGACTGGCGCCGAAGAGCCGGGCGATCGCCTGGTCCCGGACGAGCCCCAGCAGGGCGGCGACCACGGTCAGTCCCGCCGCGCCGCCCGCCGCCCGCGCGAGGAGACGCCCCGGCCGCGTCCGCGCACCGGGCGTGGACAGCTTGTCCGCCGTCGTCCCCGGATCCGGATCCGTGGCCGTCCCGCTCACGCGCCGGCCGTCCTGTCCGTGCCGCCGAGCGCCCACCACGCGGCGAGGCCGAGCACGACGCCGGTCAGGACGGTGGAGGGACCGCCGATGTCCGCGTACAGGAAGTCGACGGTCTGCCAGGTCATCAGCCCGACAGCCGCGAGACCGCAGTCGACGGCCGCGGCCCCCGTGGCCCGGGCGAGGACCAGCCTGCGCACCCCGCCGGCCAGGAGAGCCGCCCACGAGCCCACCAGCGCGGTGAAGCCGATGAGTCCCTGCTCGCTGAGCACCAGCAGGTACATGTTGTGGGGGGAGAGCAGGGGCTGCCTGCGGAACTCCTGGCCGGCCCCCGCCGTGTCACTCCCGGCGGAGAGCCCGATCGAGGCGTGCCCGTCCCGGTGCGCCGGGAAGCCCTTGAGACCGACGCCCGTGGCGGGGTGCTCGCGCCACATGCCTGCCGCGGCGGCCCACATGGTGTAGCGGTCGTTGACCGACCGGTCCGGGGCGCTGGTCACCTCGGTGATGCTGGTCAGCCGCTGCGAGATCATCTCGGACCCGACGCCGAGACCACCGACCAGGACGACTCCGGCGGCGCCCAGCACGGCCAGGGCACGGACGGCCTGTCGCAGGCCGGTCAGCGCGATCACGGCGAGGGCCCCGGCCGCCGTCGCGATCCACGCCCCCCGGCTGAAGGACAGCGCGAGCGGGACCACCAGCAATGCGGCGGTCACGGGAGCCCACAGCCGCAGTCGGCGAGGGGTGCCGGCGGCCGGGCGGAGCGCGTACGCCGTGGCCGCGACCAGGCCGTAGCCGACCACCGTGGCCATCCCCATCACGTCACCGGGGCCGAACGTGCCGACCGCGCGGACGTCCTCGCCCATGTAGGAGGCGCCGGAGCCGGTGACGTACTGGTGGACACCCGTGGCACCCTGGACGAGCGCCAGCAGGACGAGCGCGCCCGCGACGGCACGGAACCCCTGGGCGTCCCTGACCAGCAGAAGGACGGCGGCCGGCACCAGCACGAAGATCTGCAGGTACCGGACGAAGCCGGGCAGCGCCGCCACCGGGTCCGCGGCGGTGACCGTGGCCAGGGCGAGGCCCACGGCCGGCAGGCCCAGCACCACCGCCGCTGCCGGGGTGAGGGGACGGCGCCGCAGGTGGAGCAGAAGGCCCGCGCACACGAGGACGGCCACGCCCGAGAGCAGATCCGCCGCCGGTACGCCGTACACGGTCCCGGCGCCGTCGCCCGGCAGGGCCACGAGCAGGACCGTCGCGATCAGCGGCAGTACCTGCCACCGGTGGGCCCACCCGGGAGGGCGCTCCTCCTCCTCGACGGCGGGTACGGCAGGCGCCGCGCTCACGGTGAGTGCCACGGGTCAGCTGCCTCCGAGCCGGAACACCGAGCCGGCCGTGCGCGCCAGCACGCACAGGTCCTGCCACAGCGACCACGTGTCGATGTACCTGTTGTCGAAGCGGGCGCGGTCCTCGATGGAGGTGTCGCCGCGCAGGCCGTTCACCTGCGCCAGCCCCGTGATCCCGACGGGCATCCGGTGGCGGGCCCGGTAGCCGGGGTGAATGCGGCTGAACTGCTGCACGAAATACGGGCGTTCGGGCCGTGGACCGACCAGGCTCATGTCGCCCCGTACGACGTTCCACAGCTGTGGCAGCTCGTCGAGCGACGTCCTGCGCAGCAACCTGCCGACCCGGCTCATACGCCGGTCCTCCGACACGTTCCACCGGGTGGCCGACTCGTGGGCGTCGGCGGGCCGCAGGGTGCGGAACTTGAGCAGGACGAACGGCCGCCCGTGTTCACCGATCCGCTCCTGGCGGAAGATGACACCGGGGCCGTCGGACACGCGGACGGCGAGCGCGCAGACGGCCAGCACCGGCGACGCCACGACCAGGGCGAGTCCGGCCAGCACCGCGTCCATGGCCCGCTTCACCCGGTGCGCCAAAGGCCGTCGGGATCCGGCGGACAGCGACTGCGCCGCGAAACCCCAGACATGGTCCGGTCTGCCCGTCGGCCGGACCTGCGCGACCGCGCCCTGATCGGTGATCAGCCACACCTGGCAGCCGTGCCGTCTGAACAGGGAGAGGAGTTCCGCCCCGTCCGGCGCCGTCTCCGGCGCGACCGTGAACACGGCATGCCGGACGGAGTTCTGGACGACCGCCCGGCCCGCGTCCTGCACCGACGAGAGGACGGGCAGCGCCACCCGTCCCGGCGTCTCCTCCGCTCCCGTGCCGGAGCCGGCCACCCTGCCGACCGGCCGCATCCCGTACCGCCGGTGTTCCTGCAGCACGGCGATGACGCGGTCGCCGACCGGACCCTCGCCGACCACCAGGGCCGAGCGAGGACTGCGGGCGGCCGACCACAGCCGGACCCTGTGGACGACCGCGCGGGCACTGCAGCCCACCAGGGTCTGGATGACGGCCGCACAGCCCAGGACCGTCCAACCCACGGCATCGCGCGGGTCGTCGAGCGTCACCGCCTCGGCCACGACGTACCACTGCACGACGGCCAGCCACGCCAGCGCGGGCAGATCGGCCAGGACGGACGGTGAGAGCTCCGGCCGGTAGAGACCCCGGTACGCGTGCAGAAGCAGCTGGACGGCGGCCTGTACGAGGACGACGGCCGGCGGCCACACCCCCGGCGCGACCACGGCCACCGCCACGCCGAGCGCGAGGACGTCGGCGGCCATCAGCGCCGCCGGGGCGCGCCGCCGGGGCGCGCGTACGGCGGACCGTGGGGCCGTGGCGTCCTCCCCGCCGCTGCGGGGCGGCCGGACCGCGGTCGCCGCACGCCGTACGGCGGTCGCCTGGGCGGCCCGGGGGACAGGTGCACTCTCCGTCGTCATCGCTCGGTGCGCTTCCTCGTCGTGGAGTGGGACTGGGCGACAAGTTCCTCGTAGAGATTCAGGACCGCGTCGGCGGTCCTCGACACGTCGAAGACCGACCGTGTGCGGTGCTGCGCCGTGCGGCCCAGCTCCGACCGGAGCGCCGGGTCGCCCAGCAGCGCGGTCAGCGCCGTCGCGAGGGCCGGTGGGTCGTCGGGCGGGACGAGACAGTGGGGCAGGTGCCCGGGCGGCAGGCTCTCCCTGGCCCCGGCGACGTCGGTCAGCAGGACGGGGACGCCGCAGGCCATGGCCTCGAGGGGAGCCAGCGCCATCCCCTCCCAGCGGGAGGGGAGGACCAGGAGGTCAGCCGCGTGGATCCAGGGCCGCACATCCGCGGTGGCACCCGCGAACAGCACGTCGGCGGGTGCGGCGCGCCGCAGTTCGTCCCCGTACGGTCCGTCACCCACCAGGACCAGCCGCGCACCGGGCGCCGCTGTTGTCCGCCAGGCCCGGAGCAGTACGTCCTGGCCCTTCTGCCTGCTCAGCCGTCCCACGCACACGGCGAGCGGCACGTCTGCCGGAACGCCGTCGAGGAGGGGGAGGGAGGCCCGGGCAGCCGCCCGCGCGTCCTCACCGCCGGGGTGGAAGCGGCCGAGGTCGATGCCGTTGTGGATCACCGACCAGCGTGCCGTGATGCCGGCGCGCTGTCCGGCCCCGCGCTCGGACTCGCTGACACAGAGGATGCGGTCGCTCCACCGGGCGCCGAACCGCTCCCATGCCACGGCCAGTCGGGCCGCCCTGCCCTCCAGGGCCTCGAACGACCAGGCGTGCGGCTGGAAGACGGTCGGAACCCGGCCGCGTACGGCCAGACGTCCGGCGAGTCCCGCCTTGGCGCTGTGCGCGTGGATCAGGTCGGGAGCGCACGCGCGGATCAGCCCGAGCGCGCCGGCCACCTCCCGTCCCAGCCCCGGACCCGGGGCCCGCTCAGCGGGCCACGCGCACACCCGGGCTCCGGCGGTGGACGCCCCGGCGGCCAGCGTCCCGTCCGGAGGGCAGGCGACGACGGGACGGAGCCCTGCCCGTACCTGCGCCGTGACCAGGTCGGTCACGACCCGTGCGACGCCGCCCTCCACGGGCTGGACCAGATGAAGGACTGTCAGCCGACTTCTGTCGGTGCAACTCTTCTGCAGCACACATGGCTCTCTTTCACATGCCCCCGAAGAGCCGGTTCGGGTGAACACCGGCGGCAAGGAATTTGGCGGCGGAGATCAAATGAGTAGAACGGTAAACCGAAACGCACTGTTGCAGACCGTGGGTGGGAAAACACGCAGATTCGTGCTCGTGTCCACATGGATTGACGCCCCACAGGCCGCCGACCAGAGGTTCCCTGAATCGTGCGGCGTGTCAGTCGGCAATGTCTCCCCTTGCCCGCAGCTGTGGCGCATGATGGCCGGACTGTATGTCTCTGTGCATTCCCGGGGCCGCGTATCCGGCGAACGGTAAATGCGCCGCATTCACCGGCGAGTTGCGCGGCCGAATGTCAGGCCGGGGATGTTCCGGTCGTCCGGGCGGAATTTCCCGGCCCCTCTCCGTGCGTACGTGTTCCGCACGAATCCGCCGAACACGCCGGCGCGGCCGTGGTGTCCGCAGCGCACCGGACCGGCGCCGACCGGGCGGTGTACCCGCGCGGGGGGCCGAAGGGGCAGTATCGGGTACGACTCGTGATGATCGTCCGCCCCGTGGCGGTCCGCGAACGGCCGATGAGTACAGAGGAGAAACGATGGTTCACGAACGGGCCGGTCAGCCGGCGCAGCCCGGAGACCTGGTGGATGTGGCACGGCTGGTGACGGCCTACTACACGGTCCGACCCGACCCGGCCGAGCCCGGCCAGCGCGTGGCCTTCGGAACCTCTGGGCACCGTGGATCGGCGCTCGCGGCAGCCTTCAACGAGGACCACATCGCCGCCACCACCCAGGCGATCTGTGACTACCGGGAGCACCAGGGCACCGACGGCCCGCTGTTCCTCGGCGCCGACACCCACGCACTGTCCGAGCCCGCCCGGATCACGGCCGTGGAGGTGCTGGCCGCCAACGGCGCCACCGTCCTCATCGACAGCGACGACGGCTACACCCCCACCCCGGCCGTCTCGCACGCGATCCTGACGTACAACCGTGACCGCACGGGCGGCCTCGCCGACGGCATCGTGGTCACGCCCTCGCACAACCCGCCCGCCGACGGCGGGTTCAAGTACAACCCGCCGCACGGCGGTCCGGCCGGTTCGGACGCCACCTCCTGGATCCAGGACCGGGCCAACGCCCTGATCGAGGGAGGGCTGAAGGAGGTCCGGAGGATCCCCTACGCCCGGGCGCTCGCCGCGGAGACCACCGGACGGCACGACTTCCTGACCGGTTACGTCGACGACCTCCCCGCGGTCCTCGACCTGGACGCCGTACGCGATGCGGGGATCCGGATCGGTGCCGACCCGCTCGGCGGCGCCTCGGTCGCCTACTGGGGGCGCATCGCCGAGCGCCACCGGCTCGACCTCACCGTGGTCAACCCGCTCGCCGACCCCACCTGGCGTTTCATGACGCTGGACTGGGACGGCAGGATCCGCATGGACTGCTCCTCGCCGTACGCCATGGCCTCCTTGATCGAGCGCCGCGACGCCTACACCGTCGCCACCGGTAACGACGCCGACGCCGACCGGCACGGCATCGTCACGCCGGACGGCGGACTGATGAACCCCAACCACTACCTCGCCGTCGCGATCCGGTACCTCTACGCGCACCGTGAGGGATGGCCCGCCGCCGCGGGCATCGGCAAGACCCTGGTCTCCTCCTCCATGATCGACCGCGTCGCCGCCGATCTGGGACGGCGGTTGGTCGAGGTCCCGGTCGGCTTCAAGTGGTTCGTCGACGGTCTCTACGACGGAACACTGGGGTTCGGCGGCGAGGAGTCCGCGGGGGCGTCCTTCCTGCGCCGCGACGGCCGGGTGTGGACCACCGACAAGGACGGAATCCTGCTCGCGCTGCTCGCCTCGGAGATCACCGCCGTCACCGGCTCCACCCCCTCGCAGCACTACGGTGAACTCACCGCCAGGTTCGGGGATCCGGCCTACGCCCGGGTCGACGCCCCGGCGACCCGTGAGGAGAAGGCGGTACTGGCCCGGCTCTCCCCTGAACAGGTCAGGGCCGGCACGCTGGCCGGCGAACCGATCACGGCCGTGCTCACGGAGGCGCCCGGCAACGGCGCGGCCGTCGGAGGACTCAAGGTGTGCACCGACAGCGCGTGGTTCGCCGCGCGCCCCTCGGGCACGGAGGACGTCTACAAGGTGTACGCGGAGAGCTTCCAGGGGGCAGAGCACCTGGCAGAGGTCCAGGACGAGGCACGCGCCCTGGTCTCCGACGCACTCGGCGCCGCGGGCTGAGCATCCCCTCCCGTGTCCGGCACCGCCGGACACGGGAGGCGGGCAGGCCGCTCAGGCGTCGGGCACGGTGTGCCTGACCTGCTGGAGGAAGGCGGCGTTGTCGGGAGTCCTGCGGATCCTGTCCAGCAACGCCTCCAGCGTGGCCTGGGCGTCCCTCGTGCGCAGGGCACGCCGCAGGCCGCGCACGGCGGCCAGGTCGGCCGGGGGCAGCAGGAGTTCCTCGCGGCGGGTGCCGGACGGCGTGACGTCGACCGCGGGGAAGACGCGCCGGTCGGCCAGCGCCCGGTCGAGACGGAGCTCCATGTTGCCGGTGCTCTTCAGTTCCTCGAAGAAGTAGTCGTCGGCGCGGGAACCGGTCTCCACGAGCACGGTCGCCAGGATGGTGAGCGATCCGCCCTCCTCGGCGAGCCGTGCCGCCCCGAACAGCTTCTTGGGCCCCATGAGCGCCGCCGCGTCGACGCCGCCGCTCAGCGTCCGTCCGCCGGCGCCGGCGCTGTTGTTGTGAGCGCGGCACAGCCGGGTCAGGGAGTCCAGCAGGACGACCACGTCCCGGCCCTGCTCGACCAGGCGCTTGGCACGTTCCACCGCGAGGTCCGCGAGCGCGACGTGCTCCTTGGCGGGCCGGTCGAACGTCGAGGAGTAGACCTCTCCCCGCACCGAACGGCGCATGTCCGTCACCTCCTCCGGGCGCTCGTCCAGGAGCACCACCATCAGATGGCACTCGGGGTGGTTCTCTGCGACCGACGCGGCGATCTGCTGCAGCAGGACGGTCTTCCCGGTCTTCGGCGGCGCGACGATCAGGCCGCGCTGGCCCTTGCCCACCGGTGCCAGGAGGTCGATGATCCGCGGGGCCGGGCCGCCCTCCGGGCGCTCCAGGCGCAGTCGCTCCCTGGGGTGCAGGGGCGTCAGATCGCGGAAGTGCGGCCGGCCCCGGAGCGTGTGAGCGGGGCGGCCGTTGACGGTGTCCACCCCGGACAGGGCGCGAGGGCGCTCACATGTCCCTTCGACGAGGTCGCCCCTGCGCAGGCCGTACCGCCGGATCAGCGCGGGCGGCACCTGGACGTCGCGTGAGGAGGGACGGGCCCCGTCGGCGTGCAGCACGCCGTGTCCGCCGGCCCCGGTGCCGAGGACACCGAGGGTACGGACGGGCTGATCCTGGGAGGTGACGGGACGTTCGAGTGTGCTGGTCATGGTGTGGTCCTTTCGCGGACATGGCGCGTGAGGGGTCCGGCGAAGGCGAGGCGGCGTGATCACGCCTCGTACGACGGGCACGAGAAGCCCGGACCGGACGGAAAAGGTGATGCGAGAAGCTGATCGCCGGTCGTCGAGGACGGGCGTAACAGCGAAGGGGAAGCACCGGCGCCCGAACTGGGCGTTCACGTGTGCTGGTCGCACCGTACCACGCGATGTGGCGAACGGGAAGAGGCGGGGCGCGTCACCGCGTGCGGTGCGCCCCGTTCCGCCGGGACCGGGCGGGGACGGCGTACGGCCCCCGCCCGGTCTGTCCTCAGCGCTCGCCGCGGAATGCCCTCAGGATCTGCTCGGCGGCCAGCGTGGCCGTCAACTCGCCTGCGCGTACCTGTTGTTCGAGCTCCGGGGTCAGGGTGCGTACCGCCGGATGGCTGCGCAGGCCGTCCAGCAGCTCGTCGCGGACCATCGCCCAGGTCCAGTCCACCTGCTGCTCGCGGCGCTTGGCCGCCAGCCGCCCGGTGGACTCGAGGAGCGTACGGTGCTGTTCCAGCCGTTCCCACAGGGCGTCCAGCCCGGTCGACTCCCTGGCGCTGCACGTCAGCACCGGGGGAGTCCAGGCCGCGTCCACCGGGTGCATCAGCCGTAGCGCTCCCGCCAGTTCACGCGCCGCCGCGCGGGCGTCGCGTTCGTGCGGGCCGTCGGCCTTGTTGACCGCGATGGCGTCGGCCAGCTCCAGGACACCCTTCTTGATGCCCTGCAGCTGGTCGCCCGTACGGGCAAGGGTGAGCAGCAGGAAGGTGTCGACCATGTTGGCGACCGCCGTCTCCGACTGCCCCACGCCCACGGTCTCCACCAGCACCACGTCGTAGCCGGCCGCCTCCATCACCACGACGGACTCGCGGGTCGCCTTGGCCACCCCGCCGAGCGTCCCCGCGGTGGGGGAGGGGCGTACGAACGCCCTCGTGTCCACGGCCAGCCGCTCCATCCGGGTCTTGTCGCCCAGGATCGAACCGCCCGTACGGCTGGACGACGGGTCCACGGCAAGCACCGCGACCCGGTGCCCGAGCCCCGTGAGCAGGGTGCCGAGGGCGTCGATGAAGGTGGACTTGCCCACCCCAGGAACCCCGCTGATCCCGATGCGCCGCGCCCGCCCGGAATGGGGCAGCAGCTCACTCAGCAACCGCTGCGCCTGCACCCGGTGGTCGGGACGGGTCGACTCGACGAGAGTGATCGCGCGGGCCACGAACGCCCGCTTCCCGCCGAGCACGCCCTCGGTGTAAGCGCCGATGTCGATCTCGGTGTGTCGCGCCATCCGTCAGCGGCTCACAGCTCGTGGCCGAGCGCGGCACCGAGCCGCGTGACCAGGTCGTGGGCGGCGTCCGGGATCACCGTGCCGGGCGGGAACACCGCGGCGGCACCCGCCTCGTGCAGCGCGTCGACGTCCGCCGGCGGGATCACCCCTCCCACCACGATCATGATGTCCTCCCGGCCCTCCGCGGCCAGTTCCTCACGCAGTGCCGGCACCAGCGTGAGGTGACCGGCGGCCAGCGACGAGACGCCCACGATGTGCACGTCCGCCTCGACCGCCTGCCGGGCGACCTCACCCGGCGTCTGGAACAGCGGGCCGACGTCGACGTCGAAACCCAGGTCCGCGAAGGCCGTCGCGATGACCTTCTGACCGCGGTCGTGCCCGTCCTGGCCCATCTTGGCGACGAGGATGCGCGGACGCCGCCCCTCCGCCTCCTCGAAGTCGTCGACCAGAGCGCGTGTGCGGTCCACGGACGGGGACTCTCCTGCCTCTTTGCGGTACACCCCGGAGATCGTACGGATCTGGCCCGCGTGCCTGCCGTACACCTTCTCCAGCGCGTCCGAGATCTCCCCCACCGTCGCCATCGCCCGGGCGGCGTCGACCGCCAGCGCCAGGAGGTTGCCCTCGAGACCCGGCCCGGGGTCCCGCTCCGCCGCGGCGGTCAGGGCGGCCAGCGCGTCCTGGCAGGCCGATTCGTCGCGCTCCTCACGCAGCCGGCGCAGCTTCTCGATCTGCTGGGCGCGCACGGAGGTGTTGTCGACCTTGAGCACGTCGATCTTCTCGTCGGTCTCCACCCGGTACTTGTTCACCCCGATGACGGGCTGGCGCCCGGCGTCGATCCGCGCCTGCGTCCGGGCCGCCGCCTCCTCGATCCGGAGCTTCGGGATGCCCGCGTCGATGGCCTTGGCCATCCCGCCGGCCGCCTCGACCTCTTCGATGTGCTGCCAGGCCCGCCTCGCCAGGTCGTGCGTCAGCCTCTCGACGTACGCACTGCCTCCCCAGGGGTCGATGACCCGGCACGTGCCGGACTCCTGCTGGAGCAGCAGCTGGGTGTTGCGGGCGATCCGGGCCGAGAAGTCCGTCGGGAGGGCGAGCGCCTCGTCGAGCGCGTTGGTGTGCAGCGACTGGGTGTGCCCCTGGGTCGCCGCCATCGCCTCGACGCAGGTGCGCGTCACGTTGTTGAACACGTCCTGCGCCGTCAAGGACCACCCGGACGTCTGCGAATGGGTGCGCAGCGAGAGCGACTTGGCGTTCTTCGGGCCGAACTCCCGGACCATCTTCGCCCACAGCAGGCGCGCGGCCCGCAGCTTCGCGATCTCCATGAAGAAGTTCATGCCGATCGCCCAGAAGAAGGAGAGGCGCGGGGCGAACGCGTCCACGTCGAGGCCCGCGGCCTGCCCGGCCCGCAGGTACTCCACCCCGTCGGCAAGGGTGTAGGCGAGCTCCAGGTCGGCCGTGGCCCCGGCTTCCTGGATGTGGTAACCCGAGATGGAGATGGAGTTGTAGCGGGGCATCTTCTGCGAGGTGAACGCGAAGATGTCGGAGATGATCCGCATCGAGGGGGCGGGCGGATAGATGTAGGTGTTGCGGACCATGAACTCCTTGAGGATGTCGTTCTGGATGGTCCCGGCCAGCTTCTCGGGTGCGACCCCCTGCTCCTCCGCGGCGACGATGTAGAGGGCGAGCACGGGCAGCACCGCGCCGTTCATCGTCATCGACACCGACATCCGGTCCAGCGGGATGCCGTCGAAGAGCTGGCGCATGTCGTAGATCGAGTCGATCGCCACACCCGCCATGCCGACGTCACCCGTCACCCGGGGGTGGTCGCTGTCGTAGCCGCGGTGGGTGGGCAGGTCGAACGCGATCGACAGCCCCTTCTGCCCGGCCGCGAGGTTCCGCCGGTAGAAGGCGTTGGACTCCTCGGCCGTGGAGAACCCGGCGTACTGACGGATCGTCCAGGGCTGGTTCACGTACATCGTCGGGTACGGCCCGCGCAGATACGGCGCGATGCCCGGGTACGTACCGAGGGAGTCGAGCCCTTCCAGATCCCTGCCGGTGTAGAGCGGCTTGACCTCGATGCCCTCCGGGGTCTCCCAGAGCAGCTCGTCCTCGGACCGGCCGGCCGACTCCTTGACCGCGGTGCGCCACCGCTCCTCGGACACCTCGGCGGGAGCGTCTCCCGCCAGGGGCACGTCGGAGAAGTCCGGCACCACGGGCACGTCGGTCCCGGTCGTCTCAGGGGTCTGCATCACGCCACTCCCATGCGGTCGAGTTCGGAGGAGAGAACGGCGACCACGTCGCATCCGGCGAAGACGTGGACGTCGGCGCCCGCGTACTCGGCGGGGCGACCGGCCAGGAAGATCTGCTCGGCCCCGGCCGCCCGCAGGGCCGCGGTGACGTCGTCGGCCTGTTCGGCGTACAGGGCCTCGGTCGAGCACAGGCAGGCGATGCCCGCGCCGCTGGCGGCGAAGGCCGCGGCGGCGGTCGACGCGTCCACGGAAGCCGGCTCGTGGACGGGCTCGATGCCGCCGGACAGGAAGAGATTCGCCGCGAAGGAGGCACGGGCCGTGTGCACCGAGGCGGGACCGAGAGCGGCGAGGAACACCTTCGGGCGGCTGCCCGTGGCCGCGAGATGCGCGTCCGACCTGGCCCGAAGCGTCTCGAAGGCTTCGTCGCGCCGGACCGTGGGCAGCCCGCCGCGGGCCGGCCCCGCCGGTGCGGTCTCGCGCTCGACCGGCCGCTCGTCGAGTGCCGGGAACTCGCTGACCCCGGTGACCGGTTCCTTACGGCGCGCCAGGTCCTCGCTCCGGGCCGCCCAGGTGGCCGCGAGCCGCTCCTGGACCATGCCCGACCGCAGCGCGCCGGCCTGACCGCCGGCCCGCTCGATCTCCTGGAAGAACGCCCAGGCGGACGAGGCGAGTTCGTCGGTCAGCCGCTCGACGTACCAGGACCCGCCCGCCGGGTCCGTCACCCGCGCCAGGTGGGACTCCTCCATCAGGATCGTCGAGGTGTTGCGGGCGATCCGCCGGGCGAACGCGTCCGGAAGCCCGAGCGCGTGGTCGAACGGCAGCACGGTGACCGACTCGGCCCCGCCGACGCCGGCGCCCAGACAGGCCAGGGTCGTCCGCAGCATGTTCACCCAGGGGTCACGGCGCGTCATCATCACCGACGACGTCACGGCGTGCTGGCGCTGCGCACCGGCGTCCGGAGCCCCGCAGACCTCCGCTACCCGGGCCCACAGCCGCCGGGCCGCACGCAGCTTGGCGATCGTCAGGAACTGGTCGGCCGTCGCCGCGTACCGGAACTCCAGCTGTGCGCAGGCCTCCTCGACGGAGAGCCCGGCCGCCGTGAGCTCCCGGAGGTAGGCGACGCCCGTCGCCAGCGAGAGCGCCAGCTCCTCGGACGCCGAGCCGCCCGCGTCGTGGTAGGGCAGCGCGTCCACGGCCAGGGCGCGCAGCCCCGGGTACGCGCGGGAGCACAGGAGCGCCCAGTCGACGGCGGTGCCGAGCTCCGGCTCCGCACCCGTACGGGCGGCCTGACCGAGCGGATCCACCCCGAGGCCGCCGCGCGCGGCCTCCTTCGCGAGTCCCCGGGCCTCGTACAGACCCAGCAACTCCCGTACGGCGGGGTCGGGATCGGCCCCCGCGTCGAGCACCAGGGGAGCCAGGTCGAGGTGGACACCCTCCAACGCCCGGGCGAGGCCCTGGACCGGAACACCACCGGGCCCGCCGACAGCCAGCCAGAGCGACGTGACACCGTTCTCCAGGTCGCCGAGCAGGGCCTCGTTCAGGCGTACGGGATCGGCCAGTTCGTGACGCTGGCGCACGTCCCAGCCGTCCGTGGTGTTCCCCGCGGCCCTGCTGCCCCGGGTGAAGGGGGCGAAGCCGGGAAGACCGGGGTCCGGTGACGCGTCGGCGGAGGTGTACAGAGGGCGGACCGTGAGTCCGTCCTCGATCGAGGTGGACAGTGCTTCCTCTGCTGCCGCGCCCGCGACGTCCTTGCCCGACCTGCGCAGTACGCCTTCGACGAGGCTCTGCCACTGATCGTGGGAAGGGTCGGTGAACTCGGCGGCCGGAGAAAACCCGTCAGCAGGCAGGACCGTCATGCTCAGATGCTAGGTCAGCACTCTGGAGCGCAGCAGGGCAACTGGCTGTGACCTTGCACTCTCCGAAATGTGCGGGATCTCCCGGGTGGGCGGGCCTTGTCCTCGGGCCGTGAGGGGGAGGGCGGAGCCCGGCGCGCGCGGAGGACGGGCGCCGGGCAGCCCCTCTCAGGCGCCGACGTAGGCAGCGAGGTGCTCGCCGGTGAGGGTGGCGCGGCCGGCGACGAGGTCGGCAGGCGTGCCCTCGAAGACGATCCGGCCTCCGTCGTGACCGGCTCCGGGCCCGAGGTCGATGATCCAGTCGGCGTGAGCCATGACCGCCTGATGATGCTCGACGACGACGACCGACGTGCCGGAGTCGACGATCCGGTCGAGCAGGCCGAGCAACTGCTGGACATCGGCGAGGTGGAGGCCCGCGGTCGGTTCGTCGAGGACGTACACGCCGCCCTTCTCCGCCATGTGGGTGGCCAGCTTCAGCCGCTGCCGCTCGCCGCCGGACAGCGTGGTGAGCGGCTGGCC
>Ga0164307_10000779_pt1 | contig 14163 bp, 12 predicted proteins | sample Whisoiple_243_MG_FD_110214 | JGI IMG/M metagenome (GOLD analysis project Ga0164307, IMG submission 110214) | Soil microbial communities amended with fresh organic matter from upstate New York, USA - Whitman soil sample_243_MG | ecosystem: Environmental > Terrestrial > Soil > Unclassified >...
GACAGGACGTTGACGTCCTGGACCGCGATCGGAATGAGACCGATCAGCGAGCCCACGTTGGCCTTCACCGGCAGGGCGATGCACGGCTTGTTCAGCGAGCCCTGCACGAGGCTGAGCTGCGGGCTCTGGTCACCCTTGGTGGAGCTGTTGCCGTACTCCGCCTCGGCACCGTTGCCGTTGATCGTCGTCGTACCGGTGTCGTCACCGATCGCCATGGCGCTGGTCGCCGAGAGACCGAGGATGGAGGCGGCGACGGCGCCCGTCGCCAGGACCTTCTTGATCACGATGAACCCTTCTCGTACCGAGTGCCCCGCAGCGGAGCGCCCTGATCAACTCGCCGCCCGGCATTTGGTTCCCCCCGCCCGGCCCCGTTCACCCGAATGCCATGAACGCCACATCGAACGAACGCACGTTCGTGACCCTTTCGGGTGGTTACACGATTTCCACCGATCTCCAAGTTTCCCCCGCAACCGTCGCGTCGTTAGGAAGTCGTCCGCGTCGATGGAATGACCGCCATCAGGGTCACCGCCCACGCGAATTTCCCGGAGAAGGGCATGTAATGCGACAGGTTCTGAACAAAAGCATGATCGTCATGGCGGCGGCGTCGGGCATCCTGACCGCCGCCGGCGGTTATGCGCACGCCGACGCCTCGGCCGACGGAGTCGCCGCGAACTCGCCCGGTGTCGGTTCGGGCAACGCCGTGCAGGTCCCGGTGCACGTCCCGGTCAACCTCTGCGGCAACACCGTCAATGTGATCGCCCTGCTGAACCCGGCCTTCGGTAACTCCTGCGCGAACGTCAGCTCGCACGAGGGTCACGGCGCCGCGCAGGACGACGCGTACGGCGACGAGCACGGCCAGGCACAGGGCGGGGGCCACAAGGGCTCGGGCGCGAGCGCCGACGGCAAGGCCGTCGGTTCCCCGGGCGTCCTCTCCGGCAACCTGGTCCAGGCTCCGGTCGAGGTCCCGGTGAACGCCTGCGGCAACAGCGTCGATGTCGTCGGTCTGCTGAACCCGGCGTTCGGCAACGACTGCGTGAACGACAGCGGTGACCACCCGGGCCACCCGCCGGTGAAGCCGCCGGTGGAGCCCCCGACCGAGGAGCCGCCGACGGTCACGCCGCCGACCGAGGAGCCCCCCACCGAGGAGCCGCCGACGGTCACCCCGCCGACCTCGAAGCCCCCCGTGGAGGAGCCGCCGGCCGGTAACCCGGGCCCGAACACGCCCGACACGCAGCTGGCGCAGACCGGTTCCGCCGGCATGGGCCTGGCCGCCGGCGCGAGCGCCGGGCTGCTGCTGGGTGGCGCGGTGCTCATGCGCCGCACCCGCGCCTCGCGCAACTAGTACGCCCCCACACGGAAGGGCCGTCCCGCAGCACGGATGCTGCGGGACGGCCCTTCCGCACGTGCGGGGAAACGGTGTCAGACGCGGGACAGGCCCGCCCGGTCCAGGTACGCGGCGATCACGACGGTCTCGGCGGCGTCGAGCCTGCGCATGGGCGGGCTCATCACGTTGGTCGCGATGACCCCGCGCAGCATCAGGGCCGTCTTGAAGGCGCCCAGCCCGGCCGCGGTCGCCGAAGCGGTGCCGGACGCGGCGGCCGTGACGATGTCGAACAGCCCGACCAGGCGGTCCTGTTCGGTCGAGGCGGCCGCCCAGTCCCCGCGTACGGCCGCCTCGTGCAGCCGTACGTAGCCGTGCGGGTCGACGTTGCCCAGGCCGGGCACCGAACCGTCGGCGCCGCTCAGCATCATCGCGTCGACCACCAGCTCGTGGCCGGTGAGAACCGAGAAACCGGGGAGCGCCCGGGCGCCGATGGCGAGCCTGCGGAACGATCCGTCGTCGCCGCTGGAGTCCTTCACACCGGCGAGCACGCCGTCCGCGGCGAGCGGGAGCAGCAGTTCCGGGTCCAGCTTGGTGTGGACGCACACCGGCACGTCGTAGGCCAGGAGCGGGAGGTCCACCGCCGCCGCGATGTCGCGGAAGTGGCGGTCGATCTCCGTGGGGTGGGTGCGGGTGTAGAAGGGCGCCGTGGCGACGACCGCGTCCGCGCCGAGACCGGCGGCGGCGCGGGCCCTCTCGATCGCCCGGTTCGTGGTGGTCTCGATGGCGCCGACGAGGACGGGTACCTGTCCGGCCGCCACCGAGGTGATCACCTTGATGACCTCGTCCTGCTGCGCGGGCGTGAGGTAGGCGGTCTCGCCGGAGCTGCCCAGGGCGAAGAGTCCGCTCACTCCTCCGTCGAGGAGGTGACCGACGACCCGCTCCAGGGACGGCGCGTCCAGCTCGCCGTCCTGGGTGAGCGGGGTGACGACCGGCGGGATCACTCCGGAGTAGGAGGTGGTGGGGGTGGTCATGCGGTACTCCTCGCGGACGGTACGGGGATCGGGTCCCCGGACGGGGACGACGTGGTGGGCTGGGGGTGGACGCAGTGCCAGCGGTGTCCGCCGGAGCCGGAGGTCTCCGCGGGGAAGGCCGTGGCGCACGCGTCGTCGGCCTTCCAGCAGCGGGTGGTGAACGGGCATCCCGGCGGTGGGTTGGTGGCGGAGGGCACGGGCCCGGTGAGCACGATGCGCTCCGTCGTCTCCAGCAGGCTGGGCGTGGCGGAGAGCAGGGCCTCGGTGTACGGGTGCCTCGGGGCCCCGGCCACATCGGCAGCCCTCCCCTCCTCGACGATGCGGCCGAGGTAGAGGACGGCGATGCGGTCGGCGAGGTAGCGCACGGTCTGGATGTCGTGCGAGATGAACACCATGCCGAGACCCAGGCGTTCGCGCAGGTCGACAAGGAGGTTGAGCACCTGGGCGCGTACGGAGACGTCGAGCGCGGAGGTCGGTTCGTCGGCGACGATCAGTTCCGGTTCGAGGGCCAGGGCACGGGCGATGGCGACGCGCTGGCGCTGGCCGCCGGAGAGCTGGCCCGGCAGCGCCCCGAGGGTGTGGCCGGGCAGCCCGACCAGGTCGAGCAGTTCCTCCACACGGGCCTCGCGCTCCTCCCGGGTGCCCCGCCGGTGCACGTTCAGCGGGTCGAGCAGGATCTGACGGACGGTGAGACGCGGGTTGAGCGCGGTGGAGGGGTCCTGGAAGACGACGCCGACGGCCGAGCCGAAGTCGTTGCGCCGTTCGGAGCCCGTCATCTCCCACAGGTTGCGCCCGTGGAAGGTGACCTCGCCCTCGGTGGGCTTCTGGAGCCCGGTGAGCACCCTGGCCAGGGTGGACTTGCCGCAGCCGGACTCGCCGACCAGGCCCACGATCTCGCCGCGCTCGACCTCCAGCGTGGCGTCGGTGAGCGCGTGGACCGCGTCGCGGCTGAACAGACCGCCGCTGCGCGCCTTGTGGCGTACGTGAACGCCGTCGAGCCTGATCACAGGGCGCTCCCTTCCAGCTTCTTCGCGGCGGCCTGAGCCGGGTGGTGGCAGGCGAAGCCGTGGTCCTTCGCGGTGCCTCGCACCGTGAGTACGGGGGTCGTCGTACGGCAGAGATCGGTTGCCGCACCGCAGCGCCCGGCGAAGCGGCATCCCTCGCCGAAGCCCTGAGGGGCGGGGACGACTCCGCGGATCTGGTGCAGCCGGTCGGCGCCGGCCTCCACGGAGACGACGGAGCCGAGGAGACCGCGGCTGTAGTGGTGGGTGGGGTCGGTGAGGATGGACCGGGTGGCGCCGATCTCGGCGAGCCGGCCCGCGTACATGACGGCGACCCGGTGCGAGAGGTCGCCGACCAGGGCAAGGTCGTGGGAGACCAGCACCATGGCGAATCCGAGCTCGTCGCGGAGCTCGACGAGGAGTTCGACCACCTGGGCCTGGACGGTGACGTCGAGTGCGGTGGTCGGCTCGTCCGCGATCAGCAGGCGCGGGCTGCGGGAGAGGGCCATGGCGATCAGGACGCGCTGGCGCTGGCCGCCGGAGAGCTCGTGCGGGTAGCTGCGCAGGGTGCGTTCCGGCGCGAGGCCGACGAGTTCGAGGAGCTCGGTCGGAGTCTTCGTACCGCCGCGTGAGGTCAGCTGCTCGAGCTGGGTGCCGACGAGCACGGAGGGGTTGAGGGAGGAGAGCGCGTCCTGGTAGACCATCGCGATCTCGGGGCCCATCAGGGCGCGGCGTTCCTTGGGCGGGAGCTTCAGCAGGTCCCGGCCGCGGTAGAGGATCTCGCCGCTGACCTCGGCGTTGCGGGCGAGGAGCCCCATGACCGCGAGGCTGGTGATGGACTTGCCGCACCCGGACTCGCCGACCAGACCAAGGGTCTCGCCCTCGTGGACGGTGAAGTTCAGCCGGTCGACGACGGGGATGTCCCCGTAACGGTCCGGGAAGCGGATGGCCAGGTCGCGTACGACGAGGAGTTCGTCGGCGTCCTCCCGTACCGGTGTGATGGTGGGGTCGGTGGCCTCGATGTGGCGGGCGAGCTTGGCGAGGGCGGCGTCGACGTCGACGGTGGAGGCGGCCTCGACCGGGTCCGGCGCCGTGGTGGTGGCGGAGGTCGGGGAGGTGCGGGCCCTCCGGGGTGCGGCGGAGGCGTCGGTCAGGCCCTCGGAGAGGATGTTGAGCGCGAGGACGGTGATCAGCAGGGCCAGGCCGGGGAAGAACGTGGCCCACCAGCCGCCTGCCAGGAGGATCTGCCGTCCGTAGGCGAGGACGCTGCCCCAGCTGGGGTCGGGGTCCTGCACACCGGCGCCGATGAAGGAGAGGCTGGCCTCGAAGATGATGGCCTCGGCGACCATGACGGTCGCGAACACCATGACGGGCGCCATGCAGTTGACGGCGACGTGGCGGAGCACGATGTAGCCGCGCCGGGCTCCGATGACCTTCTCGGCGGCGACGTAGTCCTCCCCGTACTGGGCGAGGACGTTGGCACGTACGACGCGGGCCAGGGAGGGCGAGTAGACGAAGGCGATGGTGAAGATGATGACCGGGACGCTGGTGCCGAACACGGCGACGAGGACGGCCGCGAGCGCGATCGGCGGGAAGGACATGACGATGTCGAGGGTGCGCATGACGGACTCGTCGCCGAGCTTGCGCGAGGTGGCGGCGAGCGCTCCGAGGACGGATCCGGCGACCAGGGCGAGGGCGGTCGCGCCGAGGCCGATGACCAGCGAGTAGCGCGAGCCGTGCACCACCCGGGCGAAGACGTCGCGGCCCGCACGGTCGGTGCCGAACCAGTGGTCCGCACTCGGGGCCTGGACGGGGGTGCCGGTGGTCAGCGGGTCCTGCGTGAGCAGGGGGGCGAGTACGGCGCCGAGCACGACGAAGATCAGCACGCCGAGGGCGACGCGGGAGGTGACCGGCAGGGCGCGGAAGGCGATGCCGGGCCGGGAGAGTGTGGTGGCCAGACGGCCCGTGGCGAACATGTCACACCGTCCTGATGCGCGGGTTGACCAGCAGGTAGAGCAGGTCGACGATGACGTTGACCACCAGGAAGGCGATGGCGATGGTCAGTACGGTGCCCTGGACCAGGGCGACGTCGCCGCCGGTGACACCTTCGAGGATGAGTTTGCCCATGCCGGGCAGGTCGAAGATCGCTTCGATCACGACGGCTCCGCTGAGCAGGTAGCCGACCTTGACCCCGAGCACGGTGAGCGGGGTGACGAGCGCGTTGCGCAGCACCGAGCGGACGACCAGGAAGACCGGCAGGCCGTTGCCCTGTGCGGTGCGGACGTAGTCGCGGTCGAGCTCCGCGACCATGGAGGTGCGGACGAGCCGGGCGAGCGAGGCCGCGACGGGCACCGCCAGCGACACCGCCGGCAGGACCATGGTGGTGAGCCAGCCGCTGAACGAGTCGGCGGGGTTGGTGTATCCGCCGGTCGGGAAGATCCGGGTGTTCAGCGCGAACTGCTGGATGAGCAGGACGCCGAGCCAGAAGGACGGGACGGCGACCCCGGCCATGGACAGGACGCGGAAGAGCTGGTCGGGCCAGCGGTCCCGGTACATGGCACCGAGGACTCCGCCGACGACGGCGAGGACGATCGCGAGGAGCAGCCCGAGGAAGGTGAGTTGCAGGGTGAGCGGGAAGGCGGCGGTGATCCGGTCGATCACGGGCTGACTGGGTGGGACGGTCATCCCCAGGTCGAAGTGGAGCAGTTGGCCGAGGAAGTCGAAGTACCGCACGGGCAGCGGATCGTTGAGCCCGTTGGCCTCGGCGAAGGCCGCGCGGGCCTCAGGGGTGGCGCTCTCCCCGAGCGCGTTGAAGGCCGGGTCGACCGGCGAGAACTGCAGCACCACGAAGACGAGCAGCGCGATACCGAGGATCATCACCGGCATCATCGCGACGCGTCGCAGCGCGAGCCGGAGAAAAGCAACCATCGTCGGGTTCCTTGCGATTGAGCGGGCGGCTGGTCCGGGCGGCCGGGGAGGGCGGACCGGACCGGTGTGCGGGGCCTGCCGGGGAGGGCGGGCCCCGCACCGGGCGTGGGCGTCAGGCGCGGCTGACGTCCACGAAGGACAGGCCGGTGGTCGGCAGCGGCTCGAAGCCGGGCAGGGCCTTCTCGTTCCAGGCGGTGGGCAGCTTGCGGTGGAGGATCGGGTAGAGCGCCGCCTCCTCCGCGACGATGTCCGTGATCCGGTTCCAGAGCAGCTTGCGCACGGCCTCGTCGGCGGCCTGGGCGGCCTTGTCGAGGAGCTGCTTCACCTGCTTGTATTCGGCGGTCCGGGACCAGCCGTAACGCTTCTCCGGCCAGAAGCCGTAGTAGAACCAGCGCATCAGCAGGTCGACGTCGTTCCCGAAGACGGAGGGGTCACCGGGGGCGACCATGACCTCGAAGTCGCCCGCGTCGACCTTGGCCCACTGGGCCGGGGACTGGGCGATGTTCAGGGTGGCCTCGATACCGGCGGCGGCCCAGCTCTCCTTGAGCAGCGGGGCGATGTCCTTGACCCAGCCGGTGTCGGTGGTCAGGACGGTGAACTTGAGCGTGCCCACGCCCGCGTCGGCGAGCAGCTTCTTCGCCTTGGCCACGTCGTGCGTGTACACGGTCGCGGCCTCGTGGTAGTCGGGGTGGGTCGAGGGGACGTATCCGGTGGCGGCGGCGGCGTTGCCGACCATCGCGGTACGGATGATCTTCTCGGTGTCCAGCGCGTGGTGCAGGGCCTGGCGGACCCGCTTGTCGGCGAACCGCTTGTCGGTGGTGTTGAACATCAGGAAGAGCAGGCCGAAGGACTGCACGGACTCGGTCTTCGCCGTGCCCGAGAGGCCCTTCACGTCGATGTACGGGACGTCCTCGATGGCCTGGACACGGCCGGACTGCATGGCGCTGACGCGGGCCGACTGGTCCGATATCAGGCGCCAGATCATCTTCTTGGCCTTGGCGGGGTGCGGGCCGTTGTACGTGTCGTACCTCTCGAAGACGATCTTGTCTTCACGGGTCGCGGAGATGAACTTGTACGGCCCGGAGCCGACGGGCCTGGCGTCGAATCCCTTGACGTCCGCCTCGACGATCTTCTTCGGCACGATCCGCGCCACGGCTATCCGGGAGGGGAAGAGCGCGAAGGCGTGACGGAGCTTGAACTCCACCGTCTTCGCGTCGACGGCGGTGATCGTGTCGATGAAGGGCACGAACTGCGCCATCAGCGACGCGTTCTTCGGGTCCAGGATGCGTTCGAAGCTGAAGACCACGTCCTCGGCGGTGACCGCCGAGCCGTCGTGGAAGGTGGCGCCTTCGCGGAGGGTAGCCCGGTAGGTGGTGGCGTTGATCTTCTTCGGCATCTCGGTGGCGAGCGCGGGGCGGGCCACGAGCGTGGCCGGGTCGAGATCGACCAGGCCCTCGAAGATGTGCATGTTGGCCGCGTAGGGCGTGGCTCCGGAGGTGATCATCGGGTCGAAGCCGGTCGAGAGCGGGTACGACAGACCGGCCTCGATGGTGCCGTTGCCGTCCCCCTTGCCCGCCGCGCCGTCGGCGGTCGAGGAGGGACCGCCGCACGCGGAAAGGCTCGCCGTGACGGCTGCGGCCGCGCCGATGGCACTGGTGTAACGCAGGAAGGTGCGGCGCTCGACGCCGGCTGGCCTCAGCTCGGGCACGGGTCCTCCAAGGGACGTTGTGAGCTCGGTACGGGTGAGAAAACGACCGTTTCGACAGCTGTCGGTACGCCGTCTGACCGGTGAGCATCAGACGTCAGATGTCTGATGCCTTGATAGCGTGGGAACGTAGCTTGACAATCGAGAGGGGTCAAGAGGTGGGGAGTTCACATATGTCCGGCACGCGACCCGGCCGCACCCTGCTGCGGCAGGAAGTGGTCGAGGGCATCAAGCGCTACATCCTCGACGAGCGGCTGCGCCCCGGAGACCCGCTCCCGACGGAGCCGGCGCTGTGCGAGGCGCTGGGGGCCAGCCGCTCCAGCGTCCGGGAGGCCGTCAAGATCCTCGCCGCTCTCGACATCGTCGAGGTGCGCCACGGCCACGGTACGTACGTCGGCCGGCTGAGCCTGTCCGCCCTGGTGGAGAGCCTCACCTTCCGCGGCCTGCTCTCCCCCGACGACGACTTCCAGGTGATGGCCGACCTCGTCGACGTACGCGAACTCTTCGAGCGGGGCATGGCCGACCGGATCATCTCCTCGCTCAGCACCGAGCAGCTCGACGGCCTGGAACGCCTGGTGGAGACCATGCGCGCGACCGGCGCGGGCGAGGGGCACGGCTTCGTGGCCGCGGACCGCGCGTTCCACGCGCTGCTCGTGGCACCGTTGGGCAACGACCTGATCGGCCAGCTCTCGATGGCCTTCTGGGACGTCTACACGATCGTCGCGCCGCACCTAGACGGTTTCACGCACGCGGACGAGACCGCCACGATCGCCGCCCACCAGAACATCGTCGACGCGGCCCGGGCCGGGGACGTCACCGCGTTCCTGAAGGCGCTGGACGAGCACTACGCCCCCGTACGGCGTCGGATCGCCGAGGCCAGGTCACGCGTGGCGGACCCGGCCGGCCCGGCCTGACATCACCGTGCGGCACCCCCGCCCCGCACCTCGGGGGCGGGGGCCGCAACCTCCGGCACACCCTTGACGCCCGGCCGCAGGGCTCCCTAGGGTCCAGTTCAGCAACAGGACATCTGACGTCTGCTGTCCGGACTCTTCCCTTACTCCAGGAGGGCACAGCCATGCCTTCGGCCGATCTCCCGCTCGAGGAATGCCGCGCCTTCCGGCCCGATCTCCCGCTGCCCGGCGGCTTCGACGCCTTCTGGGCCGGCACCCTGGACGAGGCACCGCACGACGGCGCCGCGGACAAGCCCCGGTACAAGGAGGTCGACTGCGGGCTGCCCCGGATCCGCACCTACGACGTGAGCATCCCGGGCTACGCCGGACGTCCGGTGCGCGGCTGGCTGCACATGCCCACCGGCGCCACCGAACCGCTCGGCTGCGTCGTGGAGTTCCTCGGATACGGGCGCGGCAGGGGCCTGCCCCACGAGGAGCTGATGTGGGCGTGCGCCGGTTACGCGCACCTGGTCATGGACACCCGGGGCCAGGGGTGGTCGGCGGCGGCCGGCGTCACCCCGGACACCGACCCCGGGGCGGCCGGGGCGGTTCCGGGCTTCCTGACGCGGGGCATCGAGAGCCCCGAGACCCACTACTACCGGCGCGTGTTCACCGACGCGGTCCGCTTCGTCGAGGCGATGCGCGCGCATCCCGAGGTCGACCCCGCACGCATCGTGGTGACCGGGGTCAGCCAGGGCGGCGGGATCGCGCTGGCCGTGGCCGGACTGGTGCCGGGCCTGGCCGGGGTGATGCCGGACGTACCGTTCCTGTGCCACATCGCCCGGGGCGCGCGGATCGCCGGACTGCCGCCGTACACCGAGATCGCTTCCTACCTGCGGCTCCACCACGGCCGCACCGAGCAGGTCTTCCGCACCCTGTCGTACTTCGACGCGGCCCACCACGCCACCCGGGCGACCGCGCCCGCCCTGTTCTCCATCGCCATGGCCGACGAGATCTGCCCACCCTCCACCTGCTTCACCGCCTACCACCGTTACGCGGGCCGCAAGGAGCTGCGCGTCTACGAGTTCAACGGGCACGAGGGCGGCGGCGCGCACCACCGGGCGGAGCAACTGGCCTGGGTGCGCGACCTGTTCGCCCCCTGACGCGCCGGCTCCTCACGCCGTGCTCCGCTCCGTCTCCGCACCTCTCCCCCTCACGAGAAGAGAGACCGTTCATGCAGCGCAGAGTCACCCTCGCCATGCTCTCGGCCGCCGTCATGGTGGCCACCGCGGCCGGTACGGCCACCGGCGCCCCCACCGCCGCGGCCGCGGCCGGAGAACTCACCTCCCAGGACATCGCGACCCAGGGGGCCGGATCTCCCTACTACCGCATCCCGGCCCTGACCACCTCCGTCAAGGGCACCCTGCTCGCCGCCTACGACTCCCGCCCCACGCTCGGCGACCTGCCCGGCAACCTGGGCATCGTGCTGCGGCGCAGCACCGACGGCGGGGCGACCTGGCAGGCCCAGCAGGTGGTCCGCAAGGAGGCCGCCCCGAAGGGGTTCGGCGATCCGAGCCTGCTGGTGGACCGCACCACGGGCCGGATCTTCGTCTTCTACGCCGGCTCCGTGAACCAGGGCTTCTTCGGGTCGGGCACGGGCAACGACGAGAGCGACCCGAACGTCCTGCAGGCCGACTACAGCTACTCGGACGACGACGGGGTGACCTGGACCCACCGCCGGATCACCCAGCAGATCAAGAACCCCGCCTGGGGCGGCATGTTCGCGGCGTCCGGCGAAGGCATCCAGGTGCGTAACGGCGCCTACAAGGGCCGTCTGATCCAGCAGTACGCGATCCGGAACAACGGCGCCAACTACGCGGTCAGCGCGTACAGCGACGACCACGGCGCGACCTGGAGGACGGGCAACCCGGTCGGTCCGGGCGGGGACGAGAACAAGACGGTCGAGCTCAGTGACGGCCGGATCATGCTCAACAACCGTTCGGCGCCCTACCGGACCATCGCCTACTCCACCGACGGCGGGGTGAACTACACCCCCTTCGCCCAGGACACCGCCCTGCGGGACCCGGCGAACAACGGCTCGGTGATGCGGTACGCCCCGGACGCGGCGGCATCGGACCCGAAGGCCTCGTGGCTGCTGTTCAGCAACACGGACAGCAGTTCCTCCCGGAGCAACCTCACCGTGAAGATGTCCTGCGACAACGGGAGGACCTGGCCGATCCGCAAGGTCGTCGACCCCGGGAGCACGGCGTACTCGACGCTGACGCGACTGCCGGACGGGCGGCTCGGTCTGCTCTACGAGCGGGACGACTACACGCACATCACGTACTCCTCCTTCGACCTCCAGTGGCTCGGCGGCACCTGCGCGGACATCACGATCACCCCGCCCGCCACCATGAAGGCGGGCACCACCACGGAGGTCACGGTCCGGGTCGTCAACCGGATGGACGTGACCCGCAGCGCCGGGACACTCGACCTGACGGTGCCCGGCGGCTGGACGACCGGGCAGGTCCCGTTCCCGGCGACACGTCCGGGTGAAGGCGCGAACATCAAGGTCCCGGTCACCATCCCGGCGGGTGCCTCGGGGAACGCCGAGCTGACCGTGACCTACAAGGCCGACGGCAAGCAGGCCTCGGGGAGCCGCACGGTGACCGTGACCCCGTAACACCCCTCTCCCGCAGGAGTGTTGTCGCCCCCGTCGCACCCGGCCGGCTGCCAGGACGGGGGCGGCACCTCCCCCGCCGAAGCGCTGCGGCACCACGCCCGCGAGCGGGCCCCCGAGGGGGCCCGGCCGGTCGGGCCGGGACGCGGGCTCGGCCGCGCGCAGGTGGAGCCGGCCCCGGACCGGACCACCATGGACCAGGCTTCGGTGGACGCCTGGTGCCGCGCCACCCTCGCGGGCACGAGCAGCTGTCTCTACACGGACGCGGACTGAGGTTCGAGGCGGTTCCTGATCCCGTCGAAGTGGGTGCGCATCGCGCGCACCGCTCGCGCGCCGTCGGCCGCCGCGACCGCCTCGACGATCTCGTGGTGCTGGGAACAGGTGACGGACGGGTCCTGATGGCCGTCGTCGACGTCCTCACGCACGCGGTCCATGGCCGCCCAGAAGGCGTCCAGCACCTCGCTGAGCAGGTGGTTGTCGAGCGAGGCGTAGAGCGCCAGGTGGAACGCGCGGTCGGTGGTCCTGGCGACCCGGCCTCCGTCCGCGGCCTCGGCCTCCATCGTCGCGACGAGGCCCCGCAGCACGGCGAGGTCCTCCGCGGGGACTCCGGCGGTGACGGCCGAGACGAGTCCGGTCTCCAGCGCCTCGCGCACCTTCATGAGTTCCAGCAGGCCGGGCTCGCCCTGCCGCTGCCGGACGGCCGCCCGGAAGGCGAGCCCCTCGGCGAAGGGTGACAGCGAGAGTGAGCCGACGAAGGTCCCGAAGCCCCGCCGGATCTCGACGACGTTCACGGCCTGGAGCGCCTTGAGCGCCTCGCGCACCGAGACCCGTCCGGCGGAGAAGAGATCCATCAGCTCGGCCTCGGTGGGCAGCGGATCACCCGGCCCGAGCCGGCGTCCGAGGATCAGTTCCTTGATCCTTCGCTCGATGTCCTGAGCCATGGTGGGGCGGGCCACAACGGTCCTCCTGGGGTGTCGCCGGCCTCCGGTGCCTCTTGACCGGCCGCCGGGGCGTCTGTCTAAGGTGAGTCCAGACATAGGACATCTTACGTCTCACGTCTTGGTCCCGTCTCCCGCTTCGGCGAACGAGCGGCGACCGACCCACGACCGGCCCGCGAGCGACCCGCGTCCCGAACAAGCTGGAGCCCTTCACCATGTCCCTGACCGCACCGCTGCACGGCGTCGTACCGCCGGTCTGCACCCCGCTCGACGACCGCGGGGAGGTCGACACGGCGTCCCTGACTCGGCTCGTCGACCACCTCGTCGACGGTGGTGTGCACGGCCTCTTCGCCCTCGGTTCGACCAGCGAGGTCGCGTATCTGACCGACGCCCGGCGCGCCACCGCCCTGAGGACCGTGGTCGCCGCGGCGGCGGGGCGGGTCCCGGTCCTGGCCGGGGTCATCGACACGACGACGGCCCGGGTCACCGAGCACGCGCGGACCGCCGCGGAGCTCGGCGCGGACGCCCTCGTGGCGACCGCCCCCTTCTACACACGTACGCATCCGAAGGAGATCGCCGGACACTTCCGGCGGCTCCGCGCGGCCGTCGACCTCCCGTTGTTCGCCTACGACATCCCGGTCGCGGTGCACTCCAAGCTCTCCGCGTCCCTGGTGCGGGAGCTGGCCGAGGACGGCACACTGGCCGGTCTCAAGGACAGCAGCGGTGACGAGGGCGGTCTGCGCAGGCTGATCGTGGAGCTCGGCGGCCGCGAAGGCCGGGCCCGAGGCCCCGTGCCGCACTTCAGCGTGCTGACCGGTTCCGAACTCACCGTGGACGCGGCGCTGCTGGCCGGGGCCGACGGTGTCGTGCCCGGCATCGGCAACGTGGACCCCGCCGGTTACGTCCGGCTGTACGAGGCCGCGCGCGCCGGTGACTGGGCGCTCGCCGCCCGGGAGCAGGAGCGGCTCGTCGAGCTGTTCGCCATGGTCGACGCCGGTCCGGAGCAGGACATGGGCCGCAGCTCGTCGGCGCTCGGGTCCTTCAAGGCGGCGCTCCGGCTGCTCGGTGTCATCGAGAACGGTGCCACCGCTTTCCCGCAGCTCCCGCTCTCCGCCGAGTCCGTCGCCCTCGTCGCGGAGCGGCTGCGCGGGGCCGGCCTGCCGCCGGTCCGATGAGCAGCGTGCGCAGCACGGGCAACGGTTCTGCGGGCACCGGCCCGGGCACGGCGGTCACCCGGGCCGCGGTGATCGGCCTGGACCTCGGCGGTACGAAGATCGCCGCCGCCCTCTTCGCCGAGGACGGCACGGTGCTGGCCCGGCACACCCGTCCCACCCCGGCCCGGAACGGCGCGGCAGCGGTGCTCGACGCGCTCGCCGCGGCGGCGGCCGAGGTGGACCCCGGCCGGCGGGCCACGGTCCTGGGCATCGCCGCGGCAGGGGTGGTCGATCCCCGCAGCGGCATGGTCACCAGCGCCACCGACTCGATCAGCGGCTGGGCGGGCACCGCGCTGGCAGCGGGCCTGGCGGACCGCACCGGTCTGGCCGTGGCCTGCGACAACGACGTGCGCGCCACCGCCGGGCCGGAGCTCGCCGCGCTGCCGGACCGTCACGGCTCGCTGCTCTTCGCCGCGGTCGGCACGGGCGTGGGCGGGGCCCTCGCCGTGGAC
>Ga0164307_10000780_pt1 | contig 14163 bp, 15 predicted proteins | sample Whisoiple_243_MG_FD_110214 | JGI IMG/M metagenome (GOLD analysis project Ga0164307, IMG submission 110214) | Soil microbial communities amended with fresh organic matter from upstate New York, USA - Whitman soil sample_243_MG | ecosystem: Environmental > Terrestrial > Soil > Unclassified >...
GAGAGAGAGAAAGACAGCGAGTGAGTGCAATCGAATCGACCGCTGTCGATTTCAGTTTGACACTCGAAGTGAAGAGGCTATTAATCGCATGTGGGATCGGGGTGTCGTAGTGATCGAGTGCGAGCCGAGAGTTGGGTCTCTGCTACGCCCCGCCTGCTGTCCATTGGCCATGAACTCCGGCAAAACACAGCATGATCACCGTATATAGAGGCGCCGTTGCACCCGAAGCGTTGGCTGTGGTCATCACCAGCGGCCAAAGCAATATCGATCTCACCACAGTCTCGGCCGTGAGCCTCATCGTGCGCGACCCCAATGGGGTCGAACGCACTTGGAGCGCCACGGTCAGCGGCTCGAGCTCCGCGCAGCTCACCGCCACGCACTCCTTCGCCGCTGACGGCACGGACGTACCCATCGCGACCGAGTATCGCATCATGCCGCGCCTCACCGTGCCCGGTGGCTTTCGTCGCTGCGTACCCTTCAGCCTGAAAGTCGTGGAGTAAGTCATGTCCGCCCTGACCACACCATTCGTCACGAACCTGCTGAACAACTACTTCGTCAACCTCGGCCATGCCAACATCGGCGACGCCGCGGGTTTGCGCGGCAGTGTCGCCGCTGGCAGCCTGTACTACGCGCTGCACACCGCTGATCCGGGCGACGCGGGCAACCAGGGCAGCAGTGAGGTCGCTTACACCGGCTATGCACGGGCCAGCGCGATTCGCAGCTCAGCGGGCTTCATCGTCAGCGGCAAGAATGTGAGCCCCGCCGTCGAGCTCAGCTTCGGCAAGCGCACGGACGTCGGCAGCGCCACCATCTACTTCTGGAGCTTGGGCACCGCCGCTTCCGGCGCGGGCAACCTGATCTTGCGCGGCGGCATCGGCACCGCTCCCCGCCCCTTCACCGGCGCCACGAGCGACACGCTGAGTTGTCCCGCGCACGGCCTCGTCGTAGGCGACCCAATCACCTTCTGGCAATACGAAAGCGTGGCCCTACCCGGCGGCATCACCGAGGGCATCGTGTACTTCGTGAAGACCGTGGCTGATGCTGATTCGTTCACCGTCAGCGCCACGCTCGGTGGCGGCGTGCTCGATGTCACGAGCTCGGGGCAAGGCACCTGTCAAAAGCTCACGCCGTTGGTCGTAACGCAGAACGTGACCCCCAAACTGGAGACCGGAACCGTCATCAAGTTCCAGTGAACCACCGTGACCTGGAAAGTATTTGATCGCGTTCGCGAAACAAGCACCACCGCAGGCACGGGCGCGCTCACGCTCGCTGGCGCCGCGGCCAAGTCCCGCACCTTCTCCTCCGTGCTGGCCACGAATGACACCTGTTTTTATGCAGTCCAATCTCAGTCCGCTGAAGAGTGGGAGGTAGGCGTCGGCAAGCTCACGGCCGCCACCACCTTCTCCCGTGACGTCGTGCTGAGTTCGTCGAACGCAAGCGCCCTGGTCAACTTCTCCGCGGGCACGAAAGACGTGTTCCTGTGCGCCGCCGGCGCAATGGAGAACGCAGAGTCCCTGCTCTTCTTCGGTGATGCGTCGGATGGTGACGTCGTGATTGCGTCTGGCACGACCACCCTGACGCGCGACATGTACTATCGCAACCTGACCATTTCCGGCACTGGCGCGCTCGTCACCAACGGCTTTCGCGTCTTCGTTCAAGAAAGGCTCGATCTCACCGCTGCGCCCGCCGGCGCGATTCGCGCAGATGGTGGCAACGGCAGCGGCGGCTCGGCTGCCACCGGCGGCGCGGCAGGCGCTGTCGTCAGCGCGGGCACCGTGGGCGGCGGCGGTCCAGGCAGCGCAGGTGGCAACGGTTCAACCACGGCATCCGGCAGCGGCGCAGCCTCCGCCGCACCCACCAATCAAACTCCCGCCAATGGCGGCGCTTCCGGCACGAGCGGAGCGGGCGGTGATGGTGATGGCGCAGGCGGGCCCGGTGCAACCACTGCCGGAGCAACGGTTGCAGGCTCGCTCTCGCTTCGACGCTGGACAAGCACGCTGCTACGCGGTGCATCACTCATCGTCGGAGGCGCGGGCGGCCCCGGCGGCGGCGGTGGCGGCGCTTCGAGCGGCAATGGCCCCGGCGGCGGCGGCGGTGGTGGTGGTGCCGGCGGCGGTATCGTGTGGATCAGCGCGCGCATCGTCGATCGCACTGCCTCCACCGCAGCGGGTGCCATTCGCGCCAACGGTGGCACGGGCGGCAATGGCGCGGTCGGCCAAGCGTCGGGCAATTCTGGTGGCGGCGGTGGCGGCAGCGGTGCCGGCGGCGGCTGGGTCTTTCTCGCCTACCTCGCCTTGCGAGGAGCGAGCGCGACCAACGCCGTACAGGCCTCCGGTGGCACAGGCGGCGCGGGCGGCAATGGTCTCGGTTCAGCCGCGGGTGGCCGCGGCGGCAGCGGTGGCAGCGGCGGCCGCATCACCGCGCTCAACCTCGGCACAGGCACCGTGGTTGAATCCGTGGGCACCGCGGGCACCGCGGGCGGCGCCAACAGCGGCACCACGGGCGGCAGCGCCGGTGCGGCCAACACCCTCCAAGTGAGCCTCTGAGCTCCCCATGCTTGGCAGCGCAGCACTCTCCGAGCTCCCAATCAGCGCGCTCAGCGCTGCCGGCCCGGGCAGCGTGGCGGTCGCCGTGTGTACCGCGGTCGGCCAAGGCTCGGTCGCCATGGGTCGGCCGGGCACCGCATTCGCAGCGGTGGCCGCCCGCGCCAGTGCCCGCGTCGATCGCGAGCTCACGCACAGCGGCTTTACCTGCGCCAGCTCCGTCGCCTTCGCCGTCGGCCGGGCCGACTTCGGCACCACCGCCGCCATCGCGCACACGCGCGTTTTGCCACCCCTCCAAGCTCACTCCCAAGCATTGAACGCACTCACCTCCGCCCTCACCACCGTGCGCGAAGATCGCCGTGCATCATCCCTCGCGCTCCCGCTAGTCGTCACAGCAACGACTGTCGTCCTCCCCGTCCTCGTCGCCTCCTCGCGCCCTGACGAGTCAGACTGATCAATCCGCCCCGGGAACGTCACCGAACGCACGACGTCGCCAACGACTCGTTCAATGCTCCGTCCCACCGTCCGCCTCGTGATCAGGCGGACTCGCTCGTTCATCGTCTCCAGGGCATTCTTCGCAATTCGACATTTCACGGTGCGACCGGGCGCGTCCCAGAAGGAGTAGCCCAGCAGCTTGCGACTCGTGGCGATGGCGATCGCACTTTTCGCCTCGTTGATGCGGAGCTCGAGCCGCGTATAAAGCCGCCGCCGCGTGCCCTCGTGTCGCTCCGTCGCTAGTCCGTCAGCCAGCATGCCGGCCTCCAGGAGCTCCACTTCCCCGACTTTGCCGGCGGAAGTGGAGCTTGCGAGCGAGAGCGTAAACCTCAGGGTTTGGGCGTCTTGACCGGATCGTGCCAGCGGCTGCCCGGAGCGAGCAGGCGATTGGCGTCGCCGGGGCCCCAAGTGCCCTTTTCGTACTCGTAGATGGGCGCCGCGTTGCCCAGGATGGGTTCGACGATGCGCCAGGCGGCGATCACGCCGTCTTCACGCGCGAACAAGTTGGCGTCGCCTTTCATGGCGTCGCCGATCAGGCGCTCGTAAGCGCCCATCTCGGTCGCGGTTTGATTCGAGAGGTAGAGCTCGACGTTGTCGCCGGACATCGCTTCGCCCGGGTGCTTCGCGCGGGCGCCGATCGCGATTGCGAAGTCCGGACCGAGGCGGAAGCGCACGTAATTGGCGCGTTCGGCGAGCGGCTCGGAAAACACTTGGTGCGGGGGGCGGTGAAACTCGACCAATACTTCTGTCGCGGTGACCGGCAAATTCTTGCCGGTCCGAACGTAGAACGGCACGCCGGACCAACGCCAAGAATCGATGTGCAGCCGCAGCGCCGCAAAGGTCTCCACCGTGGAATCGCGCGCGACGCCCTCTTCCGTGCGATAACCGCGGAATTGGCCGCGCACGATGTGATCGGGAGTGAGCGGGCGAATCGCTTTGAAGACTTTGGTCTTTTCGTCGCGCAAGGCCTCGCGGTCGCCCGCGGGTGGCGGTTCCATGGCCAAGAACGCCACGACTTCGAGCAAATGATTTTGCACGACGTCGCGGATCGCGCCGGCCTCTTCGTAGAAGCGACCACGACCCGAGACGCCGAACGACTCCGCCATGGTGACCTGCACGCTGGCCACGTAGTTGCGGTTCCAAATCGGCTCGAATAGCGAATTGGCGAAGCGAAAGTAGAGCAGATTTTGCACCGGCTCTTTACCGAGGAAATGGTCGATGCGAAAAATCGACGACTCTTTGAACACGCTTTGCAGCGTCTTGTTCAACGTCTTGGCGGACGCTAGATCGCGCCCGAACGGCTTTTCGACGACGACGCGCGAAGCTTTGGAGAAGCCCGTCGAGCCCAGTAGCTCGACCACCTCCGGGAACACGCTGGGGGGGATCGACAGATAAAAGAGCGGATTTTTGGCTTCACCCAACGCTTCACGAATTTTGCTGAATAGCTCGGGCGTGCGGTAGTCACCGTCGACGTAGCGCAGGCTCTTGCACAAAGTCTGGAACGCGGTCTCGTCCACGCCCCCGCCGAACTCTTTGACGCTCTCGCGCACGCGCTCGCGCAACTTCTCCAAGCTCGATCCGCCACGCGACACACAGACCACGACGCCGGTCTGGTTGCCGCGCTTGATCATCGAGTGCAGCGCGGGAAAGATCTTTTTGTACGCTAGGTCGCCGGTGGCACCGAACAAGACGAACGCGTCGCTCTGTATCTCGGGCATGATTCAGCCTTTCTTCTCCACGTGGCCGCCGAAGCCAAAGCGCATCGCCGACAAGATCTTGTTCGCAAAGTCGGCTTCACCGCGCGAGCTGAAGCGATCATAAACCGCGGCCGTGAGTACGTGCGCCGGCACCGACTCGTCGACGGCTGCTTGGATGGTCCAGCGCCCTTCACCCGAATCCGCGACGCGGCCCGAGTATTCGGCCAGCCCGGGGCTCTTGATGAAGGCTGCGGCGGTGAGATCGAGGAGCCAAGAGCTGATCACGCTCCCGCGCCGCCAAAGCTCGCTGATCTCGCCCAAATCCATGTCGTATTGATAGTGCTCGGGGTGTTTGAGTGGGCTGGTCTCGGCGTCGTTCGCGCGCACGCCTTTGCCCGCGTTGGCGTGATGCAAGATGTTGAGGCCCTCGGCGTAAGCGGCCATGATTCCGTACTCGATGCCGTTGTGCACCATCTTCACGAAGTGACCGGCGCCGACCGGGCCACAGTGCAAGTAGCCGTGCTCGGCGGTGCCTTTGCCCTCTGGGCGCCCCGCAGTGCGCGGCGCGCTATCGATGCTCGGGGCCAACGTGCGGAAGATCGGGTCGAGCCTTTGCACGACCTCGGTTTCGCCACCGATCATCATGCAGTAACCGCGCTCCCGCCCCCACACCCCGCCGCTCGTGCCGACGTCCACGTAGTGCAATCCCTTGGGCAACAGGTCGTGGGCACGGCGGATGTCGTCCTGGTAATGCGAATTGCCGCCGTCGATCACGATATCGCCGGGCTCGAGCAGCGGGACGAGCTGCGCGATCGTCGAGTCGACGTGCGCGGCGGGGACCATCAGCCAGATCGCGCGCGGCGTCGAAAGCTTTGCTACGAAATCCGCCAGGCTATTGCCGCCGACCGCGCCTTCGGTGGCAAGCTTGGCCACGCTCTCTGCGAAGACGTCGAAGACGACGCATTGATGGCCGTTGTCCATCAAACGTCGGACCATGTTCCCGCCCATCCGACCGAGACCTACCATTCCGAGCTGCATGTTCTTGTTCTTCCTCGATGACTCGCGAGCCTCGACAGCTGCGGCCGTGGCGGAAGATTGTGCCAACTCCCGGCGCCCGTAAAGCTCCGCGCCCGTTCAGCAAAATGGCAAAAACGGCCAACGCGCGGGCCCTGGCCCCTCGGCCGTCGCGGGCCAGACCGCAACAGCGCTTCTGCGTGAAAAAAGCGGTTTCATTCAAGGGCGGGACTACTGGCAGAAGCTATGCTGCCGTTTGTAACCCTGAGGGCTGACCCAAACAGCGGCTCCCAGGACTGGGTGTTAAGATCGCTCATCAGCATGCGGCGCGCGCCAAAGATATCGCCCGAGGCAAGAGCTTGAACGGCTCGCCGCGGACTCCTCGTGTCGAGCGCACACTACCGCCCGCTGCTGGCGCGGGCCGCGAAGAGCTGCGCATTACGCTGCTTAAGCCGTACTTGTTACGCTTACGCGACGAGCGCGGGGACAGTGCAGTGCGCACGTTGCTGGCCACCGTTGGCGTTCCGCCCACACTGGTCGACGACGACTCAGCCTGGCTGTCGCTCGCTGCCACGCGCCGCACCCTCGCCGCCCTGGCGACCGCATTGGGCGACGACGCCCTCGCGAGCCGTGGCAGTTGGATGACCCATCCGGAAACCTTGGGCGCGTACGTGCGACTGTTGCGCGTTGCGTCCGTACCGGAAGACGCCTATCGCTACTTGGCCGCGAATTCGGCCGAGTCGACGCGCGTCGGCGCGTACGAGTTGATCCAGCTCGAGCGCGACAAGGCGGAAATCGTTTACCGCGCCAGGCCGGAGCTGGAAGCCGAGCAGACCGACCCGCTGTTGTGCATGACCCGGCGCGCCGAGCTCAGCTCGATGCCGCGAATTTGGGGCCTGGGCGAGGCCACCATCGAGCACGACGTGTGCTTGGCCAAGGGCGACAGCGAGTGCCGTTATCGTGTGCGTTGGGACGCTCCCAGAAAGCACCGCGTGGCGCTCGGCGCTGCCGCTGGCGGCCTGAGTTGCGGCGCCGCACTGCTGGCAACTGGCAGCCACTTGGGCGCCGTCATCGCCAGCTTGATCGGCACTGGCGCAGGTGCCGCGATCGGCCGACTCACGGAGCGAGTCGAGGAAGAACGCGCCTCGCGCGTGTTCGAGAAAAATCGCATTGCGGCGCTGGAACGCGGTTTGGAAGCGCGCGGTCACTTTCGCGACGCGGCCGGTGATTTGGCGGGCGAAACCCTGGGCGGCAAATACCGGATTTTGCATCGTATCGGCTCCGGCGGAATCGGCGCGGTGTACGCGGCCGAGCACGTCGGAATCGGCGCGAAGGTCGCGATCAAGGTGCTTCGCGGTGCGGCGGCGGTGGATGCCTCCGAAATCGCGCGGCTGCGCCGCGAGGCCCGCGTGCAAGGCTCGATCGAGCAAGCCAACGTCGTAAAGACCTTGGATCTCGATCAAATGCCGGACGGCTCGATCTACGTCGTGATGGAGTTGCTGCACGGCATGAGCCTCGCGCAGCGGCTGAAAGCGCAGGGCCCGGTCGCTCCGGGGTACGGTATCCCGATGTTCATTCAGGTTTGCCACGCGCTCAGCGCGGCTCACCAATTGGGCATCGTGCATCGGGATTTGAAGCCCGGTAACATCTTCATTTGCGAAGACGGTGCGATCAAAGTGCTGGACTTCGGCATGAGCAAACTGGGCGAGTCCGAATCACTGACCCAAGACGGCTACACGCTCGGCACCCCCGAGTACATGGCGCCCGAGCAATGCATCGGTGCGCCCGTCGACCCTCGCACGGATCTGTATGCGTTCGGCGTGCTGATGTACGAAGCCTTGACGGGTGATCTGCCGATTCGCGGTCGCAACCGTCGTGAGCTGCTCGAGCTGCATCAACGCGAAATCCCACGCCCACTGCGTGTGGCTCGCCCGGATCTGCAGCTCCCGGAAGCGTTGGATACGGCGGTGATGCAGTGTCTGAAGAAGCGCGCCGCCGAGCGACCTGCCTCGGCGAAGGATCTGGAGCGCTTGCTGATGAGCGTGCCGAGTGATGGCCTGCTCCTGGAGTACCCAGCGTCCATCACGCGACAGCGATTGTCACAGTCGTCCTCGGCCAATATTCGCTTCGGCGACTGAAACGCGCCCCAAATCGCCGACGCCAGCGCGCGCGGGGGCAAGCTATGCTGCCGCCCATGAGCCGAACGTTGGCCGAAGTGATCGCGCTGCTCGAACAGCTGGCCCCCCTCCACCTGAGCGAGGATTGGGACAATACGGGCCTATTGCTCGAACCTCTCGGCGCTGCCGCACGTCCGATCGAGCGCGCATTCTTGTGCATCGATCTCGCCGAGCCCGTCCTCGAGGAAGCGATCGAGCGCCAGGCAGACCTGATCATCGCCTACCATCCGCCGCTCTTCCGCGGCCTCAAGCGCCTGCGCGCGCGTTCGCCGGAGGAGCGCGTGCTGCTGCGCGCGCTCGACGCGAACCTACCCGTGTATTCGCCACACACCGCGCTCGACGCCACCGAAAACGGCGTGAACGATTGGTTAGCGCGTGCGTTCGGCCCAGGTCGCACTTCCCCGCTCGCGGCGTCGGCGGAGAAGGCTGCGGAGGAGTTCAAGCTCGTGGTGTTCGTACCGGAAGCGCATGTCGCCGAGCTGCGCAGCGCACTCTCGCGCGAACTCGGCGCAGGCAACATCGGAAACTACTCGGAGTGCAGCTACGAGCTCGAAGGACGGGGCTCCTTTTTCGGCAACCAAGCGACCCAGCCGCGCGTGGGCGAGCGCGGCAAGCTCGAGTTCGTTGCCGAGACGCGGCTCGAGATGCGATGTCCGGCATCGAGCATCAAGGATTTGGCTCGCGTGCTCGCCGCTCATCACCCTTACGAAGAACCGGCGTGGGATCTCTACCCTTTGGCGACACTACCGCGCGCGAACGTCGGCGCAGGACGGCTCTTGCAACTGGACACGCCGATCTCGCTGGCGGAAGCGGTCGCGCGTTTGAAAGTGCACCTCGCTTTACCAAACGTACGCGTCGCAACTGCCAGTGCACATAGCGCAGGCGCGCCGCTCGCGCGCATCGCGGTGTGCGCCGGCGCCGGTGGCAGCTTGTTCGAGAGAGCACCGCACGCGGATCTGTTCGTGACTGGCGAAATGCGCCACCACGATGTGCTGGCGAAACTACGCGCTGGCTCGAGCGTGATCTTGTCGGAACACACGCACACCGAGCGCGGTTTTTTGCCAGAATTCGGGCGGAATTTGCGGAGTCTAGCGAACGAGCAACTGCAAGTGCTGATCTCCACTCGCGATCGCGATCCGTTGCTGACGATGTAGCTCGTGTTTCACGAGTGATTCGAAATCATCATCCAAACGCAGTGAAGTCGGCGAGCGAAAGTCGACAGAGCTGCACACCGATCCAGCTCCGGCGAGTTCCGCCACGTCAATCGCTTGCTGCAACTCCAGAGGGTGAGTCTCTTAATTCGATTGTACGAGCGACCGTTCGAATCACTCGTTACTGAAGTAACGAGTGTACATGGATGCCTCTAGCGCAATGTTGCCACGCGAGAGTACTATCGTTGCATTATGCGCATTGCCGAGCGGAGTAAGTTGGCGGCTGCGATGAGCACGGAGCGTGACGCGAGCGCCGCGTTGGTGCGGGCGGACGTCTTGGTGCTCTTGCGAGAGCGTCGCTACGAAGAGGCGCTCGCCGTACTGTACCGCGCACGCGCGGATTCTCCCGATAGCGCGGAGCTGCAGAGGAGCATCGATCAGATCAAGGAGTTCTTGATCGGCGCGTACGCCAAGCGTCTCGGCGGGCTCGATCAAGTTGCCCAGCAAATGGCGGTGAACGTGCCGCGTTCGCCGGACGTGGTGCTGGTTTCGCGCTATATCGACGGTAACTCGACGTTCGGGGACATCGCACAGATGTGCCCGCTCGGGCAGCTCAAGACCTTGCAGGTATTGGTCGGTTTGTACCGCAAAGCCGACGCACCGCCGCCGAGCGCAGAAGCCGAGCAAACGCGCTCGGGGCTGCACACGATCGCGCCCCGCGTCGACGAGCCCGCGACGCTCGATATCCATCTGCCCGCCGACGACGAGCCCGCGCCGGATACCGCGCGCAGCGTGGGCGCTCCCCCACCCGTCGAGACGGAGAGCGACCGGCGCTACAAGGAAGAGTTCGCCCGCGGCACCGCGGCCTTCATTCAGCGCCGCTTCGCGGACGCGGTCGCGGCGTTCAGCAGCTGCGACGAACTGCGTCCGGGTGACAAATCTGCCCAGGTCATGCTCCGACGTGCACAAAGAGATCTCGACTTCGAAAGCCGCTAACCGAAGATGGTCCTAGCAGTGGTCGCCGATCCCGTGCTGCGCGAGCGCATGCGCTGCCTTCGAATCATCGCGGATCAGACGTCGATGAGCGCGCTCGGAGCCGCAAGCTGGCACGAGCTCGAGCAAGTGCTCGTGGACGCGCCGAACGTCGGCCTGATCTTCTACTCTCACCCGCTCGAAGACGCGCCACAAGACGCGATCGAACAGCTATTGTCGCGCACCAAGGGCCTCGTGCTGGTCGTCGACGAGAGTCAGGAACTGCCGGAGATCCCAGGCGCGGCGCGCACGACTCATCCCATCGCGGAGGAAACACTGGTCGTGATGGCGCGCGCGCAGGGACGGCCGTCGACGCCACCGCACGTGAACTTCGCGCCCGTGGACTTCTTGCAAATGATTTGCATGTCGGGCGGCTCACACGTGCTCGTGCTCAGCCGTGAAGGCGGCGACGCAGGCATCATCGAAGTCCGCGACGGCGAGGTGTGGACGGCGTTCGACGCGCTCGGCGTCGGTGAAGACGCCTTCGCGCGCTTGATTCGTCCGGAGATGCGCGCGCGTGTCAGCAGCGCGCACGGCTCCCGTAAGGAGCGCGCCATCTTCAAGGGCTTGCAAGAGCTGGTGTTCGAGTCACTGCGGCGGATCGACGAGGGCTTGGTCACACAGCCGCCTCCGATCTCCGCGACGCAGCTCGAGGCCACGCTGGCTACGCCCGAACAACTCGCCGAGCGCATTCGGCAACTCAACGAAGAAGCGCGCCGCTCGATGATGGTGCGCAACTACGACGACGCCGCGCGCGCGCTCGTCAGCCTTTCCGAGCTCGACCCGACGTCGCACCTCGTGCGAGCGAACCTCTCGCAACTACGCAAGTTAGGGTATCCGAAATGACACTGTCTATCGCATTTACCAGCCTGAAAGGCGGTGTGGGAAAGACCACCACAGCGCTCAACTGTGCCTTCGCGTTCGCCCGCAGGGGCACGCGAACGCTGCTCGTGGACACCGACCCACAAGGCGCGATCGGCCTCTCGCTCGATGGCGTGAGTGAGCGTTCGGGTCTCGCCGCAAGCCTTGCTCAGGGTCGTGAGCTCCCTGACGTCGTGAAAACGCGGCTACCCGAGTTGCAAATTCTACCGATGGGCTTCGTCGATACGCTGGCCATCGACGACTTGTCGAAGTGCGCGCGCGACAACGACATCCTGCGTCGCATCCTCGACCGTAGCCAAGCCGAGTACGACGCCGTGTTGTTCGATACTCCCGCCGGCCTCGGCGGCATGACGCGCCTCGCGCTGGAATCGGTGGAGAGCGTGATCGCCGTAGCGCAGTGTGAGCCGCTCGCCCTGCGTTCCCTCCCGCGCCTGCTGGACTTGCTCGCCCAGCTGCGCGACGCGGGCGATGCTTGCTCCCTGCTCGGAGTCGTGTGCAATATGAGCTCGTTCAAGGACCCAGTGATCCTCGCGTCGCTCGAGGAGTTGTGGGCGCTCTACCGCGACAGCGTCTTCGACACGGCGATCCCACGTGACAGCACGTTTTTGCAGGCAAGCCGCGCGGGAGTTCCGCTCGGGTTGCTGAGTCGCCGCGCTCCGGCGGTGGCCGCAGTCTTCGACAGCTTGGCCGCAGAAATCGAACAACGCCTCGGCGTTCAGGAAGGAGGAGAAGATGACGGCCCGATCCGTCTCGTGGACTGACGCCGCGAGCGTTGCGCAGTTGCTTGCCCGTGCCAGCGCACCACGGGGAGCGGTACAGACCTTCAAGCTCGCGAACGCGAGCTCGGCGGCGCGACCAATCCCTCCGGCTGCGCGCATGCCCGCCCCGGCGCCGGTTGCGGACACGCCACCGCGCGCGATCAGCGTGCCGCCACCGGCACGACTGAAGTCGCAATTCCCTGCGCCCAAATTGGTTCAAATCTCGGACAATCCGTCGGATTGCGTGGACGCGCTGCTGGCCTGGACCTTGGATCATCAACGCTGCACGGGTGCCTTCATCGCCGATGACAACGGGCTCACGCTCGCGGCGCATGGCATCTCCGAGGCACACGTTTCACTCGTGGGTCCGTTGCTGTCCGCCTTGGTCTCCGTGCGCATGATCCCCGGAATCGACGCCACCGCCGGCGCGCTCTGGCTCGGCAACAACATGATGTCGTGGGTCGAGAGTCGCAACGAGCGCGGCGGTTTCTGTCTCGGCACCGTTGGCTCGGAACCGCTCTCATCTCGCGCGTTCGAGCAACTCAAAGAAGCGTTGGAAATCACCGTGCGCAAGCTCTGATTCGTGCCCTCTTTCAACCTGAGCGCGCCCCGTACTCCCCTCGGAAAGAACCCATGATTGACACCAAAATCCTCGATACCGCCGTTCAAGATCTTCGCAACGTCCTTCGCGATGGGCTCGTCGCAACCGACATCTGGGAGCGCAGCGCCGGCCTCTCGCTGGCGGGGTTCAATCAGCAGCCCGTAGCGGTCGCTTTGTTCACGCGCATCACCACGGAGCTCGAGAGCTCGCTGACCGATTCGAACTTCCCGCCGCTCGCTCGCTACTACCTGCTCGACATGGAAGGCAACCACACGGTGGCGGTCGTCAACCACGGGGGGCTGCTGCAAGGGATTTTGGTCGACAACAAGCGCGCCAATCTCGGCATCCTCATCTCGGTGGCAATCCCCCGAATGTTGGAGACCGTCGCGCGCGCGCAATCTCGTTGAGACCCTTCGAGGCGGGGCCCAACGAGATCAGCGCGTTCGCGCGTGCTGCGCGCGTCGATTTCGCGACCAATGCGACTCAGCCCAGCTTGCGCTCGTCTTCGGCGTCTTCGATCGGCGCACCAATCCGCCAGGTGGACGAGGTGAAGTCGGCGGGCACGCTCCGCTCTGCGGGCAACGGGTGTGCATGTGCGAAGCGCAATAGTTCGTGCGTCCAGCCTTCGAACGCCGAATAGACCTCGTCGACCATCCAGCGGCAACGCGCACGCGCGTTCTCGTCGAGCTTGACGCTGACGAGCGCGCGGTGATCCGCTCCGACCGCGTGACCGGACTCGAGCTCGAAATGGAACGGGCCGCAATAGCGGAGCTGCTGCCCGATTTCCTTCTCGACCGCGACCGCGAGCGGCAACATCGTGCTGAAGAGCACGTTGCCAGTTTCTTCGATGGCCTCGATCACCACCAATCGCTCGAGGCTGTTGGTCATCTTGATCAACGAGGTGAGACGCGCCAGCAGAATTCGGTTCTGCTTGGTCTCTTCGCCCCACAAGAAGTTCATCCAATCAGTCCCGCGCATCTCTGTGTCGAAGCCGAGTTTGGTGAAGTCCTCCAGGTACCAGGGCCAGTGATGGTCGTCTTCGGCGGTGTGCGCGTTGACCATGTCCTGAAACGTATCGCCCGGGCGTTCTTCACGCAGCACGAACTTGTTCAGATCACCAAAGCTCATGATGAAGTGCGCCATACAAGGATAGAAAGCCAGGCGCTGTCGCGGGCTCAGCTGTTCATCACGCATCCACTCGAAGAGTGGCAGGCGGTTGTAGGCTCGTTTTCGGTCGAAGATGTACCTCAAGACTTCTTTCACTGGGTGGTCCTTTCAATAGAACAAACGTCAAACCCCGCGCGTTATCTAAGTGAACGCGCACCGCACCGCTTTAGCTGACGAGATGGCGAATCTCGTCAGCTCCCGAATCCACACCCTGTGGGCACGAACGCACGTGCGCCCTTTGGAGTGACGAATACCATCACGCCAATACGAGTGCTCCGACGAATGCCGGGCCACTCACCCACAACCCTAAATCCTCCGCACGCGGGCGATGCCGCGCGCGCTTCCAACCTCAACCATGGGTTATGTAACATCGACCTTGGCGCACGTCCAGCACATCTGCATACATTCGAGAACGAGATCAGCTGTCGGCACTCGCCATGTACACTCGAGCATTTGACTGCGCACGTCTTCTGAAGACTGATGCGCGCGATTGCTCGGACAGCCGACGGCGAGAACCGACAGTGCGAACGCCGCGCGTGCACACGGCGAAAATCAGGAAAAATCCCGACAAATCGCGATCATTTTCCGTTCACGAAACGAGCATGAAGCAACGCGAAGCAACGACGAATGAGTCGTGCGCATTGCC
>Ga0164307_10000782_pt1 | contig 14153 bp, 11 predicted proteins | sample Whisoiple_243_MG_FD_110214 | JGI IMG/M metagenome (GOLD analysis project Ga0164307, IMG submission 110214) | Soil microbial communities amended with fresh organic matter from upstate New York, USA - Whitman soil sample_243_MG | ecosystem: Environmental > Terrestrial > Soil > Unclassified >...
AGCCCACCCAGCACCTCGCGTTCCTCACGTACGGCGACCGCCCGGGCATGGTCGGCACCGTCGGGGTGATCCTGGGCGAGGCCGGCATCAACATCGCCGGCATGCAGGTCGCCCGCGACACTCGGGGCGGGCGGGCTCTGGTCGCGCTCTCGGTCGACACGGCCATCCCGGCGGACGTGCTCGCGGACCTGCAGCAGGCAATCGAGGCCGTCTCGGCGCGCGCGGTCGATCTGGTCTGAGCCGTCCGGTTCACTGGAGCGACCAGTGCGCTCTTGTCACGCCCTATGCTGCGGCCCGTGAGGATCGTCGTCGGCGTCACCGACAACAGGTGGGCGTCTCTGCTTCGTGATCGCCCCGGGCTGACGGAGGCAAACTTCTGGCAGCCTTCTCCGCACGGTTTCAAGGCCCTGAAGCCCGGCGAGCCATTCCTTTTCAAGACCAAGGACCCCAAGAAGTTCAGGGGCGTTGACATCCCGGGCTATTCGCTGGTCGGTGGCGGCTTCTTTGATGAGTATGTCGAACTGAGAGTCAGCGAGGCGTGGACGATCTGGGGCGCGGCAAATGGCGTCTCCGATGAATCCGAGTTGGCGAGTCGCGCGAGGGTCTACCGGGCGCGCACAGCTGCATCGGACGATCCGGACCCGACCATCGGCTGCGTGATTCTTCGGAACATCTACTTCGCCGAGCGGGGAGAAGAGCTTCCGGAACCTCCCCACTGGGCGAGGAGCAGCGTGACGTACACCGGATATGACCTCGACGAGCCGCATAGGCGGCTGGACACCGAGTACGTGCAGCACGCATTCGCCCAGCTCCAGAGTCGCGCTCGCGTTGACCTGGCATGGGAGCCAGATCTCCGTAGCGTCACGTTGGATTGGGAGGGACCGCGCTACGGCGCGCCCGTACTCGTGCGACCACGGATGGGCCAGGGCCACTTTAAGCGGGCAGTTGCGGCTGCCTACCGACAGCGCTGCGCTGTCACTGCGAGTGCGACGTTTCCCAGTCTGGAAGCAGCGCACATTCGACCCTTCGCTGACGGAGGAGAGCACTCTGTTTCGAACGGACTGCTGCTTCGCGGCGACGTGCATCGCCTCTACGACCTCGGGTACCTCAGCATTGACGCAGACCTGAGGCTTCGAGTTTCACCTCAACTGCGGGAGCATGGATGGAACGGTGTCGAGTTCTACGAGCGTGAAGGGAAAGGGTTCCGGATTTCTGAGCCGGACGACCTCGACCTCAAGCCGGACCGCGATGCGCTGGCCTGGCACTTAGAGAACCGGTTCCGGGCGGCCTGAACGTCTACCTCCAGAGGATCAGGATCGAGGCGTGCTGGCCCAGCGTCGGCAGCACCCCGCCGCCTCAGCGCCGGCGATGCCGGTCGCTACGGCGTACGCCCATAAACTCGACCCTTGTGCCTGCTGCCGATCTGACCTCGCCCGCGACCGTCCGCGACGCCCTCCGCTCGCCGGCACTGCTGCGCACCGAGGTGCTGGCCGGTCTGGTCGTGGCGCTCGCGCTGATCCCCGAGGCGATCTCGTTCTCGATCATCGCCGGGGTCGACCCGCGGATCGGGCTCTTCGCGTCGTTCACGATGGCGGTCGCCATCGCCTTCCTCGGCGGCCGACCCGCGATGATCTCCGCGGCCACGGGTGCGGTTGCCCTGGTCATCGCGCCGGTGATGCGCGACCACGGCTACGACTACCTGATCGCCACGGTCCTGCTCGGTGGCTTGATCCAGATCGTGCTCGCTCTCGTCGGGGTCGCCCGGTTGATGCGGTTCATCCCGCGGTCGGTGATGGTCGGGTTCGTCAACGCACTCGCGATCCTGATCTTCCAGGCCCAGCTCGGCCACCTCATCGACGTACCGTGGGCCGTCTACCCGATGACCGCCGTCGGCATCGCGGTGATCGTCGGCTTCCCGCGGGTCAACCGGGTCATCCCGGCGCCGCTGGTGGCGATCGTCGCGCTCACCGCCTTCACCCTGCTCGCGGCCGTCAACGTCCCCAACGTCGGTGACGAGGGTGAGCTCCCCGACAGCCTCCCGTCGTGGTTCGTCCCGGACGTGCCGTACGACCTCGACACCCTGCGGATCATCGCGCCGTACGCGCTCGCCCTGGCGGTCGTGGGTCTGCTCGAGTCGCTGCTGACCGCCAAGCTGGTCGACGACATCACCGACACCCACTCCGACAAGACCCGCGAGGCGTGGGGCCAGGGCGCCGCCAACGTCGTCACCGGCTTCTTCGGCGGCATGGGCGGCTGCGCGATGATCGGCCAGACGATGATCAACGTGAAGGTGTCGGGTGCCCGCACCCGGCTCTCGACGTTCCTCGCCGGCGTGCTGCTGCTGGTCCTGGTCGTGGGGTTCGGCGACGTGGTCGCACTCATCCCGATGGCGGCCCTGGTCGCGGTGATGGTGATGGTCTCGGTGGGCACGTTCGACTGGCACTCGATCCGACCCGCGACGCTGCGCCGGATGCCGCGGTCGGAGACCGCGGTGATGCTCGCCACCGTCGCCTTCACCGTCGCGACCCACAACCTCGCGATCGGCGTGGTGGTCGGGGTGCTCGTCGCGATGACGCTCTTCGCCCGCCGGGTCGCGCACCTGACCGAGACCCACCGAGAGCTGGTCGAGGGCAACGACGGCGCGACGGCCGTCTACCGGGTCACCGGCGAGCTGTTCTTCGCGTCGAGCAACGACCTCTACACCCAGTTCGAGTACGCCGAGGACCCCGACCGGGTGGTCATCGACCTGTCGGCCGCCCGTGTCTGGGACGCCTCGACGGTCGCCTCGCTCGACGCCATCACCACGAAGTACGAGCGCAAGGGCAAGGACGCCACGATCGTCGGCCTCGCCGGCGCCAGCGCCGATCGTCATGAGCGGCTCAGTGGGCGGCTCGCGTCGCACTGATGCTTCGTTGCGGTTGACTGGGGGCATGTCGTCCGACCCCTGGCGCACCGACGAGCTCGACCTGGCGGGCTACCTCTCCCGGCTCGGCATCCCTGCGCGGTCTCCCGGCCGGGACGCACTCGCGGAGCTGCACGAGGCGCACGTGCGGGCCTTCACCTTCGACAACATCGACGTGCTGCTCGGCCAGCACCCCGGGGTCGCGCTGGACGCCGTCCAGGAGAAGTTCGTCGGTCGTGGGCGGGGCGGCTACTGCTTCGAGCACAGCACGATCGTCGCGGCCGCGCTGGAGCGACTGGGCTACGACGTACGCCGTCACCTCGGCCGGGTCGGCGACCCGGCGACCGGCGCCCAGCAGGGCCGCACCCACATGGTGGTCGAGGTGGTGCTCGAGGGGCAGCGACTCCTCTGCGACCCGGGCTTCGGGACGAGCCTGCTGCGACCCATCGCGATTGTCGACGGCGCCGAGGACGACTACCTGCCCGGGTGGCGCTACCGGGTCCGCCGTACGGAGGCGGGCGACTGGGCGCTCGACCGCCTGCGCGAGGGCGGCTGGGAGGTCGCCCACACGACCGACGAGCTCGCGGTGCGCCCGGTCGACGTGGTTATGGGGCACCACTACACGAGCACCTATCCGGGCTCGCACTTCACGACCGGCCTGATGCTGACCAAGCACCTCCCCGGCCGGCACGTCACCGTGACCCACGAAGCTCTCACCATCCGGACCCCCGGCGAGCCGACCGAGCACCGTCCCTTGCGCGACGGTGAGCTCGACGAGTGGCTGACGGCACTCGACGTGCCGCTCACGTCCGACGAACGGACCCGGTTGCTGGGTCGCGTCGCCAGGATGGGGGAGCGGTGAGCCTCACCAGCATGGGGGATGCCCGGACCGGGTCGCTGCAGGAAGACTTGACGCGCCCGCGACGGTAGGGCCTTCGCGGGGTCCGCGGCTGGAGGTCGACATGGCGGATGCTCCACCCGTTGCCGCGCGCACCTACATGGCGATCCGCATCGGCGTGGTCGCGGTCATCGTGGTGCTCCTCCTGGCCGTCGGCAAGGAGATCTCCGGCGAGCCGGACAGATGCACCCAACGCTCGTTGAGCGCCTACTTCCACACGCCGGTGATGCCGGTCTTCGTCGGCGCGCTGCTGATCATCGGGTTCGCGATGATCGTGATGTGGGGGCACACGATCGTCGAGGATGCGGCGCTGAACCTGGCGGGACTGCTGCTCATGGTGGTCGCGATCGTGCCCACACTCGACGCGAACTACTGCAGTCTCCCGGCCGAGCTCAGGGATGCGGCCGTCGATCCCGAGAAGAAGAGCGTGGCCGACAAGGCCCTGATCCTCGAGCATGCGGACACGGTCAGGACGACCTTCTGGGCGTTCCTGGTGGTCGTCTTCCTCGTCTTGGTGTTCACCCTCGTCATGGGGCTGAGGCAGCAGCTCAGCGACACTGTGACCAGTCTGTCGTTTCGCGCGAAGGTCGGCTACGCGGTCACCTGGCTCCTCGCCCTGGCGGCCTGGGTGACGTACTTCTGCCTGTTCCAGGGCGCGGGCGACCACAAGAGCTTCTTCAACCACGGGGTGCACAGCTGGTCGGCCAACATCGGGGTCGGGCTCATCATCGTGGCGGTCCTGGCCGCGGCGTCTGAGTCGGCGCGTGGCACCGACAAGAAGGTGCGCTGGTTGTGGCGGTGGAAGCCGGTCGGCGATTGGGATCGATGGGTGTGGCTGTACGGCGGGCTCGGCATCCTCATGGTGCTCGTCGCCGTCGTGATCAAGGTGGGTGACCGGCTCGACTGGTTCGACGGATGGTTCGACGGCTGGCTCGACACCCATGCCACCTTCACCCTGGAGGTGATCCTCATCGTCCTGCTCGGTGCCTATTGGGTCATGCAGACGGTGCAACGCCGCGGGAAGGGCGCGCCCACCTTCTGAGCGGCCCCCGGCAGGACCTGCCAGCGAAGGCGGCGCGCGTTCGTCGAGGTTTGCGATCCAGTGGTCCCGCACCCGGTCGATGGGGACTGCGAGGCACAACGCCTCGCGATCTCGAGGACAGGGAGAACGACATGCATGCTCCGACACCGGTGGACGGCGCGCGCCCGAGCGGCCGTCGTACCTTCGACGACCTGAGCCTGCGGGTCCGCATCTTCACGATCGTCGGGGTCCTCGCTCTGGGCACCATCGTCGTCGGCGCGACCGCGCTGCGGGGCGGGGCCACCATCGATGACCGCCAGCGCGACTGGAGCACAGCGGTGGCCACCCAGCAGCAGGTCGAGCGCGGCCGCTACCAGCTGCTGTGGCTGGCCAACTGGCAGAACATCACCGCCTGGAAGACCCGCACCGACGGCGGCGCGGTGGCCGCGGCGCCCGACGGCGACAACCTCCCGAACTACCAGGACGGGGTCGACGGCTTCGAGACCGAGATCCTGGGCCTCGACCCGGACGACCTCGACGCGGCGGGACGCGCCAGCCTGGCGGACATCGACACGCAGTGGCAGGAGTACCTCGGCTACAACGACCAGATCTTCGAGCTCTGGCGCGCCGGCAGGCTCGACCAGGGCGACCAGGTCTCCGCCGGTCCGAAGTGGGACATCTTCTTCAGCATCTCCACGGCTCTCGACGAGCTCCGCGCCGCCGTCGAGGCGAAGGTGGAGGCGAGCAAGGCGGCCATCGAGGACACGCGTACGTCGACCGAGCGCCTCACGATCGCGGTCATCCTGCTGACGCTCCTGATCGGCCTCTTCCTCGCCTGGTTCGTCTCGAAGCGTGTCGTCAGTGGTCTGGACGCCGTACGCCGAGGCCTGCTCGCCGTCGCCCGCGGCGACCTCACGACCCGGGTGCCGGTGCGCTCGCGGGACGAGTCGGGCCAGATGGCCGAGGCGCTCAACGTCGCGGTGGAGGGCATGGCCGGGGTCGTCAGCGGCATCACGACGACCGCGCGCAGCCTGACCGGCTCGGCGGCGGAGATGGCCGAGTCCTCGACCCAGATCGCCGCCGCCGCGGAGGAGACCAGCACCCAGGCGCAGGTCGTGACCGCCGCGGCGGAGCAGGTCTCCCGCAACGTGCAGACGGTGGCCACCGGCTCGGAGCAGATGGGTGGGTCGATCCGCGAGATCGCGCAGAACACCAACGAGGCGGCCCGGTTCGCGGCAGACGCGGTCCGGATCACCGAGATGACCAACGGCACCGTCGCCAAGCTCGGCGACTCGTCCACCGAGATCGGCAAGGTGATCAAGGTGATCACCTCGATCGCGGAGCAGACCAACCTGCTGGCGCTGAACGCCACGATCGAGGCGGCGCGTGCGGGCGAGGCAGGCAAGGGCTTCGCCGTGGTCGCCAACGAGGTCAAGGAGCTGGCCCAGGAGACGGCCCGGGCCACGGAGGACATCTCCAACCGGGTCGCCGCGATCCAGGTCGACACCACCGAGGCGGTCGACGCGATCGGTCAGATCTCGGAGGTGATCGGGCAGATCAACGACTTCCAGGCCACGATCGCCGCCGCAGTCGAGGAGCAGACCGCGACGACGAACGAGATGAACCGCAACGTCGCCGATGCCGCCACCGCCTCAGGCGAGATCGCGTCCAACATCGCGGGCGTCGCCGAAGCGGCGGGCTCGACCTCGGAGGGTGTGACGCGCGCCGAGCAGGCAGCTGCCGAGCTGGCCCGGTTGTCCGATGACCTCGGTGAGCTGGTCGGGCGATTCACCGTCTGAGCGAGCCCGGCTCGGGGCCGATCCTCGAGTCGAGGTGACATTGGGCAACTACGACCCGTCGCCGTCCTCTGACTGGCACAATCCGGAGCCACTCGATCGTGGAGGCGCCCGGAGGAGGTGGGGATGGCACGAAGTGTGGTGAAGGCTGCGCGAGCCAACTCCGCTTCCGTGCAGCAACGCGCCGGGGTGCTCGCCGGCCAAGCGCTGGCTGTACGGAGATTTCGCGCTCAGGCGAGCCGCGCTGATGCAGGGACCACTGTCACCGTCGACAAGTTGGACCGCCTCGACGCGGCGGAAGAGGTCATCTCGACTCGCGACGTGATTCGAGGGAGCAACCCCGGGTGGGGCGACCGACGCGTCGAGGCCGAGTTCCGCCGCGGTCAGATCGATCAGCAGGGTGTCGATTGGTATCCGTCGAGGAACGCGTTCGAGCGCCACTGGCAACACGGCACTCGGTTCGTGTATTTCGCGCTCGTCGGCGCTGGACCCGGGCTGGCGGGCCTCGCGCAGCCCAGGTACGGGGACTTCACGATCATCCTCGACCCACTCGATCCTGAGCCCGACGCACTCGCCGTCTTTCCGGGCAACACAGCAGCGCTCTACGCCTCGTCAGGCTCGTTGAACGTCGCGGCATGCGAGGCTGCTGCCGCAGCGTGGAGTGACCGTGGGGATCTGTTGACCGTCAAGCACTCGAGACACGTGGTCGCCAACCCAGCCAAGCCGTGGGGCCAGGTCGTGTGTACAGCCCGCGACTTCTCCGAGGTCGTTCGAGCCGGAGAGCTTCCGGTCTCGAAGGTGACCGAGGTACGGATGGTCGCCGATGTCCGTCGCCGCGCGATCGACGCGCTCCTGGCGCCGGATACGACCGCCTTGACGCAGCGGCAGGCCGCGCTTGCCGCTGGCATGCGCACGCTGATCCGCTGGCAGGAGCGCTACGGCCTGAGTATCGTGGTCACATGAGCGATCGACGGGTGACGTTGGTGGCTCACGCCCAGTCAGGCGAAGCAGCCTTCGTGCGCGACCTGGACGGGGTGTTGTGGCTGATCACGAACTCCGAGAGCCGTCGCGCAAGCGAGGCTGAGGTACACGAGGCCGTGTCCCGCGCCGACTTCCAGGAGGCGCAGCGTGCGTTCCTGTCGTTTCAGGAGCTGGATGCGGAGCTCGAGCGCATAGCGGGATCGTGGCTGTCGGCGCGCGGAGGCGTTCGAGACTTCTCGGATCTGGACGTCGATGAGGCGCGGGCGGTGTTCCGGCTCGCCGACGAGGCCTCGCCGGTCGGCGGCGTGTCGCGCTCTCACATCGTGGCGGTGCGGCTGCTTCGAGAGTGTGTTGCTGCGCGAGAGGATGCGGAGCTCTACGGCGTCCTGCTCGACGCGCTCGCGCCTGAACCCGCAAGGTTCACGTCCGCCACCGACGACGCCCTGGTTGTGCGGGCCGTCGAGCGAGTCAACGCTCCTGTGGCCGCGTAGCCCTAGATGCGCTCGATCACGTTCTACTCCTACAAGGGAGGCACCGGCCGAACCCTGCTCATGACCAACGTCGGCGTCCTGGGTGCGCGCTTGGGCGCGACCGTCGTGATGGTGGACATGGACTTCGAGGCTCCCGGTCTGGAGTACAAGTTTCCGCATCTCACGGTGGGACAGCATCCGGGGGTCGTCGACTATCTGGCCGAGGCCAGATCTGCAGGCCCCGTCCCTTTGTCGTCCTATGTGCAGTGGCTGGAAGTCCCGCACCCGATTGTTCCGGGTGGACGTCTGGGAGTCATCAGCGCCGGAAGGGCACCATCCCCGGGATACTTCGACCAGCTGTCCGAGCTCGACCTGGATCGATTGACGGTCGGCCGCGGGATGGAAGCTCTGCTGGCAATGGTGTCGGCGGCCGAGTCCGAGCTCGAGGCAGACTTCCTCCTGATCGACTCACGAACGGGGATCACCAACAGCAACAAGGCCACGACCCGTGCGATGGCGGATGCCGTCGTCGCTCTGGCCGTTGACTCGCCCGAGCAGCTCGATGGCACCCGGGCGGTGCTGCGAAGTCTTCAGCCCCTGACCTCGCTGCGGACCGATGCGCCCATCGAACTCGTCGTGGTGCGGTCCCGGTCAGCTGCTCTGAAGACTGCGGCGGAGCAGCACGCGGACCCCGACAGCGAGATCTCGCGGATGACTCGGTTCCTCAACGAGCCTGGGCACCCGCTGTCGACGACCCTTCAGCTGCCCACGGACAGGGTGCTCCAGGTGCGCGCCGACCCGGGAATCGCAGCACGGGAGGTGGTGGCTCTCGAGCTTCCGAGCGGCTATCGCGGGGAGATCACGCAGGACTACATGGAGGTGGTCGCTGCTCTGCTGCCGACTCTGCTCGGACGTGACGTCCTTCCCAAGCTTGTCGAGAACGTGCAGGACGCGCGCTTGAGCATGGCGCAGACGTTGTTCAAACGTTGGGCCCCGGAGCTGCCGTGGGGTCGCGGGAACGACGACGTGTCGAGCAGTTCTCGGGAAGGTGCGGGCCAGACCGTGCTGGAGACCGTCAACGCGCTGAGAGACCTGGTCAAGACCGACCCGTCGCGCACCCTCGATCTGACCGCCGCCCTGCAGGCTCTCGCCGACACCCATGATCAACTCGGTCAGTTCGAGTTCTCGAAGGAAGTCGAGGAAGAGGCCCTGGCGGTTGCCAGTGCGCTCCCGGAAAGTGATCCTGAGCGTCTGCCACAGGTAGCGACGGCACTTCAGCGGGTGTCGATTTCGCTGATGGACCTCGGGCGTCGCGAGGAGGCGTTGTCGGTGGCCGAGGAGGCCATCGTCATGTATCGACAGTTGGCTGGTGACGACGTGGTCGCCTACCGGCCCGACCTCGCCGGGTCGTTGAACAATCTGGGCAACCTCTTGGCCAACTTTGGGCGACACAGCGAGGCGTTGTCGGTGGCCGAGGAGGCCGTGGCGATCCGGCGGGAGCTGGCCGCGGGCGACCCGGGCACATATCTGCCCGACTTCGCTATGTCGTTGAACAATCTGGGCAACCGCTTGGCGAATGTCGGGCGGCATGGTGAGGCGTTGTCGGTGGCCGAGGAGGCCGCGGCGATCCGGCGCGACCTGGCCACGGGCGACCCGGGCACATATCTGCCCGACCTCGCAATGTCGTTGAACAATCTAGGCAACCTCTTGGGCGAGGTCGGGCGGCACGGTGAGGCGCTGTCGGTGGCCGAGGAGTCCACGGCGATCCGACGGGAGCTGGCTGCGGGCAACCCGGCGGCCTACCGGTCGAGCCTTGCCGCATCATTGAACAATCTGGGCAACCGCTTGGCCGACGTCGGCCAGCATGACGAGGCGCTGTCGGTGGCCGAGGAGGCCGTCGCGATCTACCGGGAGCTGGCCGCCGGCAACCCCGTCAGTTACCTGCCGGACCTCGCGATGGCGTTGAACACCTTGGGCAACAACTTGGCAGATCTGGGCCGGTACGGCGATGCGTTGCCGGTGGCCGAGGAGGCGGCCGCGATCTATCGGGAATTGGCCTCGGACAATCCGGTCGTCTACCGATCCGAACTCGCCGGATCGTTGCACAACCTGGGCGGCGCGCTGGCCGAGATGGGACGTCGTGACGAGGGGTTGTCGCTGGCTGAGGAGGCCGCCGCGATCCACCGAGAGCTGGCAATGAGCGACCCGGCCGTCTACTTGCCAGACCTTGCGATGTCGTTGAACAACCTGGGCACATTCTTGGGCGAGGAAGGGCGGCATGAGGAGGCGTTGTCGGTGGCGCAGGAGGCCGCCGAGATCGACCGAGAGCTGGCTGCGGGCAACCCGGCCGTCTACTTGCCAGACCTTGCGATGTCGTTGAACAACCTGGGTAACGTCTTGGGCGAGGTCGGCCGGTACGCCGAGGCTTTGTCGGTGGCCGAGGAATCCGTGGCGATCCGACGGGAGCTGGCAGGGGGCAACCCCGCCGCCTACTCGTCTGCCCTGGCCGGGTCGTTGAACAACCTCGGCAACCGCCTGGCCGAAGTTGGACGGCACAGCGACGCTCTGGTGGTGGCCCAAGAGGCCTCCGCGATCAACCGAGATCTGGCAAGGGGCAACCCCGCCGCCTATCTTCCCGACCTCGCGATGTCGTTACACAACCTGAGCAGCCTCTTGGGCGAGGTTGGGCAGTACGACGAGGCGTTGCCCGCGGCCGAGGAGGCCGCCGCGATCTACCGCGACCTGTCCGCGGGCAACCCCGCTGCTTACCTTTCCTTCCTCGCGAGTGCCTTGGACAACCTGGGCGACCGCTTGGCCGATCTCGGCCGTTCCGACGAGGCGGCAGCAGTGAAGCGCGAGGTTGGTGAGCTGCGAACCTCGCTCGCCAAGGGTTCCTAGGACGACGACCCGACGAATCAATCGGAGTCGCCTACGCCACCATCACCCGGCCGGCGGGGCCCGGGCGACCCGTGGGTTGATCGCGTACGACGGCCCAGGCGGCCGCAACCCGGCGTACGGCCTCGACCAGCTCGTCGGCTGGCCGGGTCCACGGGATCCGGACGAAGCGGTCGAGCCCGCCCTCGGCGGCGAAGACCGGGCCGGGGGCGATGATCACGCCGCGGCGCTCGGCCTCGGTGGCGAGCGCAGTGCCGAAGGCGCCGGGGAGCTGGCACCACAGCGCCAGCCCGCCGGTCGGGCGGTGGAAGGTCCACTCCGGCAGCTGTTCGGTGACTGCACCGACGAGGGCGTCACGCTGCTCGCGCAGGCGCAGCCGGTTGGCCGCCAGGACCTCGTCGGCGTCGGCCAGCAGCCGCGCGAGCACCAGTTGCTCGAGCACCGGAGCGCCGAGGTCCAGGCTGACCCGGGCCTGCGTGAGGCGCTCCATCTGGCCGCGCGGCGCCCGGATCCAGCCGAGCCGCAGGCCGCCCCAGAAGGACTTGCTGGCGCTCCCGATCGTGATCGTCTCTGGGGCGTACGACGCGAACGGCCGCGGCATCTCCTGCCCTTCGAGCGCCAGCGCCTGGTGGGCCTCGTCGACCACGGCGACCGTGTGCGCGCGCCGCAGGTGCTCGGCGTACGCCTCGCGCTGGTCGTCGGTCATCAGGTGGCCGGTGGGGTTCTGGAAGTCCGGGATCAGGTAGGCGAGCCGCGGCGACGTCTGGCGCAGGGTCGCAGCCATGGCATCGAGGTCCCACCCATCGGGGTCGACCGGGCTCGGCACCAGGCGAGCGCCCGCGTGCCGCAGCGCGTCGGTCGCGTTGGGGTAGGTCGGCGTCTCCACGAGCACCCGGTCGCCGGCGCCCGAGAACGCCTGCGCCACGATCGACGCCGCCGTCAGCGCGCCCGGCGTCACCATGACCTGGTCGGGAGAGGTCGGCAGCCCGCGGGCGTCGTACGACGCCGCGATCGCCGCCTGCAGGCTCGGTAGCCCGGCGGGGAAGTAGCCGTGCCCGCCGAGGTACGCCGGGAGCTCGGCCACGGCGTCGGCGTACGCGTGGGCGATGCCGGGCGGAGCGGACGGAGCCGCGCAGTTCAGATCAATGGCGTCGCCGTCGCCGGGCCGGGGGAGCAGCGCCCGGTCGTGGGCGCGGCTGCGGCCGCCGGGCACCCGGGTGAACGTCCCGGCCCCGCGCCGGGCCTCGGCGTACCCGGCGTCGCGCAGCGCGGCGTACGCCCGGGTCACCGTGGTCCGCGAGACGGAGAGTGCCTCGGTGAGCTCGCGCTCGCTCGGCAGCCGGGTGTCCACCGCGATCCGGCCGTCGCCGATCAGCAGGACCAGGGCGTCGGCCAGGCCGGCGTACGCGGGGGAGCGGTCGAAGTCGCCGACCAGGGTGGCTACCCGGCCGGCGCCGAGAAGACGCGTCATGCAGGCCACTCTTCCACGATTGGCTATTTGAGAGAAGGCCAATTGGCGTCAGAGTGAACCCGTGACCCAGATCGCCACCGCCCCGACCGGGCTCGGCCTCACCGACCTCGGCCCGATCGCCCAGCTGCGCGCCGGCCGCCTGGGCCGCCGGCTCCCGCAGCTGTACGTCGGCCTGGTGGCGTACGGCGTCTCGCTGGCGTTGATGGTGCGCGGCGACCTCGGCCTGGCGCCGTGGGACGTGCTGCACTCGGGCCTGATCCGCTACCTGCCGATCACCCTCGGCCAGGCGGTCGTGCTGATGAGCTTCGTGGTGCTGCTGCTGTGGATCCCGCTGCGGGAGAAGCCCGGCCTCGGCACCATCTCCAACGCGCTGGTCGTGGGGTTCTCCGCCGATGCCACCCTCGCGCTCCTCGACCGTCCGGACTCGATGGGGCTGCGGATCACGCTGATGGTCGGCGGGATCGCGCTGTGCGCGCTGGCGAGCGCGATGTATATCGGCGCCCAGTTCGGCCGCGGCCCGCGCGACGGCCTGATGACCGGGTTGTCGCGCCGTACCGGCCTCTCGCTGCGGCTGGTGCGCACCGGCCTCGAGGTGACGGTCGTGATCATCGGGCTGATGCTCGGCGGAGCGATCGGGCTGGGCACTATTCTCTATGCGCTGGCCATCGGCCCGCTGACGCAGCGCTGGCTGCCCGCATGGACGATCCATCCCGCACCGCGGGACTAATGCGTATATGATCTACACATGGCCTACAGCACCATCACCAACCTCGACGTCACCGCGGCTCAGCAGCACAGCCACGAGCTGCTCGACCGCGTCCTAAGCACCGAGTAGACGACGTACGTCACCGGTCCGGTCGGCACCGGCAACGGCGAGCGCGTGGTCGTCCTGGGCGGCACCGGCTACATCGGTCGCGCCCTCGTCCCCGAGCTGGGCCGTCGCGGCTACCGGCCGGCCGTCCTGTCGCGCTCCGCGGAGGTCAAGAACGAGGCGGAGTACGCCGACGCCGAGGTGATCGTCGGCGACGCGACCAAGGCCGCCGACGTGGCTGCCGCGGTCGCCGCCGCGCCGACGGCCGTCGTGATCTCGCTGCTGAGTGGTCGCAAGCCCAACGACGCCGAGGACTGCCGCCAGGTCGACCACGAGGCCGTCGTCCACGGCATCAAGGCCGCCGTCGCCCACGACGTGAAGCAGTTCATCCACATCAGCGACTACGGCGTCTACCGCCCCGAGCTGATCCCGCAGGTCTACAAGATCCAGGTCGAGGGCGAGCTGATCGGCCAGCACCACGGCTACGTGCCGTGGACGATCATCCGGCCGACGGCGTACTTCCCCTACCTGTCCGTCGCCTTCGGCGACGTGAAGAACGACCTGGCGTACCGCATCTACGACCACGGTGAGTACAACGTGGTGAACCCGATCGCGCGCGAGGACCTGGCCGAGTTCATCGTCAACCAGGTGCTCAACGACGACGCGATCGGGCGGATCCTGCCGGTCGGCGGTCCGTGGACGGCCGACAACACGGTCACCCTCAAGGGCGCCGGCGAGTTCATGTTCGAGCTCAACGGCAAGGAGCCCAAGTGGGAGGTCGTCACGATGGCCAGCTGGGACAAGAAGATCGCCCGACTGGCCAGGCTGAGCAAGCTCAGCAAGCAGCTCAAGCCGGTGGTCTTCTACCTCGAGGCCGCGAAGTACTGGTCGGTCGTCGACCACGTCGC
>Ga0164307_10000783_pt1 | contig 14151 bp, 12 predicted proteins | sample Whisoiple_243_MG_FD_110214 | JGI IMG/M metagenome (GOLD analysis project Ga0164307, IMG submission 110214) | Soil microbial communities amended with fresh organic matter from upstate New York, USA - Whitman soil sample_243_MG | ecosystem: Environmental > Terrestrial > Soil > Unclassified >...
AATTGGGGCCGGCGATGCAGCATTACCAACAGGCTCTACTGCTCAATCGCCGCCACCGCAGCGCCCACGAACACCTGGGTGAACTCTATCTGGCGCTCGGGGAGCCCGCCAAAGCCGAGGGCCAGCTTGCGACACTGGAAGACATTTGCCTGATCCCATGCGTGGAAACCGACGACCTCAAGCGTGTGATCGCGGCCTATAAGACGCTGGTGATGCGCTGAGATTGGATCAATCCAATCGTTTGGCGAGCGCGCCCAACGTTGCCGGGATTGCACTGCCCACGCGGTCAGCCCATGTCCGCATTGGGTCAAAAGCGGAAAGGCTCGCAGCGAGCATATCGAGTCCGCTTTACCTCAGTTAGCGACCGGATAGCCGACATCCCGGATCGGCAGGTTCGTGCCATAAGCACTGCAACAAACGACGTCCTATGGAGATGGGCGGGTCGCACTAAACATGACCGGTGACTCGATGATCATTTTAGGAATCGAGATACCCTCGACCGATCCGGTCTTTATCGCAATAATTGTTGGAATCCACATCCCACTAGGACTTGCATGCGTGGTTGCCGGCGCCGTGGCGATGTTGAGTAAGAAACGCCGGGGTCGCCATTCGACGGCCGGTAAGGTTTATTACTGGTGCTTGTTGGCCCTCTTCGCGTCGGCAACGTTTCTGTCTGCGATGCGCTGGTCTGAGAACTACCACTTATTCATTCTGGGAGCGCTGTCATTCTCATCCGCGTGGCTTGGTCGCAGGGCGATTCTGGAGCGCTGGCGCTCTTGGGCTAGGCTCCACATCACTGGGATGGGCCTTTCATACGTTCTGATGCTAATCGCCTTTTACGTGGATAACGGAAAGCAGTTGCCGATTTGGAAAGACCTTCCTCTCTTTGCGTATTGGCTATTGCCTCTTGCTGTCGGAGTGCCGCTCATTGTCCGCGCACTGTTGCGGCATCCGCTCGCACGCGATGTCCCTACGCACTAACGCAAGGGGGCATGTTGGCTTAGGAGCCACGCAGGACCTATTCTATGCTGCGATTGGCCTCACGTCGCAACAGCCGGCTGTGGCTGACGCAGTTCGCCAAGTGACTGCCGCAACACGGTGGATGCACCTTGCGGGGCAGGGGCTGCCATGCTGGCGGCGACCACAATGTCCGGCCTTCCCGCGCCCGTGCCGAACACGCCAAGCGCTGCGAGCCTATTTGCGGCTGAAAGCCTATTATGCGCGGGCCCTGGGGCGCCCGGCCTGGCAGCGCACCCTCAGCCTCCACTCAGAGCGGCTGGGCGTGACCGTCACCGACATTCGTTGAGGTTGCGCACCGTTGAGATCGCGCCACCGGGAATTAGCCCCTCGGCGGTGCATTTAGGACGACGTGATGTCGCCCACTCGCTCGACAAGATGCGCACGCGAGGGGCCGGGGTCAAACTGGTCGGCGAAATATTGCGTTTCGTGGGCCACCAGTCCTTCGCGGAATTCCATGATGCTCACCGAGTAGGATGGTACGCCGTCATAGGTCAGTATGAATTCAGTGACCCAGAGATCGCCGCCGTCGATAATTCGCCGGACGGTAAAACGCTTCTTGCTTGGCTGGACGGTTCGGCTCTCTTGAATGTTGCGCCGGCCGCGGATCCGCTCGCCCGATTGCGGATAATCAAGCACGGCATCCTCGCGGTAGATTTCATGTTCGACCTTGAAATCGCTCGCGTCCGAAGCGGCCCAATGGCGCTCCAGCGCCGCCCGCACGGTTCGATCATCCATCTCAATCTCCCACCTGCGCTTTCGGCTATCATTTCGGAACCGCTGAATTCATTGTGCTGTACGCTATTCTGAAACGTGGGGCGCTCTTGCCGATCGCGCCAGTCGTGGGTCGCCTCACGATCCGGGCGATTGCGATTTGGTATAAGGATACGCCCGTGGGGAGCCCCCCGACAATGTGCGGGCTTCTTCGGCCAGTGGCGCGAAGATCGTTGGCTGCGAGCTTGTCGTATCGGGTCGCGACACGTCGGCATGACGGTGCCTGCAGCGCTGACGGTGTGTCCCGTGCGCAACACCCCGGACAAATTCGCGCCCCGCCCCGTCCCGGTAGCCCAGCACATCCTTGACTGTGTGGTGGCGTGGCAAACTGCCGTCCGGGTGCTCGGCTCGGCTGGTCGGCGACCCGCCCTCCGACGTCCGCTCCTCAACTGGCCAAGGAGATGTCCTGATATGTCCATAGAAGCGCATGTTGAAGCACTGCAAAGACGGCATCGCGCACTGGAAACGGAAATAGCCGAAGCCCACGCTCATCCATCGATCGACGATCTTGAGATCGTCTCGTTGAAACGGCGCAAGCTGCTTGTGAAGGACGAACTCGCCCGCCTCAAGAACTAGCCGCGGGCCAAGTTCCTGATCTCACCAACTCGCTGCGGCCGCTCCGGCGGCCCCAGCACCTATCTCGTCGGGTCAGTGCACCTGCACGCCGGCGGACTTGACGATCGGACCGTACCTTTCGAAGTCCTGATGGATGCGAGCTTTGAATTCGTCGAGCGACGTGATGTAGGGCTCGCCCGAGCCGGTATTGGCCAGCTTGTCCGCGAACTCCTTGCTCTCGAGGATCGCACTCACCTCTTTGCGCAGCTTGTCGATGATATCCTGCGGCAGGCCGGCGGGACCGAATAGTCCCTGCCAGATCGTGGCTTCGTAATTCGGATAGAGTTCCGAGATGCTGGTCAAGTCGCTCAGTTCCGTCGACCTTTTGCGGCTCGACACTGCGAGACCGCGCAATTGACCCGACTTGACCATTGGGAACACCGATCCACCGCCGAACATTCCGGCCACATCGCCCGCCAGCACCGCGATGCCGGCCGGCCCGCCACCGCGATACGGGACATGCGTGAGCTTGATGCCGGCCTCCTGCTTCAGCATCTCCATGGCGAGGTGATGCAGGCTGCCGTTGCCGATCGAAGCGTAGAACAGCGGCGGATCGCTGCGGTTCGCGAGTGCGACGAATTCCTTGAGGTCGTTCGCGGGGACCTTGGGATTGATCGCCAGCACCAGCGCGTTCGACTGCACCGTAGCAATGGGGATGATGTCCTTCAGGGGATCGAACGACATCTTGCTGAACAGATGCGGATTGACGGTGAACAGGTTGTCGGGGCCGATCAGCAGGCTGTAGCCGTCCGGCGCCGCGCGGGCGATCAGTTCGCCGGCGATATTGCCGCCGGAGCCGGGCTTGTTTTCGACCACAACCGGTTGGCCGAGCCGGGCGGACAGGGGCTGCGCCACGAGACGCGCGACGATGTCGGCGGCGCCCCCGGGCGGGAATGCCACGTAGAGCCGGATCGGCCGCGTGGGATAGTTTTCGGCAGCGGCCGGCGGCGCCAGCAGCGCGGCTGCGACGACGACAAGCAACCGCGTGAGATGACGCATGCGAGAATTCTCCTTGCTTGCCTTCAGCGCCTGTTTGGGCGGAGACATTAATTCGAACTTCAGCCGTTGGCATCAATCATATTGTCACGTGCCTGCTGCGGCTTGCTCATGCGGCTTTCGCAACGAGTATGCCGACGTCTGCGTGTGGCTTTGCATTTGACGTTCCTGTGAAGTACCCGCGGCACATCCAGATAGGAACGTCAAATGCGCCACACGAGATCGCAGCGCAGCAATGCTATTGTCGGCTCGCGTGGCGACTAAAGCGGTTCCCGTTCGAATGGATGCAAGATGGTTGGGCGCGGTCTCTCCTCCGTCATTGCCGGGCTTGACACCGCAAGTTCGGGTTCACCCGACTTGCGGCTCGCAATAACGCGGAACTCGGGCAGGCCCGAGTTCTGATGCAATCCATCTTCTTTGCAAAACGCTCTTGCGAAGCGGATGGACCGCCGAACTCGGGTTTACCCGAGTTCGGATTTCACTCATGCGCAAGTCGGATAAATCCGACTTGCGTGGTCAGGCCCGCGGGTGACGACAGAGAATGGGGTAAGCGCTGAGCCAATACGAACGGGAATCGCTCTAAGGTGTGTACTCATAAATCGCGATTGTCCGGCAATCACTGGCTGATTGTCCGCATTGCCCCCGAAAGCGGCCTTATAGCGGACATCGGTGGATGGTCTCAGATGTGCTAATTGCGGTCATTGCGTTGCGTCGCCGACTGTTGCACGGATGAGCGAACCAGCGGGGGGACTCTGCGATGGTCGTAAGCCGCAGCAGGACCGATTTTGTGCACCTAAGTGAGGTCTGGGAAGCCGAGGCCGAACGATGGATTCAATGGGTGCGCACTCCCGTATTCGATTGCTACTGGCAGTACCACCGAGACCAGTTTCTCCGCCTGCTGCCTCCGCCGGGACGACAGACGGTAGACATCGGATGCGGCGAGGGACGCCTCGCGCGTGATTTGAAGGACCTTGGTCATCGCGTAGTTGCTATCGACAGTTCACCTTCTCTCGTCGCCGCGGCTCGCGAGTTCGATCCATCGATGGACATTCGTTGGCTGATGCTGCCGCTCTTCCGCTGGAGGACGCGAGCGTAGATCTGGCTGTCGCCTTTATGTCGCTTCAAGATGTCGACGAGATGCCTGCTGTGATTCGAGAAGTGGCGCGTGTTCTGGAATCTGGCGGTAGATTGTGCTTGGCGATCATTCACCCGCTCAACTCGGCTGGGCGCTTTGAACAATCAGCTCCCGACGCGCGCTTCATCATTAATGGGGATTATCTTGGTGCCTTCCATTACGCTGATACGGTGGAGCGCGACGGACTGATGATGACGTTCCATAGTCAGCACCGGCCTGTCGAGGCCTATTTCATAGCCCTGGAGAACGCGGGATTATTGGTCGAGGCGCTCCGCGAGCCGAGCGTTCCGGAACACGCCATCGTTTCAGAAGCTGGACGTCGCTGGCAGCGCCTGCCCCTCTTCTTGCACCTGCGGGTTCTTCGCCCATAAGAATTTCGTAGGTGCTTATGGAACGTTCCGGTTTACCCGCCGAAGGCGGACGTCCGATCTGCGCGTTAATGAGTACACGCCCCAGTCTACGTCTCGTTCGAGATCACAGAGGGAAGATGTTATGGCGCGCGTGAGTTCCGGCGGAGTACCCAACGGGCTGTCTTGGATCAGCTCTCCCTCCTGAGCATGTTCATGGCGGGCGTCTTACACAGCGACTCGGTTCGCTGTTGCGATGCCGGCGTGTCCGTGCAAGGGCCGGTGATCAGGTTTGCGGGCAGTCCGATGTCGCGGAGCATTTGCGTCCCGCCGAATGCCCCGAGAGGATCTGCCGCAGCGAGCACGACCGTCGCGCGCGAACGCCGCCGTTTGAGACGCTCCAAGAAGACCGGAATATTTGCGGCGAGCATGTCGCCGCCACATTCGATGACGACCGCATCAGCAGGCATCGTGAGGCAGGTATCGAGTGCCCTGTCGAATATCCGTTGCATGTCTTTGCGCTCTGACGGATAGGTGGTGGGCAGCCCAAAGTCCACGCAATCGAAAACCTGTGCAGCCCCGTAATCCTGATAGTTCGCGATCTCGGCAAACGATGAGGTGCCGGTGGCCTTCAGCACGATTACGGTCGTATGCCCCTTGGCAAGGAACGTACGTAGCAGTCCGAGACCGGCAGTCGTCTTGCCGACCTCAGGTCCGGTTCCAACGATCAGCGAAAGCGGTGCGCCATGATCCTTGAAACGGGCGACTGGGGGTACGGCGAATTCCTGCAGCGTGAGCGTTCGGCCGGCAGCATCAATGACTGTGCCAAGGTATGTGACTTCGCCGAGGAATCTCCTTGCGAGCGGCGTGTTGGTAATCAATTCGCCGACCACACCGCCTTCGGAAATCACCCAGTATGTCGTGCCTGGAATCAGGCCGCCCTTAGGCACACCTCCCACCAGCACGATGTTCGACTCCCGAGCTCCCGGTGTCCCGAGGAAGACATCACCCGCAACCACTGTCTGCATGCGTCCCGAAACGGACTCGACAAGGATGGGCGGTGATTTCGCAGCCAACTGAAATGCGCAAACGTTCCCCTCCAGCCCTGGAGCGTTGACGTAATGTAACGGACGCCCCAATGAGACGCGTCGTAGCACCGACGTCGTCTTCACATTGGCGGGAACGTTCCCGCCAGGCATTGTCCCGCCATCGCTATTGTGCTCGCCGCGGCGAATGCTTTTTTTACGTGTTGTCTTCATTACGGTGGCAGGCGCCCTGGCGGCGACTTTTGGCTCGTTTGTATGTGATCTACCTCACTTCCGGAAAGACATAAATATTTCCACCGACACGCTTCCCTCACGCGAAAAAAGCCTAACTTGGAAGCGCTGAGGAGCGCAAGGGCCGTAGATTGGAGGTACAAACTATCTGTTAGAATGTGGCCGTTGCGGCAGTTGTTAAGTGCGTGGTCAAGACTCCGTTCAAGCTATTTGTCGCGATGCCGCCTGGTGATTTTACGCTCTAGTCTTTTTGGAACGAAGACCAATGCGCAAAGAGCCTCGCCGGGGTTCGAAAAGTAAGAGGGCGATCGTATGATATGCCCCCATTGTGGCGCGGTGGTCGCGGCCAACAAGAGGTTTTGCGGAGACTGCGGCGCCCCGCTGCCGTGGCAGTGCGGCGCCTGCGGCGGCGAGAATCTGCCCGACAAGCTATTCTGTGTCGGTTGCGGCGCTGCGCGCGGACTTATGGCGCGCACTCCACCAATCTCTGCCGGCGTGTCCGCAGTCGAGCGCCGGCTGCTGAGCGTGATGTTCGTCGACCTGGTCGGGTCGACGGCCATCGCCCAACGTCTCGATCTGGACAACCTGCGAGAAACCATCAACGCCTTTCATGCCCACGTCACGAGCATGGTTGCCTGTTTCGACGGCTTCATCGCCCGCCACATGGGTGATGGCGTTCTGGTCTATTTCGGCTATCCGCACGCCGATGAAGCCGACGCCGAGCGGGCAATCCGCGCCGGCTTGACGATCATTGATGCGGTCCAGCGACTGAACACGCCGGCGGGTCCCCCGGGCACGCTCCGGGTTCGGGTCGGCATCGCCACCGGACTCGTGGTCGTGGGCGACCTGATCGGTTTCGGATCTGCGCCCAACCTTGCCGCTGGCCTGCAGTCCGCAGCCGAGCCCGGCACGGTGGTGATGTGCGATGCCACACGCCTCCTCGTTGGCAGTCTATTTGAATGTCGCGAGCTCACTTTGCCCGACCTGAAAGGATGTCGCGGGGTCGAGCGCGCATGGGTAGTGCTGGGCGAAAGCGTCATCGACAGCCGCCATGACGCGCTGCGCCGCGGTCAGGTGACACTGGTCAACCGCACGGAAGAGCTTGAATTGTTGCTGCGGCGCTGGGAGCAGGCCAGGGGCGGCGGAGGGCGCGTCGTGCTACTGACCGGTGAACCGGGCATTGGAAAATCTCGCCTGGTCGCGGCGCTTGAACAGTATGCGGCCACCGGCCGGCATCTCTGTCTCCGCTTTCTTTGCTCACCCCACCACCTTGATACGCCGCTCTACCCCATCATCCAGCATACCGAGCGAGCGGCAAAGTTTCAGCGCGGAGACTCTCCATCGGTGAAATGGAACAAGCTTGGCGGCATGCTTCCCAATGATGCTTCTTCGGAAGACAAGGCCCTGCTGGCTGAGCTGCTTTCGATCCAACACCCCGATGCCGATTTCCTCAAGACGATGACGCCGCAACATCGCAAGTCGATGGCTTTTGCGACAATCCTCCGTCAGCTCGATGAGTCAGCGCGAAAACAGCCGATCCTCGCGATCCTGGAGGATATACATTGGGCGGACCCGACTACGCTTGGGTTACTCGATCACGTGGTCGAGGCCATCCAACGGCTTCCCGTGCTCCTCGTCATCACGGCTCGCCCCGAGGTGAATGTCCCCTGGGCATCTCGTCCGCATGTCACCGTCAAATTACTGAGTGGGCTGGACGATGAGCTTGCGGCCACGCTGATCAAGCAGACTGCCAGCGGGCGGGAGCTGCCGCGCGACGTGATCGAGCGGATCATTGCACATGCCGACAGCGTACCGCTATTTATCGAGGAGCTGACCAAGACGGTTCTTGGCAGGCTCCAAGACGAGCATGCATCGATTGCGTCGCTTTCGGCCGATGTCGTTCCTCCCTCGCTTTATTCCTCGCTCATGGCAAGACTCGACCGACTGCGTGTCGGTAAGGACGTCGCAAGCACCGGAGCGGTCATCGGCCGAGAGTTCTCATTCGAGCTCATACAGGCCGTATCGGGGCTGCCGGCCAAACGTTTGGAGGAGGTGCTCACCGAGCTTGCACGAGCTGAAATCGTTGTTCCGCATGGTGAGCCTCCGTCCGCCAGCTACACCTTCAGGCATGCGCTCGTGCAGGAGGCCGCTTATGCCTCCTTGCTGCGCGAGCAGCGCCGCGCGATCCACCGGCGCCTCGCCGAGGTGCTGGAAGAAGACGCCTCGGGCGAAGCGCCAGAGCCGCAAGTCATCGCCTGGCACTTTGCGGAGGGCGGCATGCCCGACAAATCGCTCGAGTATTATCGAAAGGCCGCCGAACACGCCACCGGCCGGTTCGCGCTGGCCGAGATGGTTCACCATCTTCGCAACGCCCTGCGCCAAATGGCGCATGTTCCGGATTCAGCAGAGCGGCAGCGTCGTGAGCTCGCGTTACAACTGCAACTCGGCCGCGCGGTGATCGATCACGAAGGCGCCGACTCGGATTCCGTGCGCGCGACGTTCGAGCGTGCACGTGAGCTTTGCTTGACGCTTAATGAAGTGGAAATGCTGCCGCGGGTCTACGACGGGCTCTTGGTGAATTACTACTTCATCCGTTCTCAGCCCGAAAAGATCATTCAATACACGCGCGACATGGTTCCATTTCACCAGCGGATCGGTGACCGCCAAGCGCTGTTCATGCAAAGGAGGGCAGAATCCCTGGCGAACTTCCTGTTTGGCAATTTCGAGGCCGCGCGCGACGCGATGGAAAGTCTCGATCCGGAACGCGACGGACCGAATGTCATGATGAGTACTCGGGATCCGAAGGTCGCTATTTCTGTGCTGCTCGGCATATGCCTCACGATTCTCGGCAAGGTTGATTCAGGCGCCGCTACGAGTCGCTCCGCCGTCGAGCGCGCCGAGAGCTTAGGTCATGCGGTCAGCCTCAATCTCGGCCTGCGCCGGGCCTGCGCTCAGGCGATGGTGCAAAAGGATGCTCGGAGGGTTGCTGAATTGGCCGACCGATTGATCGCGCTTCGTGCTGAATACGAAACGTACAAGGGCAGTTGGGAGGGCACATTCTTTCATGATTGGGCGCAGATGTGCGCCCGCCCCGATCCGGTGCTGTTTGACCGTATGCAGGTTTTTCTTCACCGCCTCGATGCTACCAAGAACTGGGCGGTGTTGCCCCTGTACCTGGCCTCCACAGCCGAGTTGTGCGGCCAATCGGGCGACGTTGCCACGGCCGCTGTAATGCTCGAGCGGGCGGCCGAAATCGTCAATCTGACCGGCTCCCGATGGTGCGAAGCGGAGATTATCCGTTTACACGCCCGTTACGGCGCGCGTGATGCCGAGCACGCGGTCGCATTGCTGCGCTCCAGCCTGGCCATTGCCCGCGAACAGGGCGCCAAACTCTGGGAATTGCGGACGGCAATGGATATGGCAAAGCTATTGCGAGACCATGGGGATCCCAGTGCCGCACGAACGGTGCTGACTCCCGTTTACGGCTGGTTTACCGAAGGCTTGGAGACGGCAGACCTTGCGGGGGCACGGGCATTGCTTGATGAAATTGCGCAGACGTGATGCTTCCTTCGACAGGATGGGCCCGAATTGTGCCCACCAGGCTCTGGTGGCGATTTACCTTTGGTGTTTTGGACTCGAGCTTCAAGCATTGGCGTTCGCGCCGCGTAGGTCGGTATCGCACCGGACTGTTGGACCGCTTCAAGAGTCCTCCAGATGGTTGCGAAGCTTGTGTGACGCCGATCGGCGGGCCTTGTCCAAGGTCCGGTCGAGGTGGAGGATACGGCATCGAAGGTCTGTATGGGGCAGAGTCTGCCAGGATGCCGGGCATCCCACGCGCGCTGCGCGCCGATGGAAAGCGCTCTTATGACTAGGGGCCGATTATCGAGACGCGACGTGCTCAAGGCCGCTGGAGCGAATGCCGCAACCGTTTTTGCGGCACCGGTATGTGCCCAAGTAGCCGAGCCATCTGAAATCACGTCCGCATTGGTCGCGGTGGCCAAGAAGGAGGGCAAGGTCGCTTTCTACACCTCGATGGATCTGCCGGTTGCTGAGCGCGTCGGCCGAGTTTTCGAAGCCAAATTCCCCGGCATCACTGTGCGCGTCGAGCGCTCGGGCGCCGAGCGCCTGTTCCAGCGCATTCAGCAGGAATACAACAGCGGCATCTATGCGGTTGATATAGTCAATACAGCAGACGCTGCCCATTGCATCGTGTGGAAGCGAAACGGCTGGCTCGTTCCGTATCTGCCGGAGGAGGTCGCGCGCAACTATCCGAAGGAATATTACGATGCGGACGGCTTTTTCGTTACGACACGCGTGTGGCTGTCCTCGCTCGGCTATAACACGACATTGGTAAAGCCGGAGGAGGCACCCAGGAGCTTCGCGGACCTGCTTGACCCAAAGTGGGCGGGGAAGATGGTTAAGGCGCATCCCTCCTACAGCGGCACCATCATGACGGCTACGTTCCAGATTGTGCGCGAGTTCGGCTGGGGGTATCTTGAGAAACTCGCCAAGCAGCGAGTGATGCAGGTTCAATCCTCGACCGATACTCCGAAGAAGATCGCTCTCGGCGAGCGCGCCGTGATGGCCGATGGCAATGAGTACAATCTCATCCAACTCAAGGAGCGGGGGCAGCCTGTAGAAATCATATATCCGACCGAAGGTACTCCCCTGATCACGGGACCGAGCGCGCTGTTCAAGGCGGCGCCGAATCCCAACGCGGCGCGCCTTTTCCAGAACTGGCTGAACTCCCGTGAATCCCAGCAGTTGCTGGTCGACTTCGCGCGCACCCATTCCGTGCACGCGCTGGTCCAGCAAAAGCCCGGCGGCAAAGCGCTCAAGGAAATCAAAACACTTAAGGACGATCCTCTTGGCGTCGAAAAGAGCGCTGACGAGATCAAGGCACGGTACGCGAAAATATTTGGAGTATGAGACATTCATTGCAGATGGAACCGAGTGACGGGTGCGTGCATAAGCCAACGCCACAAGCGCGGAAGCGAACCGTTTTCATCTTCCAGCTGAGAAACAAAGTTAGGCCCAGGTAAAAAGTTAGGCTAGCTAACATGTTGAAGTTCGCGGTGCCCCTCTCTGCCCTCGCTGGCATCTTTGTCGGTGCGTTGAATCCCGCGGTCAGGGCCGCGGATTATCCGACCCGTCCAATCCAGCTCATAGTTGGGTTTTCGGCCGGAGGAGGCGTTGATCTCGCGGCGCGAATGCTTGGCGAATGGTTGTCACAGCGTCTGGGCCAAAAAGTTGTCATCGAGAATCGGACCGGCACGGGCGGAAACCTCGCCGCGCAAGCGGTCATCAATTCCCCGCCCGATGGCCATACTCTTTTGTTCGCGGCCCCAAGCAACGTCATCGCCGGGTCGCTATACAAGAAGCTGTCATTCGACTTCCTGCGCGATACCGTGCCGATCGCGGGCGTGATGCGGCTTGCCAACCTCATGACGGTCCCCAACTCTTTGCCAGTTCGCAGCGTCCGAGACTTCATCGACTACGCAAACGCCAATCGCGGAAAAGTATCGATGGCCTCGACCGGCCATGGGACTTCGGTGCACCTGTCGGGTGAACTGTTCAAGGCGATGACCAAGATCGAAATGGTGCACGTGCCTTACCGCGGTGCCGCCAGTGCTTACCCGGATCTTATGGCGGGCAATGTCCACGTGATATTCGGCAACCTGACGGGCGCGATCGGTTTCGTGAAGGCTGGCCAGCTGCGGGCGCTGGGTGTGACTTCGCTGAAGCGGTGGGGAGGGTTGGAAGATATTCCAACGATCGCCGAAACCGTGCCCGGGTATGAGGCGGACGTCTGGTACGGCATTGTAGCGCCCAGGGGCACGCCACCGGAGATCGCCTCCGTGTTGAGCAAAGCCATCAATTCCGCGCTAGCCGATCCTCAGCTGGCCGCCCGGTTTGTCAGCGCAGGTGGGGTGCCCATGCCAATGAGCTCTGCCGAGTTCGGACAATGGATGGCCGACGAACACACGAAATGGCGCAAAGTCGTGGAATTCGCAGGAATATCGCTCGATTAGATCGTCTCAAATCGAAGTGACGACGAGGCATTGCTCAGTGCGATCGGACACCACGATCGGTACTTGTGGGCCCGTTTGCCGCACCGAAAGTTATGGATAATATGCCATAAGAGTTACTGCTTGCCAGCGAGTCTTGTAAGCTGGCCGACATTGATGGAGGGCCGAATGGGTGGGATTGGCATTTCGGTGGACTCACAGGAAACCGAGAGTTCACCGTCGACACCACGAGTCAGTCTCCCACCGGAGGTTGTCGAGCACATCGCCAGCAAGCTCGGCATCATGACAGCCGAAACCAAGCAGGCATTGTCGGAGATTAGCCTGCTTGAAGGCGTGGCAGTCACCATCACACGCAAGAAGAATAACGACCAACTCACGATCAAGAAGCAGCCGGGTGGTTCGCCGTATGATGTGACGTACAAAGGCAGCACCACGAAGATCGATATTTGACGGTCTGCTGCGGCCCTGCGGGGCGATCATGGCAACGATCAACTTGCCGTGTGCCGTTCAACATTCGCACACCTGTCGGCATTTCGCCTCCGTAGGGGGCCCTGCATTGTCCAGATTGTCGTGTTGACCCCGCGATCGCCGTCCTTCTGACCGCACTCCGCCGGACGAATGTACCGTCCGATAGCAAAGCGGTGCTGGCGCTCTGATCATGGCATCTGCGCAAGTAGTCTGGCGGCGTGATTCTTCAGGTCCTGGTTGTCGTGGAGCACATCGTTGCGCGTCATGGCGTAGGCTCGATTGCGCACGACGCCGGCATCTTCGATTTCCTTGCCGGCCCCACGGCCCACCCGTTTGTTCCGGCGAAAAGCAACCAGAAAATCCGCGCCATTCGCCATGTTCGCCAAGGGCTCAAAGGGTGAGGCTTGATGGTCATCTGTGAAATATTTGCTGAGTTGACTCATTTGCCGGTAGTTGGCACCGCCACCGCCTGTAGTCTCATCCACCCCGAGAATCGTGCCGCCGTGATCCTGGAAGCCGGCAGCGAAGAATTCCCCCGCGCTCCAGGTCATCCCGTTTGTCACGACGATGACAGGGCGTGGAAATACAATGCGGTCGTCGGAGTTACATTGCGCTTTAGTTGTGTACTCGAAAGCGTCCGAAAACGTCGCGCCGGTGTCCAACGCCCGCTTGATCGACTCACTCCATTTATGCAATCCCTCCGGGGGCGGCCCTAGTTCGCTGACAGACGTCGGCAGATTGCAGAATCTCAGCGTCGTGTTCGTCGCCCGGAAATACAGAGTGGAGGGCGCGATCGGCCCGGGTGGAGCGACCCATTGCAATATGCGCTCGCTCGTCCGGATGCTTCCGCCCGCATTGTCGCGGACGTCGACGATCAATCCTTTGGTGTTGCTGTATTTCGCCATATGTTTTTTAAACTCGTCGACCCACTTATCCCCGTCCAAAGGGGAAACGTTTTCGAACGAGTAGAGCCGAATATATCCGAATACGTCGCCCCCAGGCGTCGTGTGAAATTTAGAATCGATGGGGGCGCTGCAGACGTCGTACTTCGCAAACAGGAATTTGCGGAAGTCGCCCATCTGTTGCATCTCGTCGCAATTGCTGTTGCAGGAATCGGGCAGCGATATGACCTGCCAGGCAATCTCGATATCGAGTTCCTGGCCGTCATCCGCTCGATAGCGGACCTGCACCGACTCCTCTTCGGGTACCGGATGGAGTTGTAAGACGCGTTGTGTCAAACGCGCCAAGCCGATGCACCCCCTTGCGCTAGGGGTGGCGCCGTCTCCGCCCGCACGATCCGCCGCGCCCTCGATCGGAGTGCCGTTCCAGCGGATGACCTCGACACCGGGGCGGAATGTTTGGTGCGTAAACCCAGGGACGATGCGACTTACGATGTATTTGCGCCGATCGTTCTCGATACACGCCTCAATCCTGAATGGAAGGAAGGCGTGGGCGCTAAGATACGGCCTCGGCGGCTTATAGCGCGTATGCTG
>Ga0164307_10000788_pt1 | contig 14095 bp, 16 predicted proteins | sample Whisoiple_243_MG_FD_110214 | JGI IMG/M metagenome (GOLD analysis project Ga0164307, IMG submission 110214) | Soil microbial communities amended with fresh organic matter from upstate New York, USA - Whitman soil sample_243_MG | ecosystem: Environmental > Terrestrial > Soil > Unclassified >...
CGGGTGATCCACGACGCGCTGCTGGTGTTCGTCGAGGGTGGGCACGTCCACCGAGACGTCGGGCCGCACGATGCGATACGTCGTCGGGGTGGTCGTCATGTGGCTAGCCAACCATCCGGCGCCGACATGCCGCGACAATGGCTCCCGTGAGCACTCGCACCGTCGCCATCCTCGCCTTCGACGACATGGAGGTGCTCGACTTCGCCGGGCCGTACGAGGTGTTCAACGTGGCCGGCGAACTGGGCGAGGGCAACCCGTTCTCGGTCTTCTCGGTCGGCCTCACCGACGCCCCGGCGGTCGGGCGCGGTGGGTTCACGGTGCAGCCGACGTACTCGCTCGACACCGCGCCGCCGCCCGACGTGCTCGTCATCCCCGGTGGTGCAGGGACGCGCCCGCTGCTGAAGGACGAGCGCCTGCTGGCGTGGCTGCGCGAGCGCGCCGCCGAGGTCGAGGTGCTGCTGTCGGTGTGCACCGGAGCGCTGCTGCTGGGCGCGGCCGGGCTGCTCGAACGGCGACCGGCGACCACCCACCACGACGCCTTCGACGAGCTCGCGGCACTGTCCCCGACGACGACCGTCGTGCGCGGTCAGCGGTTCGTGCGCAGCGACGAGCGGACGGTCACCTCGGCGGGCGTGTCAGCCGGTGTCGACGCCAGCCTGTACGTCGTACAGGAGCTGACGGGGGCGGAGACGCGCGACCGCACGGTGTCCGAGATGGAGTGGATGTGGCAATCGTGACGGCGCTGGGTTGTCACGTCTCGCCATAGGAGCGCCGTACGGCGGTCGGTAGCGTGCCAGACATGACCGACGGCCCGCTGTCCGACCTGATCGTCCTCGACCTGACCCGCGCGCTCGCCGGCCCGCACGCCGGGATGATGCTCGGCGACATGGGGGCGCGGGTGATCAAGGTGGAGTCGCCGACCGGTGACGACACCCGCGGGTGGGGGCCGCCGTTCGTGGGCGAGGCCGACGAGCGCGAGTCGACGTACTTCATGTCCGCCAACCGCAACAAGGAGTCGCTCGTCCTCGACCTCAAGTCCGAGTCCGACAAGGACGTGCTGGCGCGGCTGGTCGCGCGCGCAGACGTGCTGATGGAGAACTTCCGGACCGGCGTCCTCGACCGGCTCGGCTTCCCGGTCTCGCGGCTGCACGAGCTCAACCCCGGCCTGATCATCTTGTCGATCACCGGGTTCGGGCACGACGGACCTGAGGCCAAGCGGGCCGGCTACGACCAGATCGCGCAGGGCGAGGGCGGCCTGATGTCGATCACCGGCACCGAGCAGCCGACCAAGGTGGGGGTGCCGATCGCCGACCTGATCGCCGGCATGAACGGCGCCTTCGGCGTCGTCTCCGCCCTCCACGAGCGGTCCCGGACCGGCCGCGGCCGCGTCGTACGCACGTCGCTGCTGGCGGGGATGGTCGGCGTGCACGCCTTCCAGGGCACGCGTTGGACCGTCGCGGGTGAGGTGCCGGGACTGGCGGGCGACCACCACCCGTCGATCGCGCCGTACGGCATGTTCGCGACGGCGACCGCTCCGGTGCAGATCGCGTGCGGCTCCGAGGGCCTGTGGCGGGCGCTGTGCGGCGCCTTCGGCTGGGACCCGACGGAGGACGGCTTCGCGACCAATGCGTTGCGGGTCGCCAATCGGGACGCGCTGGTCGGTCGCATCGAGACGCTCTTCGCGTCATCGCCGGCCGAGCACTGGCTGTCGTTGCTCGCGGACGCCGGGGTGCCGTCGGGCAAGGTGCGCTCGATGGACGACGTCTACAGCTGGGACCAGGTGCTCTCCCAGGGCCTGCTGCTGTCGGTCGACCACGCCACGCAGGGCGAGGTGAAGCTGCCGGGCTCGCCGATCCGCTTCGACGACAACCCGTACTCGGGTGGGCGGTCCACCCACCTGGCGCCGCCCACGCTGGGCCAGCACGACGAGTCGATCCGGGAGTGGCTGGACTCGTGAGCCGGGACTGGCCCGTCTGAGGGATGCACCCCGCTGCCGGACCTGCCAGTCTGGTCGCGTGGGTGTCCTGAAGGTGCGACCTGGTGCGGTGGTCCGGGGCACCGGCGTCGCCGTCGCCTGCCTCACACCTGGCCGGTCCACGGCCTCTCCGATCCTGCTCGCCGCCTACACCGGTGGCTGGTTCCTGGACAAGCCCGGACTGCAGGTGTTCATGGTCGTCCCCGACACGGACGAGCCGTGGAAGCGGGCGACGATCCCCTTTGCGACGTCGGTGGCGTCGTGGTCGGCGGTGATGCTCGCGGCCACCGGTCTCCTGCGGCGGACGAGACTCCCGGCACCGATTGCCGCGGTTGCGCTCGGAGCGGCCGTGGTCGTGGCCGACTCCCTCCTCGCCGATCTGGGTGAGGCCCGCGACGCGGCCGCCACCGCCGCGTAGCCGCCCGGACGCCGCGGGACGTCATACGAATCGTGGCCCAGAGGGCTCGATTCGTATGACGTCCGGCGGACGTGGAGGCGCTCAGCCCAGGTCGACGATCGCCGCCACCGGGCCGCCACCGTCGGGGCCCTGGTGGGCCGCGGAGACCGAGACGAAGACGGCCGGGTCGCCGGTGACGGCGGCGGTGACGCCGCCGACGGCCGACTTGATCTGACGGTGCCAGTGCACGTCGGAGTCGTCGAGCATCGCGTTGCGGCGACCGCGGACGACGCCGTCCTGCGAGACCTCGCACTTGAGGAAGACGTTGACCAGGCGACCGTCCAGGTCGGAGGTGTGCGGGCGGTCGGGCAGGTCGAGGCCGGCGTCCTTGATGGCGGCCCAGATGCCGTCGGCGTCGAGCGCGTCCTTCATCACCGAGTGGCCGATCCGGTAGCGGCCACCGACGCCGGTCGCGTTGCCGACCACGACGACCTGCGCCTGGTCGAGCTCGACGCCCGAGGAGCAGGAAGCGACCGCGGAGAAGAGCTCGCGGTTGTGCATGACGTCGGCGTCGGTCGGCATCTCGATCTCACCGAGCGCGACCGCGATGCCGAGCGCCGTGGTGCCGTTGGAGAGGTCCATCGACTCGTGGGTGTGCTCGGTCCACACGGTCTTGCCGCGCGACTTCGCGTCGCGGATGGTGTGCACCGTCAGCAGTGGCGTCTTGGTCTGCACGTAGTGGACGTCGGCGACGTCGATGATGCCGGCGCGCTCCATCGCGACCTTCACGGCGTCGGCGACCTTGCTGACCATCGCGACCCGGCCGATGTCCTCGGGCAGCAACACCTCGCTCATCGCGAAGCCCACGGTCAGCCGCGGCTCTTCGCTCGGCTCCGCGTCGGTGGTCGCGAAGATCGTCGCGTGCGGGCTGATCACGCCGTCGGTGCCGCCGGACCACACGATCGGGATCTGCTTGACCTGGTCGGCGGGCGCACCCTTCTCGACCAGCACCTCGCGGAACGCGCGGTCGGAGATGATCCGGGTGTAGTCGTTGACCCCGCCGTTGCCCTCGGTCTTGCCGATGATCGCGATCACGCGCGACGCCTCCATCACGCCGTCGTCGATCAGCTTCGCCAGCTCGCTGGCGTCGGCGACGGAGTGGATCGGGACCTTGCGTACTTCGATGGCGTCGGGCATGGGGCTCCTTCGGTTAGTTGGGTACGACGACGGTGCCGGTCGCGCCGGTCACCGCCTCGGAGAGGTGAGCAAGGTCGGTGATGACGGCGCGGGCGCCGCCGGCCTCGACGAACCGGCAGGCAGCGTCCACCTTCGGGCCCATCGAGCCGCTGGCGAAGTGCCCCTCGGCGGCGTACGCACGCAGCTCGGCGGCGGTCACGACGCCCACGTCGCGCGCCTCCGGCGTACCGAAGTGCAGCACGGCGTGCGACACGTCCGTGCCGATCACCAGCACGTCGGCGCCGACCGTCCGAGCCAGCAGCGCCGCACCGAGGTCCTTGTCGATGACCGCCTCGACGCCGCCGAGGTTGCCGTCCGCGTCGCGGACGACCGGGATGCCGCCGCCGCCGTTGGCGACGACCACGAAGCCGGCGTCGACCAGCGCACGCGCGGCCGGGGCATCGATGATCTCGAGGGGCTCGGGTGAGGCGACGACCCGGCGCCAGCCCTTCTCGCCGCGGTCCTCCCAGGTCTCGCCGTGCTCGACGAGCAGCGCGGCGTCCTCGGCGGGCAGGAAGCGGCCGATCGGCTTGGTGGGCCGGGTGAAGCCGGCGTCGTCGACCGAGACGAGGGTGCGGGTGACCACGGTCGCCGTACGCCGGTCCAGCCCGCGTCGTGCGAGGGCGGCGTCGAGTGCGTCCATCAGCACGAAGCCGAGGGTCGCCTGGGTCTGCGCGCCGCACCAGTCAAGCGGCACCGGCGGTACGACGGCCGCGGCGAGCTCGTTCTTGACCAGCAGGTTGCCGACCTGGGGGCCGTTGCCGTGGGTGACCACGACGTCGACCTCCTGCTCGAGCAGTCCGGCGACCGCCTCCATCGCGACCCCGGCCGCCGCGATCTGGTCCTCGGGACGGGCGCGACCGTCCGCCGTCATGGCGTTGCCGCCGAGCGCGAGCAGGACCCTCATGTCTCGAACCTAATGACCTCCCGGCCCACGAGCGATGGCAGGAGTTGCCAACAGCAGGCCGCTCAGGCGAGTACGAAGTACTGGATCCGGACGCACGACGGCCCCGGACGAGAGGGTCCGGGGCCGTCGCGCTGAGACGAGGTGGTGCTACTTCTTCTTGGACTTCTTCGCCGTCTTCTTCACCTTGACGGTGGCCTTGCCGGTGTCGGCCAGCGTGGACCCGTTGCCCGAGTAGGTCAGCGTGTAGTGGTGCTTGCCGGCCTTCTTGACCAGGAACTTCGCCTTGCCGTTCTTGACCTTGAGGGTGGCCACCTTCTTCTTGCCCTCGGTGACCTTGACGGTGCCCGTGGTGCTGGCCGCGGGGCCGGCCTTGACCGAGACCGTCACCTGCGTGGCGCCGGCCTTCTTGCCCTTCTTGAGCTTCTTCGCCTTCGCGCTGACGGCGGACGAGAACTTCGCCACCTTGGCCGCGGTGGTCGCCGAGACGGACCGCGGCAGGTCCGTGTCGAAGTTGGTGTTCGTCACCCGCAGCGAGACGCTCTGCCCCGCGTCGGCGGCGGTCAGCGTGTAGGTGCTGGCGGTGCCGACGACCGTGGCGCCGCGCAGCCACTCGTAGCCGAAGGTCGAGTTGCCGTTGCGGTTCCAGCGGCCCTTGTTGCCCGTGAGGGTCTTGCCGATCACGGCGTCACCGCTGATGCTCGGCAACTCCAGCGCCACGAGCGTGTTGCTCAGAGCGAAGTTGATGCTGGGGGTCCACGCGCCCGGGGCACCGGCGGTCAGAGGCGTCGCCGAGGCGAAGCTGTTGCCGTTGGTGTACCAGGTGTCGTAGTAGTAGGCGCGTTCGGCATCGGAGTCGTTGCCGGGGTAGTCGTAGGCACCGGTCACCACGACCCGGTACTCCTCACCGGGGTTGAGGTTGTTGAGGTAGTAGGTCCCGTCCGGACGGATGTCGGCGTCGTTCACGTAGTTCGAGTCGGCGTCGACGACGCGGACGTTGCCGCCGTACGGCACGGCTCCGGCCGCGTTGACGATCTTGCCGCTGATGCCGGCGTACTGCGTGAGGGCGCTCGAGACCGTGACCGTCGTCCCGGGCGTGATGGCGACGGCAGTCGCCGTGCCCCGGGTGCGCGCACCACCGGACCAGAGACTGCGGTAGCCGTTCAGCGCGCCGCTGCCGCTGCGGTAGAACTCCAGCTTCACCGGCCCGCTGCCCTGCAGGTTGTCCAGCTCGTATCGACCGTTGACGTCGGTGCCGCTCCAGTCGACGTCGGCACCCGTGGCGTCGTACGCCGTGACGTAGGCGCCGGCGAGCGGCTTCCCGGTCGCGGCGTCCGTCAGCACACCGGTGATCTCCGTGTTGGCATCGGGCGACGCCCAGGGGGCGCTCGTCGCGAGCGACACCGCCGGGACGGGCGTGTTGCCGGCTCCGACCACGACGGGCGTGGCCAGGCTGGAGTCGGAGGCGTCGGCGTAGTACTCGTCGTCGTAGCCGGCGGCCCAGTACTCGATCCGGTACTTGCCCGCCGGAAGGTGGTTGAAGTAGTAGTCCCCGCTCGCGCCGGTCGGCATCCAGCCGTAGAAGTCGTTGTAGTTGCCGTCCAGGTTCGTGTCGCCGTTGATCTCGACGGACGCTCCCGGGATCGCGCCGGCAGCGCCGACGACGGTGCCGGTGATGGACCCCGTCAGGACCGGGGTCACGGCGGCGGCCGGCGACAGCGTCCCGGCGGCCAGCGTGCTGCCGAGGGCCAGCGCGGAGATGGTCAGGGCGCCGGCGAGCCGGCGGTTCAGTGCAGCGTGCAGTCTCAAGTTGTCTCCCCGTAGTGATCCGAGCTCACTCGCGCGCGTGGCGAATGAGGTTGGAGTTGCGGACGAGACCCTAGAGAATCGCGATGGCGGGCATGGCCGTACGCCGAACACTTCTACACCTGTCTAGACCGCTTGCCGGGTCTAGCGTCCGCCAGCCACCCGCAGCGTCGCGCCGGTGACGTACGACGCCTCGTCGCTCATCAGCCAGCCCACCGCGTCGGCGACCTCGTGCGGCTCGCCGGCGCGACCGAGCGGCACCAGCGGACCGACCCGGTCCAGCCGGCCGGGTTCGCCTGCGGCGGCGTGGATCGTGGTGCGCACGATGCCGGGTGCGACCCCGACGACGCGGATCCCCTCGGCGGCGACCTCCTGGGCGAGTCCGACGGTCAGGGCGTCCACACCGGCCTTCGCCGCGGCGTACTGGACGTACTCTCCCGCCGCGCCCAGCGTCGCCGCCCCCGAGCTGATATTGACGAGCACGCCACCGAGGCCGCCGTACGACGTGCCGAGCGTGCGCACCGCGGCCCGGGCGACGAGCAGCGCGGAGGTCAGGTTGAGGTCGACGGTCGCCGCGACGATCTCGGGCGGCGTCTCGGCGAGCCGGCCGATGTGCAGGGTCGCGCCGGCGTTGTTGACCACCCCGGTCAGCCGGCCGTGCTCCGCCGCTGCCTCGAAGAGCCGATCGACGCCCTCGGGGTCGGTCAGGTCGGTGCGTACGACGGCGCACCGCGCGCCGGCGTCCTCGACGGCGAGCCGGGCCTCCTCGGCGGCATCGTCGTCACGCGCGTAGCCCAGCACCAGGTCGTGGCCGTCGCGGGCGAGCCGCATCGCGATCGCGGCACCGATACCGCGGGTGCCGCCGGTGACCAGCGTCAGGCCGCTCATGGCTCGAGCTCGAAGTCGGCGAAGTCGAAGCCCGGCGAGACCAGGCAGCTGACCAGCGCGTCGGCGTCCGTCGGGACGGTGCGCTGCCAGACGCCGCCGGGCACGAGGGCCTGCGGGTGCTCGGCGTCGACGACGGCGCTCGACTCACGCTCCGGCGTCGCCCCGTCCCCACCGCGCTCGAGGGTGACGGCACCGGCGTGCGCCATCCACAGCTCGTCGGAGCCGACCTTGTGCCAGGCGGAGGACTCCCCCGCCGGCAGCAGGAAGTAGATCAGCGTCGCCGTCGGCCGCACCCGGCCGTCGGGCAGCGTGACGTCGACGGGCGAGCGCCAGGTCTGGCGGTACCAGCCACCCTCGGGGTGGGGCTCGAGGTCCAGCGCCTCGGCGAGCGGCGGCCGGCTCACGGCGCCACCCCGTGCAACCGGGCGTGCAGCGCGCGGACCTCGGTCTCGAGGATGGGGGCCGGCCCGTCGACGGGTACGCCGGGGGCGACCTGCTGGACGGACATCGGGGTCACCGGGCCCGGAGCAACGCCCCACTCCGTCAGCCAGCCGCCGAGCTGCGCGCCCGACACGGCGTACACGATGCGACCGAGTCCGACCCAGGCGTGCGCTGCCGAGCACATCGGGCAGTGCTCGCCGGAGGTGTAGACGGTGCACGCGGCCCGCTCGTCCTGCGGCAGGTGCTCCCCCGCCCACCGGGCGATGTCGAACTCCGGATGCCGGGTCTGATCCCCGTCCTTGACCCGGTTGCGGTCGGCGTACAGCACCTCGCCGGCACCGGAGACGAGCACCGAACCGAACGGCTCGTCGCCGTCCTCGAGGGCCTCGCGCGCCAGCTCGACGCAGTGGCGGAGATGGTGGAGATCGGTCTCGGAGAGGGTCACGGGGTCGAGTCTGACACTCAGTCCTCGGCGCCGCGCTGCGTCGCCCAGTGGGTCACCGCGACCGCCGCGAGCTGCGTCGAGACGTCCAGCTTGCGCAGCACGCTCGCGACCTGTCCGCGCACGGTCGACCGCGCCACGTGGTCCCTCCTGGCGATCTCGTCGACGGTGTGTCCGAGTCGGAGGTGCTCGAGGACCTCTCGCTCGCGGGGAGTGAGCCGCGCCAGGTTCGTGACGTAGCGCTCGCGCTCCTCGTCCCCTGACGTCTCCGGCTCGGGCAAGGGGCTCTCCTGGAAGGTGCCCCTGCTCACGGCGTCGACGACGTCGACGAAGTGGGCGAGCCCGTCGGCGTGCTCGACGACCGCGATCGCGCCGGCGCGCCGGATGAGCCGTCGCCGCACGGGGTCGTCGCGCGAACCGGCCAGACCCACCACGGAGATGCCGGCGGCGGCGAGCTCGGCGATCAGCGGCATCCGCTCGATCGCGAGGTCGCCACCCTCCGAACCGACGACGACCACGTCCGGTGAGGACGCCGCGACCTGGGCCGCGAGGGTGCCCGCTGATGAGGGAAAGACGGGGTTGGCGCGGTAGCCGGCCCGCTCCAGGACGGTGCAGAGCGCTTCGGCCACCGCGATGTGCGCGCCCACGACGACGACCCGGCGACCTCGTGCCGGCCGTTGGACCCCCTCAGCCCGTCGACGTGACGTCCACACCTGGACTCCCTGTGCGTCCCGCTCTGCCCGGAGAGCAGGCTCTCGACAGCTTGCTCGTGACCCTCGTCCCCTGCCCGTTCGACGCCGGGTCCACACCTGCGCGTGCCGCGGACCTGTGACCAAGCACCCAATCCCGGCCGAGTCCGTGACGGGCCGGACGGTCGGGCGTTGGACGCGCGATGGCACTGATCCGGCGGGTCCTCACCGTCCACCCCGAGACGAGCATGGACCTGCAGCTCGCCCTCCTGGACGTCATCGAGGAGGTGCTCCTCGCCCGGGGTGCGTCCCGCGTCTGGATCGACGCCTCCGCGGGGCCGGACCTCACGGTGCTGGCCGAGTTCGCGCCGGACTGAGGCACCTACCCGTCGACTCCGCCCTCGACGACCACGCGCTGCTCGTGCAACCGCCGGTAGAGGTCGAGGATCTCCTCGCGCGGCACGACTCCGACCCGCTCCGCCCAGGCGTCGTACGCCGCCACCAGCTCGGCCACGAGGCCCGGGTGGTCCGCCGCGACGTCCGCGGTCTCCGAGCGGTCCACCCCGACGTCGTACAGCTCCCACGGGTCGCCGTGCTCGCGGACCAGCTTCCACGGCCCGCGGCGTACGGCGCTGTTGCCGAGGTGCTCCCAGCAGAGCGTCCCCGGGTCGACCTCACCGCCGCGCCAGGCCGGCAGCATGCTCGGGGCCTCCGGCAGCTGCCAGCGCCCGCCCGGGTGCTCGACGCCCGCGGCTTCGAGGAGCGTCGGCAGCACGTGGGTCAGCTGGTACGCCGTGTGCACGATCTCGCCGTCGGCCAGTCCGCCGGCCGGCCAGCGCACCACGAACGGCGACGCGATCCCACCCTCGTGCACCCAGCGCTTGTAGAGCCGGAACGGCGTGTTGGAGAGGTTGGCCCAGGCCTGCCCGTAGCTGGCGTAGGTGTCCTCCGGGCCGGGTACGACGTCGGGGCTGTTGCCGAGCGCGAGCGGCTCTCCGTCGCGGGTCGAGGGCGGCACGATCGACCGCCGGCCGCGGAACACCTCGGGGTCGCCCAGCGGCAGCTCCTCGGCGCACGCCCCGTTGTCGGCGAGGAACACCACGATCGTGTCGTCGGCGAGGCCGGTGGTCTCCAGGTGGTCCAGGATCCGGCCGATACCGCGGTCCATCACCTCGACCTGGGCGGCGTAGACCTCCATCCCGCGCTGCTGCCACTTCGGGTCCTCGACGTCGGACCACGCGGGCTGCGACGGGTCCCGCTGGGAGAGCAGGGTGCCCGGCTGGAGCAGGCCGCTGGCGTGCAGCCGCTCGAGCCGCCGCTCGCGCAGCTCGTCCCAGCCGTCGGCGAAGGCGCCGTCGTACGCCGCGATGTCCTCGTCCTTGGCGTGCAGCGGCCAGTGCGGCGCGGTGTAGGCGACGTACATCAGGAACGGCGTCTCGCCGTCCCGGTCGTCGAGGTAGTCGCACGCGCGCGCCGAGATCTCGTCGGTGTAGAAGAAGTCACGCTGCTCGACCGGGAGGTCGTCGACCGAGCGCTCACCGTCGTGCAGCGTCGAAGGCCAGTAGTAGCTGCCGCAGCCGCTGAGCGTGCCGAAGAACGTGTCGAACCCGCGTCGGGTCGGCCACGACTCGTCGGGCTCGTCGATCTGTCCCGTCAGGTGCCACTTGCCGAACATCGCCGTGTCGTAGCCGGCGGCGCCGAGCACCTCGGCGACCGTGGCCGAGTCGGCGCGCAGCGTGCCCGGGTAGCCACGCGGCCCGTCGTCGTTCGTGAGGATGCCGATGCCGGTCTGGTGCGGGTGCAGCCCGGTCAGCAGCGACGCGCGCGACGGGCTGCACCGCGCGGTGTTGTAGAACTGCGCCAGCCGTACGCCGTCCGCAGCGAGTCGGTCGAGGTGCGGCGTACGGATCTCGCCGCCGTAGCAGCCCAGGTCGGAGTAGCCGAGGTCGTCGGCCAGGATCAGGACGATGTTGGGGCGGGCAGCACTCATCCACTAACTCTAGCGATCCACTGGACTATGCGGCGGCGAGCAGCTCCTGCACGAGACCGACGGCGGTGGTCGCGGCGGCCGGACGGTCGCCGTACGGCGCGCTCGCGTACATCCCCTCGATCGCGAGCCAGATCCGGTCGGCCATGATGTCCGACTCCTCCAGCCCCATCGCGGCGACGAGCCCGTCGACCCGTCGGCGCAGGGCGCGGATCTCGGTCAGCGCGAACCGGCCCGGCGCGTCGGACGGGTCGCGCATCTCGCGCAGGTAGTTGCGGAACGGGCAACCCCGGAAGCCACGCGCGGCGACCCGGTCGGCGACCTCACGGGTGACGGCCACCAGGGCCGCGCTCGGCATCTTCTCGAGGCCGGCGACGGCCGCGTCCATCGAGTCGTCGAGCTGCTCGGCCAGCCGCTGCAGGTAGGCGAGGACCAGGTCCTCCTTGCTGGGGAAGTGCCGGTAGAGCACGTTCTTGCCGCAGCCGGCCGCCGCCACGATCTCGGCCATGCCCACCGCCCGGATCCCCCGCGTGTAGAAGAGCTTGCTGGCGGCGGCGAGGATCCGGTCGCGGGTGGCGGGGTCGGCGGGGCGGGGCATGGGGCGATCGTACGGACCGATCGGTCCAGATCGGGAATGAATGCGCCCCGACGATGGCTGGCACCATGACGGACCGATCGGTCCGTCATGACGAGAGGCGCCACCATGAGCATCACCATCGACCAGTCCACCGTCCTCGTGACCGGCGCCAACCGCGGTCTCGGCAGGGCGTTCGCCGAGGCCCTCGCCGAGGCGGGCGCGACGGTGTACGCCGGCGCGCGCGACCCCGGGTCCGTGACCACGCCGGGCGTGACCGCCGTACGCCTCGACGTCACCGACCCGGCATCGGTCGCCGCGGCCGCCGCCGCGCTGGGCGACGTCACGGTCGTGATCAACAACGCCGGCATCGGCCGCAGCGGCTCGCTGCTGACCGGCGAGTCGCTCGACGGCTTCCGCGAGGAGCTCGAGACCAACGTCATCGGGCCGCTGCACGTCACCCGCGCCTTCGCGCCGATCCTCGCGGCCAACGGCGGCGGTGCGCTCGTCAACATCCACTCGGCGCTCTCCTGGATGACCAGCCCGCAGGTGGCCGGCTACTCCGCGACCAAGGCGGCGCTGTGGTCGCTGACCAACGCCGCCCGCGGCGAGCTCCGGCGGCAGGGCACCCTCGTGGTCGGCGTGCACGTCGGCTACATGGACACCGACCTGACGGCCGACGTCACCGCCCCGAAGTCGGAGCCCGCCGATCTCGTCGTCCAGGTCATCGAGGCGCTGGAGAAGGGCGAGGAGGAGGTCCTCGGTGACGAGACCAGCCGCTTCGTGAAGTCCGTGCTGTCCGGACCACCCGCGCAGCTGGTCCTCTGAGCTCTCGTGGCGGCCTAGGCTCGCTGCATGCAGACAGAGATCCTCTACAGCCCGGCGTACGCCGCCGCCAAGCTCACCCTGACCGCCGGCGAGGTGGTCCGCGCCGAGTCCGGGGCGATGCTCGCGATGTCGCCCGGCATCGCCATGGAGACGACGACCCAGGGAGGCCTGCTCAAGGGGCTGAAGCGCTCGGTGCTCGGCGGGGAGTCGTTCTTCATGAACACCTTCACCGCGCAGTCCGACGGCGCCGAGCTCTACCTCGCGCCGACCCTGTCCGGCGACATCGTGCACTGGCCGCTCAACGGCACGCTCTTCGTGCAGTCCGGCTCCTACCTCGCGTCGTCGAGCGGCATCGAGATCGACACCAAGTGGGGCGGCGGCAAGACCTTCTTCTCCAGCGAGGGCCTCTTCATGCTGCGGGTCGCCGGCCAGGGCGACCTGGTGCTGTCGAGCTACGGCGCGATCCACTCGATCGACCTGCAGCCCGGCCAGACCTACACGGTCGACACCGGCCACATGGTCGCGTGGACCGACGGCATCCAGTACAACGTGCGCAAGGTCGGCAACTGGAAGTCGACGTTCTTCTCCGGTGAGGGCCTGGTCTGCGACCTGACCGGACCCGGCCGGATCTACCTGCAGACCCGCAGCCAGGACGCCTTCCTGGGCTGGCTGATCCCCCAGCTGCCGACCAACAACAGCAACTGACCGCTCCCGCCGATCACTTGTAACGCGGTGTTATGACCTCTGGTCACCCCGTTCTAACGGGTTCATAGATGCCTCAACACCGCGTTACAAGCGCGATCAGCGCCCGAGCAGCGCCCGCAGCGAGAGGGTGCCGACCGGGAGCCCGTGCGCGTCGTAGTAGGCGAACATCGCGCTCAGCCACGGGTGCGTGCCGGGGTCGTCGCTCCGCTCGGCGGTGACCCCGGCCTCCGCGGCCAGCTCGGCGACCGTCGCGACCCGCGAGGCCAGCTCGTACGTCGCGCCGGCGTGGCCGTCCTCGAGCAACACGGTCACGGCCGCGGCGCCGAGGTCGGCGAGGTCGAGGAAGCCGAAGCTCGCGTGCACGTCGTACGGCACTCGCACGGGTCCACTCAGATCGAGGTTCTGCAGGTAGGCGCCCGGCTGGAGGATCGTCCACGCCAGACCCGAGCGTCGGACCAGGTCCTCGGAACGCGCCTTGCCGAGGTGGTGCGGCATCGCGGGAGCGTACGGCGACGCGACCGAGTGGTAGGCGACCCGGCGCACCCCGGCCGACCGGGCCGCGGCGACCGCGTCCGCGACGTAGGCCGGCTCGTCGGGGTGCAGGTTGGGCGCGATGACGTAGACGGCGTCCGCCCCGTCGACGGCACCAGCCAGGTCGGCCCAGTCCGCGCGGCCGACCGGGACCGTGGTCGCACCGCGGTCGACCAGGGCGGCCGAGACCGCGCGCCCGGTCTTGCCGTGCCCACCCAGGACGGCGACCTTCACACCAGGTCCACCTCGGCGTACGCCGCGCCGTCGGCCAGCGCCGCGTAGCCCGGGCCGCGGTCGAAGAACGCCTCGCTCGGCTCCGGGCGGGCGGCCCGCTCGGCGGCGGTCGCGCCCTCGTCGTACGACAGGCTGTCGTCGTCGAGCGAACCCGTCAGCACCACGCCGTACGACGCGAGCGCGGCCTCCGGGGAGACCTTGCGCCACACCACGTCGCGGACGACGAGCTCGGGGTCGCGGTGGAGCGGGTTGCCCCAGCCGCCGCCCCCGGTGGTGCGGATCCGGATCACCTCACCGGCGGCCACCGGCTCGGCGTCGGCCAGGGCGTCGACCTCGCGCTCGTGGGGTCCACCGGCGTCGATGACGACCTCGAAGGGCTTGCCCGCGAGCCCGCCCTTCACGCCCCAGCAGGCCAGGATCGACCGGTCCGCGATGGACATGAAGTGGCCGTCCTTGAG
>Ga0164307_10000789_pt1 | contig 14095 bp, 9 predicted proteins | sample Whisoiple_243_MG_FD_110214 | JGI IMG/M metagenome (GOLD analysis project Ga0164307, IMG submission 110214) | Soil microbial communities amended with fresh organic matter from upstate New York, USA - Whitman soil sample_243_MG | ecosystem: Environmental > Terrestrial > Soil > Unclassified >...
CGAAAGCTAATCGAAGCGGGCAGGCAGGGCAATGCCATGCGTCGCCGGCCTTCGGGCAGGACAAAAAGCCGGGTATCGGGTGGCCTCAGGCGCAACGCAGGCTGACCAGCCCCAGCTTGCCGCCCGAGAGCCCGAACGAGCCGGACGAGGCAGCCGCCCGAAATCGCGTCCGGCGGCGAATATGTTACACCTACAGGCTCCCCTGTCCGCGTCCGGCGGGCAGGCGACTTTCGTACACACCCTGCAGAAATCAATGGAGTCCCTGGTCGTCCGCGGTGCCACGCAGCACAACCTGAAGAACGTCAGCTGCGAGCTACCGCGCAATCAGCTGGTGGTGATCACGGGGCCGAGCGGCTCCGGCAAATCATCACTCGCCTTCGATACCATCTATGCCGAGGGCCAGCGTCGCTACGTGGAGTCGCTGTCGGCTTACGCCCGCCAGTTCCTCGACCAGCTGCCGAAGCCGCGCGTCGAGAGCATCGAGGGTCTGAGCCCTGCGATTGCCATCGAGCAAAAGGGCCTGGGGAAGAGCCCGCGTTCGACGGTCGGCACGGTGACCGAAATCGCCGACTACCTGCGTTTGCTCTATGCGCGCATCGGAGTGCCCCACTGCCCCAAGTCGGGCAAGGTGCTGCGCGCCTACACGGTGCAGGAAATCGTCGACTCGATCTTGTCGCGCGGCGAAGGTGCGCGCTTGGCACTGCTCGCCCCGATCGTGCGCAAGCAAAAGGGCGACCTGAGCGCGGAGCTCGAGCGCTTGCGACGTGAAGGATTCGTGCGCGCACGCATCGACGGCGAGCAGGTCGATCTCGGTGACGAGCGCGAGCTCGATCGGCAGAAGCTGCACGACCTCGACGTCGTGGTCGATCGCATCGCCGTGCGCGATGGCGCCAAAGGCCGAGTGACGGATTCCGTCGAGCTCGCTTTGAAGCTCGGCGACGGCACGTTGCTGATCGACGCCGTCGATGGCAGCGAGCCCGTGGTGATGAGCGAGCGCTTGGTGAGCTGGGAATTCGGTATCACCCTGCCGCCGCTGGAACCGCGGCTTTTCTCCTTCAATAGCCCGCACGGCGCTTGCCCCAGCTGCGACGGCTTGGGCGTGCGTTCGGCGATCGACGTGGGCCGCATCGTCCCAGACGAAAGCCGCTCCCTGCGTGAAGGCGCGATCGCCGCGTTCGGACGCCGCGGCTCGGTTGCCACCGCGACCGAGGTCTCGCGCGCCGTCGAAGTGCTGGGAGTGAACCCGGACGTGCCCTGGTCGGAGTTGCCCGAAGCGCAACGCCAAGCGCTCCTCAACGGGACGGCGAGCACGACTGGTAGCGGCAAACGCAAGCACTCCACCCCGAGCTACGAAGGCATCGTGCCGCGCTTGCAGCGCATGCTCGACACGGGCGCATTCGAAGAAGGCGAGGATCACGAGTCGGACGACGGCGGTATCGGCCCGGACGATCTCGGACGCTTCATCGTGACGCAAACGTGTGAAGCGTGTGGTGGCGTACGGCTGCGCCCCGAGGCGCTCGCGGTCAAACTCGGTGGCCGCACCATCGCCGAACTTTCGGCCATGCCGCTGCGCGGGCTGCGCGAGTTTTTGGCGGCATTCGCCGGTGAAAACGTGCTCGCACCGCGTGAATCGGCGATCGCCCTGCCCTTGATCAAAGCGGTCACCGAGCGGCTCGGCTTCTTGCTCGAAGTCGGGCTCGATTATTTGTCGCTCGAACGCACCGCCCACACGCTCTCCGGTGGTGAAGGCCAGCGCATTCGCTTGGCCACCCAGATCGGCGCGTCCCTGGTCGGCGTGTTGTACGTCTTGGACGAGCCCAGCATCGGTCTGCACGCGCGCGACAATGCGCGACTCTTGCAAGCGCTCCGACGCTTGGTCGACAAGGGCAACAGCGTGCTCGTCGTCGAGCACGACCGCGACGCGATTTTGTGCGCGGACCACGTGGTCGACATGGGACCGGGTGCCGGCGCGCTCGGCGGACAAATCGTGGCGCAGGGCACGGCCAGCGAGATCATGAAGGATCCCGGCTCGATCACCGGCCCTTATCTCTCCGGCGAAAAGCACCTGCCGATCCCCGCCCAGCGACAGGCGCCGAGTGAGCTCATGCTGCGCATCGTGGGCGCCAAAGCCCACAATTTGAAGAACATCACGGTCGAAATCCCGCTCGGCTTGATCAGCGCCGTGACCGGCGTCAGCGGCTCCGGGAAAAGCAGCCTAATCGTCGATACGTTGCTGAGCGCCGCGCGCGCCGCGTTGTACGGCGCAACGGGCTGGGTCGGTCCCTGCGAGCGCATCGAGGGGCTCGAGCACATCGACAAAGTGATCAGCATCGATCAAGCGCCGATCGGTCGCACGCCGCGCTCGAATCCGGCGACTTACACCGGCATCTTCACGCACCTGCGCGAGCTCTACGCCGGGCTCCCCGACGCGCGCGCGCGCGGCTACAAACCGGGCCGCTTCTCGTTCAACGTCAAAGGTGGGCGCTGCGAAGCGTGCCAGGGCGACGGCGTGCTGCGCGTCGAGATGCACTTCTTGCCGGACGTGTACGTCACCTGCGACTCGTGCGCCGGTCGTCGCTACAACCGCGAGACGTTGGAGGTGAAGTACCGCGGTCTCTCGATCGCAGACGCGCTCGATCTGACCGTCGACGAAGCCGACGAACTCTTCGAGTCGATCCCGCGCATTCGGCAAAAGCTGACCGCGCTACGCCAAGTCGGCCTCGGTTACATTCAACTCGGGCAACCCGCGACCACGCTTTCCGGTGGTGAAGCCCAGCGCGTCAAACTCGCCAGTGAACTGTCGCGCAAAGCGACCGGCCGCACCCTGTACGTGCTGGACGAACCGACGACGGGCCTCCACTTCTCGGACATCGAGCTCCTCACCCACGCTTTGTTCGGTTTGCGCGACGCCGGCAACTCGGTGCTGCTGATCGAACACAATATCGAGCTCATCGCCTGCGCGGATTGGGTGATCGACATGGGCCCCGAAGGCGGCAACAACGGCGGCAGCATCGTCGTCGCCGGGCCACCGGAAGAAGTCGCACGAACGCCGGGCAGCCACACCGGCATCTATCTCAAGCAAGCCCTCGCCGAGATCGGCAAGCCGCCGGTCAAAGCCGCGGTTGCCAGCAAACGTCCCGCGAAAAAAGCCGCCAAGGGACGCTGACTCGACCACCGCTCCACTGCAATAACCCGAGAGGAATGGCGCACTCCGCGAGGCGCGCCACGCCCTCATCGAAAGCTCGAAGGACCGTACTTACTCGGCAGCTTGCGTCTTTTGCGCCGCTGACCAGCGGTTCTCCGGCACGGGCAGCCCAAGGTGACCGCGCAACGTGTCGGCGAAGTACTCGGTCTTGAACAAACCGCGCTTTTGCAGAATCGGCACGACTTGCTCGCGGAATTTCTTGAACTCGCCCGGACGAGAGATGTGCAAGTTGAAACCGTCCGCGGCGCGCTCCACGAACCAGCGCTCGATCTCGTCCGCCACCGTCTTCGGCGACCCGACGAAGCTATGACGGCGCTCGGACAAAGTGAGCGCAGCCTGCCGCAGCGTGAGATTCTTTTCTTTCACGCGCTTCAAGATCCGCTCGGCGTGCCCCTTGTAGCTGTTGAGGCTCAGGTGCGACACGTCCGGGAACGGCCCGTCGAGCGGGTATTGACGAAAATCGTGATAACCGAACGGTCGCCCCAGTTGGACCAAGAGTTTATCGATGTCTAGCTTTTCGCGATGGCTCTCGACTCGCGCTCGTGCGGCCTCGTCCGTATCTTCAATCACCGGATTGATGCCAGGCGTGACGTAGATCAGGTCGGGATTTCGGCCCAGCGCGGCAGCGCGCGCTTTGACGTCCGCGTAGTATTCCTGCCCGTCCTCGAAATTCTCTACCCCGGCAAACAAGCCGTCGGCGATGTGTGCGCCGAGATCGCGACCGTCGTTGCTGATCCCGGCTTGGAAGATCACGGGCTGGCCCTGCTTCGAGCGGCTCAGCGCGAGCGGACCTGCGACTGAGAAGAATTCGCCCTTGTGGTTCAGCGCATGCTGTTTGGGCTTGTCGAGAAAGACGCCGCTCGCCTTGTCGCGCGGGAAGGCATCGTCCTCGTAGCTGTCCCACAAACCACGGACCACCTCGACGAACTCGTGCGCACGGCGGTAACGCACCGCGTGGTCGAAGTGCTCCTCGCGGCCGTAGTTGCGGGACGCGCCTTCGAGGCCCGTGGTCACGACGTTCCAGCCCGCGCGACCACCGGAAATGTTGTCGAGCGAGGCGAACAAGCGCGCCACGTTGTACGGCTCCCAATACGAACTGGTGAGCGTCGCGATCAACCCGATCTTCGAGGTGGAGACCGCGAGCGCCGAGAGCAGCGTCAACGGTTCGAGACGATTGAGAAAATGTGGCGTGGTATCGGGCGTGATGAACGGGCTATCGACCATGAACACGAAATCGAATTTCGATTCTTCAGCCAACCGCGCGTTCTCGATGAACCAATGGATGTCGACGCTCGCGTTCCCGGGAACCTCCGGATCCCGCCAGCCCAGCTGATCATTACCGACCCCGACCAGCACCGCGCCCAGCTTGATTTGTCGTGCATTTGCCATGGGATGCTCCTTGTCTCTCTAAAGAGACCATTTGCACCACAAACAAGACAAGGTCAAGGACGGCGTTCGGGCGCGATCAACTCGCCCAGCAACTCTTCGACGGAACGCTCCGACCTGACGCGAACCACCTGACAACTCGCCGGCAATTCGGCCAGCCAGCGCTCATGAACCACGCGGCTCCGACCTGGAAAGTCGCCTGCTTCATAGTGCGCAGCCCAGGTCATGAACGCGACGTGCGCGTCGTGCATGTCGCCGCCCGGTTGCAAACGCTCCGCACCAAAGCGACGCTCCTCACGCTCTCGCAGCCGCTGCATGCGGATCACCGCGTCCAGCTCCACGAACACCACCAGCGTGAAATCCGGCACGAACTCGCTGCCCCAGCTGCACAGCGAGCCGCTCAATACCCAAGATTCGCTTTGCGACAGCGCGGCTCGCAGCAACCGACGACGTTCAGGAACGTCGCGCTTGTCCCGAAACGGCGGCTCGGTCGGCAACCAGTAGAACTGATCCGTATCGTGAAAAGGCACGCCAAGTCGTTCCGCCAAGCGCCCGCCAAGCGTGGTCGTTCCAGAGCCGGAGGCACCGAGGACGTGAACGCGAGCTCTTTGCATGGCGACGCTCGAAATGCCTAGATTGCCGCCGAACGAAAAGCAAAAGGACTAACGAAAAGCAAAAGGACTTTGGAGCAGTGTCCAAGCGCTGTTTGGAGGAGTGTCCAAGCGCTGATGGGTGAACGCCTGATCGAACGGCGCAGCGACGGGGCGCTCGCTTCGGCATTCACCGCATTCTTTGGATAATTGTTGGCTGGTGTTTGGGTAAGCGGGCGCGGAAAGCCGCATCGCGGCGCGTAGCTCTCATCGCGAATCCTCGAGGCGCTCTCCTCGACTTCGATGCGCTGGGACGTCATGCGCCTTCGTCGCGCCTCGCCCGCCGGGCGCCTCGACCGCGATCATCAACCATGCTGGCTCGACCAATCGCTCGGCACTTTAGCCATTCGAAGGCCCCTGCCGGCGGGCGTTCTCGTCGAGCGAAAGATACTGTGCACACAAAGCACTTTTTTTCGCGCGCTGGCCGTGCTCCGCGACGAATCGCAGGAGCAGTTTTGTTGAGGGTGAAATGCGGCCGTTTCGTGTGCGGCAACGAGCAATGAGTGCTTGGACGCTCGCTGATTCGTTGCAGCGCTTCGCGGCGCTTCGCGTCACCCAGGTGGCGCTCTCACTCGCCGAGCTGGCGGGCAATCCAGCGAGCTTCGGCTCACAGCTGCACAAAAAACGAAGGACCCCCGCGCAGGCTGGAAGCCTGCGCTTGGGGGTCCGGACGCGCGCCGAATGCGCACTCGTAGCGAGCCTCGACGCGGCTCGTGGAAAATGGGGCGCGCTACGAGGCGCGCGGCCGCCGTGTCGCGGCGTCACGCGCTCGGGGCAACCACCCGATCAGGTGAAGTCTTTTTCGACGCGCTCTTGATCCTCTTTGCAACGGATGCAGAGCGTGGTCTCCGGGCGCGCTTCGAGGCGCTTGACGGAGATCTTTTCGCCGCAGTCGTCACAGACGCCGAAGGTACCCTTGTCGATCTTTTCGATCGCCTTGCCAATCTTGTCCAAGAACGCCTTTTCACGACCGCGTAGGCGAAACTGGAACGATTGGAGGTACTCACTGGATGCGAGATCCATCTCGTCTGGCAGATCGTTAGCGTCGAGGGCCATGTCCTCATCAAGCGTCTGCTGAGCGCGCTTGATGATTTCTTGGCGCCTCGCCTCGAGCATGTCCCGGAATTTTTTTAGCTGGACTTTGGTCATCGGTAGCGCACTCGATTGGCGTTGTCTGACTAGCTCGTGCGGCAATCAGGATTGCCTGGGCGGAGAAACACCCCCAATTCTGGGGGCCGGTTAAGATAGGGACCCGCTTCGGCTCAGTCAATAGCCGGCACCGAGAATCGGCCGCGGCGGTGGCCTTCGCAGATCGTCGTCTCTTTTTCCTGCTTTTAGCTGGTAATCGTCCAGAGTCGTCTCGATTCGCTCCTTTTGCCCGCTGACGGCAGGGCGCCCAGTTGTGGCTGCGTCGCGTCAATCGGGTCGCGTGGAGCTACAGACCGTCGCGGTAGGCGCGCACGGCGTTCACGATCGCGTCGGCGATTTTTTGTCGAAAGTCACCGGTGTTGAAGCGTGTTTCGCCGACCGAATTGGAGATGAACGAGGTCTCGAACAAGACCGCGGGCATGCGGGCACCCGCCAGCACGTAGAAACCGGCGCGTTTGATGCCGGAGTTCGGGATGTCGCCATAACTCGGCGAGAGCGACGCAATCGCGGAACGTTGCAGCAGCTCCGCAAAATGATTGGAGCGCCCAGCGCTCATACCGCCCTCGGCGCGCCGCAAGGCGCCGGCCAGCTCGGCTGCCGCCTCGGCCGACGCATCGTTCTCGCGCGCGGCGAGGCGCGTCGAAGCCGCGTCCCGCGAGTCGTCGAGCACGAAGGTCATGACGCCGCGGCCTGCGCCGTCTTCGCTCGAGTTGCAATGAATCGATACGAACAAGTCGGCTTGAAAAGCGTTGGCGCGCGCGGTGCGCTCGTCGAGCGCGACGTAGTCGTCGCCGTCGCGGGTCAACAACGTGGAGATGCCGAGTTCGCGCGCGATCAATGGCGCTGCGCGATGGGCAATGTCGAGCGTGACGTCTTTTTCGCGCAAGCCACTCGGTCCACTCGCACCGGGGTCGTGCCCGCCGTGACCCGGATCGAGCACGACGCGCCGCACCTGGCGCGGCCCGCGCGCGCTCTCTTCCTTGTGCTGCGGCGGATCTTTGGAGACGTCGATGACCAAGCGAAACGGCTCGGGCATGTAGAAGACGTGCCGATACGCCATTCCGTTCAGATCGAGAACGACGCGCGTGCGTGCAGCTTCCGCGCCGATGCGAACGCGCGTCACGAGCCCCCCCACGTCGAAGGCCTTGGCACCTTGGTACGTGGCGCCGTCGATGTCGACGAACAGCCGCGGGCTCTTGCTCCCTTCGTCCAAGAAGCCAACCTTGTACGTCGCGGGCTGCGTCACGTAGACCACGACCCGAGCAGCGTCCGCTGCGGCGTAGCGTTCGATCTTCGTCACGCGCGCAGGACCGCGCGGCGCACCGAGCGTCGGCACGATCACTCCGTCGTTCACCGCGGGAGGCAGCGGGGGCGGCGGCTCGGCGGAACGGGCGGCGGGCGACGCGGCAGCGTTGCCTTCGCGTTCGATCTTTGCGAGCGCGCTGGGCGGCGGGCGGAACGCTGCGAGCGTGCCCAGGATCTGCTCTGCGCGGTGCTTGCATGCCTCTTCCGCACCCGAAGCGAGTTCCGCGCGATACACCGCTTGAAACGTGAGCTCCGGATCCGCCCGCAGCTCGCCCTCCAGAACCGCCGCTGACAGCGCCGCCGAGCAGCGCAGCGAGGATTCGTCACGGGCGGCCTGGCGGTACAATTCTATGGCTTCGAGCGCGTCCGCTTCGCGATGGTCAGCGCGGAAAATTCGTTCACGCAAGCGAGCCGCTTCGAGCAGGAGCTGTGCCCCGGCCCGACCGCCTTGCTTGCTGCCAGCCACGGCCCAAGCATCGGCGTGTGCGACGGCTTCGGGCCGCTGGGGAAGAGCCGACAAACCTCCGGCAGCGCCGCTTGCCGCGGGATTCGGCGGTGCAGCGTCTGACCCGTGCGAACGACAGCTCGACGCGTAAAGCAGGGCGAAGAGCAGGGTCAGCGAGCGCCGAGTGCGCGGGAAGCCGGGGGATCGCATGCCGCCTCCGCTTGCTCTTAGCGTGCCCTTGCTGATTCGGCCAAACCAGCGGCTGGCTCGCGTTGCGCCGCTGGGAGTCGCGATGCTAGCCTCTGACTCGCAATTGATGCCCGATTCAGCTGACAATGGGCGGCCGTCGTCGGCGCCGCTGAGCGTCGAAGACGCCGAACGGCTCGCCGATAGCTTCACCGCTTTTTGGGACGACGAGCCCGCAACCGGCTCCCCCGAGCCCGCTGCGGTGGCCGCGCCGATCCCGGCACCGACGCCGCACCCCGCCGCGGTGACCGCGCCGATGCCTGCCGTCGAGCCTGTCGACAAGCCGAAGCCGATCGGCAAACAGACGCTGATCGGCATCGCGCCGATCACCATCGAAAATCCGCGCCCGTCCGCGAGCGAAAAGCCGCCGGCAGCGGTGAGCGAAAAGCCGCCGGCAGCGGTGAGCGAAAAGCCGCCCCCATCGCAGCCGATTCAGTCGTCGCCCGAGGTGCCCGGCTACGCGATCGCGTACACGCCGAAAGACCCGCCGAGCACGCCCGCCGTGGTGATCGCTCCAGAGGCGCAATCCTCACCGGAGAACCCACCGCCCGAAAACAACCGGCGCAAGTTCTCCCAGACCGTCCCTTCGCGCGTGCGATCTTCACCGAATGCATCGCTCTCGCCACCACCACCACCCGCAGCCGCCCTCGACGACTTCAACCCTTACGAGAAGAAGGGAAAGGGCAAGGTCGTTGGGCTGTTAGCGGGCGGAGCACTGTTGCTGCTCGTTTCCGTGGTTGGTGTTCGAGCGCTCAGCGGCGGTGAGCCAACGTCGAAGGCGCCGGCGCCGGCGACCGATGTCGTGCACGCAGCCACCGTGGGTGCCGCGATACCTACTCCGGAACCGTCCGAAGCCACGCCAACGGCGATCGCTGCAAGCCCAGCGCCGCCCACTCGCACGGCGACTGTCGAGAGCGAACCCGCGACAACGACGCCACGCCCTGCGAGCGAGCGCGCGCCCGCCAAGACGAAGGGCAAAGCGAAAGCAGAGAGCGCCGCGGCCACGCCACGACCGGTGACTCGCGCCCCCACCTCCGAACCGAGCCAACCCGCGACCAAGCCTGCCAGCAAAGGCGTCATCGTTCGCGACGCCCCCTTCTGAGATTCCGTCTTCGGCAAATGCCGCCTATTGTCCGAGCGTCGATGAGAAAATTCAGTGTCCGCGCGCTGTTGTGCTGTTCGCTTTCGTGCGCCGTTCTGCTCGGGGCTCCGACATCGTTCGCCGCGCCTGCGGCTCGCTCGGCCGACGAAGACAACACCGTCGCCATCGCGCGTGAGCGCTTCAAAGAAGGCGTCGCGTACTTCGATCAGAAGCAATACGACAAAGCGCGCGTCGCGTTTCTGCAAGCGTATGCGTTGAAGAAGCACCCCGCGGTGCTGCTCAACCTCGCGCAGAGTGAGCTTCGGTGTGGACACGAGGTCGACGCGGCCAAGCACTTCTCGGCGTACCTTCGTGAATCGACGACCGCCAGTGACTCCGAACGCCAAGCGGCCGAAGCTGGGTTGAACGCGACCAAATCAGCCGTCGCTCTGCTCGACGTCAGCGTCGACGAGAGCGGCGCAGAAATTTACGTCGACGGCTCGTTGGAAGGAATTTCGCCGCTGCCGGGCGCGCTCTACGTGGCGCCGGGCACCCACAACATCGAGGCCCGTAAGGGCGGCAAGAGCAAGGCGCAACAGGTCAATACCAGCGCGGGCCGCCAGTTCATGGCGGAGCTCAACTTCTCGGGCAAGACGCTGCCAGTCGAACCAGTTGCCGCAGCCGCGACCACGCCCAAGAGCGCCCCCCCGCGCGAAGAACCAGCGCCCGCGCCCGAGCCGACTGCCCCCGAAGCCACGAGCGCAGGGCGCAAACCCTTCTTCAAGTGGCTCGTGAGTTCACCCGCAGGAGTGATTGGACTGGGGCTCACTGGCGTCGGCGTGGGCGGCGGCATCGGCTTGGCCATCGCGTCCAAGAAGAGTTACGACAACGCAGACTCGGTGGCTGCGCAAATCACCCACGCGGCATCACAAGACAGCATGATGCAAAATCCGAACACGCGTGACCTGTGCAACGATCCGAGCGCGTGGCTGATGAAGCAAGCGAACCCGCCTACCGACATTTCCGGCCGCGCAAGCCAGTACGACGCAGCGTGCTCCAAGTACCAAGACAACGTGCACAACGGCGACCAATTGAAGACCTGGTCGACGGTCGGCTTCGTCGTCGGCGGCGCCGCCGCGGTAGGCACCGTGATCTTCTATTTCGTGGACCCCGGCGCGAAGGAGAGCAGCCGGGAGGCGCGGGGCGAACGCCGGCGCGTCACGCTCGTGCCGAGCGTCGGCCCGGGGCAAACCGGCTTGACCGTGATCGGCAGCTTTTAGCGCTCATTCTCGGGCTCGCCAGCGCCTGACTCTGCGGTGCTCGGCTCGCGCGCTTTGGCGAGCCAGGCACGAAAGGTGCTGCGCGGAACACCCGCCGTACGCGCAGCGCGACTGACATTGCCCCCGCAGAGCTCCAGCAACGCGCGCGCATCCTGCGCTGGCTTTCGCGCGTGTGGCGCCTGGCGACTCGCATCATCGACGTGGCGCGCAGCGATCTCGTATTCGGCGGCGGCCGCCGCGCGATACAGCACCGCGCCCAGCTCACGCACGTTGCCCGGCCAGCTCTGCGCCACCAAACGCGACAACGCGGCGCTCGAAAGCACCCGCTCGCCAACGTCCGCGCGCATGCGGCGGAGCAACGACTGACTGAGCTGAGCGATGTCGCTCCGGCGCTCGCGCAACGGCGGCAGCTCGACCACCACCGTCGACAAGCGATGATACAAGTCCGCACGAAACCGGCCATCGAGGACTCGCTGGTCGAGCTCTGCCCAGCTCGCCGACACCAGGCGCACGGCCACGCGCAGCGCTTGGGCCGCGCCGACCGCGCGCACCATGCCGTCTTCCACCACGCGCAGCAGCTTGACCTGAATCGAGAGCGGCAATTCCGCGATTTCGTCGAGAAAGAGCGTGCCTTCGTGAGCCTGTTCGAAGGCGCCCACGCGACTCGTCACCGCGCCCGTGAACGCGCCGCGGCGGTGGCCGAACAGCTCGGCGTCGGCGAGTGACTCGGGCAGCGCCGCCATGTTGAGCGGCACGTACGGTCCGTCGCGCCGCCCGAGTTCGTGAATCGCGCGAGCCACCATGTCTTTACCCGTGCCCGACTCGCCTTGCAGCAGGATGGGCACGCGCGATTTCGCGTGCAGCCGCACGAGCCGCGCGACGCGCAGCATGGGCGCTGAGTTGCCGATCACGCCGGGCAGAGGATCGCTGGGCGCGAGCTGCTCGTCTCGTTCGACGGTCCGAACGCTCACCGCGGAGCGCCCGACCACGAACGCGGCGCCCGACTCCGAAAGCAACGCCGAGCTGACTCGCGCGCCGCCGACGTACAGCCCATTCTTCGACGCGAGGTCCTCGACGAAGATCCCCGAATCCAAGACGCGCAAGCGGCAGTGCAAGCTGCTCACGGCTGGGTCGTGCACACGGAGCAGCGCCGCGCGGCCACTGCCGAGTGTGAGCTCGTCGCCTTGGCGCAGCGTGACGCTCCGCGGTTCGTCTTCGACCCCCAGATCGACCCGCCAGGGACCGGGCAAGCGCGCACGAGGGCATTCGACGGTTTGTGAGGTCGGATCGGGAACCAGCGGCTCGGTAGGCATCACACTGCCCCATCGGCCAGGCCTGCGCTGGGTTGTGTCAAAGCTCGACGCAGGGGTTTCGTGAGCTCGCGGCCGATGCTAACAAGGCGCCCATGCGAACCCCCGTCGCGCTCCGCGTAGCCCTGGGCCTGGTATTTTCGGCCCACTTCGCCAGCGCCGAAACTCCTGCCAGCGCCCACCCCGAGCCGAAGGCCGCCCCCGCCCCCGCTGCGGCGCCCGCGCCCGCGCCAGGCACCGCGCCGGCCCCCGCCGCCGCCACGCCCCCGCCCACCGGCAACGCCGCGCCCGCCCCTGCTCCCGCGCCGGCTGCCGGCGCCGCCCCCGTGCCGGCTCCAGCGGAGGACGCCGGCCCGGTGGTCGTTCCTGCCGACGATGCGCCGCCTCCCTTGGAACCGATCCCCAACGCGCACGACACCCTCGGCGGACACTTCGTGCTGGGCGCGTCGCTCGGCGCGCGCTGGCCGTTCGGCGATCTCGAACAGGGCAGAGCTCAGCAAGACTTCATGGGCGCGGCACTCGCGGTCAATCTCGACGCGGGCTTCGGCGTCAGCCGCAACGTGGTGATCGGTGCGTGGGGCGAGTTCGACAATCACTACGCCCCTTCTGGCTGCAAAACATGTTCGGCCAAGAGCTTCGCGGGTGGCCCGTTCATTCGTTATCACCTGGTGCAAGGCACGCGCTTCGATCCGTGGGGGGCCTTCGCGCTCGGTGTGCGTTCGACCGACGTCGAAAGCGGCGTCTCCGCGACGACGACGGAGCGCACCGATCACTACTTCGGCGTCGACTTTCTCCGACTCACCCTTGGGGGTGATTGGTACCCCACCTCGAACATCGGCCTCGGCCCCTACTTCTCATTCGACGCCGGCACCTACGGCAAGCAAGTGCACACCGGGCTCAGCACCGGCATGCGCTTGGTCTTCGACCTGCCCGGAAAATAGCCCCCAAATCTGCTGGTTCATGCCCGATCGCGAAGCCTTGCGATTCGGCAACCGGCAGCGACAGTTTGAAAGAGGGGGGCGCTCGCGAGCCAGCAGCGCACCTCGAAAGCGCACGCTGTTCCCGGCGCAGCGCGCGCCGTAGCGGACACTGACGCTGCACGGGAGTAGCGCAGCTCGCACGGAGTCAGGGCGCTTGCCGAGCGCCCTGACCCTTGCCTCGTCGCGCTCAGACCGCGATCGCGACGCCCAGGGCGCGGCGGACGATCGAGTAGTCTTCGCTCACGAAGTACAGCAGGACTTCTTTCATCTTGTCCGCCGCGGACAAGTCGCCCGGTGCTTGGGCTTCGGCGCCGATCAGCTTCTTGGATATCTCCAAGTCGCCGCAGACGATCATGCCCGCGCGGCAAGCCGTCAATTCGACCGCCTGATTCCAGCGCTTGATGTTGGCCTTCGCGCCTTCCTCGATGAAACGCTTCACCACCAAGCGCAGGTGCTCGAGCTGGACCGGCTGCATGTACTTGGCCAGCTCTTGCGCCGTAGCGCGGATCTGCGCGGCCATGTCTTGCGGCATGGGCGTGTTCGGCGACGCCAACATCACGCCGGCGTACAGCATGATGGTGAGTTCGGACTGCGTCGGGAACAGCGTGCGGATGTAGTGCTCCGGGCGGTAGTGCGCCAAGTGCTTGCCGCACATGAACGTGAGCTCTTGCGGTTGGAAGCCGGTGAGCACCGTTTGACCGGCGACCGACGCCGGCGGATTGGCCGGCACCGCGACGATCGCGCCCGCGACGTCGTTACGCACGTACAAGTCGGGCGCCTGCACTCCGAGCACCTGCGCAGCCCAGCCGAACGTCTTGGCGAACGTCACGGTCGAGGTCGCCGGATCTTGGCGGAACTGCTTGGGCAACACCGGCAGCTTGTTGGTCGCCTGCAGCTGCGCCACCTTGGCGGCGAGCGCTGCCGGCGCGATCATCATGAAGATCTTCGAGATGTACAGGTTCTCGTCGGCGTGGAAGACGTGCTTGGCCCACAGATCGTCGGTGAGCCGGCCCTTCACGCCGAGCATGCCCTGCGGTCGATAGTCGTCGAAGAAGCGC
>Ga0164307_10000791_pt1 | contig 14082 bp, 11 predicted proteins | sample Whisoiple_243_MG_FD_110214 | JGI IMG/M metagenome (GOLD analysis project Ga0164307, IMG submission 110214) | Soil microbial communities amended with fresh organic matter from upstate New York, USA - Whitman soil sample_243_MG | ecosystem: Environmental > Terrestrial > Soil > Unclassified >...
ACCCAGAGGAACGCGACGATCGAGCTGGGCAGGATCCACGCCATGAGGACGAGCGTCTCGACGATCGCCTTGACGGTCTTGGGGACCGAGCGCATCGTCCACGCGATGAGGAAGCCGAGGACGCTCTGGCCGACGATCGCCGACCCGAAGACGAAGACGATGGTCAGCCACAGCGAGTTGTGGAACGCCGGGTCGGTCAGGGCCGCTCGGTAGTTGTCCAACCCCACGAACTGCGGGTCGGCCGCCTGCGCTCCGGTGAGCCGGAAGTCGGTCATCCCCAGCCAGATGGTCCAGACGGCGGGGAAGACGAGGAACGCGGCGATCAGGAGGAAGGCGGGCGTGACGAAGGCGACCGCCCGGGCGCGTCCGAGCCCGGCGGCGTCGGACGCGCCCGCGTTCGCGGTCACTGGCTGCTCACCGGCGGCTCACGACTTCTGGACCTTGTCCGCGCCTCCGGCGACCTTCTCCACGGCGCCCTGGTAGGTCGCCGCGGCCTCGTCGACCGACTTGCCGGACACGATGTCGGCGGTCGCCTGCTGCAGCGCCTGCGAGACCTGCGGGTAGACGGCGAGGCCTGGGCGGTACCGCGTGATCGGCAGCACCTTCTCGGAGATCAGGGACAGCAGCGGGTCCTTGCTGAGGACCTCCTTGTTGACGTCCTGTCGCGCAGTGATGCGGGCCGACCCGGCCAGCGCCGCCTTGATGGCGTCGGGCGAGTAGATGAACTGGATGAGCTCCCACGCCTGCTGCGGGAACTTGGTGTTGGGGTTGAGGAAGGTGCCGCCACCGCCGGACATCGACACCAAGTCCTGGCCGCTCACACCGGCCCCCTTGGCCTTGGCCGGGATCTCGGCGTAGCCGACGTCGGCGTCACGGGTGGCCATCGGCGCGGACCCCTTGTCGGGGTTGATGACGGAGCGCCAGAAGTAGTCGCCCTCCAGCAGGATGCCGATCTTGTTCGCGGCGAACGCGGCGAACGACTCGTCGCGGCCCTTGGCGGCCTGCTGGAGGTTCTTGTCCATCAGGCCCTGGTCCAGCAGCTGCTTGTAGAAACCGAGGACGTCGCGGGTGTTCTGGGTGTTGCCCTGCCACTTGCCGTTCTGGTAGATCTCCGCCCCGGTGCCGACGAGCAGGTCGAGCGCGCCCTGCATCGTCGTGGCCTCGCCCATCGCCGTGCCGGCGTTGATCTGGATCGGGACGACCCCGCTGACCGCCTTGAGCTTGGCGCCGGCGTCGAGGATCTCCTGCCAGCTGGCGGGCTTCCAGTCGGCCGGGAGACCGGCCTGCTGGAACAGCTTCTTGTTGTAGTAGAGAACGCGACCGTCGGTACCGCCCGGGACTCCGTAGACCTTGTCGTTGTACGACGCGTTGGCCTGGACCGCCTTGGGGATCTGCGCCCAGCCGTCCCAGGACGTGACGTTGGGCCCGACGACGTCGGCCAGCGGCTTGATGTAGCCCGCGTCGGCGAACTCGCCGACCCAGATCCCGTCGAGGGCGATGACGTCGGCGCCGGACTTGCTCTTGAGGTCGAGCGCCATCTTGGCCTTGTACTGCTCGTCGTCCACGCCGGAGGGCTGGAACTTCAGGGTGACGTTGACCCCCTTGGCCTTCTGAGCCTCGGTGAACTTCGGTATGACGTAGTTGGCGTACCAGTCCGCCTCGGCAGCGTTCTTGCCCCCGGAGATCGCGTTGGACGTCACGGTGAGGGCGACGTCCGTCGCGCTCGCGTTCTGGGTGGGGTTGGCGCCGCTGCTCCCGGAGGACCGGTCGCACGCCGCAACCATGGTGCCGAGGAGCAGGATCGAGATGGCGGGGACGGCTCGACGGGCCAGTCCACGTCGGTTCACGGTGGTCATCGTTGACTCCCTGTCGTCATCGCCGGTCGACCGACCCGTCACGCGGCCGACTCCAGCGGAGAACACCCTAGTAGGAATGTTCTGACAAGGCGCCCCTGGACGTGACTTGTTGCCTGACCTTCACCACGGACACGGCGGAGGGTCGCGGTTATGGTGGCGGCAAGGGCAGTAGGAACGGTAGGGACACGCGAGGAGCCGGACATGGGCCGACAGGACCGCGGGCGCTGGCCGCGGCGCTCGCCGGAGCGCTACAAGAAGGCGATCCCGCCGGCGATCGTCGCGGTCGTCGGGTTGGCCCTCATGCTCGCCCTCCCGGACCTGCCCAACCTCGGACTGGTCATCTTCCTCGGCGGGCTGGCGGGGGCGATCATCACGGCGTTCCTCGCGGGGCTGGGCGACTGAGGTGCTGCTCGAGTTCGAGGCCGAGGTCATCCAGTGGCGCGGTCCGGCGCCCTACTACTTCGTCCCCGTCCCGGAACCGCTGTGCGAGGACCTCCGCGTGGCGGCCCGCGACGTCAGCTACGGCTGGGGCGTCATCCCGGTGACGGTCCGGATCGGCGGTACGTCCTGGACGACGTCGCTCTTCCCCAAGGACGGCGGCTACCTCGTCCCGCTCAAGGACCGGGTCCGGACCACTGAGGACATCGCGCAGGACGACGTCGTCGAGGTGGTCCTCACCGTCTAGGGCGACGGGGTATGCGAGTCCGTCCGACTCGCATACCACCCTGGTCACCGCTGGACGAGTACCGCCACCGTCCGCGCCGGGACCGTCGCCGTGCCGGTGGCCGCATCCCACGTGGTGCCCTTGACGACCGGGTCGCTGCCGGAGGCCTGCACGGGAGAGAGGGCGAGCGCGGAGCCGGCCAGCGCCGGCACCTTCTGGGTCACTGCGGTGGGCGAGGCGTTGACGACTACCAAGATCCCCTTGAGAGCCGGGTCGACGTTCGGCCCCACCGTGTCGTCGATCCGCATGACGACGACGCCCGGATGCGCGTCCGGCGTCCCGGACACCGGGAAGCCCACCTTGGCGTTGATGAGGTCGGCCGACCCCAGCCGGAACAGCGGTGTGGAGAACCGCAGCTTCAGCAGGTCCTGAGCTGCCGCCGAAGCGGTCGCGACGTCCGTCGCCGACGGCTTCAGCGCGGCGTTGCCGAGCAGGCCCTTCTGGTACGGCAGGTCGCCGCCCGGCGGCAGCCCGTGCCCGAACCCGTTGTCCACTCCGGTCCAGTCGAGCCGGTTGAACCAGTCACCGCTGTTGTAGGAGTCGCGCGCCAGGCTCTTGCTGCGCAGCAGGTCGGCGCCCGCGTGCCAGAACGACGGCGTCTGCGCGAGGGCCGTGGTCGACAGCGAGAGCGTGTTCATCCGGACGCGGTCAGCCATCGAGGTCGCCACCGGCAGCTTGTAGGTCAGCGCGTCGAACAGCGTCTCGTTGTCGTGGGCGTCGACGTAGGTGATGACCTCGTCCGGCTGGTCCGCGTACCCCGCCGGCTGGCCCTTGTAGTCCACACCCGCTCCGGTGACCGGCTGGCCGGTGACCTGCGAACGGAACTGGTACGCCTTGAGGTTGCCGGCGAGGCCCAGCTGCAGGAGGTCGGTGTCGAGCTTCAGCGACGCCGCCGGGTCGTAGCCGTCGAAGGTCACACCGTTGGAGTCGGTGCCCTCGCCGGTCCCGAAGCCCTGCCGCCGCGGGTCGTCGAACGGGCCGCCCCCGCGGACCGCATCACGGAGCCGGTCGGAGAAGGTGCCGATGCCGGTGCCGCCGAGCTGTCCCTGGGTCGCCTGCCGGAACAGGGCGTTGTCGGCGACCTCGCCGAAGTTCCAGCCCTCGCCGTAGAGGTAGACCGACTTCCCGTCGACCCCGTCCCGGCGCACCGTCAGCGCGTCGAGCGCGGACCGGACGGCGAGCATCGTGTCGCGCGAGTGGTGCCCCATCAGGTCGAAGCGGAAGCCATCGACGTGATAGTTCTTCGCCCACGAGACGACCGAGTCGACCATGAGCTTCTGCGCCATCGCGTGCTCGGTGGCGATGTTCTGGCAGCAGGTCGAGGTGTAGACGGCGCCCTTCGCGTCGAGCCGGTGGTAGTAGCCGGGGACCACGCGGTCGAGGACCGACTGCGGAGCCTGTCCCGACGCCGAGGTGTGGTTGAACACCTGGTCGAGGACCACGCGCAGGCCGTCTTGGTGGAGTCCGCCGACCATCGTCCGGAACTCCTCCACCCGGCGGCCGCCGTCGGCCGCCGCGTTCGACGACGCGTACGAGCCCTCCGGAACGCTCCAGTGCAGCGGGTCGTAGCCCCAGTTGTAGGCGTCGGTGTCGGCGACGGCCTGGACACAGGCGCGCTGCTGGTCGCTGTCCGGCGGGAACGAGGCGAGGTCGCACGCGGGGGTCTTCTGCTGTGTGCGGTCCTCGGGGATCGACGTGATGTCGAAGGTCGGCAGCAGGTGCACGGTGTTGAGGCCGGCCGCGGCCAGGGCCTTGAGATGCTTCCTGCCGTCGCCGTCGTCGGCGAACGCGAGGTAGGACCCGCGGTGCGCCGTCGGGACGGTCGCGTCGTCCATCGAGAAGTCGCGGACGTGCAGCTCGTAGATCGTCGAGTCGACGCGCTGCTTCAGCTGCGGGCTCGGGTTGGTCACCCAGATCGACGGCATGTATGCGGCGTCGTCCAGGCTGATGGCCACCGACCGGGTCGAGTTGAGGGTCAGGGCGACCGACGCGGGGTCGGTCACCAGGTTCGTCTCGATCTTGCGGGTGGTCGGCGCATACACGACGACCTCGTAGAGGTACCGCGCGCCGCGAGCTGAGGCATCGGTGGTGACGTCCCAGGCGCCGGTGCGCCCGTCCCGGTTCATCGGCGTGCGTTTCGCCGTGGCCGGGTCGGAGTCCGGTGAGCCGGCCGGCCAGGTCAGCAGGGTGACCTTCTGCGCGGTGGGAGCCCAGACCCGGAAGGTGGGCCGGTTCGACGACGCCAGGGCCCCGTACTTCTCCTTCGCGGCCGGACCGGCGTAAAGGTCGTCGAGGACGAGCGGGAGCTGCACCCCGGTCGCGTCGAGGAGCGATCCGGTGGTGTCGTACATCGCCACCGCGACCTGCCCGCGCAGGATGTCCTCCGCCTGCTTGGCGGTCTTCGAGTCCAGCCGAAGGGCCAGGTAGCCCTTCAGCTCGGGATGAGCGGAGACGACGGCTTCCGGTAGCCCGGCGGCGTCACGGGTGAGCTCGGCGGAGGAGCCGCCGAGGGTCTCGGCGTCGACCGCGAGGTTCGCCGTCGGCGACCAGTGGAGCCGCCACCGGAGCAGCGCGGGGTCGGTCCCGGCCGGGATGGCCGTGGCCGGCCACGCGACGAGGTCTTGGCTGACCCAGATGGCCTTCTGCTGGGCGAGGTCGGGCGCGGACCCGGCTGCAGACAGCTTCGTCGTGGCGACGTGTGTCGCGAGGACGTAGCTGATGGTCAGGACCGTCCCGTCCTTCGGCACCGACACCGCCATGTTGTCTCCGTTCGGCGTGCCGCCGGCCCCGTAGTTCTCGTCCCAACCGAGGCCGTGCGCGACCTTGAACTCGAAGTTGCCCGCCGACAGGATGCCGGACCACGTGAACGTGCCGTCGCCATCCGGGTCCTGCAACCACGGGCGCATACAGGACGGGTCCCAGTCGCCGCCGCAGCCGAGCTCGCTCTGGTAGCTGCCCGGCGCCGTGATGATCGGGCCCTGGGCGCTCGAGGTGACGTAGTGCGTGCCGTGGTCGTAGTAGAACGAGACCGGTGTGCCCGGCGCGGTGTAGGAGATGTTGGGACCGTTGGACACGCCGCCGGCGCCGTAGTTCTCGTCCCAGCTCTTGTTGATCGCGGCCTTGTACTCGTAGTTCGCCGGCGGGATGGAGGGGTAGGTCCCCTTCCAAATCTGGTCCTTGGGGTCGAGGGCCAGCTGGGCCTGCGCGCAGTCCGGCTGCCAGTCGCCCGAGCAGCCCATCTCGCTGTTGTGGCTGCCGGGGACGGACACGTTGGCCGGCTGGGTGACCGGGCCGACTCCCCCGCCACCGCCGCCCGCCGGCACGGGGTCCCCGACCACGGCGTACGACGAGGTCGCCGACAGGTTCCCGTTGGCGTCCTTGAGGACGGCGCGGTACTCGACGAGGGTGCCCTTGGCGATGCCGGTGACGTCCTGGAACACCCGGAAGGGAGCGTTGTCGTCGGTGCCGATCTTCTGCCAGCCGGCCGTGCCCACTGGGCGGTAGGCCAAGCTCACCTGGGCGAACCCGCTGCCCGGGGTCGCGGCGCCGATCTCCGCGCGACCGCCGACGGTTCCGCCCGGTGCGGGAGTCGTGAGGAAGACGGGCGGCGCGCTCTTGCTCTTCGCGACGGCGCCGTTGGCCTTGAACACCTGCACCGAGAGCGGCGGAACGGTGACGGTCACCCGGGAGTCCTTGCCGGACTTGACGCTCGCGTTGGTGCCGTAGATGGCCTTGAACGTCATGTTGTCGCTGTACGTCGAGAAGGTGGCGGACTGCGGAGTGGCCGCGTTGTTCGCGACGACGAGGTACTCGACCTGGTCCTTGGCGTCGATCCGGCTGAACGCGTAGATGCCGGCCTGGTCCGACGCATACCGGTGGACCTGTGCGCCGTTCGAGAGGGCCGGGTTGGCGGCGCGCAGCTTGGAGAGTCCCGAGATCTGTTGGTACAGCTCGGCGTTCGTGTCGTAGTGCGCGGCGGTGCCGATGGTGCCACCGGTCACGAGCGGGTCGTCGACATAGTTCGGTGTCTGGGTGGCGAACATGTCCTGGCGCGATGCCTGGTCGGTGTTCTCGTTTGCGCCGTTGCCTCCGGTGAAGCCCTGCTCGTCGCCGTAATAGGTGATCGGCTGGCCCCGGGTGAGGTACATGAGGTCGTTCGCGAGGCGTACGCGGTTCTCGAGGTCCTGGCCGGAGTAGCCCGCCTTGGTGAGCATCATGCCGATGCGGCCGATGTCGTGGTTGCCGAGGAAGGTCGGCAGCTCGTAGGCGTTGGAGTCGGTGTCGGTGTAGTAGTCGTCCCCGGCGTAGAAGTTGCGCACGTTGGTCGTCGGTTTGGAGGACGCGAATCCCAGTGCGGTGCCTTGGAACCCGAAGTCCAACGTCGCGGGCAGCTTGCCGGTCGTCGTGTACTGCGACATGAAGGCCGGGTTGCCGTCGAAGACCTCACCGAACATGAAGAAGTTCGGCTTCTTGGCGGCCTTCGCGTGCTCGAGGATGGTCGGGCTGAACTTCTCCCAGAAGGCCATGTTCACGTGCTTGACGGTGTCGATGCGGAACCCGTCGACACCGAAGTCGACCCAGGACTTGTAGATGTCCTCCATGCCGGTGAGGACCTCGGGACGCTCCGTGAAGAGGTCGTCCAGACCGAAGAAGTCGCCGTAGTTGCTGTTCTCGCCCTCGAAGGTGCTGTCACCGCGGTTGTGGTACATCGTGCGGTCGTTGAGCCAGGCCGGGGACTTGGCGGTGGCGTCGGCGGGGGTGGGGAAGACCGGCGTGTAAGGGAACGACTGGAGGTTCAGCGGGGGGAACGCGGGGGTGTCGGCGATCGGGGCGTCGTCGAAGGCGTTGCCGTTGGCGTCCTTGTACGGCTGGGCCGCCTTGCTGATGTAGGTGTACTGGTTCTGCTGGTAGCTGATGACGTCAGCGGTGTGGTTGGTGATGATGTCGAAGAAGACCTTCATCCCCTTGGCGTGGGCCCCGGCGATGAGGCCCTTCATGTCGTCGTTCGTGCCGAGGTGCGGGTCGATCTGGGTGAAGTCGGTGATCCAGTAGCCGTGGTAGCCGGCGCCGGCGTTGTCGCCGGTGCCCTGGACCGGCTTGTTCTTGAACGACGGCGTCAGCCAGATCGACGTGGTGCCGAGGCCCTTGATGTAGTCGAGCTTGTCGACCACGCCCTTGAGGTCGCCACCGTGGTAGAACGCCATCTTCGTCGGGTCGAGTCCGGTCTGGAGCGGCCCGCCGGTGAGGCCGCCCTGGTCGTTGCCGGTGTTGCCGTTGGCGAACCGGTCGGCCATGAGGAAGTAGAAGCGTTCGTTGGTCAGGCCGTTGCGCAGGCTGTCGCCGGCGATCGCCGAGTCGGCTGCCGTCGGTCCGGGGCCCGGCAGGTCGGTCGGCGCGATGCCCACCTTGTGGGTGGTGTCGTCGTACGAGAACCGCAGCGTCGCGGGCGCCGCCAGGCGGAAGGTGATGTTCGCGCTGCCGCCGTCCTTGCCGTAGGCCTCGGCCCAGTCGTGGTTGATGGCGACCTTGATGTTCCACTCGCCCTGCGGAACGGCCAGGTCCTTCGTGAAGGTGGTCGTCCCGGGCTGCTGCACGAGGTCGGTCGCGCGGCAGTCGGGCTGCCAGTCACCGGGACACCCGGCCTCGCTCTGGAGGTCGCCGACCAGCGTGGCCGTGCGGTCGGCCGCGTGGGCTGTGGGGGCGAGCGCGACGGGGACCAGCGCGACGGCCCCGAGGACGAGTCCGGTGATGGCAGCAGTGAGGCGACGGGACACGACGGCGGCTCCTTCGACGCGGCAGGCGCCGGCCCTGGATCCGCCGCCCGGGGACACGGTAGGTCGCCGAGAGGCCTCGAGGGCCCTTCCCGTTTGCAAATTTTCTGCAAAGCGGTCAGCGCGTACGCGGCCGGGCCGCGGCCGGTTATGCGCTGCTGATCCGGTACATGATGAACTCGGTGCCGACGCCCAGGGTGACGTCGAGGTCGCCACCGCTGGTCTGGTGCACGACGGCCTCGACGAAGTCGCCCGCGGACAGTCGCTCGACCGTCGACAGGATGTGCGTGACCGGCCACCCCGAGTTGGGCTTGATCTCCTGCGAGGCCAGAATCTCCTGGCCGTTCCTGCGGATCTTCAGGCGTCGGTTCCCCGTGAGGTTGAACTCCCACTTGACCGACGCCTGGATGACGTAGATCCCGTCGAGGGGAACCGTGAACCGCGAGTCGCCCGCGGCGTTCTCGGGATGCATGCCGACGGTGTCGAACGTGTCGCTGTTGTAGATGGCCGGCGTGTCGACACCGTCGGGGATCGTCTGGTCATCGTCGGAGCGTCCTGAACGGACCGCCGGCAGCGGGGCCATCTTGGCCACGGTCACCACGCCGTCTGCCAGGGCCGGGTCGGGATATCTCCCGGTCAGGTCCCCGCCGGCCGGGCCCGACGGTATGCGCGGCGGCGGGCCGTCCTGGTCGCCGCCGGCTCGCACCGTCCGCAGGACGGAGGTGTAGATGGCACCCACCGCCGCCCCGACGGCGGAGGCATCGTGCACGTCGGCGAGCTGGGCCACCAGGCTCTCGTTACCGAGCAGCGCGATGACGATGTCCTTGGCGATCTCTTCCTCAGCGTCCATGTCCCTCGAGCTCCTGGCCGTCACGCACTCTGCGGGCGCCTCGAGAGGGGCACCCGGTTCCGCCCCCGACGGGAACGGACACGAAGGTCAGTCGTCGTCGTCCGACCGCCACACCACCAGAGCGTTCTTCTGTGTCACCACGGCCACGTCCTCCACCGGGGTTGCGACTCCCTCGGGTCCGTTGCCGAAGCCGGTGGTCTCCTCGTGCTCCCCGGTCAGCTTGACCAACAGCTGCCGTCGAACGCCGCCCACTCTCGTCGATACCGCCGCCTGCTGCGGGATCTCGACATGGACCATGTGGTGCTCGAGGTCCTTGTCGGACACACCGGGCCGGCGCGTCACCTGCCGCACCTCGACCCGGGCCGGCTTGACGAACGAGTCGTCCCATTCCACGATCCACAGGTACGTCGCCACACCACTCATGCCGTGCCTTCTCTCGGGCCGTTGGCTGCCGGCCGACGCCTGGCCGTCACGGCATCGTCCCACCACACGCCACGTGGTGGGTGGGACGACGACGGCCGACGGAGCAGATCATCGACCGAGGGGTTGGGCGACGTTGCGAATTCACGCATTGCCGAAGAGGCGTCGGCGCTTGATGGACCCCGTGCGTGTGTCTCGGCTGTGGGGTAAAGCGCTGCCAGCTGCACGGATTCGTCGGAGGAGTCGATACCTCGATCAGCGAGCGAGCACTACGACACGTCGCGCAGCTTGCCGCTCTTGGAGAGGTTCGGGTCGGTGCACGACGACAGGTCGAAACAGCACGGCCGCCGCTTCCCGTTGTCCATCTTCGAGATGCTCACCTCGACCCGACGTTGCCGTGTCTCAGGGTTGCTCGTCGCCTGCACCCAACGCACCCACTCCCACCGGGCCATCGGCGTGATGTCCTCCCACACCGCACGGATCTTCGCGGGTGCCTCGGCCAAGGCGGCTGCGAGGTCGTCAGGCACGTCCGGCTCGGGCCAGTCCCGCGACACCTCCAGGGTGAGCTCGGCCGTGTCACCCGGGCCGACGTCGGCGGCCCGCTGGAGGGCGTCGTCGACGCGGATCCAGTGGCCACCGCGGCCGTCCGGCTCGACGACGGTCTCGAAGTCGTGTGCCCCGAGCGAGGTGCGCACGGCCACCTGCCCGCGCGAGGGGAGCCGCTCGCTGGCCTGCTTCGGCAGGCGCACGAGGGTCGTGTCGTCGATCGTGGACAGGTCGGCCGCGAAGCTGATCGGCGCCGGGTCGGAAGATCGGGCCGGCATGACTACCTCCGTGTAGGTCTCGGCTCTCGGCCCGGGCAGTGATCCTGCCCGGGCCATCACGTGCTGATTCCAGCCTACGGCGGCCCCGATCAGCGCACCTTGAGGGCGTAGCCGACCAGCGCGGTGGCATGGCCGTGACCGAGGCCGTGGTCGCGCTTGAGCCACGCGACCAGCTCGCTGTGGCGTTGGAGTGTGGTGTTGGAGTTGATCAGGTCGATCCAGTAGGAGATCGGTTGCCCGTACTTCTTCTCGATCGAGGGGAAGTAGGCGGCCTCCGGGGGTTGTGCAGTCATCTCGGCTCCTCGGGTTTCTCCGGTGTTCGGTCAGTCGGTGACGACGCGGTAGCGCACGCTCAGCACGCCGGTGGGGAAGACCTCGCTGGTGGCGACGGCCAGCGGGATCTGGGGGCCGTCCTCGCGGAAGAGACGCTGTCCGCGGCCGACCACGATCGGGTGGATGAACAGGTGCACCTCGTCGGCGAGGCCGGCGTCCAGGAGGGTGCGGGACAGCCGGATGCTGCCGTTGACGAGGATCGCGGCCCCTGGCTCCTCCTTGAGCCGACGGACCCGGTCGACGACGTCGCCGTCGATGACCGTCGTCCGGGCCCAGGTCGGTTCGGTGACGGTCGACGAGACGAGCACCTTGGCCGGCCGGTTGACCTCGGCGGCGACCGGGTCGTCCGCCGGTGCGTTCGCGAAGGACTGGGCGAAGACCTGGTAGGTGATCCGCCCGAGCAGCATCGTGTCGCACTCGCTGTTGACCTGCTTGAGGGTCCGGAACATGTTCTCGTCGGCGTACGGGAAGTGCCACTGCTCCGGCGCTTCGACCACGCCGTCGAGCGACGCGTACTGGGCGATGATGAGCTTGCGCATACTGACTCCTCGTGGTGTGGCGGCTCGCTGCTCGACCCGCCTCACCTTTTGCAGCGAACGACCGGGCCACGGATCGACATGCGCCGCATACTTTCTTCTGCGAGTTTTGACGGGCCGGTCGAGGCGACTGGCGCGGGGTGGGTTCGGGCGTGAAGGAGCGGTGCGAGTGCGGTACTTGATGACGTTGAACGGCGGCGGCCCAGTGCCCGACCAGCAGCTGTTCGCCGACATGGCGGTCTTCGTCGAAGAGCTGACCAGGGCCGGGGTTCTGTTGGCCACCGGTGGTCTCGAACCGCTCGGCACGCACATCTCCGCATCCGGAGGCCAGGCGACGATGATCGACGGCCCGTATGCGGAGGCCAAGGAGACCATCGTCAGCTTTGCGTTGATCGACGTGCGTTCCGACGACGAGGCGCGGGAGCTGGCCCGGCGCTTCTTCGCGGTGATCAAGGAGGGTGAGGGGGACATCCGTCGGGTCTACGGACCAGAAGGGTGACCGTGTCGCCACGAGACCCGCGGGCCGTCGTGGAGGCCGTGTGGCGACTCGAGTCGGGGCGGATCGTGGCCGGTGTGGCCCGACTGGTCCGCGACGTCGGCCTGGCCGAGGACCTGGCCCAGGACGCCCTCGTCGCCGCCTTGGACGAGTGGCCCCGGCGAGGCGTGCCACCGAACCCCGGAGCGTGGCTGATGCAGACCGCGCGTCACCGCGCCATCGATCGGCTGCGGCGCGACGACCGGCTGGCCGACAACCTTCGCCTCATCGGTCAGGACCTGCGCACGCGGGCGAGCGACGACGCATTCGCGGGCGTCGACGAGGTCCTGACCGACGGCGTCGACGACGACATGCTCCGGCTGATCTTCACCGCCTGTCACCCAGCGCTGACCATCGAGTCGCAGGTCGCCCTCACCTTGCGGGTGCTCGGCGGCCTGAGCACCGAGGAGATCGCCCGTGCCTACCTCATCGGCGAGGCCACCGTGGCCCAACGGATCAGCCGCGCCAAACGCACGCTGACCGAACGCCGGATCGGTTTCGAGGTGCCGCCCGCCGCGGAGCAGGAGCAGCGGCTCGCTGCCGTGCTGCGGGTGGTCTACCTGATCTACAACGAGGGTTACACCGCCACCAGCGGCGAGAACTGGAGCCGCCCCGAGCTGTGCTACGAGGCACTTCGACTCGGCCGGATGCTGGCGGGGTGGGCGTCGAACGAACCAGAGGTCCACGGGCTCGTCGCCCTCATGGAGATCCAGTCCTCCCGGCTGACCGCCCGAGTGGGGCCTGACGGCGCACCGATCGCGCTTCTCGACCAGGACCGGACCCAGTGGGATCCGCTGCTCATCCGTCGCGGGTTCCGAGCCCTGCTACGGGCTCGCGACCTGGACGGGAGAGGGCCTTATGTCCTTCAAGCGGCGATCGCCGCCTGCCACGCCCAAGCCCGGCGGCCGGGCGACACCGACTGGGTCCAGATCGTGGCCCTGTACGACCAGCTCGCCCTCCTGACACCTGGTCCCGTCGTCCAGCTCAACCGGGCCGTGGCGGTCAGCTTCGTCGACGGCCCGGCGGCCGGACTGCGGGTCGTCGACGACATCACCGGCCTCGACGGCTACCACCCACTGCACTCCGTCCGGGCCGACCTGCTGACCCGGCTGGGCCGTCTGGACGAGGCGCGGGAGCAGCTGCAACGGGCGGCCGCCCTGACGCGCAACACCCAGGAGCAGGAGGCCCTGCTCGCGCGCCAGTCCGACCTCTGACCCCCCGCACCGTGTCCGGGATGACGCGCTCCTCAGAGGCAGGTCCCCGGCCGCGCGAACCTGCCTGATCGGTGAGGTTCCAGAACGAATCATGCCCGAGTTATCGTGTGGCCGAACGACACTCTTTCCCACCCAGACCCCGTGGGCAGGACCTCCGATGACCTCAGACGCCCTCATCCGACTGCTGCACCTGCGTGACGATCGCTCCGCCGGCAACGGACATGTCGATCTCGCCGCGCCGACCGGGGACCCCGATCCAGAAGTCGCCCAGCTGCGGGCCGCACTGGTCAGCAACCGTCGAATCAGCATGGCCGTGGGCATCGTGATGCGCGACCAGAACGTCGACGAGGACCAGGCCTTCGCCTACCTGCGGCGCACCAGCCAGGACAGCAACCGCAAGCTGCGCGACGTCGCTGAGGACGTCATCCGTGACCGCCGGCTCCCGCCCGACACGAGGCGAGCCGAGAGGCTCCATTCCTGAACCCCTCGGCTCTCGGCCAGACGGGGCCGGCCGCTCCCCAACTGACCTGCGGTCAGTGTAGTTACGTGGGCGACCGGCCGACCTCGGTGTGAAGTTCCCCTGGCCGCCCGGGGACACCCGAGGACGCGTCCATCCTCGCGTTCTACCGGGACGCCTACGGTGGTGGTGCATGAGCACGTCGTCCGACCTGCTGGCCCTGTCCCTTCCGCGTCTGGCCCGGCATCGGCTGCACCCGGTCGCCCCGGTCGGGACGGGGCTGGCCGAGGTGGCCGCGGGGATGGCGGGCGTGCACGCGCAGGTGCTCTCGGCCGCAGAGACCTCGCTCGCGATCCGCGTCGACGGCGCCACTCGGGCGGACGTGCGAGCGGCCTTGTGGGAGGAGCGGTCCCTGGTCAAGACCTACGGCCCGCGCGGCACGGTGCACCTGCTATCCACGACCGACCTGCCGTACTGGACCGCGGCACTGAGCTCGATCCCCTGGCACAGCCCCCACGCCCAGGACGTGCGGATGGACGACGGCCAGACCGATCTGGTGGTC
>Ga0164307_10000792_pt1 | contig 14080 bp, 9 predicted proteins | sample Whisoiple_243_MG_FD_110214 | JGI IMG/M metagenome (GOLD analysis project Ga0164307, IMG submission 110214) | Soil microbial communities amended with fresh organic matter from upstate New York, USA - Whitman soil sample_243_MG | ecosystem: Environmental > Terrestrial > Soil > Unclassified >...
ACATCGAGCGTCGTACGAGGATGTTCAGCACCCGGATCCGCCGGACCCTCGCCGACGTCGACTACCTCGCCGGCGCCCCGCTCGGCTGGCGGGAGGGCACCGTGCTCGTCTGGGCCGGCATGCGCGGCGTCGTCACCCTGGCCGCCGCCCAGACACTGCCCGAGGACACCCCGCAGCGCGAGCTGCTGATCCTGATCGCGTTCGTGGTGGCCGCGGGCACGCTGGTCGTCCAGGGAGGCACCCTGCCGGTGCTGGTGTCCCGGCTGGGCCTGGCGTCCGCACCCGACGACGGGCCGGATCCGCAGCGAGCCGAGCTGCTCACCGAGCTGTCGGCCGCGGCACGGGCAGCCCTCGAGGACCCCGACCTGCGGCGGCCGGACGGCACGGCGTACGACGAGGCGGTGCTCGAGCGCACCCGGCAGGCGGCGATGATGCCCGCGTCCGAGGAGGACCACGCCGTCGGCCGCGAGCTGCGCCGGCAGGCGACCGAGCTGCGGCTGCAGCTGATCGCCGCGATGCGCGAGTCCTTGCTCGAGGCACGCGCCGACGGGACCTACTCGTCGGAGACGCTGGAGGACATGCTCAGGATCCTGGACGCGGACCAGATCACCACCGAGCTGCGGTCCTAGACACGCCTACTGGCTATGGCGCGCCGAGAAAGTCTCGTATACCGGATCTGCCGATGAGCGGACGCCCCAGCGAGTCCCTGGCACGCTCTGCTCATGCTCTCGGATAGCGATCGGCGTGACCTGCTCGAACAGGTCGTGTCTGCCCTTGCTCTCCATGGGGTAACGGTCGAGTGGCTCACCTCGGAGGGTTGGTCCGCGCATGCGCGACTGCAGGGGCGCTTATGCCGAAGTGCGAACCTGTCGCGTCGCCGACGTGTTGGATGTGGGCGTGGGAGTCGAGGTTCGGGTCGGAGCAGCGGAGGTCTCGGTCCGCTGCGTGGGTTGGATTCGGTGGTACGGCGTTGCGTTCGCAACCGTCTTCGGGCTCCATGCCACCAGCAGCGCGATTGTCGCAATGACGCGGGGTCATTGGGCCGGAGGCGCGGCCATCGGAGTTGTCGGACTGGAGGGCGTGCACTGGGTGCTCGCCTTGTCAACGGCGTCGGTTGACGCCTGCGCTGATGGATTGCGAGTTCGCTCGGGCCTGCTGCGGCGCCGTGTCGCGGCAGGCGACATCCAAGAGATTCGAGTCGGTGGCCCGACCGGCCAGTCACGCGTCGTGCTGTTCATCACGAGGGCGGTGGGTCGGCCGCGAAGGATCAAGACGGTCCAGCAGATATACACCGGCAAGAATCGGCAAGCGCTCGAAAGCGCTGCAGTCGAACTCTCGCGCGCAGTAGGACTCAGCGTCTGAACGTCCTCATTTGCCGCATTCCACGCGCTTCGCAAGTTTGGCCCGTCCGGCCCGGTGGCGACACGCTGAATCCGCGCAACGGACGCACCCAACTAGTCGCAGTAGCGGGCACAGGCGGCCCGCCGGCCACGCGCTTGCCGCCGATACCGGTGTAGTCGAAGTGCTGGGTGTCGCCGTTGCCGAGACTCCAGCGCAACCCGTGCCGGGCCATCATCTTGACGACGGCGTGGGAGCGGGAGCGCCAGGCGCGACGCGAGGGTCCGAGCGGCGGGGTTCTCGGCAGTTGTACGCCGAGGTGTTCCCCGCCGCCATCGAGGCATAGTCGTCGGCGCCACGGGAGCGCTTGCTCCAACCGAACCGGTCGACCTTGGCCAGATCTGCCTGGCCGCGTTGCCCGGTTGGTTGTCGACAACCAACCGAGGGAAGGCCATGCGCGGAGCCCCCGGTTGGCTCCTAGTCGCAGTAGCGGGTGCAGGGCGGCGGTCCACCGGCCATGCGCTTGCCGCCGGCTCCGGCGTAGTCGAAGTGCTGGGTGTCGCCGTTGCCGAAGCTCCAGCGCAGCCCGTGCCGGGCCATCACCCTGACGACGGCGTGGGAGCGAGAGCGCCAGGCGACGCGAGGATCCGAGCGCGGCTGCCACCAGCGGTTGGGCACGATGCCCTTGGCCGAGCGGTAGGGGTTCTCCCAGGTGTTGACGTCGAGAGAGCGGCCCCACGAGTGCGGCGACCGGGTGCCGGGACGGCCGGTGACGTCGCGGCAGTTGAACGCCGAGCTGTTGCCGGCCGCCATCGAGGCGTAGTCGTCGGCGCCACGGGAGCGCTTGCTCCAGCCGAAGCGGTCGACGCGGTACATCGCTCGGATCGGCAGCTCGCGGCGGTACATCTCGGCCAGCGCCGCGCCCATGGCGGCGGCCGCGTCGCTGCTCGCGACGAGCTCCCCGCGGCGACGGTAGCCCTGGTAGTCCCAGTAGTTGACCCGGATGATCCGCAGTCCACTGCGGCCCACCGGGCAGCCCGGGTGCCACGAGACCCCGGTCATCTGCCCCCAGACCCGGTCGCTGATCGAGGCGATCCGCAGGTTGGCGCCGTCGCCCACGGCGCGCTGCTGGGCGGGCAGCGTGATCCGCGGCGTCGGGGCGCCCTTCGGCAGCTTCACCGGCCGGCCCGGCGGGCGGTTGTCGATGCGGAGCACGCCGCTGCTGTCCGCCTCGACCCAGTCCAGCCGGAGCGCCCGCGCCTGCCACCGGGTGTCGGTGCGGGGCGTGACGTCGAGGGTCGCCTGGCCCGCGGCGTCGGTGGTGACGACGCCGTACGCCTCCCAGGCGGCGCCCGGCCGCTTGCGGAAGAGACGTAAGTCGCCGGCCAGCGGCTCTCCGTCGGCGGTGCGCCACCGGACGCGGAGCGTGGCCGACCGCTCGTCGACGACCCTCGACGGGCCACCGAGGGTGACCTTCGCCTGCCGCAGCAGGATCGGGACGCTGCCCTCCTGGACAGCCGGCGGGTGGGTGGCATCGCCGGCGTACGTCGCCCTCACGCGGTTGTCGTCGGCGATCCGGGAGACGGCCGAGGCGGCGCTCGCCCGCCCCGCGGCGTCGGTCACGACGGTGCCGACCGGCTGCCAGACCCCACCCGTGGTGCGCTCGATCAGGACCGACGCGCCTGCCACCGGGGCGCCGGTCTCGTCGCCGAGAGCGAGGGTGAGCGTCGTCGTCGCGTCTGCCGGGGTCGCCGCTGCCGACAGCGTGAGCGTCGTGGCGGTGGCCGCCTTGGCCGCGGTGCCGAGACCCACGGCGAGCGCAAGAGCGCACACGACAACACAGACCCTCGCCCCGAGTGACATGCGCTCTACATTCCCACGCGGCGCGCGGCCAACCCTGGAGCGGGGGTGTCGGCTACCTCCGTCGTACGACGAGGATCGTCACGTCGTCGCGCTGCGAGCCGGCGTAGTCGCGGACAGCCGAGCGCAGCCGGGTCACCAGGCGGTCGGCAGACTGCCCGACGCCCGACCCGAGGACCGACTCCACGCCGGACATGCCGAACTCCTCGCCGGCGGCATCTCGAGCCTCGAGCAGACCGTCCGAGAACGCCACGAGCACCGAGCCGCGCTCGAAGCTCCGGGTCTCGACCTCCCAGGTGGACTCCGTCAGCACGCCGCTGACCAGGGGCCCCGTCGGAGGGAGCTCGACGAGCGTCCCGCCGACGGCGACCAGCGGCGGCGGATGGCCGGCGTTGACGTAGGACAACCGGTCCGCCGCGGGTTCGATCACGGCGACGAAGATCGTCGCGAAGAGCTCGGACTCACCGACCAGCCCGTCCCGGACGGCCGCGAGGACCGTCGGCACCGGGGCCGTGCGCAGCATCGCCGCGAGCGCACTCTTCAGCCGCAGGCCCACCACCGCCGCCTCCGGTCCGTGCCCGGAGACGTCGCCGAGGAGCACCACGACCCGGCCGTCGCCGAGGTCGATGATGTCGAGGAAGTCGCCGGCCAGCACGCCCTCGGCCGACTCGATCTGGGCGCCGACCTCGAGGCCGTCGTCGACCGGCGGCAGCTGCGAGAGCGCCGACTGCAGCGCTCGTACGGCGGGCTGGCCCAGCACCAGCGCCTCGGAGGCACGACGGGTCGCGTCGAGCTCGTCGAGCAGGTGCCGACGCATCGTGTCGACGTCGTCCCCCACCTCGGTGACCTCGCGCGGGCCGGCGCCGACCACGGCGTGCCGGAGCTCGCCGCCGGCGACCGCGCGGCTGCTGCGGCCGAGCTCGGCGAGCGGCCGCAGCACCTTGCGGTTGAAGGCGCCGGCGCCGACGAGCACCGTGGCGAGGAAGGCGACGATCGTGAAGGCGAGCAACAGCGAGAGCCGCCGCAGCAGCGAGTCGGCCCGATCGGCCGCGGCGCTCTGCTCGGCCGCGATCGATTCGTCGGCCGCCTGGTGCGCGGAGCGCACCTGGTCGAAGAGCCGCTTCCCGTCCCCGGACGCCACCAGCTCCTCGGCCCGGGTCCGGTCGCCGTTGCGAGCGGCTTCGAGCTCGGGCTCCGCGGCCTGGTCCAGCCAGTCCTGGTGGGCCTCGTCCATGGCAGCGAGCCGTGCCCACACGTCCGCCGACACCTGGCCCTCGAGCTCGTCGAGGAGCTTGTCGATCTGCGGCGTGGCCGCGTCGTACGGCTCGAGGAACTCCAGGCGCCCGGTGAGGATGTAGCCGCGCTCGGCGGTCTCCTGGTCGACGTACAGCGCGAGGATCGTGCCGAGCTCGACCTTGGCCGGGCTGAGCTCGTCCCTTAGCCGGTCCTGGGCCGACACGAACTGCGCGACGGTCACCGCGAGGAGCGCCCCGACCACGAGGGAGAGCAGCACGACCAGGGCCGCGCCAGCACGCACCACCGCCCTCGCGGAGTACGGCGCGCGAGGCTCGGGCACGACGCGCATTCAACCAGCCCGAGCGCGTGTCGGCCTACGGAACCTCGACAACCGAGCTCAGGGTGCTGCTGTTGCCGCCGAAGTCGGTGAGCGTCAGGTCGGCCTGGATCGTCGTGCCCGGGTCGAGGGGCACGAACTCGTAGGTCAGTTTGGCGACGTCGGAGTAGAGACCGACATCGGTGGTCGGGTCCCAGCTCTGCTCGCCGTCGGCGCCGACCGTCAGCACGTCGGGGAGGATGACGCCCTCGGGATCGGGAGCCAGCTCGCCGTACCCACCGGACTCCTCGTCGTAGATGTAGAGGGTCTCGCTGACGAACTCGGCGGCGCCGATGTCGAGGACGAGCGAGAGCAGCGCGTCCTTCGGGTCCGCGTGGTCCGGGTCGGTCGAGGCGTAGTACGTCATGGGTACGTCGAAGAACGCCGTCTCGAGGTCGTCGCTGAGGTCCAGGTCGGTGTAGGCGTAGGCCGAGTCCTCGCCGTCGCTGATCTGGAGGTAGCTCAGGTCGTAGCTGCCGGAGGCGGTCGGGGCGTCGCCGTCGTCGGTGTAGTCGGCGATCTCCTCGCCGAAGTAGGTGATCGAGTCGTCGTCGTTGACCAGGGCGTAGCTGATCGTGGCCTCGGTGATGTTGTCGAGCGCAGCCGGGTCGAAGGCGCCGGTCAGCGTGATGCCGCCGTCGTCGTCGAAGGTCACGTCCGGCCCGGTCTCGACGTCCTCGAACTCCGGCTGCTCCTCGGCCGGGATGGCGTCGCCTGCCGAGTAGTAGGTGTCCAGGAAGCCGGACCACGTGTGCGCGCTCGGGACGTCGAGGTAGGCACCGTCGGCGAGCTCACGCACGGGCGGGAGGTAGATCGAGAGGCCGGTCGCGCCGGTGGTCGCGACGCCGAAGACCTCGTCGAGGACGGCGGCGTCGAGCGCATCGACCACTGCCTCGGCCTCGTCCGCTACGTCGGGGGCAGCCTCACCGATCGCCGTCGCGAGCAGGCCCAGGTCGCTGAGGTGCTTGTCCTGGGTCTCGTCCGGGTTCCTGCCGAAGGCGAGGGTCGTGGCCTCGGACTGACCGACCGCCGGCGCCACCTCATCGCCGCCCGTCGCCAGCGCGTTGGCGAAATCGTCGACGGCGTCGTCGACCTGGTCCATCCGGGTCAGGTCGATCATCGACAGCGTGATCTGGTCCTGGGTGCCCTGCTCCTCGGCCTGGCTCGAGAACCCGGCGAGGATCTCCTTGCCGAAGTCGTCGGCGGTCGCGTCGGGGTCGTCGGCCAACAGCTGCAGGGAGCCGTAGTCCCAGCCGTGACCCGGCTCGAGCTCCTGCGAGGCGACCATCCGGTCGGCGAGCGGTGCGACGGCGCTGGCCACCTCGTAGTTGGCCATCAGGCAGGCGTCGAAGCCGAGCAGGTCGAGCCTGTCGACCCCGGCCTCCTCGAGACCGCTGGAGATCGCACCGGTGATCTCGTCGAGGTCGAGCACGTCGTCGTCGCTGCCCTCGTCGGGCCCGATGCCGGGCCACGAGGCGCCGTGGTCGGAGATGATCAGCGCGTAGTGGCCGGCGCGGTGGTCCTGGATCCCGTCGGCGATGAAGCTGGCGAGCAGCTCCGGGTCGGCGGAGTCGACGTCGCCGAGGTCCTCGACGACCTCGGTCGTGCCGCCCGCACCGATGTCCAGCACCCGCGCACCGACCCATGCGCCCTGGTCGAGCAGCTCGTCCTCGCCGTACTCGGCGGAGCGGTCCATGAGCTCGCGGACGTGCAGGTTGTCGTTGGAGCCGACGGCGCCGATCTCGTTGACGTCGGCGACCATGAACGGCTCGAGGTTGGTGTCGGCCATCGAGTAGTGCAGCACCGTCCACCCGTCGCCCTCACGGCCGGTGTGCGCCGCCGGCTCGTCGGAGTCGTCACCCGAGGCGTCACCGGAGCAGGCAGCGGTCAGGAGCAGGAGGGCAGCGGCCGCGACCGTGGTGGCAGTCCGTCGCGCGGGGGTCGTGGGCACAACGGTCGAGCGTAGGGCTGTCGGGAGGGGGCGGTACGCCGAACGCGGACGCCTGCTGCGGCGGGCTAGTCAGGACCCGGCATCGTCGGCTTCCTTCGCCGCGGCCTTGATCTCCTCGCCCGCCACGTGGTCGATCGCCCCTTCGACGATGGCGTCGGCCTTGGCCAGCGCCTTGCGGATCTCCACGACGCCGGGGTCGGAGATGAGGGCGAGGATCCCGGAGTGTCCCGGTGCGATCGCGTCCTCGAGCTCGTCGGCGAGCTCACTGCGGTGGTGCACCTGGCGCAGCTTGCCGGTCGCGGCCCCGGCCGCGCCGACCACGGCCGTGCTGCCGATGATCGACGGCGGGAAGATCACGCCCAGCGCGATGCCGCCGACGATGCCCCACTTGAGGCCGGACCTGGTGCTGTGGTCGGTGGCGCGCTTGACCTCGAGCTTGCCGTCCGCACCTCGCTCGACGACGACCACGCCCTCGATCGCCATCGAGTGCCCGTCCTCGAGGGACTTCAGCAGCTCGTACGCCTCCTGGGCGGCAGCCGTGTCGGCGAAGTCGGCGACGAGCAGGGTGTAGGCGCCGTCGCTCACCGCTGCCACGATCGATTCGTCGCCGGTGGATGTGCTGTCAGTCATGTCGACTCCTTGGGTTGTCTCCACGATGGCAGTCGCCCGGGTAGTCCCACCCCATCTCGGACGGGGTGGGGCGTGGCAGTCCACCCTGCCTGGGGTGGGGCGCCTCCACCCGGGCCGGAGGGACGCTCGTGCTCCGACCTTCCGAGGAGGACACGTGACCACTGGGACCGGATACGACGAGTCGACGAAGGGGTTCGTCGCGGACCTCACCGCCACCTTCGGCGGTGTCCTGCTGCTGATCGCCTCGGGCTTCGACATCCTCCAAGGCGCGTCCGCCGTCGCCAACGACGACCTCTACGCACAGGGCAGCGACTACCTCTACAAGTTCGACATGACGGCGTGGGGCTGGGTGCACCTGATCCTCGGCGTCCTCGGCGTACTGGTCTCCATCGGCATCCTGATGCGGGCCGGTTGGGGGCAGATCACGGGCATCATGGTGGCGAGCCTGTCGGTGCTGACGAACTTCATGTTCCTGCCGATCTACCCCGTGTGGAGCGCCTTCATCATCGGCTTCAACGTCCTCGTCATCTGGGCGCTGTGCTCCCAGCTCAAGAGCTACCGGTGACCCGTGGCCGGTGACTTCGGCTACGGCGCGGACCGGTCGCCGGCGGGCACTTTCGCGTACGTCGTCTCGCCGTTCGCCGGGCTCCTGCTGCTGATCGTCTCGCTGCTCGACATCCTGCAAGGGCTGTCGGCGGTCGCGAACGACGAGTTGTACGCGCAGACCGAGCAGTACCTCTACGAGCTGGACCTGACCGCGTGGGGCTGGGTCCACATCGTCCTCGGCGTCCTCGGCGTGCTGGTCGCCGTCGGCATCCTCCTGCGAGCCGACTGGGCGCTGTTCACCGGCATCATCGTGGCGAGCCTGTCCGTGCTGACGAACTTCATGTTCCTGCCGATTTACCCCGCGTGGAGCGCCTTCATCATCGGCTTCAACGTCCTGGTCATCTGGGCGTTGTCCACCCAGTTGAAGAGCCACCGGTAGCCGCGCGGAACGAGGTTGTACCCCGGCATGCTCCTCGAGACAACCCCTTGTTCGGGGGATGCGCCAGGAATCCAGGAGAGGTTCCATGGTCAAGGCGACACTGGCAGACCGCCGGTGGGGGGAGTTGAACGCGCCGGATCCGCAGGTTGACGGAAATGACCGATGAGAGTGGTCGTGCGCGGCCAGTCGACGGCCTCGCCCTGCTCAACGAGCAGTCTCGCGCGGGGCGATCCGCCATCTCCCAGTCCAAGTTGCGGCCAGCCGCCAATCCGGCGTACCTGGTCGAGCGTCCACGGCTGCAGGCCCTCCTGGACGAGTCCACCAGGGCTCCCCTGACGCTGGTGGTCGCTCCGGCCGGCTCGGGGAAGACCTCGCTGCTGCGCAGCTGGGTCGCGGCAGCTTCGTCCCCGACGGCCTGGCTCTCGCTGGACGCTCACGACCGCGACCCGGTCCAGCTGTGGCGTGGCGTGTTCGCCGCGCTGGAGGGGATCGCTCCGGGCTGCGCGGCGGACGGCGCCGACCGGCTGCGGCGCCCTGGCCACCTCTCGGACGCGATCGTGGCCGTGCTCGACGACCTGGAGGCGCGGAGCTACGAGCCTCGGGTGCTGGTGATCGACGACCTGCAGCTCATCGACGAGGAGGATGACATCAGCGCGTCGCTGGCGCTGTTCGTGCAGCACCTGCCGTCCTGGCTGCACGTCGTGATCGCCAGCCGGCACGAGCCGCGGCTCCCCGTGCACCGGCTGCGAGCCCGCGGAGAGCTGGGCGAGGTGCGCTTCGCCGAGCTGCGCTTCTCCTTCGACGAGGCGGCGACGATGCTCGGCCGCCTGGTGCCGGACCTGGAACCGGACGTCGCGAGCGAGGTCGCGGCCCGCGCGGGCGGATGGGCGGCGAGCATCCAGCTGGCCGCTCTCACGGTCCGCTCGGCCCGCGCTCAGGGGGTTCCCTACCTCCCGGACCAGGGCGGCGACCGGCACTACCTCGAGGACTACATCTGGCTCGAGGTGCTCGCCACCGAGGACGACGACCTGGTGGACGTGTTGCTGGCCGCGTCCGTCGTCGACCGGGTCGATCCGGACCTGGCCCGGATCCTCGCCGGGCGCCTGGACGCCGCCGAGCTCCTCGCCCGGGCCGAGGACCGCGGTCTCTTCGTCACCCGCATCGAGCTGACCGGCGCCTTCGAGATGCACGCGCTGGTGCGTGAGGTTCTGCTCTCCGTGCTCGCGCGACGCTGGCCCGAGCGGCTGCGGCAGCTGCACGGCTGGGCGGCCGGCTGGTACGAGGCGCACGGGCAGGCGGTCACCGCGCTCGAGCACTGGCTGCGCGCCGACCGCCCCCGTGATGCCCTCCGCCTGCTGGCGAGCGAGGTGGCCGCACTCTCCGACGGCGGGCACGAGAACACGATCCGGCGCTCGATCGAGGCCATTCCCGAACATGTCACCTCGGGCGACCTCGAGGCGTCGATGGAGTTCGCCTGGTGCCACCTGCTGGTCGACCGGCGCCGGTTCGTCGCCCTGGTCGACTCTCTCGGCCGCGGGGTGGACGCCAGCTCTCTGGACGGTGGGCCCGTCCTGGTGGCGCGGCTCGAGGTGCTGCAGTCCATCGCGGCCACGCTGCGAGGTCACTGGACGGACGGTGCGTCGCTGGCCCGCTCGGCGCTGCAGGAGCTCCGCGACGGGTGGTGGCTCGATCCGATCGGGCAGTTCGCGTGGGACATGGTCGCGCGCGACATCGCGCTCTCGGAGCGGTGGGACGACGCCGGCAGCGAGGTGCGGCAGGTCGTGCGCGTCACGGGAGTCGCTCCTGACCGGCGTCTCGCGCTCGAGGGGACCCGGGCTCTCGCCGAGGCCCTGGCGGGGAGACCGGTCGACGCCCTCAGGCTGGCGGCGGGAGTGCGGAAGGCGTCGGAGGTCGGCAACCTGACGATCCTGCGCACCGAGCTGCTCACCGCCGAGGCGATTGCTCATCGCGAGCTCGGCGAGCTGTCCGCGGCGTTGCCGGTGCTGCTGGAGCCCGCGACCGGCCGGATCGAGCCGGCCCCGCACTGCCAGCTGCTCGCCCAGCTCGAGCTGACCCAGGTCAGGGTCGGGGAGGGCAACGTCGAGGCGGCGCGGCACGCCTTCGACCTGGCCGCGGAGCTCGTCGACACCGAGATGACCGGGCCCGACGCACGCTCCTGGCTGGCCCGCGCGGGCACCTCCCTCGCCCTCGCCTCCGGCGACCTGGACGAAGCACGGGGCTGGGTGACGCAGGTCCGGGACCCGTTCTGGACGGGGATCGCCTCCGCGCGGGTGCTGCTCGAGATGGACGACCGGGGCCAGACGGTCGAAGCCCTGAAGACCGCGATCCCCCGCTGCACGCGGCACCGGGTCCTGGTCGACGTGCTGCAGTCCCGGGCCACGGTCGACCAGCAGGAGGCCGAGCGGTGCCTCCTGGACGCCGTACGACTCGCCGCGGGCCACGGGCTCGTCCAGACGGTGGCGTCTGGCGGGATCGAGGTCGTGGAGGCCGTCGAGCGCCTCGCCTGGCAGGCACCACCGTCCTGGCTCGCCCGCCTGCGCCGGGCGGCGGTCCCCGGTGACGGGACGCAGGACGTGCTGGACCACGGCCTGGTCGAGACGCTCACCGAGCGCGAGCTCGAGGTGCTGCGCCTGCTGCCCAGCCGGCTGACCCTGCGCGAGATCTCCGACGAGCTGTTCATCTCCATCAACACCCTGAAGTTCCACCTCAGGGTGATCTATCGCAAGCTGAACTGCACGTCACGTGCGGAGGCCGCCGAGGCGGCGCGCGCCATGACGAGCCTGCGTCGGCCGGGTCAGCCGTCGAGCACCCGGCGACGCTGAGCCTCGTACTGGTCCAGGGTCAGCAGCCCGCGCTCGAGCAGCTGCGCCAGCTCGCGCACCTGCGCGGCGGAGTCAACCGTGGGCGCCGACCCCGCCGCCGACGACGCGGTCAGCGGGCCGCGGGCGAGCAGGTCCGGCCGCTTCCCGTTGCCGGCCGCAGACGTCAGGTCGATCTGGCCGAGCACCCGGTCCCGTCCGATCCGCTCACCGGCCGTCAGCCTCCCTCCCGCCGCGGTCGCAGCGCTCGCGAGCAAGGCCGCCCACCGGTCCTCCACCAGGAGCAGCAGCATCACCGCACCCGGAGCCAGGGTGGCCGCGGCGAGATCGACGTCGTGGGGCGTGAGTCGCACGCCGTCGTCGACGAGCGTCGTCGCGAGCGGGGCCAGAGCCGGGTCGTTGCGCGGGCCGATGGCGACCACGGCCGCTTCGCGGTCGGGACGCAACAGCCCGACGGCGTCCACGAGCCGGACGTGGCCGGCCTCGACCAGCTCCGCGACAGCGCTCACGACCGGCGGCAGGTCGGCGATGGACGGCACCGAGACCACGACGTACTCCAGGAGGTCAGGGTCCGGCGCCGGTTCGCGCGCGGGCGGTGCATCGTCCGGCATCGTGGTCACCTCGCCTGGGCTGGTCATCCCGTCCCCCGATCATCACGCCGCGACGGGTGGCACCACACCACCCCTCACGGGGTGAGGCGGCGCCACCCACACCGACGAGACGCTGCCAGTCCCCTGTAGAGCAGGAGGCGGCACCTGTCATGTCCAGTCCCGCGAGCACGTCGACCCGAGCCGCGGCGTCCGGCGCCGTCCTGCTGACGCTCGCGTCGGGGCAGTTCCTGATGACCCTGGACAGCTCGGTCATGAACGTGTCCATCGCCCAGGTCGCCGAGGACGTGGGTACGACGATCACCGGCGTGCAGACCGCCATCACGCTCTACACCCTGGTGATGGCGACGATGATGATCACCGGCGGCAAGATCGGCTCGATGATCGGGCACCGGAAGGCGTTCGCCATCGGGTGCGTGATCTACGGCGCCGGCTCGTTCACCACCGCGATCTCGCCCAACCTCGCGGTGCTCATCCTCGGGTGGTCGGTCCTCGAAGGCATCGGGGCGGCGCTGATCATGCCGGCGATCGTGACCCTGGTGGCGTCGAACTTCGAGGCGGCCGAGCGACCCCGCGCCTACGGCCTGGTCGCGTCCGCGGGTGCCATCGCCGTCGCCGCTGGTCCCCTCATCGGCGGCGCGGTCACGACGTACTGGACCTGGCGGCTGGTCTTCGCCGGCGAGGTGGTCGTCGTGATCGGCATCCTGCTGATGACCCGCAAGATCCAGGACGCGGTCCCCGGCGTACGAGCGCGCCTCGACCTGGTCGGCGTGGTGCTCTCGGCCCTCGGCCTGGGCCTCGCGGTCTTCGGCGTCCTGCGGTCGGGCGAGTGGGGCTGGGTCACGGCCAAGCCCGGGGCGCCGGACCTCCTGGGGATCTCGGCCACGGTCTGGCTGGTGCTCGTGGGGCTGCTCATCCTGCGCGTCTTCATCTGGTGGGAGTCGCGGGTTGCCGAGCGCGGCCGCGAGCCACTCGTCGACCTCGACCTGCTCCGCAACGCCCGGCTCGTCGGCGGGCTCACCATGTTCTTCTTCCAGTTCCTGCTCCAGGCGGGGCTGTTCTTCACGATCCCGCTCTTCCTCTCCGTCGCGCTCGGGCTGAGCGCGCTGGACACCGGGGTGCGGCTGCTGCCGTTGTCCGTGACGCTGCTGGTCGCCGCGATCGGGATCCCGCGGGTGTGGCCGCGGGTGTCGCCGCGTCGGATCGTCACCGGCGGCCTGGCCTGCCTGCTGGCCGGGATCATCTCGCTGATCGGCGCCCTCGAGTGGGGTGCCGGGCCCGAGGTCGTCACGGTCCCGCTGCTGCTGGCCGGTCTCGGCGTCGGCGCTCTCTCCTCCCAACTGGGCGCCGTGACCGTCTCGGCCGTCTCCGACGAGCGCAGCGGCGAGGTCGGCGGGCTGCAGAACACCGCGACCAACCTCGGTGCCTCGCTCGGTACGGCGCTGGCCGGGTCGGTGCTCATCGGAGCGCTCTCGGCCAGCTTCTTCCTCGGGATCGACGGCAACCCCGACGTACCGGAGTCCGTCAGCGACCAGGCCCAGGTCGAGCTCGCCGGCGGCATCCCGTTCGTGTCCGACCAGGACCTCGAGGAGGCTTTGGCGGAGACCGACCTCACCTCGGCGCAGGTGGATGCCGTCGTGGACGAGAACACCACAGCCCGGCTCACCGGGCTGCGGACCAGCCTCACGGTCCTGGCGATCATCGCGGCGCTCGCGATCTTCCTGACCCGGCTGCTGCCGACCCGACCAGTGGGCTCGTCCGAGGACGAGACCGAGGTCAGTGCAGAGCGACCTTGAGGCCGACCACCAGGAGACCGACACCCGCGCCCGCCGCGGCACACGCGAGGCTCCCCCTCCGGTCGAGACCACCGCGGACCCCGGCGATGTAGCTGTAGGCCGTGAGCAGGACGATCGTCGCGATCAGGGCGGCCCACGCCGACGTGCGCAGACTGGCGCCGAAGATCCTCGTGACGAGCAGGACGGCGAGCGGCACGATCGAGGCGCCAGCGATGGGGAGGGTCTCGACGAGCGCATGGCGTACGGCGGTGAGCGGGTGGTGCCGGTGGGTGAGCGCGCTCCCGATGGTGACCGCGTGCAGGTGTGCGACCCAGTAGACCCCGACCGTGCCGAGGATGGTGAGGCTCAGTCGCAGCGTCGTGTCGACGTGCCCCCCGCTGTAGGCGATCGCGGCGGCACACACGACGGTGCCGGTGATCGCCCCCTCGCCCCCGCGACGGAGGCCGAGCAGGTCGGGTCC
>Ga0164307_10000793_pt1 | contig 14077 bp, 16 predicted proteins | sample Whisoiple_243_MG_FD_110214 | JGI IMG/M metagenome (GOLD analysis project Ga0164307, IMG submission 110214) | Soil microbial communities amended with fresh organic matter from upstate New York, USA - Whitman soil sample_243_MG | ecosystem: Environmental > Terrestrial > Soil > Unclassified >...
GCGCGGAGTAGAGATCCACCACCGCGGCGCCGTGCTGCCCGGCCAGATCGTCGATCAGGGCGAACAGCGCCTCCACCCGGGGGCGGAACCGGTCGAACACCGGCCCGCTCCGCCCGGGGCTGCGCATCAGCACCAGCTGTTTGCAGGTCGGTGCGAGACGCTCCACGGCCTCTTCGAGCCGCCCCCTGACCATCCCCATGTCGCACTTCGGGCGCAGCGTGTCGTTGAGCCCGCCGACGAGGGTGACCACATCGGCCCGGAGCGAGGCCGCCGCCTCCACCTGCTCGTCGACGATCTGGCCGATGAGCTTCCCGCGTACGGCGAGGTTGGCGTACCGGAAACCGGGGGACCGGACCGCGAGCCTGGCGGCGAGGACGTCGGCCCAGCCCCGGTACGTGCCGCCGGGGAGCAGGTCCGACATGCCCTCGGTGAACGAGTCGCCGACCGCGACGAGACTGGTGTAGGAGGCATTCATTTCCATGGCGATGCCGATCGTACCGCGACGGCGGTGCACGGCCGGGACCGTGGAAGGGACCGTGGGAGGACCGAGGGGGCGCCCGCAGCCGGAGGCCGGCCGGACGCGGGGAGGGGCGTGGCCGAAGCCACGCCCCTCCCCTCCTCGCGGCGTCACAGGACGCCCACGTCAGCGGGCCTGGTGCCTGCCCACCAGCTCGCGCAGCACGTCCTCCATCGTGATCATGCCGGCCAGCCGGCCGTCCTCGTCGAGCACGGCCGCCAGATGCGTCCGGCTGCGCCGCAGCGCGGTCAGCACATCGTCCAGCGGAGTCGCCGCACGCACCCGGGCGATCGGCCTCAGTGCCGTCACCGGGAACGGGACGTCCCGCGGTGTGGCGTCGAGGGCGTCCTTCACGTGCAGGTAGCCGATGATGCGCTGCTCGCTGTCCATCACCGGGAAGCGCGAGAAGCCCGACTCGTGGGAGAGCCGTTCCAGCTCCTCGGGGGTCGTGCCGACCCTGGTGTACAGCACCCGGTCGACCGGGATGAGCACGTCCCGGACCGGGCGCCGTCCCAGTTCCAGCGCGTGGCGCAGACGGTCCGCCGAACGGTCGTCGACGAGACCCGAGTCCTCGGCGTCCTTGACGAGACGCGCCAGTTCGTCGTCGGAGAAGGTCGCCGAGACCTCGTCCTTGGCCTCCACCCGCAACAGCTTCAGCAGTGTGTTCGCGAAGGCGTTGATCGCGAAGATCACCGGCTTCAGCGCCCTGGCGAGGGTCACCAGGGGAGGGCCGAGCAGCAGCGCGGTGCGGGCGGGCTCGGCGAGTGCGATGTTCTTCGGCACCATCTCACCGAGCAGCATGTGCAGGTACGTCGCCACGGTCAGGGCGATGACGAACGAGATCGGGTGCACCAGCCCGTGCGGTACCCCGACCGCGTCGAAGACGGGCTCCAGCAGATGGGCGATGGCGGGTTCGGCGACGATGCCCAGCACCAGGGTGCAGAGCGTGATGCCCAGCTGTGCCGCCGCGAGGAGCGCCGACACGTGCTCGAGACCCCAGATGACACTGCGGGCCCGCCGGTCCCCGGCCTCGGCCGCGGGTTCGATCTGGCTGCGGCGTACGGAGATCAGCGCGAACTCCGCGCCGACGAAGAAGGCGTTGACCACCAGGGTCAGAAGGCCGATGAAGAGCTGTACGGCGGTCATCGCGCGTCCTCCGCCGGCTCGTCGTCACCGGGCAGCGGCGCGTGCAGCAGAGCACGCGCGGCACGGTGCCCGGACGCGTCCACCACGTCGATCCGCCAGCCCGTGAGCTCCACGGTGTCGCCGACCACCGGAATGCGGCCGACCTCCGTGGCGATCAGCCCGGCCAGTGTCTCGTACGGGCCGTCCGGCACACGCAGCCCGATGGTGCGGAGCTGGTCGGTGCGGGCGGCGCCGTCGGCGGACCACAGGGTGCGCCCGTCCGCGTCCTCGCCAGCGGCCGCCAGGTCGGGCGTCTCGTGCGGGTCGTGCTCGTCCCGCACCTCCCCGACGACTTCCTCCACGATGTCCTCCAGCGTCACGACGCCCGCCGTGCCGCCGTACTCGTCGATGACGACGGCCATGGCCAGCTTTCCGGAGAGGCGGTCGAGCAGACGGTCCACGGTGAGGGTCTCCGGCACGAGCAGCGGTTCGCGCAGCATGTCGGACACCCGCTTGCGGGGCCGCTGCTCCGCGGGGACGGCCAGCACGTCCTTGATGTGCGCCACGCCCACGACGGTGTCCAGGCTGCCGCGGTAGACGGGGAACCTGGAGAGGCCGGTGGCCCGGGTGGCGTTCGCCACGTCCTCGGCGGTCGCCTGCACCTCGAGGGCGGTGACCTGGACGCGGGGCGTCATCACGTTCTCCGCGGTGAGTTCGGACAGGTTGAGGGTGCGTACGAAGAGCTCGGCGGTGTCCGCCTCGAGCGCGCCCTCCTTGGCGGAGTGGCGCGCCAGCGCCACCAGTTCCTGCGGGCTGCGGGCCGAGGCCAGCTCCTCCGCGGGCTCCAGGCCGAAACGCCGCACGATCCGGTTCGCCGTGTTGTTGAGGTGGCTGATGAACGGCCGGAAGACCGCCGTGAACGCACGCTGCGGTGCGGCGACGGCCCGGGCCACGGCCAGGGGGGAGGAGATCGCCCAGTTCTTCGGGACGAGCTCACCGACCACCATCAGGACCACGGTGGACAGCGCGGTACCGATGACGAGAGCCAGGGAGGAGGACACCCCGGGCGACAGCCCGGTCGCCTCCACCGGTCCCCGGATGAGCTTGGAGATGGACGGCTCGGAGAGCATGCCCACGATCAGGTTGGTGACGGTGATGCCGAGCTGCGCGCCGGAGAGCTGGTAGGTGAGGCTGCGTACGGCCTTGAGCGCTCCCGCGGCGCCGCGGTCACCGCGCTCCACGGATTCCTCGAGATCGGCACGCTCCACCGTGGTCAGGGAGAACTCGGCCGCCACGAACGCTCCGCAGGCGAGGGAGAGCAACAGCGCCACGAGGAGCAGGAGCACTTCGGTCATCGGTTCACCTCCGTCCCATGGTCGGGCAGGGGCGGGAGGATCGCGCGATGTCGGCGGTGTCGACTACTGGGGGGCTCGCCCATGGGCGGACGCTCACACCTTTCGAAAGGGTCGGACGGTCGAGGATCCATCGTAAAGGATCGGCAAAAAGCACTGTCCGGCGTACGGATTGCTGCTGTGCGCAGACCTCCGGCGGTCCTGGCCGGGTTCAGAGAGGCTTGACCCATCGCCGCCAGTGGTCCTCGCGATGGTAGCCAGCCGAGCCCCATGTGTGATGCGCCCGCTCGTTGGCCTCCAGCACCATGGCGTCGATCCGTCGTCCGCCCAGGGCCACGAAACGGCGCTCCGCGGCGTCCGTCAGCGCGGTGGCGATCCCCTGCCGGCGGCAGTCGGGGTGCACGGCCAGCCGGTACACGGAGCATCGCCACCCGTCGAAGCCCGCTATGACGGTTCCGGCGATCCTGCCGTCGCGCTCCGCGAGGATCAGGGCCCCGGGGTCCCGTGTGATCAGCCGGGCCACTCCGGCCTCGTCGTCGGTGATGCTGGTGCCCTCGGCCGCCGTGCGCCAGAAGCGCAGGACGGCGGCGATGTCCGGGTGGGCGGCGCAACGGATGTCAAGATCGGTCATGGTGCGAGCCAACCAGAGGGCTCGGGCGGGAGGCGACCGCTTTCCCGTCCCGGCCTCCGGCGTGCGGCCTCCGTTCCCCTTGCGGGTGCTAGCGCGCAGGCGCTAGCGTGATGGCGTGCCCAAGACTCAGCTGAACGTTCGCGTGGACGAGGCCACCGCCGAGGCAGCGCGGCAGCGTGCCCTCCAGCGGGGGATGAGTGTGAACCGCTACATAGAGGAACTCGTCAAACGGGATGCCGGCGAGGTGGGACACACCTTCGTCGAGGCCGCGGCCGACTTCATGAAGCAGTACGAGTCGGTGTTCGCCGAGGAGTTCGGCCCGGAGCGCGAAGGCACCCGTTGAATCTGCAGATCGACCTTTCCTGGCTGCTCATGGTCGCCGAGCACAAGACGCCCGGTGATCCACAGGTCGTCGACTGGGGTGCGCTCGTCGCCGCGGTCAGCCGGCACGAGGCGGAGATCTTCGGCAGCCCCGTCTACAGCGATCCGCACTCCCGGGCGGCCGCCCTTCTCCAACTGCTCCTCCACGTGCCCGCGCTCGAGCACTCCAACGCGATGTTCGCCTCCGCCGTCGCCTACGGCTATCTCGTCGCATCCGGCCTGAAGGTCATCACCTCACCCGAACAGGTCCGCGATCTGGCCCGGCTGGTGAAGGAGGGCAAGGCCGACGTCAGGGCCATCGCCGACGAGCTGCGCCGCTGGAGCCTGTGACCGGGCTCCTCAGCCCTACCCGGCCGCACGGTCCACCACGGCGGACCGGCGGGCCACACCGATCACGCACGGGGAGCTCGGCAGCCGCACGCCCTTCTCCGGTACCCGGAACCGGCGGTACGTCCCCAGCTCGAAGCCGGCCGCCTCGATGGCCGCGACCGTGTCCCGCGCCGTGTGACAGCCCCCGAAGAGCAGCGGCCAGAGGGTGCGGTCCGCCGCCCGCTGGACCGTCGCCAGCTTCCCCTCGGGTGCCAGGGTGTGCTCGAAGAAGCGCAGCTCACCGCCCGGCCTCAGCACACGCTTGATCTCCGAGAGCGCTCGCGGCAGATCCCGCACGGTGCACAGGACCAGCGAGGCCACCGCCGCGTCGAACGCCTCGCTCTTCACCGGCAGCGCCTCGGCGGTCCCCGGCACCACGTCGACCGGCACCTCGGCACGCATCGCCGCGCCGGCCGCCATCTGTCGCAGACCGCGCTCGGGCTCGATCGCCACCACCTCCGAGACGGCACCCGGGTAGTGGGCGAAATTGAGGCCGTTACCCGCGCCGATCTCGATGACACGGCCCGACAGGCCGGCGAGGAGTTCGTCGCGACGGCCCGCCAGCCCTCCCCTGAGATCGGCGGTCACGCTCAGCCGGGCGTAGAAACGGGCGAAGACCGGGTGGTGGACAGCGTCCCGGGGGACGGGTGTGCTGCGCCGTCGCATGATCGGGCCTCCTCGGAGGGCGCGTGAATACGGCTCTCCTTCGATTCTCCCCCTGTACGGGCCCGACGATCCCCCGCGGCGCGGGCCCGTACGGCCGCTCAGCCGGCGGGACGGTCGCCGCCCAGCCCGGGTGCCAGCCAACTCCTCGCCCGCGACCGGAAGTCGGCCGGTTCCAGCGACCCGGCGCCGGCCGGCACCACGCCCAGCAGAGGGGCGCCCGCCGAGACCGGAAGGTCGTCGATGTTGCACCGTGAGGCCAGGTCCGGATCGGCCGGCATGCTCCCCACCACGACTCCGGGACAGGAGAGTCCCCGTGTCCGCAGGGCCTCCGTCGTCAGCGCGGTGGCGTTGAGGGTTCCGAGGCCCGCGGGCGCCACCACCAGCACGGGCGCCTCCATCAGCCGTGCGGCGTCCGCGAGTGTGGCCCCCTCCTCGTCGAAGCGCACGAGCAGTCCGCCCGCACCCTCGACCAGTACGAGGTCGTGCTCCGTCCCCAACTTCTGGGCTGCCTCGGCGATCTCGTAGGGGCGTACGGGTGCGAGACCGGCGCGGCGTGCCGCCGTCCCGGGCGCCAACGGCTCCGGGAAGCGCGCCAGTTCGACCGCCGTGACATGCGGGCCCGCGAGGCGCGCCACCTCGGCCGCATCCCCCGGTTCGCCCGGGGCGAGCCCCGTCTGGGCCGGCTTGAGCACCGCGACCCGGAGGTCCCGGTACGCCGCCGCCACCGCCGCGGTCACGATCGTCTTGCCGATCTCGGTGCCCGTACCGGTCACCACGAGGATCGTCATCTCAGCCCTCCTTCGCCGCGGCGCACACGGCCCGGCAGATCCTTGCCACGTCGTCGTCGCCGGTCACATAGGGCGGCATCGTGTACACGAGGTCGCGGAACGGCCGCAGCCAGACGCCCTCGCGCACCGCGGCCCGCGTGGCGGCCGCCAGGTCCACCTCGTGATCGAGCTGTACGACCCCGATGGCACCCAGCACCCGGACATCGCGTACGCCCGGTACCCCGGCGGCCTCCGCCAGTCCCCGTCGCAGTCCGGCGCCGATCCGCTTCACCTCCAGCTCCCAGTCCTGGCCCAGCAGCAGGTCCACGGACGCGCAGGCGACCGCCGAGGCGAGCGGGTTGCCCATGAACGTCGGTCCGTGCGCCAGGACCGGCACGTCGCCGCTCGAGATGCCCTTCGCCACCCGCGAGGTGCACAGCGTCGCCGCCAGTGTCAGATATCCGCCGGTCAGTGCCTTCCCGACACACATGACGTCCGGTGACACCCCGGCGTGCCCGGCCGCGAACAACTGCCCGGTCCGGCCGAACCCCGTCGCGATCTCGTCGAACACCAGCAGCACGTCGTGCTCGTCGCACGCCTCGCGGAGCACCCGCAGATACGCGGGGGAGTGGAAGCGCATACCACCCGCGCCCTGCACCACGGGCTCCACGATCACCGCTGCCAGCTCGTCGGCGTGGGAGGCCACCAGCTCGCGCAGATGCCTCACGTACGCCTCGTCGGGTTCGGCGTCGAAGCCGTCCGGAGGGGCGTCCGCGAAGACCTGCCGGGGGAGGGAGCCCGACCACAGCTCGTGCATCCCGCCCTCGGGGTCGCACACCGACATGGGCTGCCAGGTGTCCCCGTGGTACCCGCCGCGCCACGTCAGCAGCCGGCGCTTGGCGGGCCGCCCCGCCGAACGCCAGTACTGCAGGCACATCTTCACCGCGACCTCGACGGAGACCGACCCCGAATCGGCGAGGAAGACGTGCTGGAGGGGCTCCGGGGTGATCTCCACCAGACGGGTCGCCAGCCGGACGGCGGGCTCGTGCGTGAGCCCGCCGAACATCACATGACTCATCCGGTCCAGCTGGTCGCGTGCGGCCTCGTTGAGTACCGGATGGTTGTAGCCGTGGACCGCCGACCACCAGGACGACATGCCGTCCACCAATTCGGTCCGGCCGTGGGCGGGTTCGGCGAGCCGGAGACGTACCCCGGACGCGGACTCCACGACCAGCGGCTCCTGGCGGCCCGGCATCGGACCGTAGGGGTGCCAGACGTGGGCCCGGTCCAGGGCACGGAGCCGAGCCGGGTCGATCCGATCAGGCATTGGGGGCGAGGTCCGTCCCGGCGCCGCGACGGCGGACCGCCACCAGGTCGGTGCGCGCCGTCAGGGGCTCCGACGGCTCCGCGACGGAGGCCGTTCCGGTGTCCTCACCGCACGGACCGCAGCCGCCGCCGTGCGAACCGCACCCGCCTGCCCCGTGGGCATCCGGAGCGTCGCCCCCGTGAGAGCCGCAGCCGGTGGCCGCGGGGACGCGGTGCCCGGGGAGAGTCGTCGTGTCCGCACCCTCCACCTCGAAGCCCGCGTCCGCGATCATGTCGAGATCGGTCTGACCGGACTGTCCCTCGCTGGTCAAGTAGTCGCCGAGGAAGATGGAGTTGACCAGGTTCAGGGCGAGCGGCTGCATCGAGCGCAGATGGACCTCGCGACCGCCCGCGAGCCGTACCTCGACGTCCGGGCAGACGAACCTGACCATCGCCAGGATGCGCAGGCACCGCTGCGGAGTCAGGTGCCAGTCCTTCGCGAGCGGCGTCCCCTCCATGGGGATCAGGAAGTTCACCGGCACCGAGTCGGGATCCAGCGCGCGCAGGGAGAACACGACGTCCACCAGGTCGGCGTCGGTCTCGCCCATCCCGGCGATCAGACCGGAACACGCCGACAGGCCGGCGGCCTGGGCCTGCTGGACGGTGTCCACCCGGTCGGCGTACGTGTGGGTGGTCGTGATCTCCCCGTACGTCCCCTCCGAGGTGTTGAGGTTGTGGTTGTACGCGTCGGCCCCCGCCGACCTCAGCCGGTCGGCCTGGCCCTCCGACAGCAGACCGAGGCACGCGCACACCTCGACGCCCTCGTGCTGCTCCTTGATGGCCTCGATCGTCTGCGACACCCGGTCGACGTCGCGGTCGGTCGGTCCCCGGCCGCTGGCCACCAGGCACACCCGCTTGGCACCGCCGGCCACCCCCGCGGCAGCGGCCTTCCGCGCCTCGTCCGGCTTGAGCCAGGTGTACTTGAGGATCTCGGCCTTGGAGCCGAGGCGCTGCGAGCAGTACGAGCAGTCCTCGGGGCAGAGCCCGGACTTCAGGTTCACCAGGTAGTTGAGTTTGACGCGCCGGCCGAACCACTGGCGGCGCACCTTTCCGGCCGCGGCCACCACGTCGAGCAGTTCGTCGTCGGAGGTCGCCAGTACGGCGAGCGCTTCGTCCCGGGTCGGCAGTTCGCGCCGCAGCCCCTTGTCCACCAGCGTGTTCAGCAGGTCCATGGCCTTGATCCTGACGTACGGCACCGCCATCGGCCAAGGAGGAACCGGACAGTACGTCCGGTCGATGCTGTGGGTATTGCCACACCCTGGCCTGTTGCGCACCCGGCTAAGGTCTGTGAGCTGCCTACAAAAAGGGACCCGCTCATGTCCTACGCCCCCTTCGACTGGATCGACGACGAGGCCCGGCGCCGAGCCGACGCCGGACTCGTCCGGACGCTGCGCCCCCGGGCCGCGGAGACGGAACTGCTGGACCTCGCCGGCAACGACTACCTCGGGCTGAGCCGTGATCCCGAAGTGACGGCGGCGGCGGCAGCGGCGGCACGGACCTGGGGGGCGGGCGCCACCGGATCACGGCTCGTCACGGGGTCCACCGAACTGCACGCCGCACTGGAGCGCGAACTGGCGGCCTTCTGCGGGTTCGAGGCGGCCCTGGTGTTCTCCTCGGGCTACGCGGCGAACCTCGCCGTGCTCACGGCGCTGACCGGACACGACTCGCTGATCGTCTCCGACGCGGGCAACCACGCCTCGATCGTGGACGGCTGCAGGCTCTCCCGGGCCGCCACAGCCGTCGTCCCGCACGCGGACCCCGAGGCCGTACGCAAGGCACTCCGGGCGCACGGCGGGCGGGCGCTGGCCGTGACCGACTCCGTCTTCTCGGTGGACGGGGACGCCGCCCCGCTCGGCGTACTCGCCGGCGTCTGCCGCGAAGCGGGTGCGCCCCTGGTGGTGGACGACGCGCACGGACTCGGCGTCCTGGGGGAGGGCGGGCGCGGCGCACTCGCGGCGGCCGGGCTCGCGGGCGGCGAGGGGATCGTCGCCACGCTCACACTCTCCAAGTCGCTCGGCAGCCAGGGCGGAGCCGTACTCGGCCCCGCCCGGGTCGTCCGGCACCTGGTCAACACGGCCCGTACGTTCATCTTCGACACGGGACTCGCGCCGGCGGCCGTCGGCGGGGCCCTGGGCGCGCTGCGGCTGCTGCGCCGCGAACCCGAACGCGCGGCGAGGGTCCGGGACGTCGCCGTGGAGCTCCACGGGCGGCTGGTGGCGGCCGGTCTGACCGCCGTGCGTCCCGACGCCGCCGTCGTGTCGGTCCGCGCGCCCTCGGCGGAGTCGGCGGTGCGCTGGGCCGCCGACTGCCGTGCCGCGGGGCTCGCCGTGGGATGCTTCCGGCCGCCGTCGGTACCCGACGGGATCTCGCGGCTGAGGCTGACCGCCCGTGCCGACCTGACTCAGGAGCAGATCGCGACCGCCGTGGACACGATCCTCGCGACGGCGCCCCTGCCGGTCGGCTGACCGGACGGCCGCCCGGGCCGGGACAGGTGCCCTGTCCGTGCGAGGCCGGGGCGGCGGAGTTCACCGTATCGGGCGATAGATATATGCATATCTTGGTGGATGGCCGTCATGGAGGGCGGCATCGGTGGCAGTCTGACGCGAGGCACAATCCAGGCCGGCCGTGCGCCGGTCGGGCGCGAAAGGGACGGGGTCGCCATGGCAGACCATCAGGAAGCAACCGTCACTCTGCCGAGCGATCCGGTCTCGGTCTCCGCGGCCCGGAGGTTCGTGGCCCGGGTGGTCGCGGACTGGGGCCTGGCCGAGGACGGCGACACCGCCGACACCATCCGGCTGATCGTCTCGGAACTCGCCACCAACGCCGTCCAGCACACCTTCGGGCAGTCGCCCACCTTCACCGTCGACCTCCGGCTCGACCGGGACGTCGAGTTCTACCTCGGCGTGACGGACAGCCACCCCCGCTGGCCCCAGCGGTTGCCCGCCGCGGTGCGGCAGGACAACGGCCGCGGCATGGTGATCATCCGGGCCCTGGCCAAGGAGCACGGAGGCCGGCTCGGCGTCAGCCCCACCCCGGACGGGGGGAAGACCGTGTCGATCGCCCTTCCCTGGCCCGTTCCCGCGCAGGCCTGACGCCCTCGCACGGGGGCATCCACGCCCGGGTCAGGGTTCGGCCGCCGGGCCGGCCGCGCACCGCCCGTGTGAGGCGGGGCGCGGCCTCCGACGCGTCGGTCAGCGTTCCGGCGCCCGGTCCCCTGCCGCGCCGCACCAGCGGGGGAGGAACGTCAGCGGACCCTCCCGTACCAGACCTTCCCGGACCAGATCTTCTCCAGCCGGACCACCGCCCCGGCCTTGGGCGAGTGCCAGATCCTCCCGCTGCCCGCGTAGATGCCGACGTGGTACACACTGCGGCCCGCGTGGAAGAAGACCAGGTCGCCGCGTTTCCGCTGCGACCTGGAGATATGGCGGGTCTTGTTGTACTGCTGCTGCGCCGTGCGGGGGAGTTTTTTGCCGGCCTTCTTGAACGAATAGAGCGTGAGCCCTGAGCAGTCGAACCGGGAGGGGCCCGTGGCGCCCCATCGATAGGGTGCGCCCTTCTTCGAGGCGGCGATCTTGAGCGCCTTCGTCGCGTGGGTGGCGGCCTCGGCTTCGGGCGCGAAGCCCGGGGCCAGCACCGTGGTGCCTACGGCGAAGGTCAGGACCGAGGCCGTACCGACCCGGGCGAACAGAGACGGGACATGAACCTGCGCAGTCATGCGCAACCCTTCGTCAGCCGCCTGTGAAGGATGACCTGTCGGGTTCGGGCTGGCGAAGTTGCCCGGCCGCGTGCAGCGGCTTCACCCCGAGGGCCGTCCGGAACTCCGGCCGGCCCGTTGTGCTCGGGTCCTCCACTCCTGCCGATCCACTCCTGTCGACCAGGCATCCGGACGGCGGCAGGACTCGGCGTCCGCCCGGACCGCCCCGCCGCGGCGGCGGGGGCTTGTCGTCCCAGGGATCTTTACCTACGCGCTGCCGGATTTCCTGTCTGAAGTGCCGTTATGTGAGAGTCGTCACGACTGATCCGATCGAGTGGACGCGGTCTGCGCCGAGTCGCCGCGACCGGACCCGACCAGCCGTGTACCAGCGATGGAGCAACGCGTTCCGTTCAGTGTCCGCCCCAGTTGCGCAAGTTGGGCTGTCCCTCGGGCGGGGGACCTCCTACGCCGATCGAGCGAGGGAAACTGGTCAGCCCGCCGGGCGTGTCGCACACCTGTGCCGAAGAGGTCGGTGTGATCGGCCAGTCGGTGGTGAACACGCTCAACTCGAAGGCTCCTGAGGCAGGGCGACGCGGCCCGCCCGGCGATCTCCGTCGAGCAGCCGCAAGGCCCTGGCCAGGGTTTCCGCGTGGATCTGCGACTCACCCCGCTCATGCATCAGTACGAGTGCCTCCCGTAAGGCCACGGCCCGCGACGCGAGGGCCTGGGCCGCCCGGAGCGCTCCGTAGGTGTCGCTGCCCCGGGCGGGGTTGATGCGCCCGACCTGGTCGAGCACCTCCAGGTAGCGGTCGATGAACTCGGCCTCGGCGCGGGTCAGTGCGGGAAGTGGGGGGAACTGCGGTGGGAGCATCGGGTGTTCACCTCGACGAGTGCGGCGGCTGGGACGGCGTGCGGTTCTCCATGACGTGGTCCACCAGCCCGAACGCCAGGGCGGCCTCGGCGTCGAGAATGGTGTCCCGCTCGATGTCGGCGCTGATCCGCTCCGTGGAACGACCCGTGTGGCGGGCCAGCAGGGACGTGAGCAGCTCGCGCTCGCGCGTCAACTCGCGGGCGCGGATCTCGAGATCGGACGGCTGGCCCTGGACCGGCTCGTCCAGAGCGGGTTGCTGGATGAGTACCCGGGCGCCCGGCAGGGCATGTCGTCGTCCCGGCGCGCCGGCGGCGAGGAGCACGGCGGCGGCCGCCCCGGCCTGCCCGAGGCAGAAGGTCTCCACCTCGCAGGCGAGGAACCCCATGGTGTCGTAGATCGCCGTCATGGCGTCGAACGAGCCTCCCGGCGAGTTGATGTACAGGGAGAGCGGCCGGTCGGGGTCCGCGTGCTCCAGATACATGAACTGGGCGACGAGGTCGGTCGCCGAGGTGTCGTCGACCGGCGTACCGAGAAAGACGATCCGCTCGGACAGCAGCTTCGCGTACGGATCCGTGTTCCGGGTTCCGTGGGCGGTGCGCTCGGTGAACTCGGGCAGAACGTAGCGGGCGGCGGTACGGAACATGGCGATGCCTTTCCTGGGGGCCTCGGGCTGCACGAAATCGACGTACGTAAAAAATGTACAGGACGTACAGGAGGTTAGAATGGGGTCATGGCCTACGAGATTCCGGTGACGCAAGCCCGGGCGGAGCTCGCCGAACTGATCAACCGTGTCGTCTACGGCGGTGAGCGTGTGGTGGTGACCCGTCACGGGAAGCCGTTGGTCGCCCTGGTGTCCGCCGCTGACCTGCAGCGACTGGAGAGCGAGGAGGCCGAGGCGCAGGAGGCCGCCGCCGAGGAGCAGGTGATCAGCTCGGTGTCCTCGCTGCGCTCCGTGCCGTCCGCCACGGGCGAACGGCACCGCTTCGGTATCGCCGCCGAGCACCGGGGGCACGAGGAGCGGGAACGCTGACGTCCGCGCGGGCTCCCGGTGACGACGAAGAGCCGTGCCCCCACCTCTCCCGGTGGGGGCACGGCTCTTTCCGGCGGTGTGCCGTCAGCTCGTGAGGGCCGGTTCGCGAGCGTGACCGGGTGCCACCGCCTCCTCCGTATTCGGCTTCCGGCGGTGGCCGCCGGTCAGCACCGCGGCCAGGCCCAGTACGGCCCACGCCGCCAGGACCAGCGCCGCGCCGCTCGCCGCGGCCCCGTCGAAGAACGCGACCGACCTCAGCAGTGAGCCACCGGCGCCCGGCGGGAGCCACTGGCCGATCGCCCCGACCGGTTCGGGGAGCAGTTCGGGCGCGCTCGTGACACCCGAGAAGGAATTGCCGAGCAGCACCATCAGCAGCGCGCCCAGGCCGATGCCCTTCGTGCCGAGCAGCGCCGCGAGCCCGGCCACGGCCGACCCTATGGCCAGCACGGTGAGCCCGATGGCGCCCGCTTCCGTCCACCAGTCCCCGGTGATCACGCCCAGCCAGCTGTGGGCGATCGCCGTGGCCGCCACGCCCACCAGCCCGGCCGCGCCGACGAGGGTCAGGGCCGCCCGGGAGCCGCGCAGCCCCATGAGGGTGATCATCGCCCCCGCGGCGACACCGGCGAGGGCCAGGGGCAGGATGCTCGCGCCCAGGGCGGCGCCGCGTGGGTCCGCCTTCGGGGCCGCGACGACGTCGGTGACCGGTACGGCTGCCCCGGCGGGCGCGGCCCCCTTGACGGCCTCGGTCAGCAGCTGGGCGACGACAGGACTCGCCGCCGAGGCGGTGAGCAGCTGCGGACCCTTGCCGGTGACGACGACGGCGCCGTATACGACGCGGTCCCCGATGGCCTCGCGGGCCGCCGCCGCGTCCGCGTACCGGTGGATCTCGAAGGCGCCTTCGCGCTGCTCGAACGCCTGCTGCAGCTGATCGGCCGCTGGCGCGGGACCCGCGACGCCCACGGGCAGGTCGCGCGGGGCGATCCGGGCCGCGGGCCACGAGAAGGCCCACAGGCTGAGTGTCACGATCAGCGGGACGAGCAGGATGACGGCGACCGCGCGGCGGTTGGGCGCAGCAGGCATGACGGCTGCCTCGATTCAAAGAGAAGGATCGTTCGTTTTACGTTGTGCGGACACTGTCCGCTCCGCCCTGGGCGCTTGTCAAGAAGGAACGTTCGTTTTAGATTGGCGCCATGGCACGTGTATCCCAGGAGCACCTCGACGCCCGCCGCCGCCAGATCCTCTCCGGTGCGGCGCACTGCTTCGCGCGCAACGGCTTCCACAGTGCGTCGATGCAGGACGTGCTGAAGGA
>Ga0164307_10000795_pt1 | contig 14069 bp, 8 predicted proteins | sample Whisoiple_243_MG_FD_110214 | JGI IMG/M metagenome (GOLD analysis project Ga0164307, IMG submission 110214) | Soil microbial communities amended with fresh organic matter from upstate New York, USA - Whitman soil sample_243_MG | ecosystem: Environmental > Terrestrial > Soil > Unclassified >...
GCCAAGAAGGCCTTCCTGGTCAACCGGGTCGGTGACATCGGCCTGTCCATCGCGATCATGCTGATGTTCACCACCTTCGGCACCTTCGCCTTCGGGTCCGTCTTCGAGGCCACCGGCGACACGAGCGAGGGCAAGCTCACCGCGATCGGCCTGATGCTGCTCCTCGCCGCCTGCGGCAAGTCGGCCCAGGTGCCGCTGCAGTCCTGGCTCGGTGACGCGATGGAGGGCCCGACCCCGGTCTCCGCCCTCATCCACGCCGCGACCATGGTGACCGCGGGCGTCTACCTCATCGTCCGCTCCGGAGCGGTCTTCAACGGGGCGCCCGACGCGCAGCTGGTCGTCGTGGTGGTCGGAGCCGTCACGCTCCTCTTCGGTGCGATCGTCGGTTGCGCGAAGGACGACATCAAGAAGGCCCTCGCCGGCTCGACGATGTCGCAGATCGGCTACATGATCCTTGCCGCGGGCCTCGGCCCCATCGGCTACGTCTTCGCGATCATGCATCTGGTGACGCACGGCTTCTTCAAGGCCGGGCTCTTCCTCGGCGCCGGTTCGGTCATGCACGGCATGAACGACGAGGTGGACATGCGGAGGTACGGCGGCCTGCGGAAGTTCATGCCGGTCACCTTCGTCACCTTCGGCCTCGGGTACCTCGCGATCATCGGCTTCCCCGGCCTGTCCGGCTTCTTCTCCAAGGACATGATCATCGAGGCGGCCTTCGCCAAGGGCGGCACCGAGGGCTGGATCCTCGGCTCCGTCACCCTGCTGGGCGCCGCGATCACCGCGTTCTACATGACGCGCGTGATGCTGATGACGTTCTTCGGGGAGAAGCGCTGGCAGCCGGACGCCGAGGGCCACGAGCCGCACCCGCACGAGTCGCCGAAGTCCATGACGATCCCGATGATCGTGCTGGCCTTCGGGTCGGTCTTCGCCGGAGGCTTCTTCTCCCTCGGCGACCGCTTCCTGCACTGGCTGGAGCCCGTCACCGGCCACGACCACGGACACGCCCCGGTCAGCGCGGCCACCGTCACCGCCGCCACCATGGTGGTGCTCGTCATCGGTGTCGCCATCGCCTGGGCGATGTACGGGCGCAGGCCCGTCCCCGCGGTCGCCCCGCGCGGCTCCCTGCTCACCAGGGCCGCCCGCCGGGACCTCCTCCAGGACGACTTCAACCACGTGGTCCTGGTCCGCGGCGGCGAACACCTCACCCGCTCCCTGGTCTACGTCGACCACACCCTGGTCGACGGTGTCGTCAACGGCACGGCCGCCTCGATGGGCGGGCTCTCCGGCCGGCTGCGCAAGCTGCAGAACGGCTACGCCCGCTCCTACGCGGTCTCGATGTTCGGCGGTGCGGCGGTCCTCATCGCCGCGACCCTGCTGATGAGGGCGGTCTGATCCCATGTCCTTTCCCCTCCTGACAGCGACGGCGGCACTCCCGGCGATCGGCGCGATCGCCACCGCCGCCGTCCCCGCGGCCCGGCGCACGGCGGCCAAGTGGCTCGCCCTGGCCGTCTCGCTGGCGACGCTCGTCCTGGCCGGCATCGTGTTCGCCCGCTTCGAACCGGGCGGCGACCGCTACCAGCTCACCGAATCGCACGCCTGGATCAAGGACTTCGGCGTCCGCTACGAACTCGGCGTCGACGGCATCGGGGTGGCGCTCCTCGCGCTCACCGCCCTGCTGATCCCGTTCGTGATCCTGGCCGGCTGGCACGACGCCGACGTCCTGGAGACGAACTCCAGCCGCTGGCGCCCCACCCAGGGCTTCTTCGCCCTGATCCTCATGGTGGAAGCGATGGTGATCCTCTCCTTCGTGGCCACCGACGTCTTCCTCTTCTACATCCTCTTCGAAGCCATGCTCATCCCGATGTACTTCCTCATCGGGGGCTTCGGGGACCGGGCGCACTCGGGCAGCGACGAGAACGCGGCGGCGCAGCGCAGCTACGCCGCGGTGAAGTTCCTCCTCTACAACCTGGCCGGCGGGCTCATCATGCTGGCCGCCGTCATCGGGCTCTACGTCGTCACGGGGAGCTTCTCGCTCTCGGAGATCGCCGAGGCGCGGGCCAACGGCTCGCTGGACATGGCGACCTCCACCGAGCGGTGGCTCTTCCTCGGGTTCTTCTTCGCCTTCGCGGTGAAGGCCCCGCTCTGGCCGCTGCACACCTGGCTGCCGAACGCCATGGGGGAGGCGACCACCCCGGTGGCCGTCCTGATCACCGCGGTCGTCGACAAGGTCGGCACCTTCGCGATGCTCCGCTTCTGCCTCCAGCTGTTCCCGGAGGCCAGCAAGTGGGCGACGCCGGTGATCCTGGTCCTGGCGCTGATCTCCATCGTCTACGGCGCCCTGCTCGCCGTCGGCCAGCGCGACATCAAGCGGCTCATCGCCTACGCGTCGATCTCGCACTTCGGCTTCATCGTGCTCGGCATCTTCGCGATGACCAGCCAGGGCCAGTCGGGCGCCACGCTCTACATGGTCAACCACGGGCTCTCGACGGCCGCGCTGATGCTGGTCGCCGGCTTCCTGATCACCCGGCGGGGCTCGCGTCTCATCGCGGACTACGGCGGGGTGCAGAAGGTGGCCCCCGTCCTGGCGGGGACCTTCCTCGTCGGCGGACTGGCGACGCTCTCGCTGCCCGGTCTCGCCCCGTTCGTCAGTGAGTTCCTCGTCCTGGTGGGCGCGTTCAGCGCGCATCCGGTGGTCGGCATCATCGCCACGGTGGGCATCGTGCTCGCCGCGCTGTACGTCCTCGTCCTCTACCAGCGGACGATGACGGGACCGGTCAGGGAGGGCATCGGAGGCATGCCCGACCTCAAGGTCCGTGAGCTGGCGGTGGCCCTTCCGCTGATCGCCCTGCTGATCTTCCTAGGTGTCTTCCCGCAGCCGCTGACCGAGGTGGTCAACCCCGCGGTCCAGCACACCATGCACGACGTACAGAAGAAGGACCCCCAGCCCGAGGTGGAGGCCGCCAAGTGAGCGCAACAGCTGTCCACAGCCTGTGGACGACGGCGGGCGAGGTGACGACGGCCGCGCCGGGCGACAGGTTCACCGCACCGACCATCGAGTACGCCCAACTGGCACCCGTCCTGATCGTGGTCGGGGCCGCCGTCCTCGGAATCCTGGTGGAGGCGTTCGTCCCGCGACGGGCCCGCTACACCACCCAGGTGTTCCTGACGGTCGTCGCGATCGCGGCGGCGTTCGCCGCGGTGATCGGGCTCGCCGCCGACGGATACGCCACGAAGAACGCGCACATCGCCGCGATGGGCGCCGTCGCCGTCGACGGTCCCGCACTGTTCCTCCAGGGCACCATCCTGCTCGTCTCGGTGGTCTCCGTGTTCACCTTCGCCGAGCGGCGCCTCGACCCGGCCTCGCACGGCACCCGGGTGGACTCCTTCGCCGCCCAGGCGGGTTCGGTACCGGGCAGCGACGGCGAGAAGGCCGCGGTCAAGGCCGGGTTCACCACGACCGAGGTCTTCCCGCTGGCCCTCTTCTCGGTGGCGGGCATGCTGGTCTTCCCGGCGGCCAACGACCTGCTGACGCTCTTCATCGCGCTCGAGGTCTTCTCCCTCCCGCTCTACCTCCTGTGTGCCGTCGCCCGCCGCAAGCGGCTGATGTCACAGGAGGCGGCCGTGAAGTACTTCCTGCTCGGGGCGTTCTCCTCGGCCTTCCTGCTCTTCGGGATCGCCCTGCTCTACGGATACGCGGGCACCGTCTCGTACGCGGGCATCGCGAACGTCGTCGACGGCAGCGTCCAGCAGATCGACCCGGCGCTCGCCTCCACCATGGGCAACGACGCGCTGCTGCTGATCGGCGGGGCGATGATCCTCATGGGCCTGCTCTTCAAGGTCGGCGCGGTCCCGTTCCACATGTGGACCCCGGACGTCTACCAGGGCGCCCCGACCCCGGTCACCGGCTTCATGGCCGCGGCCACCAAGGTCGCCGCCTTCGGCGCGCTGCTGCGCCTGCTCTACGTGGTGCTGCCCGGCCTCACCTGGGATCTGCGCCCCGTCATGTGGGGCGTCGCGATCGTCACGATGCTGGGCGGGGCGATCGTCGCGATCACCCAGACCGACATCAAGCGGCTCCTGGCCTACTCCTCGATCGCCCACGCCGGTTTCATCCTCGCCGGCGTCATCGCGGCCAGCCCCGAGGGCATCTCGTCCGTCCTCTTCTACCTGGGCGTGTACTCCTTCGTGACCGTCGGCGCCTTCGCCGTCGTGACCCTGGTGCGGGACGCGGGCGGCGAGGCGACCCACCTGTCGAAGTGGGCCGGCCTCGGCCGGCGCTCGCCGCTCACCGCGGCGGTCTTCGCCGTGTTCCTGCTGTCCTTCGCCGGTATCCCGCTCACCTCGGGCTTCTCCGGCAAGTTCGCCGTCTTCAAGGCGGCCGCGGACGGCGGCGCGAGCGGACTCGTCGTGGTCGGTGTGATCTCGTCGGCCATCGCCGCGTTCTTCTACATCCGGGTCATCGTCCTGATGTTCTTCAGCGAGCCGAAGGCGGACGGCCCCACGGTCGCCGTCCCGTCCCCGCTGACGATGACCACGATCGCGGTCGGGGTCGCCGTGACCCTGGTGCTCGGCCTGGCCCCCCAGTACTTCCTGGACCTGGCCGGCCAGGCCGGAGTGTTCGTGCGGTAACGACAGGAACGCGCTGCGACGCCGGACGGGCCTTGGAAAGTCAAGCCCGTCCGGCGTTGTCGTACGCGGCGCCTATGGTTGCTGTGGACGGGTGAGGACGGACGGACGGGCGCGACCATGAGTGTGACGACCGAGAGCGCTGCGCAGCAGACGCTGCACAAGGTCTTCGGGTACGAGGCGTTCCGCGGCGAGCAGGGCGCGGTGATCGAGCACGTCGTCGGGGGCGGCGACGCGGTCGTCCTCATGCCCACGGGTGGCGGCAAGTCCCTCTGCTACCAGATCCCCGCCCTGGTCAGGCCGGGCACCGGCATCGTGATCTCCCCGCTGATCGCCCTCATGCAGGACCAGGTGGACGACTTGCGCGCCCTCGGTGTCCGTGCCGGCTTCATGAACTCCACGCAGGACTTCGACGAGCGACGCTCGATGGAGGCACAGTTCGTCGCCGGTGAGCTCGACCTGCTGTACCTCGCCCCCGAGCGGCTGCGCCTCGACTCGACGCTCTCCCTGCTCGCCCGGGGTGAGATCTCCGTCTTCGCCATCGACGAGGCCCACTGCGTCGCCCAGTGGGGCCACGACTTCCGCCCCGACTACCTGGCCCTGTCCGTGCTCGGTGAGCGCTGGCCCGACGTGCCCCGTATCGCGCTGACGGCCACGGCGACCGAGGCCACGCACAAGGAGATCACCCAGCGGCTCGGTATGCCCGAGGCCAAGCACTTCGTGGCCAGCTTCGACCGGCCGAACATCCAGTACCGCATCGTGGGGAAGTCCGACCCGAAGAAGCAGCTGCTCACCTTCCTGAAGGAGGAGCACGCGGGGGACGCGGGCATCGTCTACTGCCTCTCACGCAACTCCACCGAGAAGACCGCCGAGTACCTCTCCCGCAACGGCGTCGAGGCCGTGCCGTACCACGCCGGTCTGGACGCCGGGACGCGCGCCGCCCACCAGTCTCGCTTCCTGCGCGAGGAGGGTCTGGTCGTCGTCGCGACCATCGCCTTCGGCATGGGCATCGACAAGCCCGACGTGCGCTTCGTCGCCCACCTGGACCTGCCCAAGTCCGTCGAGGGGTACTACCAGGAGACCGGCCGCGCGGGGCGTGACGGGGCGCCGTCGACGGCCTGGATGGCGTACGGACTCCAGGACGTCGTCCAGCAGCGCAAGCTGATCCAGGGCGGCGAGGGCGACGAGGCGTTCCGGCGTCGCGCCGCCTCGCACCTCGACTCGATGCTGGCGCTCTGCGAGACCGTGCAGTGCCGCCGGGCCCAGCTCCTGACGTACTTCGGCCAGGAGCCCGGCGAGCAGGCCTGCGGCAACTGCGACACCTGCCTCACCCCGCCCGAGACCTGGGACGGCACGGTGGTCGCCCAGAAGCTGCTGTCCACCGTGGTCCGGCTGAAGCGGGAGCGTAATCAGAAGTTCGGGGCCGGGCAGATCATCGACATCCTGCTGGGCCGCAGGACGGCCAAGGTCATCCAGTTCGACCACGACCAGCTCTCGGTCTTCGGCATCGGCGAGGAGCTGGCCGAGGCGGAGTGGCGGGGCGTGGTGCGCCAGCTGCTGGCCCAGGGGCTGCTCGCCGTCGAGGGCGAGTACGGCACGCTGGTGCTGACGGAGGCGAGCGGCACCGTGCTCGGCAGGGAGCGCGAGGTGATGCTCCGCAAGGAGCCGAAGCGGCCCACGACCCGGTCGTCCTCGGGCGGAGAGCGCAGGAGCAAGGCCGCGGCGACCGCGGAGCTGCCGGCGGAGGCCGTACCGGTCTTCGAGGCGCTGCGCGCCTGGCGCGGTGCCCAGGCCAAGGAGCTGGGCCTCCCGGCGTATGTGATCTTCCACGACGCGACGCTGCGGGAGATCGCCGCACTGCGGCCGGGTTCCCTCGCGGAGCTGGGAGGCGTCAGCGGGCTCGGCGAGAAGAAGCTGGCGACGTACGGCGAAGGAGTGCTGGAGGTGCTGGCCGGGCTGGGGGACACGGCCCCGCCGGCCGCCGCGCCGGAGACGTCCTCGCCGGATGCTTCGCAGAGCCCCGCGCCGGTCCGGGCGTCCGAGCCGGCGCCGGTGGCCCGGCCCGCCGCCGGGGTCCCGGACCCGGACCCGGAGTTCGGCTGGGACGAGGAGCCCCCGGAGTTCGACTGACCCTCGGGTGGGCCCTGCTTACCGGTCCTGCCCGTCGGTCGCCCGGCGGCGGGACACGATCGCGGTCAGGTCGAGATCGACGGGAAAGGGCGTGGACACCTTCATACGGTCGTGGAAGATCCCGGTCGAGGTGTAGGCGCCGGTGGCGGGCTCCAGCTCGAAGACGTACACGACCGCCCGGCCGTCCTGGTTCTCCACCCGCCAGTAGTGCGGGATCCTGGCCCGCGCGTACTTCACGGGCTTGGTCTCCCGGTCACGGGTGACGGACTCGTCGGACACGACCTCGACCGCGAGCAGCACACTGCTTGCCGGGAACCGTGTCTGCCGCAGACTCTCGACCGCGTCCGCACGTACGACGACGACATCGGGTTCGGGCCGGTTCTGGAAGTCGACGTCGATGGTGAACTCCCGGACGGCCTCCAGCTCAGGCGGCGCCAGTGACTGCAGTTGCCAGTTGAAGAAGTCGACCGCCCGTGTATGGAACAGCGTCTGCGGACTCACGAAAACCAGACTCCCGTCGATCAGCTCCGTGTGCGGAGGCAGATTCGGGAGTGTGTCCAGGTCATCGGCGGTCCAGCCGCCCACGGGCGGGACCGCCCACCGCGGCTCGGGGGCCTCGGGTTCGATGCTCATCAGTGCTCCCATGGGAGGCAGTCTCGCGGGACTCCTCAGCGTATCCGGAGGGAACGGAATGAGGTCCCCCCGAACGTGTGACCGCCTCACGCGTCGCTGACCAGCGCGCCTCGCCGTCGGAGCGGGCCACGCCGGACGACCCGCGGGGGTCAGTCCCCGCCCCCGCTTCCCCCGCCGTCCCCGCCGCCGCTTCCCCCGCCGCCCGCCCGGGCGGCCTTGTCCTGGCGTACGTTGCGGTGCACGGCCTGCGCCGGCCACTCCTCGCGGACCAGGGCCCGCGTCGCCGCACGCGCGCGGCGGTCGCCGCCCCGTACGACCGCCGGCAGCTCGACGGCCGCCGCCAGGGCCGCGAGCATCCGCCCCCTGCGGTCGGGATGGCCCGCCGCACGGGACTCCTCGTAGCCCCGCAGCACCTGCTCGGCCGGGGAGCCGGGGCCCGCCGGGTGGCGGTGGTAGGGGAGCAGGCCGAGGAAGCGGCGGGTCTCCCTGCGCAGGACACCACGCTCCACCAGCGCGTCCAGATACAGCCCTCCGGCCCGCCGTCCCGCCTGCCGCACCCAGCGCCGGGCCGACGCCCCGGAGAGGAGCCCGCCCTTGCCGGGAGGCGGGAGACCGCGCAGGAACACCGCGAGCAGCGGATCCGGCGGATCCAGCGGGTTCACGACCACCACCCGCCCGCGTTCCTCGGCTATCCGCCCCTGGAGCTCCAGCTCCGCCAGGGCGGCCCCGGCGACGCCGTACTCCAGGAACCGGCCCCGGCAGTACGGCTTTCCGCGTACCGGGTCCAGGGCGAGCAGCAGCAGTTCCTCCGGCAGCGTCAGGGCCGCGCCGGTCACGGCCTGGCCGTGATCCGGCCCGTGACCTCACCGAGCCCGACCCGGGTGCCGTGCGGGCCGGGTGCCCAGGCGGTCAGGGTGACGGTGTCCCCGTCCTCCAGGAACGTCCGCTTGCCCTCGGCCAGGTCCAGCGGGTCGCGGCCGTTCCAGGTGAGTTCGAGCAGGGAGCCGCGCTGCCCCGGCTCCGCACCGCTGACGGTGCCCGAGCCGTACAGGTCGCCGGTGCGCAGCGAGGCGCCGTTCACCGTCATCTGCGCCAGCTGCTGGGCCGCCGTCCAGTACATCGAGGAGAACGGCGGCTCGGAGACGGTCTGTCCGTTGATCTCCACCGAGATCCGGATGTCGAAGCCGCCCGGCTCCTCGTCGTCCGCGTCCTCCAGGTACGGGAGCAGGTCCTCGTCCCGTGCGGGCGGCGCCGTGCGGGCCGCGTCCAGGGCCTCCAGCGGAGTCACCCACGCCGACACCGAGGTGGCGAAGGACTTGCCGAGGAACGGGCCCAGCGGCACGTACTCCCAGGCCTGGATGTCCCGCGCCGACCAGTCGTTGAGCAGGGAGAGCCCGAAGACGTGCTCCCGGAAGTCACCGAGGGCCACGGGGGACCCCTGCTCCGAGGGGACACCCACGACGAAGCCGACCTCGGCCTCGATGTCCAGCTTCACGGAGGGGCCGAAGACCGGGGCGGGGTCCGACGGTGCCTTGCGCTGCCCGGAGGGCCGCGTCACGTCGGTGCCGGAGACCACGACCGTGCCGGCCCGGCCGTGGTAACCGATCGGCAGGTGCTTCCAGTTGGGGGTGAGCGCCGCACCGTCGGGGCGGAAGATCCTCCCCACATTGGTGGCGTGGTGCTCGCTGGCGTAGAAGTCGACGTAGTCCGCGACCTCGTACGGCAGGTGCAGGGTCACCGAATCCAGCGGGTGCAGCAGCGGCTCCAGCTCCGGGCGGTGCGACGGGACCGTGACCCACGCCGTCAGCGCCCGCCGCACGTCCCGCCACGCGGTGCGCCCGGCCGCCAGCAGCGGCATCAGGCTCGGCTGCGCCAGCAGTCTGGCGTAGGGCGAGCCGAGTGCGTGCGCCGCCGCCCCGGCGTCCAGTACATGTCCGCCGATGCGGACCCCGACCCTTCGGTCCTCGGGGTGTCCGGGGATGGAGAACACGCCGTACGGAAGGTTGTGCGGACCGAAGGGATCGCCCTCGGCCAGGTCGAGCGGGCTGTCGTGCTCGGGCATCTGTCGCTGCCCCTTTCCAGTCGCTTGAGGGACACGGTACGTCGGAGTCGCCGGTCGGCGGCAGTACCTCAAGTAGGCGTGATGCCCGGAAAGTTATGCGATAACCCTGGTCAGCCGCCCGTCCGCGGGATCCGCTTCTCCCAGGTCCGGTGGAAGACGATCTCCTCGCCGTCCCTGCAGACGACCTCGTTGGAGGTGATGAAGTCGTCCGCGTCCGCGCTCAGCTCCGAGCGGGTCTCGACCCGTACGTCCCAGGACATCTCGGGCCGGTGCAGTCTGATCGTCCAGTCCGAACGCGCCCGGGCCGACAGCGGGTCGTCCTGCTGGATCGTGTACGTCTCCAGGGCGTCCTCGGTGAACTCCAGGCCGTCCGGGTAGACACGCGTGCCGCCGTACCGCGGGTCGACCTCCAGGCGCCACTCGCCCTTGGCGACGTCCCGGACCACCAGGCGCTCCGGGCGCTGCTCGTCGAGCGTGACCGGGTGGACGACGCCGAGGGGCTCCGCCTGTTCCGGCACGCCGAAGGTGATGCCCGGGTCCTCGGTGTGCCGGCGGACCGGGAGCTCGACGAGGCTGCCCTCCGCCTCCAGCGTCAAGCCCGCCGAACCGGCCTGGGGCCAGATCCACGGCCAGTACGAGGACGAGATGGCGACCCTGATCCGGTGGCCGGGCGGGAAGGTGTGCCCGATGCCGTTCAGCTCGAAGTTCACGTACTCGGCCTCCCCGACGGGCCAGTCCTCCGCGCGGTCGCGCCCGTGACGGGCGGCCAGGTTCAGGGCGCCGCGGGTCACCAGGGTGGAGGACCCGTCCGGGGCCACGTCGCAGAGCCGGGCGATCACCTGGCCGCGCGGTACGTCCATCCGGAGCAGGAGCGTCATCAGGGGGCGGCCGAGGATCTCGATCGGGGCGTCCTCGACGGGGAACTCGAAGCACACCGACTTGGCGTCCTCGTCCCGCTGGTCGGGCGGCAGGTCGGCGTCGTTGCCGAACGGGAAGAAGCGGCCCGCGTCGAGCCCCGTCTGCTGCGGCGACCGGACGATCTGCGCCCCGCCCCCCAGGGCGTACGTGACCGGGGCGACGTTCTCCGAGGGCCAGGCCGCGTCGCCGACCCAGCGGCCGGGCAGCGTCTCGTAGACGGTGGCCGGGGGGTGCGAGCCGCTGATCCAGGACCGCAGCAGGGGCTCGTTCATCACCCCGGTGTCCTTGTCCTTGAGGTGCTGGTCCCACCAGCGCAGCGTCTCCTGGAGGAAGCCGATCGCCGGCCCCGGCGGAAGACCGCGGTCCGGGTACTGGTGCGACCAGGGGCCGATCAGTCCGCGTACCTGCCCGGGATCCAGGTGCTCGACGAGCCTCAGGACGGTGTCGCGGTACGGGTCGTGCCAGCCGCCCACCGCCAGGACCTTCGCCCGGATCGCCCCGTAGTCCTCGCAGACGCTGCCGTGCTTCCAGTAGTCGTCGCGGGTCTGGTGGGCCAGCCACGTGTGGATGAACGGCTCGACCTTCTCCAGCCGCCGCAGCCACATGTCCCGCCAGTCGTCGCCGACGTCCGCCGGGTCCGGGGGCCGCGAGACGAAGGCCAGCATGGTGGAGGCCCAGGCGTGCATGTCCACGCCCAGTACGGAGCCGCCCATGTAGTGGACGTCGTTGTCGTAGCGGTCGTCGGCCGAACAGACGGTCACGATCGCCTTCAGGGGCTCCGGTGCGAGCGCGGCGATCTGGAGCGAGTTGAAGCCGCCCCAGGAGATCCCGAACATGCCGACCCGGCCCGAGCACCACTCCTGCTGGGCCAGCCAGTGGATGACGGCGACCCCGTCGCTGAGCTCCTGGGCGTCGTACTCGTCGCCCGGCAGCCCCTCGCTGTTGCCGTGGCCCCGGACGTCGACCCGTACGGAGGCGTAGCCGTGGCCCGCGTACCAGGGGTGGCGCTGCCAGTCGCGCGGCGCCGTCCAGTCGCTGAGCCGGTAGGGCAGGTACTCCAGCAGCGCGGGCACCGGTTCGTCGGTGACCGGCCGCCAGATCCTGGCGTACAGCTGTGTGCCGTCCGCGAGGGGGATGTAGAGGTCCTCGTGGGTGGTCTCGTACGGGAAATCGGTGCGGATGTGCATGGCGGTACCTCAGTGGACGGGGTGCATGGTGCGCCTGAGCCAGGGAGCGGCGGCGATGACGGCCACACCGGCCGCCACCGCGATGGCGCCATTGACACCGAAGTAGGCGGGGTTGGAGACCTCGCCGTAGAGCTTCACGACCTGTGCCTGGATGCCGTTGGCGAGGGCCAGGGACAGGAACCACAGCGCCATCGTCTGGCTGGCGAAGGCCTTGGGAGCGAGCTTCGTGGTGGCGGACATGCCGGAGGTCTCCAGCAGGATGTCGCCGAGGCCGAGCAGCAGGTAGGAGCCGACGATCCACCAGGCGGCCATCTTGTAGGTCTCGTCGGCGTGGCCCGAGGTGGGCAGGACCATCAGCAGGAAGGACAGACCGCCGAGGATCACCCCGATCGCGATCTTGTTCGACGCGTGCGGCTGGCGCGGGCCCATCCTGGCCCACACGGCGGCCACCACGGGCGCCAGCGCGACCTCGAAGGCGCCCAGCGCGGAGGCGTACCAGCTCGCCGGGAAGTGGAAGCCGAAGATCTCCGCACGGGCGTTCGTCGAGGCGAGCAGGATCATGGTCGAGTAGGCCTGGAACAGGATGAAGTTGAAGACGACGGACGCCAGGAACAGCACGACGTACGGCCGGAGCCTGCCGCGCTCCTCCGGGGTGACCCGGGGGCTCCTGAACATCACGACGAAGTAGACGACGGGCGCGATCACCGAGACGAGGGTGAGGACGTCGACGAAGCGGTCCATGGTGAGCCAGCCGGCCAGCGCCAGGGCGGTCGCCACCAGGGCCACCACCAGGATTCCGGCCATGATCATCAGCACGGCCCGGCGCATCGGCCCGGGCGCGAGCGCGTACTCCGCCGCGTGCTTTCGCCCGGCCAGGTGACGCCGGCCGGCGACGTACTGGATCAGGCCGAGCGTCATGCCGAACGCGGCGGCCGAGAACCCCCAGTGCCAGCTCGCGTGCTCACCGAGCCAGCCGGTGACCAGCGGGCCCACGAAGGCGCCGATGTTGATGCCCATGTAGTAGAGCGCGAAGCCCGCGTCGCGACGGTCGTCCTCGGTGCCGTAGAGCTTGCCGACCATCGAGGCCACGTTGGGCTTGAGCAGCCCCGTGCCCGCGCTGATCAGGCCGAGGCCCACCCAGGTCATCGTGGCCGTCGGCACGGCCATGGCGTAGTGGCCGCAGGCGATGAGGATGCCGCCGTACAGCACCGCGCGGTACGAACCGAGGATCCGGTCGGCCAGCCAGCCGCCCGCGACGGACACCAGGTAGACGAGGGTCCCGTAGGCGGCGGACACCGACGCCGCGGTGCCCGGGTCCATGCCCAGACCGCCGTCGGAGACCTGGTCGGCGAAGAAGAGGACCAGGATGGCCTGCATCCCGAGGAACGAGAATCGCTCCCAGACCTCCAGCCCGGACAGGGTCATCAGGCCCCGTGGCTGGCCGAAGAACGCGTGGTCGTCCTCGGGCGGTGGCTGGGCCGGATCGGTACCGGTTGCGGTGTGGGACAAAACGACAACTCCTGATCGTATGAGCTGATGTCGAACATACCGGCGGTGGCGGGAAGGCGCCCACGGTGATCCAAAGGGGACCGGATACGCTGACTCGAGTGAGGACAGCGACACATCGACATTCCGTGTGATCGTCAGCAGACAGGAGATCCCCTCGTGACCGTCGTCGGGCCGTTCGGACTGAGCGTGCGGGACCAGGCTCTTGAGGCCGATGTCCAGGCCGGTTTGGCCGCTGTCGAGGCGGGGCTGCTGGATGCCACCAAAAGTGAGGTCCCGTTCATCACGGAGGCCGCGCAGCACCTCGTCAGCGCGGGGGGCAAGCGCTTCCGGCCGCTCCTCGTGATGCTCGCGTCCCAGTTCGGTGACCCCGACGCACCCGGCGTCGTTCCCTCCGCCGTGGTCGTCGAGCTGACGCACCTGGCGACGCTGTACCACGACGACGTGATGGACGAGGCGGACGTACGCCGCGGGGTGGACAGCGCCAACACCCGCTGGGGAAACTCCGTCGCCGTCCTGACGGGCGACTTCCTCTTCGCCCGGGCCTCGCACATCCTGGCCGACCTCGGCCCGGAGGCCGTGCGCATCCAGGCGGAGGCGTTCGAACGCCTGGTCACCGGCCAGATCCTGGAGACCGCCGGCCCGCGCGACGGACGCGACCCCGTCGACCACTACATGGACGTGCTGGGCGGCAAGACCGGCTCGCTGGTCGCCGTGTCCGGCCGGTTCGGCGCCCTGATGGCCGGTGCCGACGAGTCGGTCGTCGACATCCTCACCCAGTACGGCGAACGCCTCGGCATCGCCTTCCAGCTCGCCGACGACGTCCTGGACATCGCCAGCGACTCCCACGAGTCGGGCAAGACGCCCGGCACCGACCTGCGCGAGGGCATCCCCACCCTCCCGGTCCTCCACCTGCGCGCGCGTGCCGCCGCCGGGGGCAGCCCGGAGGACAAGGAGCTCGTGGAGCTGCTCGACGGCGACCTCGCCGACGACGCCCGCCTCGCGGA
>Ga0164307_10000796_pt1 | contig 14067 bp, 15 predicted proteins | sample Whisoiple_243_MG_FD_110214 | JGI IMG/M metagenome (GOLD analysis project Ga0164307, IMG submission 110214) | Soil microbial communities amended with fresh organic matter from upstate New York, USA - Whitman soil sample_243_MG | ecosystem: Environmental > Terrestrial > Soil > Unclassified >...
CCGACGTGGCTGTCACCCATCTCGCCCTCGATCTCGGCCCGCGGCACGAGCGCGGCCACCGAGTCGATGACGATCAGCGAGAGGGCTCCCGAGCGGACCAGCATGTCCGCGATCTCGAGCGCCTGCTCACCGGAGTCCGGCTGGGAGACCAGCAGGGCGTCGGTGTCGACGCCGAGCGCCTTCGCGTAGTCGGGGTCGAGCGCGTGCTCGGCGTCGATGAACGCCACGATGCCGCCGGCGCGCTGGGCGTTGGCCACGGCGTGCAGGGCGACGGTCGTCTTGCCGGAGGACTCCGGACCGTAGATCTCGATCACCCGGCCGCGCGGGAAGCCACCGAGGCCCAGCGCGATGTCGAGAGCGATTGAACCGCTGGGGATGATGGCGAGCGGTGCCCGCACCTCGTCGCCCAGGCGCATGACCGAGCCCTTGCCGAACTGCTTCTCGATGTTGGCGAGCGCGGCGTCCAGGGCCTTCTCGCGGTCTGCACCAGCCATGTGCTGATCCTTCTCTCTCGTCGGGTGTCCAGGTACGTCGGCGACGCTAGAGTGAGCCACCGACAACGCCTGATCAGCGCCGTCGAGCCTGTGGAAAACCTCGCTCCGCGTCGTACCTGTGGACATAACCTAGCCCGAACACCTGTTCGATGAAGGCACCGGGGTCCGGCGTGTCGCGACGAACGTCAGGCGGGCAGGCGCACCAGGAACCGGCAGCCCGCGGGCGCCGGGTCACCGACGTTCTCCACCCGTACGACGCCCCGGTGCGCCTCGACGATCCCCTTGACGATGGCCAGGCCGAGCCCGGCACCGCGCACGTCGGCGGAGCCGAGCGCCGGCGCCGGCGTACGCGCCGACTCCCCGCGCCAAGCCAGGTCGAAGACCCGGACCATGTCCTCCTCCGACAGGCCTCCGCACTCGTCGCTGACACTCAGCTCCACACCGTCCGGGAGCGCCCGGCCGCGGATCTCGACCACCCCGTCCGCCGGGGTGTGCCGGATCGCGTTCATGACCAGGTTGGTCATCACCCGCGACATGCCGGCAGCGTCGGCCGTGAGCACGATGCCGTCCTCGACGCTGCCACCCAGGCGCACGTTGCGCGCGCGGGCGACCGGGTCGGCACCGGCGATCGCCTCGCTGACGAGGTCGCCGAGCATGACCGGCTCCGGGCTCAGCCGCAGCACGCCGGCCTGGATCCGGGACAGCTCGAAGAGGTCGTCGACCATCCGCACCATCCGGTCCACCTCCGCACGGATCTGCCGGTGGTAGCGATCCGGGTCGACCGCGATGCCGTCCTCGAGCGCCTCGGTCATCGCGCGCATCCCGGCGAGTGGCGTCCGCAGGTCGTGCGAGACCCACGAGATCAGCTCACGCCGGGACTCCTCGAGTCGTGCCTCGCGCAGCCGGGACTCCTCCAGCCGTTCGCTGGTGCGGGCCAGCTCCGCCGAGAGTGCCTGGAGCTCGCTCGGCCCGCGGTCGACCGCGACGTACGAGCCGTGGCTGTCGAGCAGGCGGGCGTCGCGGCGCAGCGCCTCGGACCACCGGGAGATGGCGATCCCGACGGTGATCGCGACGACGAGCGACACCGCACCCGACACGCCCGCGACCAGCGCGATGACGCCCCAGTCGTGGGTCGAGATGAACATCATCCGCGCTGCCGCGACGACCCCGACCAGCACCGAGCCGACGGCGACGACCACGATCAGCCCGAGCTGCCACCGGATCGAGCGGTGCCGCAGCAGCCAGGCCGCCACCAGCCCGACGACCCCGACGCCGATCGCGCAGAGCACCGTGACCAGCACGATCTGCACCTGGTCGCCCGTCATGTCTCCGCCTCCCACCGATAGCCCACACCCCACACCGTCTGCAGCCGCTCCGGACGGGTCGGGTCGCGCTCGACCTTCTCGCGGAGCCGCCGGACGTGCACCGTCACCGTCGAGTGGTCACCGACCGACCAGCCCCAGACCTGCTGCAGCAGGTCCTCGCGCGAGTACGCCGTGCCCGGGTGCGCGACCAGGAAGCGGAGCAGGTCGAACTCGCGCACGGTCAGCGCCAGCACCTCGCCCGCGCGGGTCGCCTCGTGGGCGGCCTCGTCGACCACGAGGTCACCGTCGACCAGGCGCTGCGGCGCCGGTGCGGAGCCGGTCCGGCGGAGCACGGACTCGACCCTCAGCACCAGCTCCCGCGGGCTGAACGGCTTGCTGACGTAGTCGTCGGCGCCGGTCTCGAGCCCCATCACCCGGTCGGTCTCCTCCCCCAGCGCCGTCAACATGATCACGGGCACGTCGGTGGTCGCCCGCAGTCGCCGGCAGACCTCCAGGCCGTCGATGCCGGGCAGCATCAGGTCCAGCACCACGAGATCGGCCGGAGAGTCGCGCATCGTCGCCAGCGCGGTCTCCCCGTCGGCCGCCTCGGCGACCTCGTGCTGGTGCGCGCGCAGGTAGGACACGACCACCTCACGCACGGTGTGGTCGTCGTCGACCACCAGGACGCGGGCCACGGGCACCTCCTGATCGCGAGCGTAGGACCGAAGCGACGACGACCGTCACCAGGACGACCGCGGCGAGCACCATCCATCCCACCACGTAGTCGCGGTCCAGCAGGGTCGCGTTGTCGGGTCGCGCGCCGAACCGCCCGAGGACGGGTACGGCGAGCAGCGTCACCGACCCGAGCACGACGAAGCCGACGACCGCGGGGCCGCGGGCGGCTCGCGGCAGCAGCGGGAGGACGAGCGCGCCGATCAGGAGCGTCGCGACCGCGAGCACGCCGTCGTGGAGGATCACTCCTACTCCGAGCCAGACGGCCGTGTCGACGAGCTGGTCGAGGTCCTGGCGGCTCAGCAGCAGCCAGGCGCCGAAGGCACCGACGACGACGCCGATCGTGCCGATCACGATCCGGGTCGTCCTCATGCCGCCACCTCGAGGCGAGAGACCCACTTCGTCTGGAGCACGCCGGGACGGTTGGGTGCGATCAGGCGGGCCGGGTAGCCGTGGTCCAGCGCGAGCGGCTCACCGTCGAGTGCCAGGGCGAGCAGAGTGCGGTCGTCGTCGGCGAAGTTCCCTTGCAGGACGGTCTGCCGATAGGGACCCGACTCCTGGAGCGAGACCACGCGAACCTCGCTCCCAGGCGGGGCGTCGACGAGGTCGAGCAGCGCGCGGACCCGTACGCCGGTCCAGGTGCCGCTGGCGCTCCAGCCCTCGACGCACGCGATCGGCAGCGCCTCGCTCGTCTGGTCCATCGAGAGCAGTTCGCCCCTGGTCATCGAGACCTCCTGGTCGCCGTACGCCACGGTGAGGCGGTACGACGAGCTCGTCGCCGCCGGCGCGACCTTCGCCGCTGCGGCGGACTTGTTGATCGGGATGCCGGCCGGCCCGTCACCGGAGCGGACTCCGAAGACCGACACCTTCCGGAGCAGCGGGACGGTGCTGCCGGCGGTGACCAGGACGGCGACACCGGCGGCCAGCCAGGTGGTGCGCAACAGTCCGCGGCGCGAGATCGGGCCGGGCTCGGTCGCCGTCGGCCGGTCGTACGTCGTGTCCTCGACGTCGGAGGTGAGGGCGCCGCGGATGGTCGGCAGCTTCACCGCGATGTGCACGACCAGGGCGCCGATGGTGATCCAGGCGATCGCGTAGTGGGTGGCCCGGAAGGAGAAGCTCCACGGATACCACTGCGCGGAGTTCGCGAGGCCAGACGCCAGCTGGAAGATCGCTCCCGCGACCAGGACCGCGATCGAACCGCGCTCGAGGACCTCGAGCAGCAGCTTGCGGCCGCCCTTCGGCGGGCGGATGAAGAGGCGGGGGTAGACGGTCCAGAGCTTGACCAGCAGCAGCGGCACCGCCGCCGTACCCGTGATGACGTGCAGGCCCTGGGTGACCCGGTAGCCCCAGGACGGGTTGGTCGGGAACGGGATCGGCTGCGAGACGTTCTGCGCGTAGTGGCTGATCAGGCCCGTCGCGAAGCACACCGTGAAGCAGATCGCGAGCCACGTGCCGACGCGGGCGGTGACCGCCGCGCTGCGCAACCGGGACCGGAAGTCGGTCTCGGCAGGCAACGTGACCGGCCGTGCCCTCACGTCGGCTCCTCGAGCACGACGCACCAGCGCTCGCCGAACTGGAGCCGCTCGACCACGGCGAGCCCCGCCTCCCCTGCGACCCGGTCGATGTCCTCGGTGCCGACCACGGACCAGCGGATGACCTGCTGCTCCTGGCCGCACTCCAGCGTGGCCCAGTCGTCGACGTGGGGCGTGCCCGGCGCGGCCACCTCGGCGACGACGCGGCCGCGCGGGTCCAGCACCTCACGCAGCCGCCCGAGCAGCGCCACCGGGTCGCCACCGATCCCGACGTTGCCGTCCGCGAGCAGGGCGGTCTCCCAGCGACCCTCGCCCGGCAGGGTGTCGAAGACGTCGCGACGCAGCGCCGCTCCACCGCGGTCACGGGTCCGGTCGACCGCGCCGTGGACCACGTCGATCCCGAGCACGACCACGCCCCGCTCGGCGAGCGCGGCGGTGAGTCGTCCGGGACCACAGCCGACGTCGAGCGTCGGGCCGACGCACCGGGCGAGCAGGGCGTCGTCGTCCTCGTCGGCGGGTCGGTCCCAGTGGTCCAGGTGGAGCCGGTGGAGCGGCAGGTCGACGCTCATCGCTGCACCTCGCGCCAGGCACGGGCGAACTGGCCGTCTCGGGCATGCGCGGCCACCGCGTCGGCGTCGGCGGCGGTGTCGACGTCCCGCAGCATGCTGGCGACGGCCACGTCCAGCCCCTCACCGACCAGGGCGCGCAGGGTGTCGTCGTACGTCGTCGGCGTGGACATCGGCACGTCGTGCAGCGACCGGGCGGCGACCGGGCGGCGCAGGGCGAGCACCCACCAGCCGCCGTCCTCTGCCGGGCCGAGCACGGCGTCGTGCTCCTCGACAGAAGCGGCGACCTCGACGAGCAAGGCCGGGGTGAGCTGAGGCGTGTCCATCCCCACCTGGACGACCGACCCCCCAGGTGGGACGTCCAGGTGGGAGTTCGCGAGGCGCTCGGCGAAGGTGCTCCCCCGCTGGCGTGCGACGGACCAGCCGTCGGTGGCGCGGATCAGCTCGTCGCCGCGTACGGCGTCGGCGAAGTCGCCTGAGAGCGACAGCAGGCACGCGTCCGGGCCGAACCCGTCGCGGCACGCCGCCATCGTGTCGAGCAGGGCAGCAGCCGCGACCTCGGCGGCCGCGGCCATCCCGATCTCGGCACCGAGCCGGGTCTTGACCCGGCCGGCGACCGGCGCCTTCGCCACCACCAGAACCCGTGTGTCCGTCATCGCAGCACCCTCCAGAAGTCGCGGGCCGCGCGCGCCGTACCCCGCACGGATCCGGAGACCTTGGAGCGGGTGCCGACGGCACGAGGCCGGTAGGAGACGTCGCGCTCGGAGAAGCGCCAGCCCGCGAGCGTCGCCTTCTGCAGCAGCTCGACGGGGTAGCCGAACCTCCGGTCGCGGACGTCCAGTGCCAGGAGTTCGTCGCGGCGGCAGATCCGGATGGGTGCGATGTCATGGGCGTCCATCCCGATCCGGCGGCGCAGCCACCACACGATCAGCCCGTTGCCGAGCCGCGCGTGCCACGGCCAGACCCGGCGCGACACCGGACGGCGGCGACCGACGGCGATGTCGGCCCGCCCGGACCGGACGTCGGCGAGCATCGGCAGGAGCTCGGCCGGGTCGAAGGAGTCGTCGCCGTCCATGAACGCGACGTACTCACGGGTGGCGGCGAGCAGGCCGGCGTGCACGGCGGCGCCGTACCCCGGCGTCTCCTCGGTCACGACCGTGGCGCCCAGTCGGCGAGCGACGTCGGCGGTGCCGTCGACCGAACCGTTGTCCACCACGATCACCGCGAACGCCGCCGGTACCGCGGGCAGCAGGGCCGTGAGCGCTGCGGCCTCGTCCCGACAGGGAAGGACGAGATCGCAGACCGGCTCCATGTCGTGAAGGTTCACAGAAGGAAGCCCCGAGAAACGGCCGGAGAACTTACGAACCGGTGACGCCGCTGCCGGCTGGCTACTGTCGCACCATGCCGACGTCGCGAGCCCGCGCGCCCTGGGTGGGTCTCGGGACGGCGTTGGTGCTGGTGCTCGTCGCCTTCGCGGTCCCGCCGCTCTTCGACTGGGAGGTGTGGCCGCGGGCGCCGCGCAGCATCGGCGCCGGGGAGCTCGCACCGCTGCACGGGTACTGGGAGCCGAAGCTGCTCGGTCCCGGCACGCTCCCGGCGATCGCGATCGGGCTCCTGGGCTGGCGGTACGCCGTCGACCTCGCGGACCGGCTGTCCTGGCGACGGCTGCTCCTCACGTCGTACGTCGTGGGGCTGGCGTGGCTGCTGGCGCTGGCCTTCGTGGACGGGACGTCCGGGATCTCGCGGGTGCTGGGCGACAGGTACGAGTACCTCCGGTCAGCCCGGGCCGTCACCGACGTGCACACGCTCCTGTCGACGTACGTCGACCGCATCCCTCACTCCGCCCCGGACAACTGGCCGACTCATCCGGCGGGGCACCCGCCTGGGGCGCTGCTCTTCTTCGTCGGCCTGGTCAAGGTCGGGCTCGGCGGAGACTTCGCGGCCGGATTGGTCGTCACGGCGATCACGGCGAGCACCGCGCTCGCCGTGATGGTCACGCTGCGTGCGCTCGGTGCCGAGACGATGGCCCGGCGATCGGCGCCGTTCCTGGTCCTCGCCCCGGCCGCGGTCTTCATGGCGGTGTCGGCGGACGCCGTCTTCGCGGCCGTGGCCGCCTGGGGGCTGGCGTGCCTGGCGATCGGCGCTCGGTTGTCGCGTGGCCCGGCGATCGCCTGGTCGGTGCTCGCCGGCCTGCTGCTCGGCTGCGGCGTCATGATGTCCTACGGCCTGCCGCTGATGGGGATTCTCGCTCTCTCGATCCTCGTGCTCGCTCGGTCCTGGCTACCGTTGCCGGTCGCCGCCGGTGCCGCACTCCTGGTCGTGCTGGCGTTCGCGGTCGGCGGCTTCTCGTGGTGGCAGGCCTACCCGGTGCTCAACGACCGCTACTGGGACGGCATCGCCGCGGACCGGCCGGCGGCGTACTGGATGTGGGGCAACCTGGCGGCCCTCGTCGTCTGCGCCGGCCCGCTGCTGGGTGCGGGGCTCGCGCAGGTCATCGCCCTCGGGCGTCGGGCGGACCGAACGGTGCTGCTGCTCGTCTCGGCTGCCGCGGCCGCGATCGTGCTCGCGGACCTGTCCCGGATGAGCAAGGCGGAGGTCGAGCGGATCTGGCTGCCCTTCGTGCCGTGGCTGATGATCTCGACCGCGCTGCTGCCGGAGCGCTGGCGGCGGTGGGGGGTGGCAGTGCAGGTGGTCAGCGCGCTGCTCGTGCAGCAGCTGATCTACACGAGCTGGTGATGGCCGACGGGCGGTGAGCCAGCAACCGAATCGGTGATGACGAAGCGCCAAAACGGTTGCCTGCTCACCGCTGCCCGGGTCACGCTCGCAGCGGCGCGGTCGCGAACTCCCGCAACCCGTCGGCCGGGCGCACCGACGCCACGAAGCCCATCTCGACACGCGCCTTCTCGGGCGACGCGACGATGTGCCGCACGTCGCCGAGGCGGTAGCCGCCGGTGACCTCGGGCGCGATACCGGCCACCGTGCCCGCGCCCACCAGCTCGGCGACCTGGAGGATCGACACCGGCTCGCCGGACGCGACGTTGTAGGCGTCGTACCGCCCGGAGCCGGCCGCGACCACGGACCTCAGGGCGGCGACGTTGGCCCGAGCGACGTCGGCGACGTGCACGAAGTCGCGCATCTGGCCGCCGTCCTCGTAGACCTGTGGCGCCTCTCCGCGCTCCAGGGATGAGCGGAACATCGCCGCGACACCGGAGTACGGCGTGTCCCGCGGCATCCCCGGTCCGTAGACGTTGTGGTACCTCAGCGCGACGGCTGACGCGTCGGCCTGCCGGGCCCACGCGGAGGCGTAGTGCTCCTGGGCGACCTTGCTGGCGGCGTACGACGAGCGCGGGTCGAGACGAGCGGTCTCGTCGACCAGCGACCAGCCGAGGACGGCGCCGCAGGCTGGGCAGTGGTTCTCGAACTCGCCGGCGTCGAGGGTGTCCCGGGCCCGTGGAGGCGGGGTCTGGTCACCGTGCTCGGGGCAGGTGTAACGGCCCTCGCCGTAGACGACCATCGACGAGGCGAGCACCAGCCGACGTACTCCGGACTCGTGCATCGCCGCGAGCAGCGCGGCCGTCCCGAGGTCGTTGTGCGAGGCGTAGTCGGGCAGGTCGCCGACCCTGACCCCGGCGCCGACCACAGCTGCCTGGTGGCAGACGGCGTCGACGCCCACGCACAGGTGGCGCCAGCTGTCGGCGTCGCGGACGTCGAGCTGGTGGGTCCCGGCCGGGACGTCAGACGACCCGTGCGCCATCGGCAGCATCAGGTCGACCCGGACGACCTCGTGGCCGTCGGACTCCAAGGCCGCGCCGATCGCCGTACCGATGAAGCCGGCGGAGCCGGTGAGGAGAACCCTCATGGGACGGCGTAGGTGAGCTCGATGCCGTCGGCCCACGTCGAGCAGGAGCAGCCGCCGGGGTCGGGCAGCGTCTCGATGGTCCGGGAGAGAATCCCGGTCAACCGCTGGAGATTGGCCTTGAAGAGCGCGAACACCTCTTCCTGTCCGACGCCCTCGCCAGTCTCCGCACCGGCGTCCATGTCGGTCACCAGCGCGATCGCCGAGTAGCACTGCCGCATCTCGCGGGCCAGCGCGGCCTCCGGGTGGCCGGTCATGTTGATCAACGTCCAGCCCTCGCTGGCGTAGCTGCGCGACTCGGCGCGCGTGGAGAAGCGCGGGCCCTCGATGACCACCATCGCTCCCCCGGACTTGATCGCCGGGTCGGCCGAGGTCACCGCCGCGGACAGCCGCTCGCAGTAGGGGTCGCCGAAGGGCAGATGCACCGCCCCGGTCTCGACGTACGACGGGATCCGGCGGTAGGTGCGGTCGACGAGCTGGTCGGGCACGACGATGTCGCCAGGCGCGACCTCAGGGCTCAGACCCCCGACGGCGCAGGGCGCGAGCACCTGGCGTACGCCGAGGGAGCGCAGCGCCCAGAGGTTGGCGCGGTACGGGATCGCGTGCGGCGGGTACTCGTGGTGCTGACCGTGCCGCGGCAGGAACGCGACCGTGCGGCCGGCGACCGTCCCGACGGCGATCGGAGCCGAGGGCGCGCCGTACGGCGTCTCGACGGTGTGCTCCTCGTAGTCGTCGAGGAAGGAGTAGAAGCCGGTCCCACCGATGACGGCCACCTCAGCGATGCTCATGCCCGCACTCTGTCAGCCGCGGGCAACCGCGTGGTGGCCCGGCCGCCGAGGCCCGCGATCGCGACCAGGGCGACCAGGCCGGTCGAGCACACCGTCAGCGCTGGATAGCCCCACGCGTCGACGACCACGCCGGCGAGACCACCAGCCGCGGCGGCGGTCAGCCCCATCACCAGGTCGGTGGCGCCCTGGACGTCGGTGCGCGCCTCCAGCCGTGCGTGCTGGGCGATCAGGGTGGACGCCGACACGGTCGCGAACGACCAGCCGAGGCCGAGCAGGAAGAGCCCCACGAAGATCTGCCACGAACTGCCCTCCGGCGAGCGGGCGCACAGCACCATCGCGACGAGCAGGAGGACGGATCCGGTGACGAGCGTCGTCGGACGCCCGTAGCGGTCGGCGAGCCACCCGACGACCGGCGAGAACGCGAACATGCCGAGCACGTGCAGGCTGATCACCAGCCCGATCACCTCGAGCTCGGCGTGGCCGTGCTCCATGTGCAACGGGGTCATGATCATGACCCCGACCATCGCGGCATGCGCGCACGCCATCCCGAGGGTCGCGAAGAACAGCACCGGCCGCTCCCGGGCAGCCGCGATCGCGCGGGCCCAGGCGGTGCCGGTCGGCGGCACCTCGGCGACGCCCGCCGCCTCGCGGGCGAGCAACAGCGGGTCAGGTCGCAGCATGATGCCGACCACGACCGCGGCGACGACCATGCCGATGGCACCGAGAGCGAACGGGCCGGTCAGCTCCGGGATCCCCAACACGTCGGCCAGCGCACCGGCCGGACCGGTGAGGTTGGGGCCGAGCACCGCACCGATCGTGGTCGCCCACACCACGGTGGAGAGGGCGCGGCCCTTGTGGGCGTCCTCGGCAAGGTCGGTCGCGGCGTACCGCGCGCTGTTGTTGGCGGCGCTCGTCGACCCGAGCAGCAGAGCCCCGACGAGCAGCAGGACCATCGAGCCGACCACACCGGCGACGACAGCGAGCACCGCGCCGGCGGCGCCGAGCAGGTAGCCGGTGACCAGTCCGATCCGCCGGCCGCGGTGCGACATCAGCCGAGCGAGGAGGTACGCCGCGAAGGCGGTCCCGAGCACCTGTGCGGTCTGGGCGAAGCCGGCCTGGCTCTCGGACCCCGAGATGTCCCGCGCGAGGAGCGAGGCCGTGGCGATGCCGATCGTGATGCCGATGGCACCGACCGCCTGGACGACGACGAGCGTGCGGATCGTGTGGCGCTGGACCTCCGCGAGGTCGACCGTCATTTCTGCGTAACAGGCAGCTCGAGCGTCCGCCAGACCACGGCCCACACGTGCTTGGGCGACTCGCCGGCGTCGATGGCCTCCTGCGCCGTACGACCCCCGAGCTCCTGCATGACGAAGCTGCTCGCCCAGGAGCGCGAGTACGACGCCCCCAGCGCGTGGTCCATCCGGGTCCAGAACTCCGTGTGCCTCATCGGCGCACCGCCGTGACGTCCAGCCACGGCTCGCCGTCGCGCGCGCTGCGGCTGTGCTGCACCTCGCTGACCGTCCAGCCGGCTGCTTCGAGCACTTCACGGAGCGCGGCCTCGCGCCAGTAGACGAACCGACGCGGCGCCCCGACGCTGCCGTGGGTGGACCACGCCTCACCGTCGCCCTCCTTCAGCGAGAGCGCGAACTTCCCGCCGACCCGGGTTGCCTCGGCGAGCCGGGTGAGGACGACCGACACCTCTCCCCGCTCGACGTGCAGCAGGCAGGCGCTCGCCCAGACCCCGTCGTACGGCGTCCCTGGGCGCAGCGGGTCGTCGAGGTCGTCGGTCAGCGGGTCGAGCACGTCGGCCACGTGGCCGGCCTCGCGCAGCAGGGAGACGAAGCCCGGGGAGATGTCGGTGCGCCGCACGCTGAGGCCGGCGGCCTCGAGGGTGGCCGCGTCGCGGCCGGGCCCGCTGCCGATCTCGAGGACCCGGCCTCGCGGTCCGACGGCCTCGGCGAACGCCTGCGCCTGCTCGAGCACCAGGTCGTCGCGGGCGAAGGTGCTGTCGCGGTAGGCCACCGCGTGGGCGTCGTACGCCTCCACCGTCGCGCGGGCGGCCGCGGCGCGGACGTCCCAGGCGTGGTGGACGATGTCGTGGAGGTGGTAGATCCCGATGCTCTCGACGGTGAACTCGCTGCCGTTGCTCCGGAAGCCCCGTCGGCTCCACGCACCGGGAGGCACGGACTCGTAGCGCTCGGCCGCTGCCTCGGCGGCTCCGATCAGCTCGGCGGCGACCGTCGCGGGGTCCTGCTCGCCGTACCTCTCGGCGATCGCGGTCTCGTCCTGGTCCCAGTTGGGGAAGGTCGGGTCGTCCTGGTCGAGCATCATCGCGACACGCAGGTCGAAGATCCGGTGCACGTCGCGCACGTGCGCGGCGTACTCGAGCGGCGACCAGGTGCTCGGCTCCGGTCGGACGGCCGCGTCACCGAGGGTCAGCACCGCCTCCCACGTGGTCGCGTTGTCGCGGATCACCGACGGGATCCGGTCGACCGTCACCGCCAATGCCTCGAAGCCGCACTCCGGGCACGGCTGGTCGAGCACCCAGGTCCAGTCCTTGGTGTCCGGCTCGATGGTCGCCTCAGTCATGGCGCCATCTTCCCAGGCCGGGTCCGAGGTGCGCGCGCGACTTCCGGCCACCGTCCGAGAAGATGGCGCCATGACCGATGTGCGGCCCGCCACCGAGGCAGACCTCCCCGCGATCAAGGCGATCTACGACGTCGAGGTCCACACCGGGATCTCGACGTTCGCCACGCAGCCGCCGGAGCTCGACTACTGGCGCGAACGGCTCGAGAGCACGCACGCCGGCGACCACGTCCTGGTGGCGGTCGACGGCGACGACGTGGTCGGCTACGCGTACTCGGGCAGCTACCGCCCGCGCGAGGCGTACGCCCGGACCCGGGAGACCTCGGTCTACCTGACCTCCTCGGCCCGCGGCGGTGGACTCGGCCGGAGGTTGTACGACGAGCTGCTGCGACTCCTGCGCGCCGACGGCGTACGGCTGGTGGTCGCCGTGATCGCGCTGCCCAACGACGGCAGCCAGGGGCTGCACCGGGCGTGCGGGTTCGAGCGCGCTGGCGTGCTCCACGACGTCGGCAACAAGTTCGGCCGGTGGATCGACACGGAGCTCTGGGAGCTGCGGCTCGCTAGGTGAGGAACAGCGTGTCGTTCGTCCGGTTATCGGTCGTCACTTGCGTCACTGTGGTTGCGGAGGTGCGTCGGTTGGTGACCAAACCGCAGATCCTGGGGGGTCGGATCTGCGGTTGGTGACCAAACGGTGATGTTCGGCAGCCACCCGAGCCCCGATCGGCGTCCGGATATCGAACTCCACTGATCGCAGCCCGGACCCCCACGATTGGTCACAAACCGCACCTGGGAGCGCTCCACATCTGCGGTTGGGGACCAATCGGCGTGCCCTACGCTGCGGATGTGACCCGCCAGCACGCCAGATCCGGATCCCCGTTCGAGGACACGATCGGCTTCAGCCGAGCCGTCAGGGTCGGCAGCACCATCGCCGTCAGCGGTACGGCGCCGGTGTGGCCCGACGGCTCCGTCGACCCCGATCCGGTAGTCCAGGCCCGCCGGTGCTGGGAGATCATGCTCGCCGCTCTCGAGGAGCTGGGCGGCAGCGTCGACGACGTCATCCGCACCCGGCAGTACGTCGTGGATCCGGCCGACGGCGACGCTGTCGGCGTCGTCCACGGCGAGGTGTTCGGCGATGTCCGGCCGGCCAGCACGATGGTCGTGGTCGCCGGGCTGCTCGACCCTCGCTGGAAGGTCGAGATGGAGCTGGACGCGGTGGTCGACGCGGGCCGTACCATCTGAGCATGCGCCGGGCACCGGAGGACGCGACACCGCGCGGCACGGCCGCGCTCGCTGTCCTGCTCGGCGGAGTGCTCGGCGGAGTGCTCGCGCTGGTGCTGTCTCCGCTGCTGACGACCCAGGACGACCCGACGAGCGCCGCCGTCGCCGTCCTCGCCCTGGCGCTCGCTGCCGTGCTCGGTCTGGGCAGGAGCACTGCATTGCTGGGCGCTCGACCCGGCGGAGTGGTCCTCGTCTCCGGTGACGACTTCTCTCGACTCCTCTCCGGTCGGGTCACCGACCCGACGCACCACCCGGTTCGACCTCGTGCTCCTGGATCGGCCTGACGCTCGCCATCGAGCGGGCCACGCCCATCCCTTCCTCTCGTTCAGGAGCACCGTCATGTCCGTTCTCGATCCGTTGTCCCATGCCCTCGCAGCCGTCATCGCTGCCACTCATGCCGGCATAACCGCACTCGGAGGCGATCCAGCATCCGGCACGACCTGGGTGCTGTGCATCGCCGCCGTCGTCATCGTCGTCCACGTCGCGCTGCTGCCCATCACCGTCCACGGCGTCCGCCAAGCGCACGCAGCAGCCCGGGCCCGGCCGCAGCTGCGGGCGCTCGCCGAGCAGTACCGCGACCGACGAGATCCCGCCAGCCTGCGTGCGTACGGCGAAGCGCGGCGCCGCGTCTCGGCCGAGCACGACCTGTCGCGGCTCGGATGCCTGCCGCTCCTCGTCCAGGTGCCCGTCTGGATCGCGCTCTACCACCTCCTTGCCGACGTCGCCGCCGGGCTCCCGGTCGGCGCGATGGACTCCGGACTGGCGGCGTCCCTCGGCACCGCGACCCTGCTGGGCGTGCCACTGGCGGCGCGCGGCTATCTGGGTGCCGGCCTCACGCACCTGGCCGTCGTGGTCGCGCTGGCCGGGACCGCGGCGATGCTGTCGTTCGTCACCCAGCGATACCTGGTCGCCCCCAACACCGTCCTGGCCG
>Ga0164307_10000798_pt1 | contig 14053 bp, 12 predicted proteins | sample Whisoiple_243_MG_FD_110214 | JGI IMG/M metagenome (GOLD analysis project Ga0164307, IMG submission 110214) | Soil microbial communities amended with fresh organic matter from upstate New York, USA - Whitman soil sample_243_MG | ecosystem: Environmental > Terrestrial > Soil > Unclassified >...
AACACTTTCACGCGCTCGCCGGTGTCGCCAAAGTCGATGAAGTCGATGCCCGGCGGCCGCGGTGGCTCAAAGGGGATCGACGGGCCGTCGATGACGCCCGGCAGGTAGAAGAACTGGTGGAAGATCGGGTGGTTCCAGTGCCGCGCCGGGCCGCCGTACTGCTGGCCGAAGCTACCGGAGGATTCGATGGCGATGGATTCCAGGTCGCACGCCATGTGGCTGTTGCGGCCGCCGCCGGGACCGTGCATCAGGCCGATCACCAGCTGGGAGCCGCGTGGGATGTCGGCTCGGTTACTGCCGACGTTGATGGTACCGAACGGCCCCTTGGCGCCCACCTTGATGTAACGGTATGCCTCGGTGGACAATCCGTGGCGCGACCAGGTCATGCGGTCGCCGTTGATGACGCCGTCGATGGTGTGGGTGACGATTCCCGAGCAGTCGGTCGTGCGCAGGATGTTGGTGGGGTGCCAGGCACCGCCGTAGCCGTATGACAGGTTGTCTCGGCGCTTGGCGTTGTTGGCGGCGTAATCGACGTTGCGCCGGGTTAGTTGGGCCATGGGGTGTTACTCCTGTTCGTGCAGTTTTGCCAGATCGTCGTAGTACTGTTGCCGGGCCTCGTCATCCAGGCCTTCAAGGTCGCGCGCCATCGCGTCCGCCAGTTCCTGGGTGCCTTCCACCCAGCCGAGGAACTTCGCCTCGGTCTCGGCAGCTTCGGCTGCCACGTCAATTTCCTTGGCCATCAGATCCTCCTATGCCGCTTCCCAGTTCAGCATTCCGGCGTAGTAGTCGGCCGGGATGCTCTTGGTCTTCGCTGCGGCCAGGTTCCAGTTGGCCACCATGTCGGCACCCTTCGCGTGCAGGTGCAGGGTGTCGGGTCCGACGTTGTTGCCGCGGTGCCCGCTCATCGTGGTGTTGGGCCACATGCCGATCTGGTCGATGAACCCGATGACATTGTCGGGGTCGGCGCTGGCCACCGCGTCTTGGATGCCCAGGTTGGCCAGGTAGCGGTCGTCGCCGTTGGTGATGGACACTGACTGGATGCCGGAGAACAACAGCTGCAGGTTGACCGCGTTCGCCGTGGCCGCTGCCACCGCGGCGACCGCCCGGTTGATGCCGGAGGTGACGCGCGCCGCGTACGTGGTGCGCACCGGGTCCGGTGGCAGGCTGCCGTCGTTCCAGCCGCCGATCGTCCACAACAGGGGGTAGCGGTCGCCGAATGTCTCAGCCAGGAAATCCATGCGGGACTTCGACATGAACACACTGCCGCCACCGAGGGACATCACGTATTCCTCGTTGCGGGCAGCGTTGTTCACGTTGAAATACCCTGTGCCACCTTGTGCCGTCAGGATCACCGCCGCGCCCGTCGCTTCGGCAATAGCCTGGGACAGCCCGTAGGTCTGGTAGGTGCCGGTCGGCCAGCCGCCACCGATCGGCGTCTGCAGGACGTTGCCGGAGGGCTCGTTCCAGGAGTCGCCATTGGTGGCGATGAGCAGCTTGTTCGGGGACTTGCGCACCGTGTACAGGTTGCCGACGTAGATGCCGATGAAATGGCAGTTCCACGGCAGCATCAGGCGGAACTCGCGCTCGCGCGCCTCCTTGAAAGTGATGGTGCGGTAGGCAATCCCGTTCGCGGTGGAGCCGGTCTTCGGGAGCTGGGTGATCTTCTTCATCGCCCCGGTGTCATCCTCGGCCCACAGCTGCATGTCGTGGTATTGCCGGGTCTCGTAGTGCACGTAGTGCATGTAGACGATGGTGACGACCGGGCTGTCGGAGACGAACCCGGTGTCCAGGTTGGACTCCTGTGGCAGGCCCTCGTTGACGTCCCAGGTGGTGAACCGCGGGGTCGTCGCGTTGGCGCACGCCGGGAACCCCGAGTTGTTCTGCCAGGTCCCCACCGGCATGGTCACCCAGTTCTGCGACTGGGTGTTGAACACGCCGGAGTTGAAGGGGTACAACGTAACCCCGGTGGGTGACGGCGTGCCGGCCACCATGCCGGTGTCGCTCAGGATCGGGCCGTTCACCGCGTCGGGCGCCGGCCAATACCCCTTCATCGGCTTGAGGAGGTCGGCGATGAACAGGCGGCCGTCACCGGACGGGGTGCCGCCTCCTGGCGCGGCGGCACCGAGAATGTTGCCGTCTGGTCCTCGGACGTTCGACAGGGCCTGTGTTGCCATTTACGACACCTTCTTCAGGTCGATTGCGGACGCGCAGTGGATGGCTGTGCCCGAGCTGGTGAACGTGACACTCGGTGCCGCGCCGTCGGATTCAACGATGGTCAGGTAATCGCAGTAGCCCTGTGTCGAGGAGCCCACCGCGTCGCCGCGCTGAGTCTTGTTGAACCCGGTCATGACGCCCGAGGAACCGATGGCGACGTATGTCTTATTGCCGACCGCGGACGGCTTTGTGACGTTCAGGGTGGTGTTCGACGTGCTGGCGCCGTAGAGCACCGGGCTGCCGTTGAACGGGGTGGACTGATCCACGTTGGCACAGACCACCGACTGGGCGCGCAGGCCGTCCGCCCACTGGTTGTCCGACCAGTTCACCACGATGCCGTGGTCGCCCACCGTGGGGTTCAGCTTGTAGAACCAGTGCACCGAGCCGTAGGCCTCACTGGCACCGTCGCTGTAGACGTTCTTGGAGCTGTCGGGCACCTTGGTCAGCGCGCCGTCGATGGAGGACGTCACCGTCAGGCTGTTGTACGCGTCCCAGCGGATCGAGTTCGCGTGTGTCACAGTGACACCCACGAGTAGGATCTTGGCGAACCCGGCGGGCACGTTCTGGATGTACTCGGGGGTGGCCAGCGAGCCCGCCGCGTTGTTGCGTCGCGCACCCGGCCCGCCGTGAGCCAAGAAGATGACGTTGGCCGGCACGTCGGTGGTGTGGGGCACGGCCACGGACATGTCCGATTCGTTGCCGGAAGTGTCCACCGCGGACACCGCCACGTCGTACTGTGTCGCGCCGTTCAGGCCGGGGAAGGTGTAGACCGGCACCGTGGTGCTGGCCACGTACTGCGGCAGGCCACCCGCGGCGTGCTCCTTGATGAACCACTTGTACTCGGCGATGGCAACATCATCGGTGCTGTCGGTGGCCTCCGCGGTGATGCTGATGGAGGACTCGTCGGTCACCGCGATGGTCGGCTGTGTCGGCGGGGTGATGTCCGCCAGGCCGAGCGACGCCATGACCGTGATGCGCCAACCACTTTCCTCGATCACTCGGTCGGGCGTGAAGACGATGGCGTGGATCGAGGGGGCCTTGATGAACAAGATGTTGACGATCTCGCAGTCGCCGCCGACGCGTGTCATCGAGACGTGCAGCTGGCGGCTGCCAAGCCCGTGGGTGATGGTGATCGGGTTGGCGGTGCCGTCGCCGATGGTCTCCTCGTAGAGGCCGAGGCGCGCGTCCTCACCGCCGCCGCCACCACCGCCGCCGACGGCATCGGTCTGCCACGACGCCTGGGTCGCGCTCGTCGCCTTGAGCACCTTGCCGGCGGTGGGTGGGCCACCGACGATCTCGACACCGTTGACCTTCTTGACGACCGGGTTGTTCGCGCCGCCACCGAGGTCGCCGGTCAGACGGATGAGGCCGTAGATCAGGTCGGTGGCGTTCGGGCTCCGACTGACCTGGACGTAGTGCGCAGGGTCACCGCCACCCCACGCCCACAGCTGCAGGCCGTTGTCATCCAGGGCGTCTGACAGGTATAGCGTGTTGAACGCGCCGGTGTCAGGGAATTGCGAAGGGTTGTCGAAGTACTCAAAGTTGTGGATCTCGGGGAACTCTGGGAAGTCAATGTACTCGGCGGGGATGATGCCATCGGGTCCGAGGGGGGCGACGCCGTCGGGTGCGCCCTTCTCATTGGAGTTGATGGTCTCCCACTCCAGCTCGCCCCACGAGGTCTCGCCGTCGCCGATCTTGAAGCGGCGCAACGTGGTATCGACACCGATCTCACCGAGTGCGAGGACAGGGTTGATCAAACCCCAGCGGGTGCTGGTGTCCCGGCGTAGCTGGATTCTGCTCATACCCTCACTCCGTTCATGGTTATCATAGGTCCAGGCAGCTCATGCCATAGCAGTCGAGCGATCCGAAGTGTCCACCCGAGTAGGTGCTTTGCCCGCCACACCCCCACAGCTTGCCGGGTGTGCCGAAGATGTTTGTGCTGTCGGTCCATAGCGCCGACGGAATGGGTGTGCCGTTCTTCAGGCCCTGGTAGCTGTAGATGCCGCCACTGACGCTGATCTCCAGGCCAATGGTGTCACTGGGGGAGACGATCGCGTTGGCGCCAGTCACCCTGGTGGTGACCGCGCCGGGCAGCAGCAATCCCTGCTTGGAGCCGATGACGCACGCCAAGCCACCCGACCCGCGGATGCGGAACCAGACGCAGTTCTCGATGCCGGGGTCGCCCACAGCGTCCTTGCCACCCACCCACACCAGCGCGCCGCGGTCGGTGCCCGAGCTGCCGTTGCCGACGATCATGGTGGCGCGGTAGAGCACGGTGGCCATCGCGTCGGCCACCGGCGCGCTGCCATACCAGTGTGAGCTGCCACTACCGCCGTTGGCGGGGTCTTCGCCGAGTCGGTTGCCGCCGCGGATCACCAGGGGCAGCATGTCGGCGCGTGATGCATCCTCCAGCATCCCAGCAGGTTTCACGCCGCTGGCGAAGCTGTAAGAGACGTTCTTCTTCGTCACCTGCTGCCGCGCTGCCGCATAGGCACCGCGCTGGGCGAGGAACGGAGGGGCGGGCATCAGGACACCAGGTTCCCGACAATGACCGCTTCGGTGGCCGAGCGGAAGCGCACGGTGGCGCCGCTGTATTGCGCGCCGATCTTCAGCTTGGCCAGCTCACTGCGCAGCACCATGCCGCCAGAGCCGGCGACGAATGACACCTGCCCGGCACCGTACTGCTCCACCGTGAAGTAGTCGTTGGCGGCGTGCACCGCGCCGTTGATGGTGATGGCCGTCGCGGCGGCGTTGGTGGTCTCCAGGGTCTTGCCGGTGTCGGTGGCTGTCGGGGTGTCGGTGGTGCCGGTGATCTGACGGACGTTGACCTTGTCCAGGCCCAGGTAGGTGAACGCGGCGGCAATGTCGGCGCTGGCCAGGAATGACCGGCCGTAGGACGACGTGGCGAAGGCGTTCCACACCCCGGTGTTGCCGACGAACGTCAGCATCCGTGCCGAGCTGGACGCCGAGTGGGTGGCCAGGTGGGTGGTGAGGTTGTCGAGGTTCTGGTTGAACGCGAGTATGTGGGTACCAATGACCAGGCCCAGTGCCGTCCTGGCGGCCGCAGCGTCGGCCAGGTTGACCCAGGTGCGGCCGAAGCTGGAGATCGGCGTGGTGACCCACATACCGCTCGCGTTGCGGTAGGCCATCTGGTCGTTGCCGGTGAGCCCCGCCAGTGCTGTCAGGTCCGCGTCAGCGTCCTGCTTGGTGCCCACTAGTGCCAGTAGGTCGGTCAGGTCGGCGTCGGCCTCACCGATCGCGTCACCGAGTTCCTTGAGGGTGTCCAGGTGCTCCGGTGACGCACCCACGAGGTCGGCGATGGCCTGCGCCAGCTGGTCGGTGCTCGCCGCGCCGATGGCTGCCCGCGCAGCCGCCGCGGTGGGGCCAGCAGCGACGTAGGCGGGCTTGCTGGTGATGGCGTCCCAGACCAGGAGGGCAGCGAACGCGTTGCTCGCGCCGAAGTACTGCAACCCATTCCACGGGGTCTCGCCGTCGCCGATCTTGAACAGGCCGTTGTCGAGGTTGAAGCCGATCTCGCCCGACAGCAGGATCGGGTTGACCGACGTCCAGTCGGCGCCCTGGTCCCGGCGCCACTGGATGCGACCGAATGTGGTCATGCTCCGCCTCCGTCAACGATCACCGTTTCTTCGGAAGACGCTGTGCCACCGTCGATGCTGCTGGCATCCAGGAGGGTGAGGCCTTCCACAATGACCCCGTAAGCGTTGCCGTCGTCATCGAACTGCTGATAGCCGTTCGGGACAACCTCTTCCCAGTGCAACGTCTTGCCGGTATCCCCCTGGTCGCCCTTGGTGATGCCCTCTGCGTTCAGGCTGGGGACGGGTACGATGTTCGCAATCCGCAGGATCTTGTCATGGTCTGGAGCGATGAACGAGAACGCGTTGATCTTACGCTTCGTCCCCCGCAGGTAGACGTCGAATTTGACGCGGTACTGAAACGGCCGCTCCAGCCCGAAGATGGACGTGCACGCCAACAGCCGGGCCGGCCCACCATTCTTCACCAGGTGGCCGTCGTCGGTCACTGTGAAGACCATCTCCTCCGAAACCTCAAAGGACTTGGGGGGATTCAGGCCCGTCGCCGACAGGAGCTGGCCGGCGCCGATCTCCAGCTTGACGTAGATCCGGCCCGAGTGCCCACGCTGATCTGGGTCGCTGAGTGGATCTTCATCACTGTCGTTGATGAGCGCGACGAGGGGGCCGTCCAGGGTGAAGTAAGTCTCGGTGCGGTTGTCGGTGATTGGGTCACCGGAGGTGAGCGCCGGGAGTCCGGTGATGACACCGACTGCGGCCTTCGCGCCACCGAGGTCGTGGTTGGTGGATCCGGTGTGCCACAACCCATACCAGTTGAACTGGTCGGTGCTGTACCCCGGCAGTGACGGGTTGTCGGGGAGGTCGGGGTTGGTCGTGGTGAACAGGATGAGGTTGTCGACATACCCCAGGCTCTGCACCGTGGTCCAGAGGTCTGTGAACCGGCCCGCCTGCTCGGCCTCGGTCATCTGACCCGGCTGGTTCGGCCAGCCGACCTCGGTGATGTGCAGCTCGGTGGAGCGGTGCCCGGCGGCGTTGAGCTTCGCGCGCACATCGGGTACCTGGGTGAAGTACTTCCAGCGATCGTCGTCATCGCTCGGGATGAAGCTCGCCGGAACGTATCCCAGTGTGTAGGGGTGGATACTGGCACCACCCAGAGGGCGTCCGAGGTAGGCCAGGAACGTGTCCAGGTAGGGGGCGCCGGGGGTGGGGGAGTTCCAGGTCCGGTCGCACAGCGCCGCCACCGGCAGCGCCCCGTTGATCGGGAAGATGGCGTCGGCCGCCGCGTTGTACATCGCGGCGTACAGATCTGGTGCCGAGAACTGGTCCACCAGCACCCCGGCGATCCACCGCTTACTGGAGGAGGAGACGTACTCCTCGTTCCAGATCTCGAAATGCAGTGAGGGGCGGTCCAATCCGTTGTACAGCTGCCAGAACTCGCCACCCTCGGAGTACCGTGCGGCCGCCGCGCCACAGAACGCTGCGTACGCTGCCAGCGCGCTGTTGCCGCCCTGAGTGGTGATGCCGGGGTACGGCGGGCAGGGCCACGAGTAGTTGGCGTTGGGTGCGCCCACCGCGGTCGCCCAGGTGGGCGGGTGGGACAGCACCCAGTACATCCGGAAGCCGAAGTCGGCGCAGATGGTGGCGATGCCGTCGGGCACCGTCCAGTCGTAGCCGCCGGTCTCGGTGGGCTGCACATCGGACCAGAAGATGTCCTCGCGCATCAGCAGGTCGCCACCCTTGTCGAGCGCGGCGCGCGACGCAGTCAGCACCGCCTCACGCTGGGCCTGGTTGCGACCGCGCAGTGCGCCGTGCAGCCCGAGGGCAATCTTGGCCATGGCCTACTCCTCTTCGATCATCGGGCGCCAGCTGCTGAGTTCGATGCCGTCGGTGTAGGCACCGCCGTGCTTGGTGTTGACCACGAACCACTTTCGGTCGCCCTCGAATTCCATCCGGTGCGCGTACTCGTGGTACGGGATGTCGGGGTTGGCGTTGTTCGGGTTGGCCAACACGGTGCCGATCGGGTACTCGTCCATCAGGTCTCCAGTGCTGTGAGTCGGGCTTCGATAGCGGTCTTCCAGTTGGCGATCGCGGTCTTCACCTGCGGGCTGGTGGCCCCGGTGCCGCCCGTCCCCGTGACCGCCTGGTAGATGGCGTCGCGGAGCATGCCGATGCCGGGCACTTGCGAGTCGGTGAACGTGCCGGTGGTGACCTTGGAGGCGTCGATGCCTTCCACCTGGCCGGCGGCGACCTTCTTGCCCGCCCAGTTCGGCGGGGAGCTGTTCGGGTACTTCTCGTTGCGCAGCTGCTCGGTCACGGCCTGGCGCGTGCGGTTCTTCAGCCCAGAGATCGTGCCGTTGTTACCGGAGACGCTGAACTTCAGGTCAGGGTTGATCGCTGCTGCGCCGCTGGGAATCGTCACGGGCCTTCTCCTTTCGCTCGCGCTCTGCTTCTTCCATGGCTTGGCGTAGGCCGTGCATCAGGTCGCCGTCGATGCCTGCCAGGAAATCGTCGGCGGTGGCCTCGCCGCGCTGGTACTTCTCGTACAGCTCCGGAGACTGCTCCTTGACCTGCTGCCACATCGACTCCCTGGTGAGCCGCTGCAGAGTGTGGGGCGCATGGTTGCCCGCCGCCATGCCAGCGCCACGGATCAGCTTGTGGGTAGCCAGGTCTGGGTCCACTCGCACACCGAGGGAGACCATGTAGGCCGCCCACCGTGCGCGGATCGGAGCCGGGGTGGTGACGTTGGCGTGGGTCGGTGTGGCCCCCGGCATGGTGGACACGATCTGAGCCAGCAGGTGCAGCTGCTCCATGAACTCGATGTCCGACAGGTCGGGTGTCTTGTTGTTCTTGACAGGGGTTTCCATTAGACGTAGTCCTGAATCTCGACGGCAGTGACCAGCGGCCCGGTAGCGGTAAGTGATGCGTCCCAGGCGAATCCGAAGTGACGGTAGCCCCGCCCCTTCGGAAGTTCTTGATCGGTGTCCTCCCACTCGATGATCGGGTTGAGGATGTCCTCGTTCTTGTACACGCGGTAGATCTTCTCGATGTCCGAGTAGTCCACCGTGATGAAGTCGTCGTAGTTGAACGTCTCGTTCGCGGTGCCGGTGTAGTCGAGATCGGTTGGCGCACTGATGACTCCGGTGTGCACCTTGCGGTTCACCAGGCCGTGCTCGATCTCCAGTCCGAACCCGATGTGACTGGTGATGTCGGAGCCGAAGAATGCCTGCAGCTTGCCGGTGCCGCCGACACCGATGGCGGAGCCGGGCACCGCGTAGACCTGGAACTTGACGCGGAATGAATCACCACCCAGGGGGCGGTAGTAGCGCACCGCGCACTCGGCGAACAGTAGGCCGATGTTCGGTCCCATGCCCCAGCGCTGACCCTCGCCGCTGCCGATGCTGTGCATCGACGGCTGACCCCAGATCGGAATCCACTTGCGGCCAACGGAGTTGCGGCCGAACGGGTCGATGAAGACGCGAGACTCGTTGGGTTTGATCAGGCTGGCGCCCGGCGTGTAGAAGCTGGCCTCCCGCCGGGCGACGTGGCCGTACTCGAACAGATAGGGGCCGTCTTCGGTGACGATGCTGATCTCGTACTGCGCACCGCGGGGGACGTCGTCCAGTGGCGATGGCGGTTCGATCTTGTAGAACAGCTGTCGCTCGCGGACTTCGCCCTCCACGCTGGCGATGATGTTGCCCGACGAATCGAAGAACTCGATCTTGGTATCGGCGTTGGCTGGAAAGTCATCCCTGATGGCTTGCCAGACGTTGCTGAACACCTTGCCCTTGGACAGGGTGAGGGTGCTCCACCTGGGCGTATTCAGCATGCCTGGTCTCCTTTGTTACCGCATTCTCTCATAGCTAGCTCGTCAGATGAACGCCGACATTGTTCAGGAAATCCCCGAACCGTTTGATGACACGCGAGATGCGCTCACCCGTGGACATTGCCGCCTTGTTCTGCCCGATCTTCATCACGAAGTCGTAGTTGCCGGAGCCGTCACCCTTCAGTGTCATCTCCTCGATCTGGTTGACGAACATGATGTCGACCTTGGAGTTGCGCTGCATCGCGCCCGACGTCGAAGCGATGCGGTCACCGATGGTGGCGTGCAGGCCGGGGATGAACCACGAGCTGTTGTCCACCACCAGGGTGTGGCAGGTCTGGGCCTCCGTTGCCTTGAACCCGCCGCGCAGTGCTGCCAAAGCCGCCATGCTCCAGGCGTTTTGGTCGCCACCGGCCTGGAAGATCTCGAACAGGTGGATCCAGCCCAGGTTCGTCGCGCGCTGGGTGTTCTTCCATTGATCCCACGCCGCTATCGTGCCTTCCAGGAACGGCATGATGATGTCCGCGGCGATGTCGCCGGCCGAGTCAAAGCCACCCAGCAAGAAGAAGCCGATGAGGTTGCCGACCGACTGAATGATCAACTGCGCGATGGCGTCTGCCGTCGGGTTGTTACCGCCGACGACCACCGATACCGCGGTGGCCGGCGAGTGGGTCACCTTGGACTGGTAGTCCATCCAGTGGGTGTCGCGCAGCGTGACAGCAGGGGCCTCGGCGAACGACCCCAGGAATGACTCCTGCCAGTACTCGTCGGGGTAGTACTCCTGCCCGTCGCGGACCTGCACCAGGGTGTCGGACGTGAACCCTTCCACCCACTGGACCACTGATCGGACGAGGCCGCCCACCGCGGTGCCGCCGAAGAATGTTCCACCCGGCAGGGAGAAGCCCGACTTGTCCTTGACCTCAAGCACGAGAGCGCAATTGGCCACGTTGTTGTCGAGCAGGCCGCGTGCCTGCTCGCCGTCGGCGGTGATGATCCGGCGGTACTCCAGGGATAGCTGACCGTCCTCCAGGGCGTCGCCGATGACTGAGTCGACGGTGTTCATCCGGCCGGAGATGAAGGTCCACAGCGACGTGTCGAACAAGAAGTTCGGCGACTTGATGTGGACCTGCCAGCTACCCCAGTTGAACGGGGCCAGCCACTGATCAAGATCAAACGGATCATCGGGCAGCTGCCAGAGGTTGCCCTCAATTCGTATGAGCTGCAACAGGATTAGGGTAGAGATGGTCCAGCGGCTGGGACCGAACATCGGCCATTCGCGCGGGAACTGGAAGACGTAGAGCGGCAGCAGCGGGTTCGGGGGCACCAGCATGAACTGCAGGAACTGTAGGTCGTCGTTGAACGACAGCGTGATGTAGTCGATACCGTCACGGGTCTCGATGTCCCAGTGGTGTAGCAGGCCCGACCAGCGCCACCGGCCACCGTAAAGGTCCACGGTGATGAGGACGTTCTTGCACTCCTCCGGCGAGTTCGGGTTACTCATGATGTACTGCGCGACATAGTGATCCGCGCGCATCACGATACGGCCGGCCGACGAGATGTTCTTCTTCATCGGGAACTCGAAGTCACTGGTGTCCCGGTGACTGACGCGACCGACGCTCAGCGCGCCGGGGTTCCCTGCAGGATCGTTCTTCCAGAACCGCATGAGCGGAGCGGAGCGCTTCAGCGCACGGCGGTAGGCCCGGTTCTCACCGGCCATCACCATCCGCTGCTCAAGATCCTCCAGGGTATGCGGCATTACGCCACCACCAGCGGAGTCGAGAAGGGATCCTCATACCAGCGGTCCAGGTGGAGCTTCAGCGCGAAGCCGTCCACGACGTCCGTCACCCTCACCACGCAGCCACGCTCTGGGTCGCCCTCGCCCGACGGGATCGGGTACTCCAGATCCTTGCCGGCGAGCCGGGAGTTCACCGGGGCGTCGTTGGCGGCCACCAGGGTCTCCATGTCGGGGCGCGAGAACACCGAGATGTCCTCGCCCTTGCGGAGATACGGAAGCTTCAGCGTCTTGCCCTCGTCCTGCATCCCGCGGCCGTACTCTTCGCAGCCGAACGAGTAGTCGGGCAGCCACAGGGTGCACTCGGAGGAGGCCTCCCACTCCGGCCAGCACTCCACCGACGCGGGGTTGTAGAAGGGGAGAGTGAACCAGTGCGACCCGGTGCCGTCCCATTCGTAGGAGTAGGTCTCGCGCGGGCCGACGTAGAACGGCAGCTCGCAGGCCGACGTCATGACGATGGAGCCGAAGCGCCAGATGTGCGGGTCGGTGCCCTCGAAGTCCAAGGTGGACACCGACTTAGCTGTCTCCAGGGGGATGGCGGTCAGGCGGCGCTCGCCGTCGATCGAGTGGTAGCAGATGGTGAACTCGTGGCCGGCCGGGAACCCGGCACGGAACCGCGAATAGATGTGATGCCACAGGTCGGGGTCGTCGTCAATGCCGTCGCAGATGTCATCGGGGTTGGCGATGTACACCGTCCACACGATGTCGCGGCGCTGCGGCTTCCAGGACTGGAATCGCTGGCCGTACAGGCCGTTACCCCAGTTCGTCTTGAACGGCATGTCGAACAGGCCCGAGGACCGCGGGGCCAGCCAGACACCCTGCGCGCCCTCGCCCGGCCCCATGATGCGCCATGTCTCGCCGAAGCGGTCGATGAGGTCGATCGCATCGGTGGTGTTGTACCGCTCGATGCCGAAGAGGTTGAAGAACCCCGGTGTGTTACCCATCAGCGCCTCGCCAACTGTGTCTGCATATCCTGGGCATCCTGAATCTGCGTCTGTCGACGCCACTCGTCCATGGAGGCGAAGTTGTTGTCGCCGTTGTGGACCCGACGGTTGTCCTGCGCCAGCGGGGGTGCCTGCTGGTTGTTCTTCAGGGTCACGCCGTACGGGTTCTCCGTGGTGCCACCCTTCGTGATGCCGGTGAGCATCGCGGAGAACACGTTGGCCACGCCCGTGGCGATCTTGCCGCCCTGCTGGAACAGGCCGCTGATCATTTGCCCGGCCTGGCCGGCGCCCATGCCACCCGCCGCCGAGGAGGCGCCCATGGTGCCGCCCGCCGCCGCCGCGCTGATGGCCATGCTGGCCAGGCCACCGAGGGTGCCAGCACCGGACTGGATGCCCTTGGCCAAAGCGGGGAGCACGTAGTCGTGGCTCTCCGGTGCAGCACCTGGCATGTACCGCTTCGGCAGCTGGGACGCCGGAGCGCTGATGCCCGGTGTGGCAACAGCCTTCGGGATGTCGACGTCCGGTGTCAGCGGCGGACCGGGGCGCTTGGTGGTCGCCGGGATCTGGTCCGGAGCCATCTGCACGCCCTCGCCAGCGCTGCCGCCGATCCCCATGCGGGGGTCCATCTGACGGGCGTTGTCGATGATCTTCTTGGCCTTCTGGGCATCCCGCTTGCCCATGATGACTTCTTCTTCATCCTTTTGGTTGGCAACGACACTCAGGCCGCGGGGCAGCATGCCGGAGCGGTCGTACCAGTGCGGGGACTGGTTCTGCCAGAACTGCCACGCCTTCGCCGGGGAGCCGTAGCGGTCCTTGATGTAGCGCATGCCCGCCCGGCCCTGGATGTAGGGGTCGGGGTTCTTGTCGGGCAGATACGCCTTCTGGGTGGAGCCGAGGAATTGGAACAGGCCGAAGGCACCACTCGACGGGTTGGCCACCGTTGGGCGCCAGCCACTCTCGCCGTTCAGCAGCTTGATGGTGGCAGGCCATTCGGCCGGGTCGAAGCCCGCCTCGATGAACGCTTTGTACACCGAATCCCAGACCTGCTGGTTGCCACCCGCGTAGTCACCCTTCGGCGCGATGCCGGGTGTGATCTTGCCGCCCATCTGGCCAGGCATGACCACACGACCCTGGCCGGTGAGCGGCCCACGACCACGGCGCACACCGCCGGGTCCGAACGGGCCGGGGAACAGTGTCGGCTTCTTGCCCGCGTTCGGTGACGTCGGGAACAGGAACGGGAACTGCTTCTTGTCCAACGGAGTTCGGCCGGGGGCCTGCGGCGCACCCGCTGCGTTGTTGCCGTAGTCCAGGGGTGGCATGCCACTGGATCCGCCGGAGCCACCGCCACTGTAGGCGCCACCCGACGTGAAGAAGCTACCCAGCGGTGCCCTGTCGGTGCGTTGTTCGCTGCCCGTCGGGGCTGCCGTGGTGCCGCCCGGCTTGGGGAACCACCCGTAGTCAGTACGGTCCTCGTTGACGCTGGCCGGCGCGGCGGTGCCATTGTTCGACCCGCTGACCACGCTGGTGCCGCCGATGTTGCGCTGGTAGACCTGGCCAGTGTTCGGGTCAGCGAAGCCGGGCACGCCTTCCAGGCCGAGGTGGATGTGGTCGCCGTGTGCGCCGCGGTCGTAGATTCCGCCGCCGCTGTTCTGCCCGGCGTACATCTCCAGGTCGGTGTTGTTGTCGTCAATGATCATGCGGGTGGCATTCCGCAGAATCGGGTCGGTGTGCCACG
>Ga0164307_10000804_pt1 | contig 13997 bp, 15 predicted proteins | sample Whisoiple_243_MG_FD_110214 | JGI IMG/M metagenome (GOLD analysis project Ga0164307, IMG submission 110214) | Soil microbial communities amended with fresh organic matter from upstate New York, USA - Whitman soil sample_243_MG | ecosystem: Environmental > Terrestrial > Soil > Unclassified >...
GACTGGGACATCGACACCGCGGGCCCCGCGCGAGCCGTCGCCCTCAGCGGCTCCTCCGTCCCGGCGGAGGCGCATCGCCTCGCCGATCGCACCTGGCAGTCGTGGGGCCACCGTCTCCCCATGCTGCGGGGCCTCTCGGTCGACGAGGTCCGCGGCCTGTACGCCGACTGCCTCGCCCCTGGCCACCAGGGCGCCGCCACCCACGCCCGGGGTCTTCCCCCGGGCCCCAGTCACCCGGCCGCCGTCCGGCATCCGGTCACTACGAGTCCACGTGAAAGGAGGTGAATCCCATGTTCAACGACCAGGACGCTCCGCTTGAGCTCGCCATCCAGGAGATGGAGACGCAGGACGCCCCCGGCTGGGGAACCGCTATCAGCGCCGTTACCGGCGTGACGCTGGTGACGGCCGTGTACTACACGTGAGCCGCCTCCCTCGCCCGAGAACCATCCCGCAAGCACAGTGAGAGGAGGTGAACAGAGATGGATGAGAAGAACTTCCTGGAGCTCGACATGCAGGAGCTCGAGAGCCTCGACGCCCCCGGCTGGTGGTCGTCGTTCGTCGACAGCGTCGTGGTGACCGCCGCCACCGTCGCGGTCTACACCTGATCGGTCGAATCTCGATCAACGGCTGCTGCGCCCGTCCTACGTGGCGGGCGCAGCAGCCCCAGAAACGACCCCGACCAGAACATGACCAGACCCAGTCACCGAGGAGGCAGGCGCGATGAAGCAGTCGGTCCTGGACCCGGCACCACTTCCCGTCCGCCCACGACTGGCGGCCGACGTGCTGGTCCACCCTCCCTCCGCGGAGGGTGCGCCGTGGGTCATCGAGCGCGACGGCAGGCGCTACTTCCGCGTCGGCGCCGACCTCGCCAGACTGGCCCAGCACCTCACAGGTGACTACGACCACCGGGAGCTGACGGTGGTGCTGGGGCGCCCCTGGACCCCGGAGGTGCTGAGCGCTGCACTGCGCCAACTCGCCGACATGGGCTTGCTCGATGACGGTGAGCGGCATGCGATGAAACGTCGTCGCGTCGCCTTCGTGCCGCCGTTCAGCGTCCAGGTCACGATGCTGGACCCCTCGCGACTGCTGGGTCGGCTCGGGCTCCTCCTCCGATTCCTCGGCGCCCGGGTGACCCTGATCGGCTTCGCGCTCGTGGTCGTGGCGGGCGTGGTGACACTCGTCGTCCAGGCCGGCACCCTTGCTCGTCTGGCGTCCGCGCCGGTCACGGCCGCGGCGTTCGCCGTGCTCTTCGTCGGGAACTTCACCGCGACCATCCTCCACGAGATGGCCCACGGCGCGGTCCTGACGCGCTACGGCGGCAAGGCTCGTCGGATGGGGTTCATGTTGTTCTACCTGGTCCCCGCCTTCTTCTGCGACGTGTCGGACGGATGGCGGCTTCCCCGCAACGCCATGCGTGTTCGGGTCGCCCTCGCGGGTATCGGCGCCCAGCTCGTCGTGGCCGGCGCCGTCGCGGTCGGCTCGCTGCTGGTGCCGAGCCAGTCGGCTGCGGACAGCCTCCTCCTGCTGTCGTTCGCCATCTACGTCGCCGCGTCGATCAACATCGTCCCCTTCGTGAAGTTCGACGGCTACCTCGCCCTGATGTCGCACCTCGACATCTCCGACCTGCGAGAGAAGGCCATGACGGATGCCCGGGCGTTCCTCGCCCGGGTGCTGTCGGGCAAGGCACCCGACGAGCGGCAGCTGCCCGGGCGCAGGTGGGCGGTGCCCTACGGCCTGGTCTGCATCGCCTTCCCTCTGCTCCTCGTCGGCTTCATGGGGCTCCACCTGTGGTCAGACGTCCTCGCCCGCATGGGCTACGTCGGCTCGCTCCTGAACGCATCGCTGCTGACGTTCCTGGTCTTCGGGGTCGTGCGGGAGGTGGGCCGGGTCCATCGCCGGGCCGGGAGGCTCTCGCTGCGGGTCCTCGTCGTCGACGTCGCGCTCGCCCTGCTCGCCGTGGCGATGCTGACCCAGGTCCACCTGACCCGGACGGTCGCTGCCGGATACACGGTCGAGGGGCAGCACGCCCGCCTGTACGTCGCCTCTGCCGGGGACGCGGACCAGCTCGCCGCGGGACAGCAGGTGCAGCTGAAGGAGAACGGCATCCTGTGGCGACCTCGCACCGGGTCCGGTGTGGTCGCCGGCGAGCGCAGCACCGTCGAGGTGCCCATCACCGCCTTCACACCGGTCGCCCTCGACCTGGACCTGACGACCCGCGTCGCCACCTTCCCGCTGGAGGTCGACGAAGCGCCCAGCAGCACCCATGGAGTGGCCAACGTGATCGTCGGTGAGCGCACCTTGGGCAGCTGGCTCGTGGACACCTTCCTGGATCCCCTGCGGTGAAGGCGCCCGAGACCTACCGAGAGAGACGAGAGCCCTGATGGTCGACGTACCCCAGTACCTGTACTTCTGTCGTCCTGACACCCTGTTCCACGACCACCCCGACTTCGAGGACGGCGCCTTCGAGCTGATCTCGCGGCCGGCCAGATCGGGATGGCAGCACCACTCGAACCAGGAGTGGGTGACCTTCCTCGCCCCGGGCCTGCTTCCTCAGCAGGGCTGGAAGGTGCACGTCAGCAGCACCCCGGGCGAGGCCGAGGAGGTGCTCGCCATCTGTGCGGAGCACTGCCTCGAGGCCGGGCTGACGTTCAAGTTCCTCCGGAGCCCTGCGTGCCTGATGATGCGCTCGAGCAAGTACGCCGACCGCTCGGGCAGCGGGAAGTTCATCACGATCTATCCCACCGACGATGCCGCGCTGGCGACCCTGCTGGGCGAACTGGGGGAGGCTCTGGCCGGGCGCCCCGGCCCCTACATCCTCAGTGACCTGCGCTGGCGGGAGGGCCCGTTGTACGTGCGCTACGGCGGTTTCGTGGACCGTCTCGTCCGTGCCGAGGACGGCTCGCTCCTGCACGCGATCGAAGACCCCGACGGACGCCTCGTCCCAGACCACCGGGGACCGAGCTTTCGGCCGCCGGAGTGGGCGCCGCGACCGGCGCCGGTGCAGGAGGCACTCGAAGCACGACAGCACAGCAGGCTGACCGACTTCCCGTTCCGCCCGGTCAAGGCGCTGCACTTCTCCAACGGCGGCGGGGTCTACCGCGCGGTCTCGCGAGAGGGGACGCAGGTCCTGCTGAAGGAGGCGCGGCCGTTGGCTGGACTGGACAGTCGCGGGGACGACGCGGTCACCCGGCTCGAGCGCGAGCGTTGGGCGTACGAGCACCTGGCGGGGATGGCCGAGATCCCCCGCCTCTTCGACTACCGGCGGGGCCACGAGCACTACTTCCTGGCACGCGAGGAGATCGACGGTGAGGATCTCCAGCACCTGATCTTCTCTCGCAACCCCCTGCTGCGCGCGGGCGCGGAACCGCAGGACTATCTGGCGTACGCCCGGTGGGCGCACGACATGGTCGACAAGATCGAGCGCGGACTCGACGAGATGCACCGGCGAGGCGTCGTGTACGCCGACCTGCACCCGGGCAACGTCTTGGTCCGCGGTGACGGCTCCATCCGGTTCATCGACCTCGAGGCGTCGCGGTCGATCACGGATACCTCGCCCCAGGCGATGGCGGCACCGGGGTACGCCGCGCCGCGGTGCCACACGGGTCCGGCGATCGACCGCTATGCCCTGGGCATCCTGCGGATGGCGATCTTCCTGCCGATCCCGTCTCTGCTCAACTGGGAGGAGACCAAGATCGAGCACTTCCTCGCGATGATCGCCGACCGTTTCGACGTCCCGGCCGACTTCGAGGAGCGCGTTCGTCGGGACCTGGCGCTGCCACCGCCGTCCGACCGGCTCAAGGCCGACGTGGCTCAGGGCCTGAGCGAACAGATCACGCCCTCGCGCTGGCCGACGGTGGGTGAGGAGGCCGACGCGGTCCGGTGGCGGGGCCTGGCCGACCGACTGGCCGAGGGGCTGGTGGCGTGCGCCACGCCCGAGCGCCCGGACCGGCTCTACCCTGGTGACGTCCAGCAGCTCCAGCACCCGGACGCATCGCTCGGCCTGAGCCACGGCGCGGCCGGCGTGATGTGGGCCTTGCTCAGTTGCGGGTACGACGTGCCGAGCACGCACCGGCGCTGGCTGCTCGACGCCGCGAGGCGGCACTCCTGGACCGACCCCGGCCTGAGGGACGGCCTGGCCGGGGCGGCACTCGTCCTGGCCGAGCTGGACGAGACCGAGCTCGCGGAGGAACTGCTCCGGCGAGCACTCGACATCGTCGGCGCCACGCCGGAGGGCCCGCTCGGGCCCAGTGCCGCCGGGGTGGGCCTGGCCGCCCTGCGCCTGGCGGGACGCACCGGGTCGGAGGATCTTCTCGACCGTTCCGCAAGCCTCGCCGGACGATCCACACACACCGGCGCCACGGCGCTGCCGGTGCGTGGTCCGGGCAACGGTCTCTTCCACGGCCGCACCGCAGTGGCCGCCTTCCTGCTGGCGCTCCGGTCGGTCACCCCCGACGACCAGCTCGTCACCCGGGCCGCGGATCTGCTGCGGGACGATCTCGACGAGGTCTCCACCGCCACGGACCCCAGCCTGCCCGCTTCCACCTCTCCGCTGCTCGAGCGCGGGGCCGGGGGGACAGCACTGGTCGTCGACCGCCTCCTCGAGATCCGGCACGATCCGGACCTCGCCGCCGCCCGGGACCGGGTGCTCGCGGAGACGCGGGTGCCGTTCCTGGTGGACGGTGGCCTCTACGCCGGGCGCGCGGGAGTCCTCGCCGCGCGGGCGTGGCTGCTACCCAGGGAGATGTCTCCGGATGACCGGGTGGTGCAGGACCACCATCTTCGCGCCCTCGGGCTCCATGTGGTCGGCCTGGGCGAGCAGCTGTGCTCGGTCGCCCCGCTCGCCTTGCGGCTGTCCTGCGACCTGGCGACCGGAGCGGCCGGAGTCCTCACGGCAGTGACGGTGGCCGGGCTGGGGCGCCGGGTCGAGCTGCCAGCCCTGCCGCCGGCGTCGGTGGTGCCTGCACCTGGGGTCGGACGATGACGACGCCGGCCATCGCGGTCAGGGGGCTCAGCAAGCGCCACGGCGACCACTTGGTCGTCGACGACGTCACCTTCGACGTGCGCTCCGGGAGCGTGACGTGCCTGGGCGGACCCAACGGTGCCGGCAAGTCGAGCACACTGCGGCTGATCGCCGGGCTGGACCGGCCGAACGCCGGCCAGGTCCTCGTGCACGGTCGGGCGCTGCCGTCCTGGCCGGAGCCCGGACGTGTGCTGGGAGCGGCGTTCGACGGTCGGGCCGCCCACCCTGGCCGGACCGCGATCGACAGTCTCCGATGGGTGGCACGGCTCGCAGGCGTGCCGGAGCAGCGGTGCGCCGACCTGCTCCACGAGGTCGGGCTCGCCGCGGTGGCGAGGCGGCGTACTCGCACGTTCTCCCTCGGCATGCACCGCCGACTGGCGCTGGCCATCGCGCTGCTTCCCGAGCCCGAGGTGCTCGTCCTCGACGAACCGCTCAACGGCCTGGACCCCGAGGGCGTGGCGTGGTTCAGGTCCCTGCTCGGCGATCTCCGGTCGCGAGGGTGCACGGTCTTGATGGTCAGCCATGCGATCGCGGACGTCGCCGATCTCGTGGACGACGTCGTCACGATGCGTGACGGTCGGGTCAACGAGTCGGGTCCTGCCGAGAAGCTGTGGCGGCACCGCGACACGGTCCGGGTGTGCAGCGACGACCCGCAACGACTGGCAGCGATCCTGCAGTCGGCGGGCGGTCGCGTCGTACGTGTCGACGATGACTTCGCGATGCACATCGGTGGCCTCGAGTCCGGGGCCATCACCCGGCTCGCGACTGCCCACGGACTCACCCTGACGGGACGACGGGAGAACGACGCATGAACCGGCTTCTGGCCTCCGAACTGCTCAAGCTGACGAGCCTGCGTTCTCTCTGCCTGGCGGTCGCGGCAGCCGTGGTCGCCGTCGGGCTGTTGGCGGCCGCGGTCGCTGATGCCGGTCGTGATGCGCTGGGTCCAGCGCCTGCCGATCCCGTCGCCCTCCCCATGGAGTACTTTGCCTACGCGGTCATGGCCGTGTCGGCACTCGCGGTGACCAGCGACATGGTCCACGGCACGTACCGGGTCACCCTCGGCCAGGTCGCGTCACCCACCCGGGTGCTCCTCGCGAAGCTGACGCTGGGCGCCGCCCTCGGGACCCTCCTGGGCTTGGCCGCCTTCGCCTCCGTGGCCGCTGGGGCTCTGGTCGCCGACCGTGATGCACTGTCGCCGACCGGACTTCGGGACAGTGCCCTCAGCGTCGCTGTCGTTCCCCTGGTCGCGCTGCTGAGCATCTCCCTGGGCGCCCTCATCCGGCAGACGGCTGCAGCGCTCACGTCACTCATGGTGTGGGCCCTGGGCGTGGAGACCGTCCTCGTGTTGACCCTGCCGACCGACGTGGGCGCCTACCTGCCTTTCAAGACGATCGGTGCCAGTCGGACGACCGTGGGGGTCCTGGGCCCATGGGAGGGCATCGCGGTCTTCGCCGCCTACACTGCGGGGTTCGCGCTGCTCGCGCTGCTCGTGCAGTCCAGGCGCGATGCTCCGCTCCGCTGATCAGCGGAGGCTCGAGGGCGCGCCGACGCCCTGAGCCGTCCTGCTCCTTCAGCGCTCGTCGCTGACGACGGCGCCTTCTCCTCGGGCGCCCGCAGCCAGCAGGTCCGGAGACTCGGTGCGGCCGTCGAGCACCCGGTTCGTACGGCGCGAGACGCGCCAGCCGTCAACGGTGCGGACGAGAGCCCAGTGGTTGGCGGTGGCCCGGCGTACGACGAAGCGCTCGTCCTTGCGCACGACCATGAGGGAGTGGCAGACGGCGATGGCGGTGTCGCCGTCGACGGTCACCCGGGCCGGTCCGACGAAGTGCGCGCAGCCGCGCTCGATCCACGACTGGTGGGCGCGGGAGAGCACCATCGCGGCCAGCTGTTCGTGGCCTTCCAGGTAGACCTCGTCCACGTCGTACACGCCGTCGGGGGTCCACAGGTCGGCGACCTCGGTCGCGGCTCCGGCGTCGACGAGCGGTCCGTACGCCGCGATCAGCTGCGCGATGTCGCGCTCGTCCTCCAGGCGTTGCAGCCGGCTCTCGAGCTCGGCGATCCGGCCCTCCATGTCAGGCTCCGCCATGTCAGTCTCCGCTCGTCAGGTCGGTGCTCTGCAGATCGGCGATGGCGGCCAGCGCGGCCAGCTGGTCGCAGTAGTCGGTCACCGAGGTCGCGCTGATGCTGGCGCTGATGATCGTCGCGCCGGCGTCGGTCACGCGCTCCAGCCGCTCGCGGACCCGATCCGGGTCGTGCAGGGCATCGAGCGGTCGCCCGGCGGAGAGCACGACGTCGAAGTCCGCCTGCGGCGAGACCTCGTCGACCATCGCCCGAAGCTCGTCGAGCGAGAGCCCGAACGGCACCCAGCCGTCGCCGAGCTCGACGGCCCGTCGCAGCGAGCGACGGGTGCGACCGCCCACCCATAGCGGGACCCGCGGCTGGACGGCGTGCGGCTCGACGACGAGGTCGTCGTACGAGAAGTGCGTGCCGGAGTAGCTGGGGGTCCGGACGGACAGGGAGGCCCGGAGTGCCGCCAGGGCGTCGTCGGCGATCTCGCCGCGGCCGTCGTACGTCGCGCCCAGGAGCTCGAACTCCTCCTGCAGCGACCCGACCCCGACGCCGAGGACCAGCCGACCACCGCTGACGAGGTCGAGCGTGCCGTAGCGCTTCGCGATCTCGAGCGGGTGGTGGTAGCCGAGCACGACCACCTGGGTCGCGAGCCGGATGCGGGACGTGCGCGCCGACAGGTAGCCGAAGGTGGCCAGTGGGTCCCAGTACGTCGCGCCGCGCTGTGCGGCGACGTCGGTCGGGACGGCGACGTGCTCGCTGCAGGTCAGGTGGTGGAAGCCGAGCCGGTCCGCGCGCTCGGCGATCTGCGCCAGCTCCTCGATCCCGGCCGCGACCTCCCACACGCCGTGCGCCCCCGGGACGCGCGTGACCACCGGGCTCACGATGCCGATCTGCATGCGCCATGACTAGCACCTCGGGCGTACGGCACGCGCCGTCCTCCCGCTGACCGGAACTTGACCGCCTCTCGTGTGACCGTGCTAACTTTTCCAAAACCAGAAATCATTTCAGTTTTGACCGTGAATCAGGGAGTGAGCATGTCGGTTCTGGCCATCGGGGCGGACGAGACGAGTGCGCTGGAGGGCGGCGACCGGCCGGGTCTGCCGCCGTCGATGGTGGAGCGGATGACGCTGATCCTCGACGCGTTCGAGTCGCCCAGCACGCGGCTCACGCTCGAGCAGGTCGCGCGGGTGACGCACCTGCCGCGGTCGACGGCGCACCGCATCCTGGACCAGCTGGTCCGGCTCGAGTGGCTCTCGCACTCGTCCTTCGGCTACGCGCTCGGGACCCGGTCGCTCGGTCTGGGCGGCACCGGCGGCGGCCACCTCGAGCTGCGGGAGGTCGCCGCGGGCGCGCTCCACGAGCTGCAGGTGCGGACCGGCCTCGTCGTACATCTGGCGGTGCTCGACGGTGCCGAGATCCAGTACCTCGACAAGGTCGGCGGGCGCTTCGCCAGCGCCGTACCGTCCCGGGTCGGCGGCCGCGCGCCCGCGCACTGCACCGCGCTCGGCAAGGCGATGCTCGCCTGGATGTCGGCCGAGGACGTCGAGTGCCAGGTCGTGGCGGCGCTGGGGCGGCAGACCAGTCGCACCATCTGCGACCTCGCGATGCTGCACCAGGAGCTCTCGCGCATCCGCGCGCGCAACGGACTGTCCTTCGAGCGAGGGGAGTGCTTCGCCGAGATCTCGTGCGTGGCCGCAGCAGTCCGGGGTCCGGAGGGCCCGATCGCCGCGATCTCACTGGTCGGCGACGCGCGTACGCCGCTCGAGCGGGTCGCGCCGTTGGTCGCCTCCGCGGCGCGCCAGGTCACGGCCGAGCTCTTCCCCTCGCTCTCGGGCGGCTGGTCGTGAGGCTCGACCTGACCCACGACGGCACGATGCGCGAGATCGGGACGCCCCGCGGCGTGCTCCGCTACCACGAGGCCGGCGACGGGCCTCCGCTCGTGCTGCTGCACGGCTCCGGCCCGGGCGTCACCGGGTGGCGCAACTTCGGCGACAACCTGGCCGCCTTCGCGCCGCACTTCCGCTGCCTGGTCGTCGAGTTCCCCGGGTTCGGCGTCAGCGCACCGACGGGCCGGCATCCCATGGCGGCCGCGCTTCCGGCCGTGGGTGACCTGCTCGATGCGCTCGGCCTGGACCGGGTCGACATCGTCGGCAACTCGATGGGCGGCATCGTCGGGGCCCGCTTCGCGATCGCGCAGCCGGACCGCGTACGCCGACTGGTGACGGTCGGCGGCATGGGGCGCAACCTCCTCAGTCCGGCGCCCGGCGAGGGGATCAAGCTGCTGGTCGAGTTCACCGAGGACCCGACGCGCGAACGGCTCGTGCAGTGGCTCGAGTCGATGGTCTTCGATCCGGCCATGGTCACCGAGGAGCTGATCGAGAAGCGGTGGGCGCAGGCCACGGAGCCGGACACCCTCGCGAGCGCCCGGCAGATGTACGGCCGGGGCGTCATGGAGGCCGCCGCCAAGGCGGCCGCGGCGTCGGACGAGCCGCCGTACTGGGCGATGCTGCACAAGGTCCGAGCGAAGACGCTGCTGACCTGGGGACGCGACGACCGGGTCAGCCCCGTGGACATGGCGCTGCTGCCGATGCGCACGATCCCCGACGTCGAGCTGCACGTCTTCCCCAACTGCGGGCACTGGGCGATGATCGAGCAGAAGGCGGCCTGGGAGAGCACTGTGCTCGCGTTCCTGCTCCGCGACGAGGTCGTGCGATGACCAGCCAGGCCCTCGCGGCGATCGAGGAGCGTGCCGACGAGATCGCCTCACTCGGGCCCGAGAACGAACGACTCGGCAAGCTCACCGACGCAGCAGCCAAGCTGCTGCGCGAGACCGGTGCGATCAGGATGCTGCAGCCGGCCGAGTACGGCGGCGCGGAGGCGCACCCGCGCGAGTTCGCCGAGACCGTCATGCGGCTCGCGTCGCTCGACGGGTCGACGGGCTGGGTCGCCGGCATCGTCGGCGTCCATCCCTGGGAGATGGCGCTCTGCGACCCGCGCGTGCAGCAGGAGATCTGGGGCGAGGACCAGGAGACGTGGATCGCCTCGCCGTACGCACCGATGGGGGTGCTGCGACCGGTCGACGGTGGCTACGTCTTCAACGGGCGCTGGCAGTTCTCCTCCGGCACCGACCACTGCGACTGGATCTTCCTCGGCGCATTCCTCGGCGACGAGGCCGGTGAGGTTGCGCGGCCGCCGCAGAACTACCACGTGATCCTGCCGCGATCCGACTACGAGATCGTCGAGGACACCTGGGACGTCGTGGGGCTCCGCGGCACCGGGAGCAAGGACGTCGTCGTCAGGGACGCGTTCATCCCGTCGTACCGGGCCGTCCCGTTCTCACGGATGATGGACGGCTCGGCGCTGCGCGAGTCCGGCCGGACGAACCCGACGTACGGCGTGCCCTTCACCACGATCTTCCCGCTCGGCATCACCTCGGCGGTGATCGGGATCGCCGAGGGTGCGCTCGCGGCGCACCTCGCCTACCAGCGGACCCGGGTGCAGATCACCGGGACGAAGGTGAAGGACGACCCCTACGTGCTCTACGCGATCAGCGCCGCGGCGGAGGAGATCAAGGCATCGCGGACGGCGATGCTCGACAACATCTCGGGCTTCTACGACAAGGCGGCTGCCGGTGTGCCGGTGTCCCTCGCCGAGCGCGCGGCTTCTCGGCGTACGCAGGTCGCGGCGGCGTGGCGCGCCGTACGTGCGATGGACGAGGTGGTCGCCCGCAGCGGTGGCAACGGGATGCGGATGGACAACCCGATCCAGCGGTTCTGGCGCGACGGGCACATGGGCCTGGCGCACGCGATCCACGTGCCGGGTTCGGTCTTCCACGCCTCGGCGCTCACCGACCTCGACGTCGAGCCGCCGCCCGGCCCGATGCTCGCGATGATCTGACGCTGCCTCGGCCGAGGACGTCGTACGGATGGAGCAAGCGGATGCCCCGTCCGTATGACGTCCTGCGAGCCCTGCCCTGCTATCCGAGGGTGGCGTCGACCCGGGCGAGCATCTCGGTCAGGTGCTGCCGCAGTTGCTCTCGTGTGTCCGTCGCGACCTGCTCGAGGCCAGCGATGTCCTCTTCATGGCGCTCGCGGAGCGCGGTCGTCTCCTGCCGCACCCGATCCGCTTCGGCGTGCGCTGCCCGCACGAGCTCGGCGGCCTCCTTGCGAGCGTCGGCGACGGTCGCGTCGGACTCGGTCCTGGCCTCGGAGCGCCAACGATCGGTCTCCCGTGCCGTCATCTCCAGCAGGCGAGCCGCCGCTGAACCGTCCTGACCGTCATCCAGGCCGCTCGGGCGCACGGCAGGACGCGCGATGGCCGCACCCGACCGGTCGCCGGTCCTCGAGTAGGGGTCGCCGTGCCGTTCCGCGTTGGTGCTCATGAAATCTCCCGATCGTGGCGCGAATGCCGTCCGTGATGTAGCGCTCTTCGGTCCACCAAGATCGCCGTCCCGGCTCGGTATCCGAGAACCGGCGTTCCGAAACAGTGTCGGTCGACACCCGACGCTGGGCTCGATGTCGGCGGGCTACTCCTCCGGCATCAGACGCCGCATGGCTTCGTGCGAGCCGAGGACCAGCTTGGCGCGGTCGGTGCGGCTGCGGATCTCGACGAGCTTGTCGTTGCCACCGGCGACCCAGACGGGGCCGTCGGCGAGGTGGGCGAGGCCCTCGCGGGCGACGTCGTCGGGTTCGCCGACGTTGAGGCCGGGGAGGTCGAAGTTGAGGCCGGCGCGCTCCATGGCGGGGGTGCGGGTGACGCCGAGGACGAGCTCGACGACGTCGACGCCGTACTCCCGCAGCTCGAGCCAGAGGCCCTCGGCGAAGATCCGGGTGAACGCCTTGGCGGCGCCGTACACGCTCTCGCGGGCGGAGCCGAGGTAGCCGGCGAGAGACCCCACGAAGACGATGCCGCCGCTTCCTCGGGCGGTCATCTGGCGCCCGTAGTGGTGGGCGAGAGCGAGGGGAGTGGTGACGTTGAGGTCGATGACGCCCTGGAAGCCGGCGAGGTCTCCGTCCAGGAAGGGTCGGCCGTAGCTGTTGGCGCCGGCGTTGCAGATGAGGAGCCCGACCTCGAGGTCGGCCGTGGCCTCGATGAGAGACGTGACCGAGGACGGGTCGGTGAGGTCGAGGGACAGGGTGCGTACGTCGGCGCCGAGGTCGCGCACACGGGTGGCCGTGGCCTCCAGGGCGTCGGGCTTGCGAGCGACGAGCACGAGGTTGAAGCCGTCCTCGGCCAGCTGCTGGGCGAAGGAGGCGCCGACGCCCTCGGAGCCACCTAGCACGACGGCCCACGGACCGTAGCGATCGACATCGGTCATCGGACGATCTCCTCTTGCACGGGGAGGTCGCCGCGGACGGCGGCCTCGCGCAGGGTCTGGTTGAGGGCGGCGCACCCGAGGAACGCGGCGCCGTTCGGGCCCGGACGCCGCGAGCCGGCCCGTCGTTCGACGCACGTCCCGCGAGCCTCGGCGGACCACTGGATGCTGGTCTGGTCCCAGCTGCTCTTGCGCGCCTCGACCCCGGCCCCGCAGGTCGCGCAGGCGATCGGCGTCATCGGCCCGTCCTCCAGCCGGACGTCGGGACGGGCCGCCATCAGACCGTCGCTGCCGCACGCTTGGCGAGGTTGGCCTCGACCTCGCGCCGCCAGGCCTCGTTCGGCGCGGTCGTGTCGATCTCGAACTCGAAGCGCTCGGTCATCTCGGGCGTGACGTCGGCGGCGTCGACGTAGAACTGCTCGTACCACCGACGCAGCTGGTAGACGGGCCCGTCCTCCTCGCAGAGCAACGGGTTGTCGATGCGCGCCTTGTTGCGCCAGATCTCGACGTCCTGCTCGAAGCCGATCCTGATGAACTGGCCCATCTTGCGGGCCATTCCCTCCGGGTCGGCGAGGTGCGCCGCCTTCTCGACCGTGATCCCGTACTGCAGCACGAACGAGTTCTCGCTGATGGGGTAGTGGCAGTTGATGAGGACGCTGTTCACGTCGCCGTCGTCGTAGTGGTAGGTCAGGTCGTCGATCATGAACGACGGACCGTGGTACGACGCCACCGACGTGTTGCCGAGGAAGCTCGGCGTACCGGTCTCGGTCTGCGCAGGTCGCACGTCCTCGCGGCCGAGACCGTTCTGGTACTGCGTGGCGACGTGGCCCTCGAAGACGTTCTTGAAGTACGTCGGGAAGGAGTAGTGCACGTAGAAGAAGTGCGCCATGTCCACGACGTTGTCGACGATCTCGCGGCAGTTGGAGCCGTCGATGACGGTGGTGTACCAGACCCAGTCGGTCCAGTCGTCGCGCGAAGCGCCGTCGATGCGGGGGACCGTGACGCCCTCGGGAGGCTGCTTGCCCTCCGGGTCGTTCCAGACGAAGAGCATGCCGTCCTGCACCAGCGTCGGCCACGAGGCGGTCCGGGCGCGCAGCGGGACCCGGCGGGCGTACGGGATCTGCTTGCACCGGCCGTCGCCGCCCCAGCGCCAGTCGTGGAAGGGGCACGCGATCTCGTCGCCCTTGACCGTGCCCTGCGACAGGTCGCCACCCATGTGGCGGCAGTAGGCATCGAGGACGTTGACGGTGCCGTCGGAGCCCGCGAAGACGACGAGCTTCTGGCCGAAGGCGAGGACCTGGTGCGGCTTGCCGTCGGCGAAGTCGCGCACGAGCCCCAGGCAGTGCCATCCCCGGGCGAAGCGGGTCGGTGCCGCCTCCGCCTCGATCTTGCGGACCTCGTCCTGCTGCACGCTCATCGGACCTCCTCGTCGAGTGCTCCCGCCTTCCGGCGGATGTCTGCGAGTCTGCGTCCGCGGCGGCGTGGGTGCCGGGCGCAGTCCCACTCACCGGTCCCGGAAGCGCCCGCTCCGGCTGCGTCCGGGTGAGAATGGCAGTCCGTCGTCGCAGGGGGAGAAACGTGCCGAGAGTCGCC
>Ga0164307_10000806_pt1 | contig 13958 bp, 11 predicted proteins | sample Whisoiple_243_MG_FD_110214 | JGI IMG/M metagenome (GOLD analysis project Ga0164307, IMG submission 110214) | Soil microbial communities amended with fresh organic matter from upstate New York, USA - Whitman soil sample_243_MG | ecosystem: Environmental > Terrestrial > Soil > Unclassified >...
CATGTCGACAACCAGGTGGTAGCTGCCGTCATTCACCAACTCGACCAACTGCTCGCGCAGCTTGGGCGCGGTATACACATCAATCTCGCCACCGACCTCGACGACCGTACGGTCGCCACCAGGCCCGGACACATTGCGAGTCGACAGGGACAGGTCCACGGATCCTCCAGCACCTTGCTATCGAGCGGTCGCCCCTCGGTCTCCCCGACGGAGGCCAGGGGACGGATCGCCAGCCGCGATGGCATTCAATCACTTACCAGCAGCCATGCACGACGCCTTGGGACCATTGTCCGTCACGCCAGTGACACACTCGGTGCCGATGGCCAAGAATCACCGCCCCAGTCGACCACCCGGGAACGCAGGCTCGCGCCCCTCTCCCGCAGTGGTTCTCGACCGGCTCGCCGCATCGGCGGGCCGGGCAGCGCGCATCACTCATACGGAGCACTTGCCCCCGCGTGCGGGAACCCATGCCACCTGGCCTGATCGCATCCGGCCAGAAGTGATCTCCGCAATCGGTCAGGCAGGAATCGACCATCCGTGGACCCACCAGGCCGCCGCAGCCGAACACGCGCTGGACGGCGAGTCAGTCGTGATCTCCACCGGGACGGCGTCGGGAAAGTCGCTCGCCTACCTGGCTCCGGTACTGAGTACCCTCCTCGACGGCTCCCATGCCCCGAACGGCCGAGGCACCACCGCCCTGTACCTCGCCCCCACCAAGGCTCTGGCTGCCGACCAGCGCCGGTCGGTGAAGGCACTCGCGACGCCGCTCGGCTCGGCGATCCGGCCTGCGGTCTACGACGGGGACACGCCGGTCGAAGAACGCGAATGGGTGCGTCAGTACGCCAATTACGTGCTGACCAACCCCGACATGCTGCATCGAGGCATCCTTCCTTCCCACCCCCGGTGGGCCTCGTTCCTGCGCGCCCTCCGCTTCGTGGTCATCGACGAGTGCCACACCTACCGGGGCGTCTTCGGCTCCCACGTCGCCCAGGTGCTGCGCCGGCTACGCCGCCTCTGCGCCCGCTACGGCTCCGATCCCGTCTTTCTCCTCGCCTCCGCCACCGCCGCGCACCCCTCCGTCGCCGCAGGGCGTCTCACAGGCCTGCCCGTCAAGGAGGTCGCCGACGACGCGTCGCCCAGAGGGGAGATGGTCTTCGCACTCTGGGAACCGCCGCTGACCGATCTGCACGGCGAGAGGGGGGCTCCGGTGCGCCGTACGGCCACCGCCGAGACCGCCGACCTCCTGACCGACCTCACCGTTCACGGTGTGCGCTCGGTCGCCTTCGTGCGCTCCAGGCGGGGCGCCGAGCTCATCTCCGTCATCGCCAAGGAGCGACTCGCCGAGGTGGACCGCTCGCTCCCCGGACGGGTCGCCGCCTACCGCGGCGGATACCTGCCGGAGGAACGCCGGGCCCTGGAAAGAGCCCTGCACTCCGGTGACCTGCTCGGACTGGCCGCCACGACAGCGCTGGAGCTGGGCATCGACGTCTCGGGCCTGGACGCCGTCGTCATCGCCGGCTACCCGGGGACCCGGGCCTCGCTCTGGCAGCAGGCGGGGCGCGCCGGGCGCTCGGGGCAGGGCGCCCTCGCCGTCCTCGTGGCCAGGGACGATCCGCTGGACACATTCCTCGTCCACCATCCCGAGGCGCTGTTCGACCAGCCGGTGGAGTCGACCGTCCTGGACCCGGACAACCCCTATGTCCTCGCGCCGCACCTGTGCGCCGCGGCTGCGGAGATCCCCCTCACGGAAGACGACATCACGCTCTTCGGCCCCGCGGTGCCCGAGCTGCTGCCGCAGCTGGAGGCCGCGAAGCTGCTGCGCAGACGGACGACGGGCTGGCACTGGACGCGCCGTGAACGCGCAGCCGACCTGACCGACATCCGAGGCGCGGGCGGCCGTCCGGTCCAGATCGTCGAGGCGGACACCGGCCGGCTGCTGGGGACCGTCGACGAAGCGGCCGCGCACACCTCCGTCCACGAGGGCGCCGTCCACCTGCACCAGGGCCGGACCTACCTGGTCCGAGCCCTCGATCTGGAGGATTCGGTGGCCTTGGTGGAGGAAGCCGTCCCCCCTTACTCCACCAACGCCCGCGACACGACAGCGATCTCCGTGCTGGAGACCGACACCGAGATTCCGTGGGGTGACGGGCGGCTCTGCTTCGGCTCCGTCGAGGTCACCAACCAGGTCGTCTCCTTCCTGCGCCGCAAGCTGATCACCGGAGAGGTCCTGGGTGAGACCAAGCTCGACCTGCCGCCGCGCACCCTGCGCACCCGCGCCGTGTGGTGGACGGTCACCGAGGACCAGCTGGACGCGGCCCGGATCAGCCCGGAGATCCTCGGAGGTGCCCTGCACGCGGCAGAACACGCCTCCATCGGGATGCTGCCGCTCTTCGCCACCTGCGACCGTTGGGACATCGGCGGTGTCTCCGTGCCCCTGCACCCCGACACGCTCCTGCCCACGGTGTTCGTCTACGACGGCCACCCCGGTGGTGCCGGTTTCTCGGAACGCGCCTTCCACACGGCCCGCACCTGGCTCACCGCGACGCGGCAGGCCATCGCGTCCTGCGAGTGCGAGGCGGGCTGTCCGTCCTGCATCCAGTCCCCCAAGTGCGGCAACGGCAACGACCCACTGCACAAACGAGGCGCTGTGCGACTCCTGACCGAGCTGCTCAGGACGGCGCCGCCCGATCCCGGGGAGACGCCGTCGGCGGAGAGCACGGAGGGCCCACGACCGGACGGCGCCGGCTGAGGAACGCACCGCGCGGTTCCACTTCCCGGGCGGACAACGGCACCGACGGACGGCGAGGCCTGTGGTGGCCCCGCCCTCGACCTGACCTCGGGTGCGTAGGGTCCGAAGCGCGCACGAGCCGTTACGTCGGCGATCTCGCCCCTGACTCCGCAGCGCACGATCTCCGCACCCTGGGCCGCGGCAACCCTCGTGGCCTCCCCGCAGGCCGCCTCCACGCCCCGGAGTGCCTGATCGGCCGCGGCAAGCGCCGCCAGGTCCGCGGCGCCACCGGCCCTGTGGCGGGCAGCCACGGCCTGCCCGAGCGCGAGCACCGTCGCAAAGACCGCGCAGAGCGTCGCAGTCGTGACTGCCACCCAGACAGTCGCCAGCCCTCGGTCTCCAGCACCTTCTCCGCTCCCTCTCCTCCTCACGGCTCCGCCCCCACGCCCTCCTCCATCCCCATTCCGTCCACCGTCCCTAAAGCGGTGTCCTCCATCCCCACGGATCCGTCCTCCATCCCCACGGTGTCCTCGGCCAGGGCGACCGCCTCGGCGCTCAGGGTCAGGGCCAGTGCCCCCGGCCCCGGCGTCGGTGCCTCCACCCTGACCCGCCACAGTCCCCCCGCACGCTCCACAGCGACCCGAGCCCTGTCCGGCGCCGACTCCCGGGCAACGGCACGCACCGCGGCCTCGGGCTCGGACCGGGCCGCCGCCCGTGCTCCGGCGCGGGCGGCATCCACACAGCGGATCTGGTCCGCCGCAGCCACCAGCGCCCAGACGAGAGCGAAGACGAACGCCACAAGCACGGTGAGGGCCATGGCGGCCTCCGCCGTCACCGCACCCCGGTCGGCGCTCCTGCGCCCGGCGGCCCCCTCAGAACTTCGCATCAAGGGCGCCCTTGATCAGCGACTGCAACGCCGACAGCACGGCTCCGCTGGTCACCACCTTGTAGAGCACCGCAGCGAATGCGCAGGCGGCGATGGTCCCCACCGCGTACTCGGACGTTGTCATCCCCCGGTCAAGGCCCCCGCAGCCGGCACGCCTGCCGAACCTGGCGCGCCACACACCACGCAGAGCACTCAGCGACCGCTCCATGAACTTCCCGCCGATTTCGAGCACGATTTCCAACCCCCATGTCTCGGACGTCATGTTGTTCCACCCAGAACTCTTGATCCGGCGCTACCGGCCGGGCATGGAGCCGGCCGGACTCCCGCCTCACGCTCGGGAACCATCGGCCGTCCGGCTCCGGCGCCCAGTCGTGGTCATGCATCGGACCCACGCGTGAGCTCGGCCCGGACCGCTGCCCGACCGCCGGATCGCCCCGCATCGGCGAACGCCCCGACCACGTCGGACGCCCCGCGTCAGCCAAACGACCCCACGCCATCGGATCGCCCCCGCGCGCCGGCACGGGCCGGGGCCGAGCGCCTGCCGAGGCTCAGCCGCTTCGCGAGAGCCCCGTCGCCAGCCCGATCACCACCGGTGCCACTCCCACCGCCAGAAAGGCGGGCAGGAAGCAGAGCCCCACCGGCGCGGTGATCAGCACGCCGGCCCGCTGAGCACGCGCCACGGCCGCACTCGCCCGCTCGGCGCGTATCTCGTCGGCCAGCCCGGAGACAGGCTCCGCCGCGGGCGCACCCGTCGACGAGGCTCGTGCCATGCAGCGGGCGAGTGGCGCCGCACCTGGCAACTCCCCGAACCGGCGCCACGCCTCGTCCGGTTCGCCGCCGAGGAGAATCACGGCTGCCGTACGAGCCAGCCGCTCCCCGACCGGACCTGCGACGGATTCCCCGACCGCCTCCGCCGCCTCCCGCGGCCCGGCTCCCGCCGAGAGGCAGGAGGCCAAAAGGTCCGCGGTGATCGGCAGCTGCCGGGCGATCAGAGCGACATCAGCCTCTTGACCGGCTACGGCACACCCCTTGCCGGAGCGCCGCCACCGCCGCACTCCGTACGCCGCCAGAAGGCCGACCCCGCATCCCGCGATCCCACCGACAAGCACCCAGCCAACCGCCCAGACACCCAGGAACATCGCCCACAGGCGGGCAGGACCACGGCTCGCGCCACGCAGGTCCAGCAACCCCCGTCTCCGCCTGCTCACACCGGACTTGGTCAGCCCGTCCCCCCGCCTGCGTACGCGCAGCTCGCGGCGTCTGCCGGTCATCGTGAGAGTGAGGTACGCGATTGTGCCCAGAGCAGCCCCGACCAGCCCGGCCGTGGTCGGCCAATCCCCCGGGACGGAAATCGCACTCATCCCGCCTCCCCCACCCGTACGATCCGTGAGGCCCAGAACAGACCTGCGGCCTCCAGAGCGCCGCCTGTCACCAGGCAGACAAGCCCGCCCGGGGTGTGCAGGAGAACCGTCAGCGGGTCCGCTCCGAGCGCCGCCCCCAGTCCCAGCCCCAGCATCGGCAGCAACGCCAGTACCACCACCGTCGACCACGCGCCGGCAAGCTGCGCACGTAGCTCCTCCCGCCGCCGCCTCTCCCCCCGCAGCGCGCCCTCCAGCCGGGCCAGGCCTGCCCCGAGTCCGGCTCCGCCGTTCACAGCGACCCGCCAGCAGGCCGCCATCCCGGCGAGACCGTCGAGACCCGGGCCGGCCGATGCCTGCAGCAGGGCGGCCGGGACGTCACCGCCGAACCGAGCTGCAGCCAGCACGGCGGGCCCGGAAGTGCCCAGTGCGTCGGCATCACGCGCGGCGATGAGCAAGGCCTGCCCGGGCTCACGTCCAGCCCGTAACTCTCCGATCACCGCCCCGCAGAGCACCGTCACCGAGTGGGCCGCCTTCTCTCGCGCGCGCCGCCGCTCCCTCCGTTCCAGCCAGCGCCTCGCGAGAGGGACCGCCACAGCGCCGGCGAGCAACGGCAGCACCGATTCCCCCAACAAGGCCGGCAAGGCCGCCACGGGGACACACAGCCATTCCCGCCGCCGCTCGAGTAGGGGGCGGACCGCAGCCCATACGGCCGGCCACCGCTGCGTCTCCCACCGTCGGCCCGTCAAGGCTCTGGCCCGCCGCGCTCCGGTGTCCCGTGCCACGGCCAACCCGCCGGCCAGACCCGTGAAGCCCGCCATCACGCACTCCGGTACACGCATCAGCTCGTGCAAGCCGGTCGCCGTCACAGCTGCTCCCCGACCAGCAGGCCGAGCCGCTCCCAACCCCGCTCCGGAACGAACCCTCGGGCGCTCCAACTCAGGGCGGGCACAGTGACGACCAGGCCCGCGGAATCGCGTTCGAGTACATGGACCTCGGACAGGCGCCGCTGCCCGTTCCTGTCCCGGACAAGGTGGACGACTACGGAGAGCGCCGCGGCCAGCTGACTGTGCAGAGCCGCCCGGTCGAGGCCGGCAGCCGTCCCCAGAGCCTCCAGACGTGCCGGAACATGCCCGGCCGCGTTCGCATGCACCGTGCCGCATCCGCCTTCGTGTCCGGTGTTGAGGGCAGCCAGGAGCTCCGTCACCTCGGCGCCCCGGACCTCCCCCACCACCAGGCGGTCAGGACGCATGCGCAGCGCCTGACGCACAAGATCCCGCAGCGTCACCCGTCCGGCACCTTCCTGGTTGGCGGGACGCGATTCCAGTCGCACGACATGCGGGTGATCGGGCCGAAGTTCCGCCGAGTCCTCGGCCAGCACGATGCGTTCCCGCTCACCGACAGCACCCAGCAGGCTTGACAGCAGGGTCGTCTTCCCAGCTCCGGTTCCTCCGCTGATCAGATACGAGACCCTGGCCTCTACCAGCGCCTTGAGCAACCGGTCTCCGCCGGGCGGAACCGTCCCCGCCGCCACGAGCTCCGCCAGCGTGAAGGCCTTGGGCCGCACCACACGCAGGGAGAGGCACGTCGAGCCGACGGACACCGGTGGCAGGACCGCGTGCATGCGCGTTCCGTCCGGCAGCCTGGCGTCCACCCACGGCCGGGCGTCGTCCAGCCGGCGCCCCGCCACCGCGGCAAGCCTCTGAGCCAGCCGCCGGACGGCGGCCGCATCCTGGAAGACGACCCGGGTCAGCTCGAGTCCACCACCGCGGTCCACCCACACCCGGTCCGGAGCCGACACCAGCACATCGGTCACCGCAGGGTCGGCCAGCAGCCGCTCCAGCACCCCGGTGCCGACAAGCTCGCCCCTCAGTTCCTCGGCCGCGCCGAGGACTTCCGCGTCACCGAGCAGCCGGCCCTGTTCCCTGAGGGCGGCTGCCACCCCCGCGGGAGTGGGCGCCACACCGCTACGGGCCAGTCGCTGGCGCACGGCATCGAACAACGCGTCGGTCATCGCGTCTCTCCCACCCGAGGCCGGGACAGAGCGCCGTCCGAGCGTGCCGGAGTATCCGCCAGCTCCCAGAAGGCGTTGCAGAAACGAGCAAGCGTCCCGCGGGAACTCGTGCCCGGGGGCGAGCCGCTGTCCTGGGCCGCGGACAACCCGGTCTCCGGGGGCAGATCGCCGACGAGCGGCAGTCCCAGAGCCTTCGCCACCCAGTGCTCGTCCAGCCCGGCCGAGTAGGGTCCCCGGGCGACGATCCGCAGATCCTCCAGGACCATGCGGACGGACGACGCCACGCGCTGCGCCGCCGCGACAGCTCTCAGCTCCCCGGGCACGACCAGCAGTCCGACATCCAGCTGAGCCAGCGCCTCCGCCACGCTCTCGTCGACCCTCCGCGGCAGATCGACGACCACCACACCGCCGAGTCGACGCGCTGCGGCGAGCACCGATCGCATGGCCTGCGGCGGAACGACCACCTCGTCGTCCCTGCCCCAGCTGAGCACGCGCAGCCCGTGCAACGCCGGCAAGGACTCCTCCAGCGCCCCTCCACCCACTCTCCCCTTCGAACGGGCGAAATCCGGCCACCGCAGGCCCTCGGACATCTCGCCGCCCAGCAACACGTCGATCCCGCCACCCAGAGGATCCCCGTCGATGAGCATGGTCCGCCGGCCTGACCTCGCCGCTGTCACGGCGAGCGCACAGGCCAGCGTGGACGCACCGGAACCACCACGTCCTCCGATCACTCCGACGGTGAGCGCCGATCTGCCCACGCCTTCCGCCGCATTGGCGATCTGGTCGACGAGCCACCCTTCGGAATCGGGCAGCCTCAGCACGTACTCGGCCCCGATCTCCACCGCGCGGCGCCATACATCAGGATCGTCCTGATCCCTGCCGACGAGCATGACGCCAGGCCTGCGGGCAATCCCACGGCATGCTCCCGCCGCGTCGTCGCCCACCAGAACCATCGGGGCCCTTTCCCAGCCGCCCCTCTCGCCCGGAGGTCCGTGATGGACCTCGGGAACCGCTCCTGCCGCCGCGCACAACCTGAGCAGATCGTCCAGCAGCTCGGCGTCCTCGGTCACGATCAGCGGTCCGCTCCGGCACCCTTCGATGCTCGACGGGCCTTCGCCCATGAAAGATCCAGCCACGATCTCCGCCCCTCCCACTGCCCCTCAGTGCGGTTTCGCGGCGATCTCGAACGCTTCCGAGAGACGCGATTCCGGAACCCGCGGACTTCACGGGTGGAATCACCATGCGACTCCACGGAAAAACATGTGGATCTTGCCCAGAAACTGTGGACAACTCCGACGTTGTGAATAACTCGGTAGCTCGTACAGGGGACTTTCACAGCGCAGCACTTCCGCTACGCAAAGTGACCATGGATGATCGAGTGCGTCGCCGCCAGAAGTGGTCGGTGGAGGCTGACAGGGGAGAGAGTGCCTCGATCCACTGACTGAAAACGCGTCCGGACATGCGACGACCCCCGCCGGGGGGGAGAGCGGGGGTCGTCCCCACGGCCGACTCGGGGGGGGGAGGAGTCGGACCGGGTTAGCACGGTCGCGAACGATCCGTGACTTCCATGGTGTACCCGAGCACCTTCTCAAGCAAACCCACCCACCGGACTTTACGCCGAATGGCGGGCCCCTATGCTCACCTTTGTGGAAAACTGCTTCTCGCCGCGTACAGCAGCCTTCTTTGACCTGGACAAGACGGTCATTGCGAAGTCATCGACACTGACCTTCAGCAAGTCCTTCTACCAAGGCGGGCTGATCAACCGACGCGCTGTACTGCGCACCGCGTACACACAGTTCGTGTTCCTCGCCGGAGGTGCCGATCACGACCAGATGGAGCGGATGCGTGAATACCTCTCAGCGCTCTGCAAGGGATGGAACGTCCAGCAGGTCAAGGACCTCGTCGCCGAGACCCTGCACGATCTGATCGACCCGATCATCTACGACGAGGCGGCGACCCTCATCGAGGAGCACCACACCGCCGGGCGCGACGTGGTCATCGTTTCGACCTCGGGCGCCGAGGTCGTCGAACCGGTCGGAGAACTGCTCGGTGCGGACAGAGTGGTGGCGACCCGGATGGTCGTGGGCGACGACGGCTGCTACACAGGCGAAATCGAGTACTACGCCTACGGCCCCACCAAGGCCGAGGCGATCAAGGCTCTCGCCGAATCAGAGGGTTACGACCTCTCACGCTGCTATGCGTACAGCGACTCGGCAACCGACGTACCGATGCTCGAGTCCGTCGGGCACCCGCACGCCGTCAACCCGGACCGGACCCTGCGACGCGAGGCAGCCCTCAGGGAGTGGCCGATTCTCGTCTTCGACCGCCCCGTTCGTCTCAAGCAGCGTCTGCCCGCGTTCTCGATGCCACCACGCCCCGCACTGGTGGCCGCGGCCGCACTGGGCGCGGCTGCCGTGACCGCCGGACTGGTCTGGTACACCAACCGGCGCCGGGCCTCGACGCTCGCCACCTGACAGACGTGCGGCCGGGCCGACCTCACCCCCGAGCCCGGCAGTGCGGCTCACCACCGCGCAGCCGCCCCCTCGGCAATACCCGTAGTCGCCTGCATTTGAATGCAAAAGTAAAGAAAAGCGGCAGAACCTTCCACTCCCTCTGGTCCAGGAGTACAAAGGATTCAACGGCCCGCGAGACCAGGGACATCCGCGAGGATCACCTTTTACGCACATGAGGCCCCACGGACCGAGCACGGAAGTCGAGCACCCACGCGACGTCGACCCGTCGATTACGGGCCAGCCGCACCAGGTGACGGGCAAAGAACCCGACCTGATGGGCACATATCGAGGACGCTTGGTAACTGGGCGGACGTGCCAGCGGCGGTACCGGAAACGGTACCGCCGCAACCCTTTCCGAAGCCTCTTGACCCACAGGCCCAATCCCTCACACGCGCGGCCCCCAGCCCCCGGAGGAGCGGCACCTACGCCGCGCCGCGTTGCAGCGCCTCACACACCGCCGTCGACTCCCTGACACCCAGTCCGACCGAGCGGCCGCAGTGCGCGATCCATGCGGCCATCCCCTCAGGGCTTCCCGAGACGTATCCCTCGAACGCTGCGACATAGGCCGCGCGTCCCTGCTCCGCATGACCGACCTCGGCGGGACAGATCGACTTCGGGTCGAGGCCGCTGCCGATCAGCACGATGCGCTCGGCGGTCCGGGCGACGAGACCGTTGTGCGACGCGAAGGGGCGCAGCGCCAGCAGTTCACCGTGCACCACCGAGGCCGTGACCAGAGCGGGCGCGGAGCCGCCGACGATGATCAGCTGCGACAGCCCCTCAAGACGTCCGGACACCTCGTCCGCGCCGGGGACGGGCGCCTCGATCAGTGGCTCGTCGACCGGCTCACCGGCCAGCCGGGGCCTGCCGACCGTGTCGTCGGGAGTTGCACCGCCTGCTGCGACAAGATGAAGCCGGGCCAGGACCCGAAGCGGTGACTGCCGCCAGATCGAGAGCAACTGCCCTGCCTCCGCGGTGAGCCTCAGAGCGGCTCCGACGATGCGGGCCTCATCCTCGCCGCTGAAGTCCGTGCGTCGGCGCACTTCCTCGAGATTCCAGTCGGCCCCGGAGAGAGATGCCGAACCGCGGGCTCCACGCAGGGCCGCCTCGGCTGTGACCTCGTTGCTGCGGCGCCGCATGACCCGGTGTCCGTAGACCCTGTCCACGGCCTTGCGTACGGAGTCCACCGCGTCGGCGACCCCCGGCAGGTCCCCCAGGGCGGCAAGCGGGTCCGAAGGAGTCGTACTCATAAGTAGGGAGGCTACGCGCCTAGGGCCCCGATACCGCCAGGGAGTGGCGTTCTTCACGAAGAACGACAGCAGCGAGCGACTATGCGGCTACCCTAGGTGAACATGAAGATCGCTTTCGTGGGGAAGGGCGGCAGCGGAAAGACAACGCTGTCCTCGCTCTTCATCCGCCACCTCGCTGCCAATGAAGCCCACGTCGTAGCTGTGGACGCCGACATCAACCAGCATCTGGGCGCCGCCTTGGGTCTGGACGAGAACGAGGCCGCCGCGCTGCCCGCCATGGGTGCGCAGCTGCCACTCATCAAGGACTACCTCCGCGGGACCAATCCCCGGATCTCCTCCGCCGCGACGATGATCAAGACGACGCCCCCCGGAGAGGGGTCCCGGCTCCTGCGCGTCCGGGAGGACAACCCCGTCTACGACGCATGCGCCCGCACGGTCCGGCTCGACGACGGGGAGATCAAGCTGATGGCCACCGGGCCGTTCACCGAGACCGATCTCGGGGTCGCCTGCTACCACTCGAAGGTCGGGGCGGTGGAGCTGTGCCTCAACCACCTCGTCGACGGCCAGGACGAGTACGTGGTGGTCGACATGACGGCGGGGTCGGACTCGTTCGCGTCGGGCATGTTCACCCGCTTCGACATGACGTTCCTGGTTGCCGAGCCGACCCGGAAGGGTGTCTCCGTCTACCGCCAGTACAAGGACTACGCACGGGACTTCGGCGTCGCGCTGAAGGTGGTGGGCAACAAGGTGCAGGGCGAGGACGATCTCGACTTCCTGCGCTCCGAGGTGGGTGACGACCTTCTGGTCGGAATCGGCCAGTCCGACTGGGTCAGGACGATGGAGAAGGGCCGTCCGGCGCCGTTCGAGCTGCTCGAGGCGGACAACCGGATGGCGCTGCAGGCCCTGCAGAACGCCGCGGAGGACTCGTACGAGCTGCGCGACTGGGAGCGTTACACGCGGCAGATGGTCCACTTCCATCTGAAGAACGCGGAGAGCTGGGGCAACGAGAAGACGGGCGCCGACCTGGCTGCCCAGGTCGACCCCGCCTTCGTCCTGCATGAACACCTCTCGGAACCGAGCGCCGCACAACCGGCCTGAGCCGGAGGGACGGTGCCGCAGGGTGGCCCCTAGTCCGCGCTGCCGTCGGCCGCCCTGCCTGCCGGCTGGTCGGCCGGCCTGGCGGGCACGGGGCTACCCGCGGGCTTCTGGGCCGGAGCGGTCCCTGCGAGGAACGCGCCCCAGCCCGGTTTCGGCGCCTGCCCCACCTTCAGGGTCCCGAGCTTGTCGAGCGTCGCGGGGTCCTGAGCGTCCAGCCAGTCGGCGAGCTGGCGGAAGGAAACGCACTGCACGTCCCGCTGGGTGCAGACCGTCTTGATCGTCTCCTCGATCGCACGCATGTAGGTGCCACCGTTCCAGGATTCGAAGTGGTTGCCGATGATCAGTGGAGCCCTGTTGCCGTTGTAGGCGCGACTGAACGCCTGGAGCAGCCCGTCTCGCATCTGGTTGCCCCAGTACTCGTGCTGCGCCGGATCCCCCTGAGTCGTGCCGGACTGGTTGAACATGAAGTTGTAGTCCATCGAGAGAGTCTCGAAGGCTCGTCCCGGCACCGGGACGAGCTGCAGGGGAAGGTCCCAGAGGCCATCCTTCTTGGCCGGCCAGACCTGGTTGCCGACGCCGCTCGAGTCGTAACGGAATCCCATGGTCCGCGCGGCCGCGACCATGTTCTTCTGCCCCTCCAGACACGGGGTGCGGGCTCCGATCAGCTCCTTGTCGTAGTCGAAGGGGAGCGGTGCCTCACCCTTGAGGGCCGGGGTGTTGGTCTTCCAGCTCTTCACGAACGACTTCGCCTGGCTGATCTCGCTCTTCCACTCTTCGACCGACCAGGTCCCGACTCCCCCGTCCGGTCCGCAGAAGTGCCCGTTGAAGTGGGTGCCGATCTCGTTGCCGTCCTGCCACGCCGCCCGCAGCTCCGTGAGCGTGTGGCGGATCCCCTCGGTGTCGTTGAAACCGATGTCGGAGCGGCCCGCGGAGTGCTGGGGCGGGTCGTAGAGCCCCTTCTTCTCCTCCGGAAGGAGGTACACGCCACTGAGGAAGTACGTCATCCTCGCGTCGTACTTCTTCGCGACCGCACGGAAATGCGAGAAGAGTTTCTGACTGTCCTCACCTGCCCCGTCCCACGAGAACACCACGAACTGCGGGGGCTTCTGACCGGGCCTGAGGCGTTTGGCGACGGGGAGTTTCGGCTGGGCCCCCGTGAACGCGGTCGAGCCGTCACCGATGAGGTTGACCGGCCCCTTCGGCGCCGCGGCGGGAGAGTTGCCCTCCGCGCCGGGGGCCGACTTCTCGCCCGCACCGGGAACGGTCCCGGGGCCGGCGTCCGAGCAACCGGCCAGGCCGGCGACGAGTGCCGCGACCACGGCACCCAGTGCGATCCGCTTCGTGGCGGCCATCATCCGTCCACCCTCTTCCTTGCAGGATTCGTGCGTTGAAGTGCCGACACGGCGCCGTCAACCTCACACGCGGCCCCACCGGAATCAGTACGACAAGCCGAATGAAAAGCTGCTTATTCACTTGAAGGGGTGACGCTCTGGGCTATTTGCTCGAAAACATGGACACCATTCTTTACTCTCCATTACGATTCGTTTACGGAGAGTTGGAAATCCCGCCGCTGTGCCCCACCGCTGCACGCCGTGCTCAACGGCCGCCGTCACACACCTACCGCGACCGCGCTGCCCCGGAGGAGACGGGAAAATGTCTGCCTGCGTCCCTACCCGCAACAACCACTCGTCCCGCAGTTCGCGCCCCTCGAGCGACTCGGGAATCAAGCGTCCGCACAGTCCGCCGCCTCCTCACCGCCGGCGCTTCCGCGTCTCGGGTGCGGATCTGTCCGCATCGATCACTGTCTTCCTGATCGCCGTCCCCATGTCTCTCGGTCTCGCCGTGGCCATGGACGCCCCACTCGCCGCCGGCCTCGTCTCGGCCGCGGTCGGCGGAATCGTCGCTGGGCTCCTGGGCGGAACGCCCCTCCAGGTCAGCGGCCCCTCCGCAGGACTGACCGTCGTGACAGCCGAGTTGATCCAGGTCTACGGCTGGCGCACCACGTGCGCGATCACCGTCGGTGCGGGCCTCCTGCAGATCCTGCTGGGATCGCTGAGAGCAGCCCGCAGCGCACTCGCCGTCAGCCCGGCCATCGTTCACGGCACGCTCGCGGG
>Ga0164307_10000808_pt1 | contig 13952 bp, 15 predicted proteins | sample Whisoiple_243_MG_FD_110214 | JGI IMG/M metagenome (GOLD analysis project Ga0164307, IMG submission 110214) | Soil microbial communities amended with fresh organic matter from upstate New York, USA - Whitman soil sample_243_MG | ecosystem: Environmental > Terrestrial > Soil > Unclassified >...
AGCGCAGGCCCGAACCACCGGGCCGGGTTGACCGCGGAGCCCGTGAGCGGGCCGAAGATAAAGACGTCGAGGCCGAGCGTGAGGCCGATCGCCAGCGGCGCCCACTCACGACGGGCGCGCGGATTGAGTGCCACCGCGCATACCGCCAACACAAGGAGGAATGCCCCGATGCCTTCGACGATCGCGCCGATGTACTCGTGGGTCAAGAGCGGACTGACCGATACCGCGCCGTAGTGGCTGGCCCGGCCCTCGTCGAGCAGAATCCCCTTGACCAGCAGCGCACCGAGGACACCTCCGGACAGCTGGGCGAGGATGTAGACCGCCGCGTCCACTGGATCGATTCGCCGCAGGATCGCCGCCGCGAGAGTGACGACGGGATTGAAGTGCCCGCCGCTCGCCACCCCGAGAGTGATGATCAGCCCGAAGAGGACGAACGCCTGAGCGAGGCCCACCACCGCGAAGTCGGAGCCGGTCTGGGCGTTGGCGCTCGTCGCGACGTAGAGCACGACCACCGTGCAGGCCGCGAATGTGAGGAGCAATGTGCCGACCAACTCGGCGATGTAGGCGGCTAGTCCTCGATCCTGCACTCTCGAACCTCCTGGTTGATGCGGGGTTTCTCCTGGTCCCGACCCCACCGCGCCGCACCTCCGCGCCGGCAGCGGGCTAACACAAGCGCGGCAGTCTACTCAGCTTCGCCGTCGACTTGCTCCTGTAGGCGCCTTGCATCCGCGATCACGTCTAGCGCCTCCTCGCGAGAGCGCCATCCCTCCACGTCCACCTTCTTGTCCTCGAGCTCCTTGTAGATCGAGAAGAAGTGGGTGATCTCCCGCTGGAGCGGCTGCGGGATGTCGTCCAGCGTCTCGGCGTGATTCCAGCCGGGATCGTTGAGCGGCACGCAGACGACCTTGTCGTCCTCCCCCTTGTCGTCCCACATCTTGAACAGCGCGATCGGCTTCACCCGGATCACACATCCGGGGAACGTCGGCTCCGACACACAGACCATCGCGTCGAGCGGATCGCCGTCGCGGCCGCGGTGCCCTTTGAGGTACCCGTAGTCCGTCGGGTACACCGTGGACGAGGAGAGGAACCGGTCGAGGACGAGCTCGCCGAGATCCTCGTCGTACTCGTACTTGTTGCGGCTGCCCTTGGGGATCTCGACGTAGACGAGAAGGTGATCGTCGCCTGTTGCCACCCGGGGGAGTCTAGGTACGCAAGCTATCCTCCGCCGGCCGATGAAGAGGGTCGCTGCGCTGCTGGCGACCGCCCTCGCGGTCACCTCGCTGGTGGCGTGCGGCGGCGGTGCTGAACCGGGCGCTCCTGAGCGAGCGACCCTCGTCCTCGACTTCCAGCCCAACGCCGTCCACACGGGCATCTACACCGCCCTGCAGGAGGGCCTGTACCACCGGGCGGGCATCGACCTCAACGTCCAGCAGCCATCCGCGTCGACGGATGCACCGAAGCTGCTGGAGGCGGGCAGGGCCCAGTTCGCGATCCTGGACATCCACGACCTGGCAATCGCGCGCGAGCGCGGCTTCGACCTGGTCGGGGTGATGCCGATCGTCCAGCGCCCGCTGGCGTCGGTGATCGCCGGTGACCCGAGCGCGGTGCAGCGGCCTCGTGACCTCGACGGCCGGACGGTGGGCGTCACCGGCCTGCCCTCCGACGATGCGGTCCTCGACTCGGTCGTGTCCGCCGACGGCGGCGACCCGCAGCAGGTCCACCGCGTCACGATCGGCTTCAACGCCGTGGCGTCGCTCGCGGCCGGGCGAATCGACGCGGCCACCGCCTTCTGGAACGCCGAGGGGGTGACGCTCCATCGCCAGGGTGTGCCCATCCGGGTCTTCCGGGTGGACGATTACGGCGCCCCCCGCTACCCCGAGCTCGTCCTGGTGACGACGAGCAAGACACTCAACGACGACCCCGGCCTGGTCCACGAGGTCGTCGACGCCACCGCGCGCGGGTATTCCCTCGCGTCGAGCGATCCCAGTCAGGGCCTCGACGACCTGCTCGCCGCCGATCCGAGCCTCGACCGCGCCGATCAGGCCGCTGAGCTGCGAGCGCTGGAGTCGGCGAACGCGTTCCGCGATCCCGGGAAGTTCGACTGGCCGGTGCTGAGGAGGTGGGCGCAGTGGGAGGCGCAGCACGGGATCGTGAAGAAACAGCCCGAGGTGACCGGGACCTTCGCCGAGGTCAAGTAGCGAGCAGGCGCCCGACGAGCTCCGGCATCTCTCGCGCCATCCGCGACCGTGGCACGACCAGGTCGACACCGGCCGCCTCCGCGCTCTCACGCGTCTCGACGTTGAGGTGCGCGTAGAACCCGAGGACGGGAATCCCGTTCCCAACGACGCCGTCCACGGGGACGCTGTCGAGGTCCACGACCACGAGATCGACGCGGTCCAGGCCGGGTTTCTCCCCGACGCCGTTGGTCAGCTGCACGGCGTGGCCCGCCGCACCGAGCGTCGCCTCGATCCGGCTCGCGAACATCAGGTCGGGCGCGACCGCGAGGATGCGCGCCACGGCTATGCGGCCTCGGCGTCGCTCACAGGCTGCGGCGACGGCGAAAGTCCTGGCGCACGCTCTCGGGCCGGCCCCACATCTGGACGATCTCGGCGCGGCCCTCGTGAACGTCCCTGACGATCAGCTCGCCGTCGATCCCCTCGCGGTCCAGCAGCGCGAGGGTCCCCTTGACCGTCTCGGCGGCGGCGGCGTGGCCGAAGCGATGCGCCACGAGCAGCCGGAAGTGCCACGCGGCCTTCGAGTACGGCTGAGCGTTCACCTGCGTCAGCAGGACGGCGGCGTCGATGTAGCGCTCCTCATCGGAAAGCCGAAGGTCCAGCTCCAAGTCCGTCCAATCGTCCGAGAGCGAATCGAGAACTTGCTGAAAGGAGTCGGCAAGCGCCATCCCGCCGAAGCCTAGTCCCCCTTAGCCGAAGAAGACCTGCTGGAGGAGGAAGACGTTGAGGGCGATGATCAGGCCGCCGATCACCGAGGCGATCGCCGTCAGCCAACCCGGATTCACGAGCGGGCCCATGACCTCGCGGCGCCGCGCGATCAGGAGGAGAGGAACCAGGGCGAATGGGATGCCGAACGACAGCACCACCTGGCTCATCACCAGGGCGTCGGTCGGGTTGAGCCCGATGGCCAGCACCACAAGCGCCGGGGCCAGGGTGATCGCCCGCCGAAGGAAGATCGGAATCCGGCGCTGGATGAACCCCTGCATCACGACCTGCCCGGACATCGTCCCCACGGAGGAGGAAGCGAACCCCGAAGCCAGCAGCGCGATGCCGAACACGGTCGCCGCGTTGCCCGAAACGGTCTGGCGAAGGCCGTCGAATGCGCCTTCGATGCTGTCGACCCCCGTCAGCCCGCCCCCGTGGAACAGCGCAGCGGCCATGACCATCATCGAGATGTTGACCACCCCCGCAAGCGCCATGGCGATCACCACGTCGACCTTCTCGAAGCCCAGGATCTTCCGCCGCTCGCTGTCGTTCCGCCCCACGATCCGGCGCTGGGTGAGCGCCGAATGCAGGTACACGACATGTGGCATCACGGTCGCGCCGATGATCCCGGTTGCGATGAGGATGCTCTCGGTCCCGCTGAATCCGGGGAGGACGAGGTGCTTGGCGGCCTCGGCTCCATCGGGTTGAGAGGCGAAGATCTCGAACCCGAACGCCACGACGATCACGCCGACCAGCGCCGAGATCGCCGCCTCCAGCCGGCGGAATCCCATCTGCTGCAGGGCGAGAATCGTGAAGGCGCCGGCCCCGGCGATCAGGGCGGCCGGGAAGAGCGGGATCCCGAACAGGAGGTTCAGTCCCAACGCCGCGCCGACGACCTCGGCGACGTCGGTTGACATCGCGACGATCTCGGCCTGCACCCACAGCCCGCGCGAGGTGGACTTGGAGAAGTTCTCGCGGCAGAGCTCCGGCAGGTTCTTCCCGGTGGCGATCCCGAGCTTCGCGGACTGCGTCTGAACGAGCATCGCGATCAAGTTGGCAGCGAGGACGACCCAGAGAAGGAGATATCCGTACTTGGCCCCGCCGGCGATGTTGGTGGCGAAGTTGCCGGGGTCCACGTAGGCGACGGCGGCGATGAACGCCGGGCCCAGGAACGGCCAGATCCGCCCCACTCCCCGTGCCCGCCCCTCGAGCGACTCACGGGCAGCGCGGTTGACCGCCGCCTCGCCGGGAAGGACGTCTTCGACTCCGACGTCGTCGCCGTTCGGCGGCGCGGCGGGCGGAGCCTCGACGGTCGTTTCCATCGTGCGATTCATGCGCTACCCGCCGGCTCCACCCGCATCTTCTCCGCCAGCTCCCCTCCCAGGGCATGCTCTTTGCCATCGACCTCGACGAAGACCGGCCCGCCGAACGGCTGCACGTCGGTGACCCGCAATGCCACGCCGGGGCGGATCCCGCGTTCGTCGAGATAGCGCAGCATCCTCGGGTCGGAGTCGGAGACGCGCGCGAAGGTCGCAAGGGCTCCGGCCTGAAGCTGGTCGAGCGCGGTCGTGTGGTCCACGGCGATGGCGAGCTCGGGCGTCGGGATCGGGTCCCCGTGGGGATCGAGGGGTGGATTCCCGAGCTTGTCCGCGATCAGCCGCTCGAGGTCCTCCGAGATGTAGTGCTCGAGAACCTCGGCCTCGTCGTGCACGCGGTCCCAGGGCATTCCCAGGGCGTCCGCGAGGAAAGCCTCGATCAGCCGGTGGTGGCGGATCACCTCCAGCGCGACCTTCTCGCCCGCCGCGGTGAGCGTGACTCCGTGGTAGGGCTCGTAGCGGACGAGCCCCAGCTCGTCGAGCCGCTTGAGCATCGCGGTGACGGACGAGGGCGCCACGCCCAGGCGCTCCGAAAGCGCGGTGGTCGTGACGGGCCCCTCCTCGTAGCGCTGGAGGCCGTAGATGGCCTTGGCGTAGTCCTCCACGGCCTCGGTGGCCGGCGCGCTCTGGCGTTCGGCGAGGCTCGCCTTGCTGGATGTCCTGGTATGCGACAAAACGAAATTCCTATTTAGCCTAGCCTAAATCTATTCCCGGCGGAATGCCTCCTCCCTACAATCGGTCAGGTGAGCACCGAAGTCGCGGTTGAGCTCGACGGGCAGTACCGGGCGATGAAGGAGGGCGCAGGCGTGCTGGAGCGCTCGTCCCGAGCGATGCTCCTGGTGCGCGGGCCCGACGCGGCGGAGTTCCTCCAGGGGCAGCTCACCAACGACATCGAGGCGCTCGAGCCCGAGACCGGCTGCTACTCCGCGCTACTCGACCGCAAGGGGCACATGCAGGCGGACATGCGGGTCCTGCGCCTCTCGACAGGCGACATCTGGATCGATACCGAGGCTGAGGCGTTCGGAGCGGTCGATCGCCATCTGCGGATGTACAGCATCGGCCGCGAGGTCGAGATCGAAGACGCGTCCGGCGAATGGACGCTGCTGTCGGTGATCGGGCCGGCCGCGAGGGAGACATCCGGCGCGGGGCCGCTCACGGGCGAGCACGCCCAGCGCGAGTACTCGCGCGACGGCGTGGAGATCCTCGCCGTCAGAACCGACCTCGGCGTGGACCTGATCGCCCGCGCGCATCAAACCGGAGAGCTGAAGCGCCTGCTGGCGTCCGCGGAAGCCGTGGACGTCACCGAGGCGGCGGCCGAGATCATCCGGGTGGAGTCAGGCCGCCCGCGCTTCGGACGCGAGATGACGACGGCCACGATCCCCCAGGAGGCCGCGATCGATGATCGCGCCGTCAGCTTCACCAAGGGCTGCTACATCGGCCAGGAGACGGTCGCCCGGTTGCACTACAAGGGCAAGCCCAACCGCCACCTGCGGGGGCTCCGCCTCGAGTCCTCCGTCGGCGACGGAGACGAGATCCGTCTCGGCGATCGCGCCGTCGGCCAGGTCGGAACGGCCGTGCTCTCCCCCGCGCACGGGCCGATCGCCCTCGCAATCGTCAGGCGGGAGGCGGAGCCGGGAGCGCACGTCGACATCGGCGATGCCACCATCGGCGCCGAGGTCGTCGAGCCGCCCTTCTAACCCGTCGTAGGCGCCGCGGCCCCGAACTTGCGCTTCGAGCGAGGCCTTCGGTTAACGTTGCATCGATGGTTACGAGGGGTCGGCGGAGAGCCTCCCGGGGCGGTCGATTGGCCGCGCTCGCGGTCGTGGCGAGCCTCGCCGCCCTCGCGGTCGCCGGGTGTGGGGCGTCGAGCAACCCCCAGGATCCGCGCCCGGCCCCCCAACTCGAGGTCAGCGCGAGCGTCAACCCGGACAAGGTCCAGATAACGCCGGACAAGTTCGGCGCCGGTGTCGTGAACTTCACGGTCGCGAACCTCTCCGGCTCGCCGATCACCTTCAGCGTCAACGGGCCCCAGAAGGCATCGACGGTCCAGATCCAGCCGGGCGCGCCCGACTACCTCAAGATGAACCTCAAGGAGGGCACGTACCAGGCGACCGTCGGCAACTCGAAGATCAAGCCGGCGACGATCAAGGTCGGCCCCGAGCGGCCGAACTCCGACAACCAGCTGCTGCTGCCCTAGTCCGGTATTCCGGTGAGGGGCTTTAGCCCCGAAACTGGCTGGTGTCGGTCTGGTTTAGTCCTGAGCCGCCGCGGCGACGAGCGAGTCGATGCGGATCAGGCACGCTTCGACGTCGTCCATCATGCCGTTCAGCTCGGTACGCGCCGCCTCGGCGCCACTGGTGATGCCGGTGAGGGACTTTCGCACCCGATTGACCCGCTTCAGCGCTGCCTGGGCCTCCTCGGCCGCGTCCCGCACGCCGGCCGCGTCCACCTGCAGCGTCGAGTCGCGGGTCGCCAGCACGCGAGCCCGCACGTAGCGGTAGACGAGCCGTAGCGCGAGCGGATCCGGTTCCTCACGATCGAGCACGGCGATGATCTTGTTGCCCTGGTACTCGGTCAGCTCCTCGAGGCCGGCGGGGACCTTGTCCTCGCCCGCCACGACCAGTACCGAGTAGGCGGCATCCCGCTCGCGCATGCAGGCGTTGAGCTCCGACCAGGCGTCGTTCTTCGACAGCCGCTTGTTCTTCGCCTCGAAGACCACGTTGGCCAGGGCGCCGCCGAGCGCCGCACCCACCTCGACGACCGTGTCGCCCTTCTTGCCCCCTGCCTCCGAGGACTCGTCACCGACGTGGCGCGCTGCGTCCCCCTGGCCCTCGGCGATGCGCTCGATCTCGGCGTGGACGAGCTCCTCGAAGCTCCGGCCCTTGCGGGTCCCGGCCTCCTCGGCTTCGGCGACCCGCTCGTCGGCGAGCGTGCGCTCCTTGAGCTCCAGGACCTCGCGGCGCAGGTCGGCGATCACCTTGCGGTTCTCGGCCGCGTCCTTCTGATGCGCGTCCCGCAGGCCGTTGAAGACCGTGACCATGGTCTGCTTGTAATCGAACAGCGGGTTGGCGCCATCCTCGACCCGGAGCAGCTTGAGAATCGCCTCCCGCTGGCCCTCGAGCGAGGACTCGACTAGCGCCTCGATGTCCTTCTGCACCGAGCCGTCCCGCGAGCCGTCGAAGGTTCCGGCGATTCGCTCGGACAGGGCGTCGTCGCCGGCCTCGAGCTGCTTCATCAGCCGCTCCCGAAGCGCGCCGGCGTGGCGCTCGAATTCCGCCCGCACGTAGTCGACGTTGGCCGCCGTCTCCTCGCTGTCCAGAACCCGGGCGCCGATCTCCACCGCCTTCGAGACGGTCTCAGCCGGGCGCTGCCCGGCCTCGGCGCGCTCGCGCACGACCCGTGCGGCGCGCTCGTCGGCGACGGTCAGCCGCTCGATCACGAGGCGGTCGTCGAGCGCTCGGACGACGCCGTCGTCGTCGGGCACGTCGAGCGGGAGCTGTGGCTTCTCAGAGGCTTCCATCGGACTCTCGAAGGTAGTCGCCGGCCCCGACGGAAAGCTGACGTTGCGGCTGCTCAACCGCGCAGCGTCGTTAGGATGCGCGCGGTTCCGTCCCTGTCCGATCCGAGAGGAGAAGCGTGGCTGTAGACGTATCCGAGGTCTCGAAGCTCGACCTGGAGCCCGGTGAGCTGCCGGAGACGATGGCGGCCTGGGTGATTCGCCAGGAGCGCGAGGGCGAGCCAAAGGACGCTTTCCAACTCGAGGAGATCGAGCTGCCCGAGCCGGGCGCGTTCGAGGTGATCGTGCGCGTCATGGCCGCCGGCGTGAACTTCAACAATGTCTGGGCGGCGCTCGGCAAGCCCGTGTCGGTCTTCGGCTACGGCGACCATCCCGAGTGGGGCCACCACATCGGCGGCTCCGACGCCTCGGGCGTCGTCTGGTCGGTCGGGCCGGGCGTCACCAAGTGGAAGCCGGGCGACGAGGTCGTCGTCCACTGCAACCAGGCCTCCTACGAGGACGTCGAGGTCCACGGGCTCGACCCGCTGGCGGCCCCGAGCCAGCAGATCTGGGGCTACGAGACGACCTGGGGCTCGTTTGCCCAGTTCACGAAGGTCCAGGCGCAGCAGCTCCTCCCCAAACCTCCCAACCTGTCGTGGGTCGAGTCCTCGGCCTACGGGCTCACGTACTTCACCGCCTACCGGATGCTCATGGACCGCTGCAAGATCCAGGCGGGCCACAACGTGCTGATCTGGGGGGCTGCCGGCGGGCTCGGCGTTTTCGCGACGCAGCTGTGCAAGGCGGCCGGCGCCAACGCGGTCGGCGTCGTCTCCTCCTCGGAGAAGGGCGAGCTGGTGAAGCAGCTCGGCGCGGTCGATTACATCGACCGCAACGAGTTCGCCGGCATGATGCGGAAGGGCGGCGAGTCACCGGATGAGGAGAAGGCGCGCTTCAAGGAGTCCCGCGGCTTCGCGAAGCGGGTCAAGGAGATCCTTGGCGACGCGCCCGACATCGTCTTCGAGCACGTCGGGCAGGCCACCTTCCCGACCTCGGTGCTCGTGGTGAAGCCGTTCGGCAAGGTCGTGATCTGCGGCGCCACCTCCGGCTACAACCTGGACTTCGACGTCCGGTACCTGTGGATGCGCCAGAAGGAGATCCTCGGGTCGCACTTCGCGAACGCGTACGAGTGCATGCGCGCCAACCAGCTCATGGCCGAGAGCAAGATCCGCCCCGTTCTCTGGCAGGCGATGGGCTTCGAGGGCGTCCCCGAGGCGCACCAGCTCCTGCACGAGAACAAGCATTTGGGCAAGATCTCGATCATGGTTGGGGCCACCGATCGCGATGAGGGCAAGCACGAGGACGGGCCCGGAGCGATCTGGGCGGAGGTCGGCACCTAGCGGCCCGTCTGATGCCAGACGTCAACTACATCGACTGGCACGTCCACCCGTTCCGGGCGGATCGCTGGCTGGAGGTCTGGCGCCCGGCACTTGACCGCGCGATGGCGTTCGGCGCACGGTCATGTGTCCTCAGCCGCAACATCGACGACCCGCTCCACTTCCGCCAGATGACGGTGTGGGACGACCACGCGGACTTCGAGCGCTACTGGTACTCGGACGAGATCGCAGCCCTCCGCGAAGAGGCGCTGAACTACTACAACAAGCCGCTCCTGCCAACCTGGCACACGACCACGTTCGACGCCTCGCCGCTTCCCGCCGTGGACTGAGCGCTCCTCAGTGGCACTCGAGCGGGGCCATTGTGAGGCCCGCGTCCTTGAGCAGCTCCCAGTAGAGCTCAGCCGTCTCCTTGAGTCCCGTCCACACGATCGCCTGACCCGCGCTGTGGATCTTGTCCGCGAACCGGTAGCCCTGATCGATCGAGACCCCCGGAATCACGTTGGAGAGCGTTCTCGCGACGTGCTCGAAGGTGTTGTGATCGTCGTTGAGCACGATCACGAGCCAGTTGCCGCCGACGCCCGATCCCGGGCCGCCCGTGCGGGGACGCTCGAGCGTCTCCGTCGCCATTGCGTGAGGGTAAAGGCTCACCCGCCAGCCCGACGAGGATGGATGCGCTACGGGTTGGGGACCTGCAGCTCGAGGTCGTCGACGGTCATCGAGACCGGCTTCGAGCGCTTCTTCTTGTAGCCGAGCATCAGCTCGACCTTGCGCCCGTCGACCTTTCCCGCGTTGCGGTCCACGGTCTTCGCGAGGCGCTTGCCGTTGGCCCTGGCGATGATCTTCGAACCGACCGCCTTCAGGCCGAGGTGGTTCGCCTTGCCCCGGCCCTTGATCGCCTTGTTCCCGCCCTTGGCGAGGAAGGTGGGCTTGCTCCCGCCGTTGAGGCGGGCGAGCTTGAACTTGCGGTCCGTCGGGAACACCCAGAGCTCGTATCCGACGTCCTTGCCCGAGCGCACCGCAATCCCCGTGTACACGCGGTCGCGAACGCTCTTCGGCGTGCTCTTGGCCATCTTCTCGGTGGCCTTGAAGTAGTGGTCCGGCGCGTCAGCGTCGCCCTCGACCGGCGGGCGGTAGCCGCACACCGTCTTGCCCTTCTTGGCGCGGACGACGACCTTCTTGGCCTTCTGGCGCCAGCTCTTCTGGCAGTTCTTGCCCTCGGCGTGCCGGAGCTCCTTGGACCCACCCTTGCTCGAGAAGCTGTTCGTGTAGACGGTCACGCCCGCGATCGCGGTCGCAGCGAGGAGCGCCGCGGCGACCGCCACGAGCACCAGGGCCGGGATCCGGGCTATGCGCGTTCGAGGTCCCATCCGGGGTCCGTGCAGGGTAGCCATTGGGGCGGAGGCCGGTGGGACCTGACGCCCAACGGTCGCCTCCGGGCCCCGCGCGCTCAGGTTCCGGCCTCGGCGAGCTTTCGCCAGTAGCGCTCGAGGCCCAGCCAGAGCTGCCCGGGCGGGGCCGCCTGCCGGTGCCGCAGGGCCACGTCCTCGTCCGCGACCTCGTCGATCTCGGCCGCCACACGCCGCATGAACACCTCGCGGTCGCCGTCGCGCGCGAGCTCGGCCAGCCACCGCAGGCGCTCCCGCGCCCGCTCAAGCTGCGCCTGCGGGTCGTCTGCGGGGCCGAAGTGGGTGAGGCAGAGCCGGGACGGGTCCCACTCCGCCACCGCGTCGAGCGAGCGCTCCCACGCTTCGACGTCGATGTCCGGTGGCGGCGTCGGCGGGATCGTGAAGTCGATGGGCGGTATCCGCACGCCGGCCACGTCGCCCACGTACGCGTCGCCGGTCGCCTCGTGGAGGTAGACGACGTGATGCCTCGCGTGTCCAGGGGCGTGCGCGACGCGAAAACCCTCGATCGACTCACCGCCCACGAGCGCCACGACGCTCTCGGCCGGCACCGGTAGGACGTCCCCCCACAGGCGGTCCATGTCGTCCCCGTAGAGCCGCGTGGCGCTCTCGAGCAGCTTCGCCGGGTCGACGAGGTGCTGGGCACCGGACTCGTGGACGTAGACGCGCAGGCCCGGGAACCGCCTGACGAGCGACCCGCTCGCCCCGGCGTGGTCGAGGTGGATGTGCGTGAGCAGAAGGGCGCGAGGCTCTTCCTCGAGGCCTGCCACCAGCGTGTCCATGCAGCTCGACGGTCCCGGATCGACGATCAGCCCGTCGATCTCGTAGGCGCCGATGACCCGGTCGCGGCCGAGGTGCATGACATCGATCAGGCTCATCTACTCGGGGCCGCGGGACTCGAGCACCGCCTTGAGGCGCTCGTAGTAGCCGCCGAACTGGCGCTTGAGCACGCGGGCGAAAAGGGGCTCGGCCAGCCGCAGCGGGCCGCCCGGCTGTCCCTGGGCGACGAAGTCGATCCGGGTGCCCGCGGCGGTCTCGTGGAACTCGTGGCCGCCGTCGATGGGCAGCGGCCCGGAGGCCACCCGGAGGTCGAAGCGACGGTTGGGCTCATAGGCGGAGACCTCCACGATCGCCTCCATGTTGCGCCCGAACGGGCCGCGCCGCACCTCGCGCAACCGCGTCCCCTGCCCCATCGGCCCCTCGGTCTGCTTGGTCACGGAAACCACGTTGGGCTGCCACTCGCCAAGCCGCTCGAGGTCGGTGACGTAGGCGAACACCTCCTGGACGGGCCGTGCCACGTCGACGGGGATCTCGATCCTGATCACGCGTCCGAACTTACAATGCCCGTATGGCCGAACACCGTCTGCCGGAGCGCGACCGGCCGTGGGTCATGCGGACCTACGCCGGGCATTCGGATGCGAGGCGCTCCAACGAGCTCTATCGCCGCAACCTCGCCAAGGGCCAGACCGGCCTCTCGGTCGCCTTCGACCTCCCCACTCAGACGGGGTATGACCCGGACCACCTTCTCGCGCGCGGCGAGGTGGGGAAGGTCGGCGTCTCGATCGTGAACAAGGGGGACATGCACGCACTCCTCGACGGCATCCCACTCGACGAGATGAACACGTCGATGACGATCAACGCCACCGCCGCCTGGCTGCTCGCCCTCTACGTCACGGTCGCCGAGGAGAACGGCGTCGACCGCTCCAAGCTCAAGGGCACCACCCAGAACGACATCATCAAGGAGTACCTCTCGCGCGGCACTTACGCCTTCCCGCCCGAGCCCTCGATGCGCCTGATCGCGGACACGGTGGCGTTCACCGTGAACGAGGTGCCCAACTGGAACCCGATCAACGTCTGCAGCTACCACCTGCAGGAGGCGGGCGCCACCCCGGTGCAGGAGATCGCGTACGCGCTCTCGACCGCGATCGCCGTCCTCGACGAGACCAAGTCCCGCGGCCAGGTGGCCGAGCAGGACTTCCCTCGGGTCTTCGGCCGGATCTCCTTCTTCGTCAACGCCGGCGTCCGGTTCATCGAGGAGCACGCGAAGCTCCGTGCGATGGGCAGGCTCTGGGAGCAGATCGGGCGCGAGCGATATGCGGTGACCGATCCCAAGTATTTGAGAATGCGGTACGGCGTGCAGGTGAACTCGCTCGGGCTCACCGAGTCACAGCCGGAGAACAACGTCCCCCGGATCGTGCTCGAGGCGCTGGCCGTCACGCTCGGCCGCGACGCCCGTGCCCGTGCGATCCAGCTCCCCGCCTGGAACGAGGCCCTCGGCCTCCCCCGCCCGTGGGACCAGCAGTGGAGCCTGCGGATCCAGCAGATCCTCGCGAATGAGACCGATCTCCTCGACTACCCCGACATCTTCGAGGGCTCACACGTGGTCGAGGCGCTCACCGACGACCTCGCGGAGGGCGCGCGCGAGGAGATGCGCCATGTCGAGGAGCACGGCGGCGCGGTCGAGGCCGTCGCGTACATGAAGGCGCGCCTGGTCGAGTCCCACCGCGAGCGGGTCGCGAAGATCGAGGAGGGCGAGATCACCGTCGTCGGCCAGAACAGCTTCACCGAGACCGAGGACTCACCGCTCACGGCCGGAGCGGACGGCGGCATCCTCACCCCGGATCCCGAGGTCGAGCGTGAGGTTGGCGAGGCGCTCGAGCGCTGGAAGGCGGAGCGCGACAGCGACGCGGTCGATCGCGCCCTCGAGAAGCTGGCCGAGGTCGCCGCCGACGAGTCGGTGAACATCATGCCCGCCACCATCGAGGCCGCCAAGGCGGGGGCCACGACCGGCGAGTGGGCCGGAGCACTGCGCGACGTTTTCGGCGACTACCGGGCGCCCACCGGCGTCGGTGCGGCCGCCGAATCGACGGACGGCGAGCTGCTCGCTGCGGCTCGCGAGCGCATATCCGAGCTGACCCAGACGCTGGGGCACCGACCGCGCATCCTGGTCGGCAAGCCGGGCCTCGACGGCCACTCGAACGGCGCCGAGCAGATCGCCGTCCGCGCCCGTGACGTCGGCATGGAGGTCATCTACCAGGGGATCCGCCTGACGCCCGAGCAGATCGCCGCCTCCGCCCGCGACGAAGACGTGGACGTGATCGGGCTCTCCATCCTGTCGGGCTCGCACCTGCAGCTGGTGCCCGAGACAGTGCGCCTGCTCCGCGAGGAGGGCGTCGAAATTGACCTCCGCTCCCAGCCAGGCACCGAGATCTGGGAAGGGGGCATTCGCAGCTTCTACGATCTCTATCAGTTGCGGCGCCTTGCAGCGCACCTGGAGCGCGGCGACGACGTCAAGGTGATGCTGACGGGCGCTGCGGTCAACGGCGAGGATATCGACGAACTGC
>Ga0164307_10000809_pt1 | contig 13941 bp, 13 predicted proteins | sample Whisoiple_243_MG_FD_110214 | JGI IMG/M metagenome (GOLD analysis project Ga0164307, IMG submission 110214) | Soil microbial communities amended with fresh organic matter from upstate New York, USA - Whitman soil sample_243_MG | ecosystem: Environmental > Terrestrial > Soil > Unclassified >...
CGATGAGCAAATTCCGCGTCTATCACTATCCACAGTGCAGCACTTGTAAGAAGGCCCTCAAGTGGCTGGCCGATCATGACGTTGCTGTCGAGCTGATCGATATCGTGAAACATCCGCCCTCGAAGCGAGAGCTGAAGGAGGTGCTCACGACGTCCGGTTTGCCGATAAAGAAGCTGTTCAACACCTCTGGGCTCTCGTACCGCGAAGGCAAATTTGGCGAACGGCTGGCCACGATGAGCGACACAGAGGCGGTCGACGCCCTGGCCGCTGACGGCAAGCTGATCAAACGGCCGCTGGTCCTGGGCAAAGGACTCGCGCTGGTTGGCTTCGACGAAAGCAGTTACCGCGCGAAGCTCGACTGAAGTGCAGATCCGTCACATGAGACGAATCGCGTCAGCAATGGCCTTTCGCACGTCCCGCGTTGGATAGGACTTTTGTCGGGAGGTTGCCCGGTATGTTTTCTGCAATCTCCGGGGCCATGGACATCGTACATGAGGTCAGTGTGGCCGCAGGGCATGCCCTGCAAGGCATTCGCGCGGGCAGCGAGAAGCTCGCGTCCAAAAAAGTCGCCCCGGGCCGACCGCCGGAAATCGCCGTCCACAGCGTGGCTTTCGAAGCGGATGGTGCGTTACCGATTTCTTGCACGATCGATGGCGTGGGCGCGCCGCCTGCGCTCAACTTTGCCGGAGTTCCAGCTGCCACCCAGGGGCTGGTCATCCTGGCAGAAGATCCCGACGCGCCGTTGCTCGAACCGTTCGTCCATTGGTTGGTGTACGGGATCCCGAGCAAGGCAAGCGACGTGGATGCTCAAACCCAGCACCAGTATCGGCTCGGAACGAACGGCAAGTCCGAATTGGGCTACACGCCCGCAGCGCCCCCACCCGGACACGGCGTGCATCACTACCACTTTCAGGTCTTTGCGTTGGATGTCGCCTTGGAATTCGGCGACGGTGAAGAGCGCCAAGCGGTGCTCGCTGCGATGACCGATCACGTGCTCGCATGGGGTGAAATCGTGGGCACGTACGAGCGGGAGTGAAACGGGTTGCGTGCCGCGCTGCCTCTCGAAGTGCAACGCGGCCCGCACAGCCTAGGGCTGCTTCGCGCCTTCGCAGCCCAGAAGCCCCTTGTCTCCGCAGTGGGTCGCCATGCACTGTACCATGCTGGCGCGACCAAATTCCGACATACCGGACAACGTTTGACGACAATCTGCCAGCGTTGGCATGAGCGGCTGACCTGCACAACTCTTCAAGATGGTTTCGCAGGCGCTCGTCAGGGGTGAGCTGAGCGTGGCCGCGTTTGCATCGGCCTTGGTGGGGTCGGGAGCCGGCTCGAGACACGCATTCATGAGCGCGCTGTGGCCGCACAGGTTCACCCGTGCGGGATCGCAGGCCGCGTTGCCTTTCAGGGTCTTCACGCAAGCGACCGCCGCTTGCGCGACCCTGGGCTTGAATGCGGACTTGAACTCTGCGCAACGCTTCGCTGCAAAATTGGTGCAAACGCCCTCGTCTGCCGGACCCATCGCCGGACACTCCTCGACGGTGCCTACGTTGTCGTCGCACACGGGCGCGGCAGGCACGGCCGGCGCCAGATCGGCGACCAGGGGCTTCGGAGCCGAACTCGCCGCCACCGGCAAGGACGTGGTCGGCGGCTCTGCGAATTGGGTGCGCTCGCGATGCGACTTCGCGTCGTGAGCCAGCCAGCCACCGACGCCACCGGCGGCGAGCGTGCCCGCCATCAGAAGAAACCCCGATTTTTCGATGACCATGAGTAAAGCTCCTCACTAGAGGGCACTCGGGGCGCGACAGTTCGTGAACCCGAGGCGCGATTGCCCGATGACGAGCATGCCGCGTGCCACTGCGAGGCATCGGCACAAAGCTCGCTATTTCGGGGTAAAGGGGGTGCGACGTGCAGTGTCAGATTTGCACGCTTCGCACGATTGCCACATCCGAGAAGGCCGTACGAAGCCCTGCCGTCTCTTGCTCGAGTTCGTGACCTTTCCCGGCGATCAGCAGCAGATCTTCCGGCGCTGCCTCGCGAAGCGCGAGCTCGATCGCGCGGGCGCGATCGACTTCACGGACCACGTCCGGATGATCACCCAGACCCTCCGCGATCTGCGCGATGATCGCCTGCGGGTCTTCGTTTCTCGGGTTGTCCGAAGTGAGGATCACGCGATCGGCAACGCGCGCCGCGGCACCCATCAGCGGTCGCTTGTCTCGATCCCGTTGTCCGCCCGCGCCGAAGACGACGCAAAGTCGCCCGCGACACAACGCCCGCGCCGTAGCGAGCGTACGAGTCATTGCGTCTGGCGTGTGCGCGTAGTCAACGACTGCGTGAGGACGCTCACGGACGATTTGAAAGCGCCCCGGTGGCGGCGTCACGCGCGACAGCGCACTGGCGGCGGCAACCGCTGGCACGCCCGAGGCCAGCGCGGCGCCCAGCGCGGCCAGCGCATTTTCGACGAAGATTTCGCCCACCGCGCGAATGCTCAAGCGAAGTGGGAGCTCTGGGAAACGCGCACACGGTTCGAGTTCGAACCGTGTGCCTTCGAAGCTGAGCTGCACCGAACGCAGCGCAAAATCGAGCGTCGTCCAAGCGTCCCCACGTGAAGCGACGCCATAGGTGAGAACGTTCACGCCGACCGGAATCACCTCCGACAACAACTGCGCAGCGGAGTCCCGGCCGTTGAGCACCGCGGTCGCTCCCGGAGCGAGCGCCATGAACAGCTGCGCTTTGCTGGCCAAGTAGTGCTCCGGTGAGCCATGCGCATCCGAGTGGTCGAGGCTCAGGTTGGTGAACGCCGCCACGCGACACGGCCAAGCCTTGGCAAACCCGAGCGCCAGCGCTTCACTCGTGAACTCGAGCGCCGCGTAGCGCCCCCCGCGCTCCAGACAGCGCCGCAAAGTCTCGAGAAAACCGGCGTAGTGCGCCGGCACGTCCTGTCGCTCTTCGTCGAGAAAGGCGCCGACGGTGGTGACGCGCGCTACTGGGCGCGAAAGTTCGGCCAACAGCGCCGCGATCATCGCAGTCGTCGTGGTTTTCCCGTTGGTGCCAGTCACCCCGACGCTGAATAGTGAGCTCGCCCAGGGCGGCGGTGCAGGCGGCGGACGAACGGCGGTCATGCGTTCGCCTGCGCGTCGCTAGCCGCGATAGTGGCGCACGTCCGTCACTTTGCGCAGATTGGCGGCGTGCTGCTCGAGCCCACGTTGACGCACACCGATGCGATTCGCAAAGCCGAACAGGCGCGGCAAATGCTTCCAGAACGGCCCTTTCCAACCGAGCGCCTTGAACGCGCCTTTCATCATCGTGTTCATCGCAGGGCTGACCACGGTCTCGGCGTTGGTCATCCAGTTCGGGTGCACCGCGGCCGCGTCCATCAGCGTTCGATACAGCTCGTTCAGATCGAGCTCCGGAGACAAGAACCAAGAAGGCAAAAACAGCGGGTCATCTTCGGCAAACCAGCCCATGTCTTTGCACTGGCGCTCGAGCGGAGTGCCCGAGTAAACGCGGATCCCCGTCGAGAACAGCACCATGTCCGTTGGCGCGATGTGCTCCTCGCAAAACGCCAGCGTTTCACGCACGGTATCCATGGTCTCGCCCGGCGCCCCGAGCATGAAGAACCAATACGTGGGGAGCCCACCTTCACGCAGCGCGTGCGCCGCCCGAATCACAGCGTGCTTCTGAAAGCCTTTGCGCAACGTCTTGAGTGTGACCTCCGAAGCGCTCTCGGGCGTGCACATCACGCTCTTGAAGCCCGCGCGCCTCATCGCTTGCACCAACTCCGGCGTCACGCCCGCGGGGTTCAAACCCATGGTCGAGAGCTCGACTCCGTACAACGGGCGCCGCTCGAGCTCTTCACAGATCGCCCGCGCGTGAGACAGTGGCAGATTGAAGGTCGAATCGACGAAGTCCACCGCGCGCACTCCGTGCTTGCCTACGGCCACGTGCAGCTCATCCACGACCTCCACCGGATCGCGCAGGCGGTATGCGTGGCCCTCGATGTTGTTGTACACGCAGTAGGAGCATTTCAGCGCGCAGCCGCGCTTCGTTTGAATCGAATAAGGGCTGCCATGCGCCGCGTATTGCTTCAGATCGATCCAGCGCCACGCCTCACTGCGCGGGGATTCCGCGAAATCATGCACCAACGCGCGACCCGCTGGCGGTTCACCCCGCGCCAAGCGCCCGGTGTCCAAGATCGGCAACGCCTTCGTGCTGCCCTTTCCGGGTTCGAGTACGCCAGGGATGCGATCGAGCGGTTTGCCCTGTTCGAGCGCACGCAGGAACTGCGGCAGCGCCTCTTCGCCTTCGCCGACCAGCGCGTAGTCCGCTTCCAAGAACGCAAACGTGTCGGCGGGGGAGACGTTGACGGCACTGCCGCCGATCACGATCTTGGCGCGCGTCGACGCAGCCCGCACCGAACGCACGACCTGATCGCGAATGTCCGTCAGATAGAAGTGCGGCACCTCGAAGTTGCAGTTGTCGATGTTGCGAATGCTGAGCCCAACCACATCCGGATCGCACTTGCGCACACGGTTAGCGGTCTCGCGCGCGGGGTCCGCAGCAAACATCAAGTCGAGCACCTCGACCTCGTGACCAGCCGCCGAAAGGCCACTCGCAACCGTGCATAGCCCAAGCGGCATCGCCGGCCACGGCATGCGCTCGCGATTGGGGTTGACGAGGAGGACCTTCACCGGTCGCGCATACTAGCCCCGCGACCGCCGCTCGTGGGAAAAGGACTCGCTTTTGCTCGTTAATTCGGCGGACGAGCACACCGGCAACGCGGCCGGAATCGCGCCCACGAGCAGCGCCTTGGCGAAGCGTCGCCTTTGCGCCACACTTTCTTGACAAGGCCGCCCCCGATCGAAAGGATGCGGCCCCTCGCATCCACCGGATGCCACCTAGTCCGAAATACGCGCTCGTAGCTCAGCCGGATAGAGCAGCGGGTTTCTAACCCGCCGGTCAGGGGTTCGAATCCCTTCGGGCGTGCCAATCCACGACGGTAGTAAGAACTTTCCCGTCCGTGGGTAATGTCGGTCGAGGCTCCGCCATCATCGCCAAGGCGACGTTAGCGCGAGCCTCGATGATGATCTTGTCTTCGCCGAGGGAGATGTGATCCACCAAATTCTGTAAGTAGGCGCGAGCAGCGCCGCGATCGCGGGACAAGAAGGCGTCACGCAGTCGCCCCTGGAAGCGATGAATCGTCTCGGGTTTGTACAAATAGGGCGGTACACCGTGCAGTGGCTTGAGTTTTTCAAGAGCCAGCGTGACTTCGTCCCGTCTGGTTTTGAGTTCCCGTAGGCGCTCGGTTCCGACGTCACCGAGTTCCGGGTCGGTTTCGATGCGTTCGTACCAACGCTCCAATCGCTTCCCCAGCTCGTCGTGCTCGCGTTCGAGAAGACGGCGCTGGTCAACGGTCTTTTGGCGAAGCACGCCCTGGTCTTCAACGAATTCTCGAAGGATCTCCTGGCAGCGTTCGTCCGTGAACATCCGCTCGGCGATGTGATTCAGGATTGCGTTGTCGAGCGTATCGACTGCAATTCGGTGACCCGGGCATGCTTCTTTGCCGGTTCGGCAGAACAGGCGGCAATTGTAGTACCGGTAGGGTTGGCCGCTCGCATCGGTCTTGCCTGAGGTTTCGAGCTGGCACGCTTCACCACACCGAGCACAGCGCAAGAGGCCGGCCAAAAGCAGCGGGCTCGACGGCAGGCGGCCGGGGCTTCGACCAGGATCACGCTTCGCCCGAAGTGCCTGCGTCATTTGAAACGTCTCATCGTCGACGATGCGGTCAACCGGCATGGGGATCCATTCGCTCTCCGGTCGCACGCACTTGCCTCGCGAATCAATTCGCCCCCAGCTATATCTGCCGATCACGACCGGATCGCTGATCACCTTGAGCACTAGATCCCTGGTCCAAAGGTGCTTGCGATAGAGCAGGCCGCGCTGATTCAGGCTCCGCGCGGTGGACTTAGCGCCGGTACCCGCAAGGTACTGACGAAACACCTCGCGAACGAGCTCCGCTTCGTGTTGGTCGATGGCAAGCTTGTTCTTTGGTCCCGAGGCGGTAGCAATCCGTTCGACGTGAAAGCCGAATGGCGGCTTCGAACCGTTGAAGTAGCCCTGCCTCGCGTTCTCCGACATGCCTGCACGAGTACGCACCCCGTTGGTTTCGCTCTCGAGCTGATCGATGAGCTCGAACATGCCCTCCGCGAAACGTCCGTTTGGATCGTTGCTGACTTCTTGCTGAATTGCGACCACTCGGACGCCACGTTTTCGCAGCGCTTCCTTGTGCACGCGCGCCTTCGTTGCGTTGCGCATGAAGCGAGAGCCGTGGGTTACGATGATCGTGCCGATTTCGGAATTCGGCTGAAGCACCTGCTGAAGCATCCGGCGAAACTCTGGGCGGTTGTCGTCGGTGGCCGTGATGCCACGTTCGACGAACTCACCGACGAGCACCAGGCCATGCTCTTGTGCGTAGCGGCGAATGCTGGCCATCTGCGCGGGCAGTGATAGGTCCCGTTCCGCCTGTTCGGGCGTGCTTACGCGCGCGTACCCTACAGCCTTACCCCTAGCCGCTCCCGTCAGAGTGGTCGTCCTGCCCATTGGTACTTTCTACAAAACCATCCAAAACGTCGACCGCCAGCCCCAGCAGGAAGTCGCGTTCCCAAGATAGCACACCAATCGGCTGCCCGAGATTGCTCGTGACCCGAGGGCACGAGCTTCGTCGGCGAACCGCCGCAGCGTTGGCGCGCGGAGCATGCGCCCTTGAACTTGAAGGTCCCGCTAGCGCGGGAGATTCATCGTGACGTTCGGACGCACCAATGCGGCACGCTCGTTCTGGCTCACGCATAGGCGTGGCCGGAAGCGTTTTCGACATAGAGCCTGCTTTCTCGACCCCACCATGAACTAGTCGAAGAAAAATCGGCAAGAATCGTCGCAACGAAGCCGAATTTGGCTTCGAATCTGCACAGCCAAATTTGAAGGAAGGCTGCTGGTCGACGGAGACTCTCGGAAGGCGAACGCAATCACCGCACAACGTCGGATCGACGTTCTGGCACTTGCGCACGCGCATTGTCGGCGCCACGCTGAACCTGTCATGGCACGTGCAAGCGATGACATCGGGGACGGCGCAATTGACGCAGCGGGCGCAAATCAAGCTGCGAGCGAAGCCTCGCCCACTGAAATCGTTGCGCCTGCCATCGCGACAAGCCCTTCTGGCAACCGGCTGACACGTGCGCAGGTCGCGCAGCGGCTTGGCCTGAGTCTGAGCACGGTGCGACGCATGGAGGGCGTGCAACTGAATCCCATCGTCGGTGAGGGCGGCGTCCACTATTTCGAAGAGACAGAGATCCAGACGGTGCTGGTGCGAGTGCGCCGAACGCGGACGGGTGAGAACGAGCAGGCGGACGGGACGTTGACTGCGGCTGCATTTAGGCTGTTTCGCAACGGCTATGACGTAATCGCGGTCGTTGCCGAGCTTCGCGCAGATCCGGAGACGATCGAGAAATTGTTCGAGCACTGGAAACACTTGCGCGGAACCGTCTTGCTCGACGCGAAGAACCTTGTCGAACTCGCGCGTGTTCTCGGTGCCTCGCAGCTTACGGAAGAGAGCGAGCTGTTGTCGGCGATCGCCGACTTTAAGAAGGAAACAGGGCAGCAGTGCGTCCTATGCGAGCGAGAGCCAGCGTATTGGTGCCGCTCCTGCGCGCAAGAACTCGGACGAGCCGACGCTTTAGAACGGGAGAGCAGGAAGCTCTATTGATTGAGGAGACAGGCGTGCCGACGAAGATCATGCCCTATCCAAACCCTTCGCCTTTCGAACCGAAATCCGTAGGCGAAATTGCGGCCAGCGCATTCGCGCGGTTCGATTGCGGGGCTGCACCGGGTGAGGTGGTTGCGGAGTTAGTGGTATCGGTCGACGCTGTTGAGCATCTCTGGCGAACCTGGGCTCGGCTACGCGGCATAATGCTGCTTTCGCCGGAAGGAGTGGGGGCACTGCGCGAGGCGTTGCGCAGTAGCGAGCCGATAAAAACGGCGGGGACGCGGTCGCAGCGGTGCGGCGCTTCGTGAGCTTGCCGAGCAAACCGTGCCCGAGGTGCAAGGACGGCTTTCGCGAATACTGCACAAGTTGTCCGGCACGAGAAGCCGCACGAGCCGCTCGAAGTTTGCGTCGTCGTGCCACCGCGAAGGGTGCTCATCGAAACAGCCCGGCAGACCTCTCCCCAGATTCCCCCGCCGATCGGACACGCAACGACGCCCTCACAGACGCTCCGCAGCCGGAAGCGCTTAGCCATCGTTCGGGACCTCCGAAGGGGCGGTGAAACAGACGAGGGTTCAGCGGACGGCCGAGAGCAGGTGCCCGAAAGCGAACGAATTGCAACGCGCAGAGGACGAGTACCCGCTAGTTATCCCATACGTCGCGCCAACGCCTTGAGGAGCTTGGCGGCGCCTGACACGCGAGCGCTAGCGGTTGCAAGCTCGTCGGCCCAACGCTGCAATTCGGTCTGGGCCTTGCCGAGCATCATCACCGCGAGTTCGAGATCAGAGACGGCAAGCGAAAGGATGCGCGCCGCTCGGGCGTTCGCTGCGCTCATTGGGCCTCGAGTTTGGCAAGCAAGTCGATCTGCCCGACGCAGCTCGCAAGACGGGTCAGCGCTAGCGCCGCACGGCCCGCGTGAGCCGCGAGTACTTGGGCGCTCAGCCGTGAGCTGTGTCGCTCCTCCACCAAAACGGCGCGGATCTGCACGCCGATTGCCGACAGTTGGATTGCGCTCGCCGAAGCTTGCTCGATCGCTCGATCGAGCTCGTGTGATACACTTTTCCCAGGTGCCATTGAAACTACCCTTTCGGTGGTACCAGGGCTTCGCGCGTCTCGTAAACGCGCGTCGCCCGCCTATTGTCCGTTTATCGCTTCTTCTTCGCCAGACCGAGCTCCTGTTCGAGTGACTCAATCCCGTGTTCCACGGCGGCACGGATAACGGTCCCGCGCTTCAGTTTCACGCCCCCTGCCCGCTTTCCCATCGCTTCCGCGATGCGCTCCAACCGCGTCATGGTGTCTTCATCCAGCCGAACGGTAACAGGGTGCTCGGTCATCCAAGTTCAATGTGTACATTGAACTCTTAGTACGCGCAACCACGATTTACCCGCTACCGTCGCGACGCGGATGCCTCGTTCTCTACTGGATCGGTCCTGCCCCTTGCCAACGCGAGTGACAGATCCAAGCAGCCCAGCTAAGCTCAGGCTTCCTCGACACCGCCATGACGAACGCCGACCTTCGACCTGGAGCAACACGCGGTGACTGACGAGCACGACGACGCGCCCGAATCGCCAACGCCCCACGGGCTCACGAAGCGGCCTCCGGGTTACGCGGAATGGCTCACGGACATCAAGTCGCGCATCTACGCTGCACAGCAACGAGCCACGCTAGCCGTCAATTATGAGATGCTGCATCTGTATTGGCAGATCGGGCGCGATATTCTCGAACGCCAGGAGCATGCCGGCTGGGGCGCCGGGATCGTGGACCAAGTTTCGGCCGATCTGCGCACGGCGTTCCCCGACCTGAAGGGATTCTCACGCTCAAATCTCAAGTATATGCGTGCATTTGCGGAAGCTTGGCCAGACCCGTCTGCAATTGGCCAACAAGCTGTTGGCCAATTGCCCTGGGGGCACAACCTGGTCCTATTGACCAAGCTCAAGACCCCCGAGGCGCGGCTCGCGCACGCTGCGCGGGCCCTTGAGCACGGCTGGTCACGCAGCGTGCTGGTCATGCACATCGAACAAGGCACGCTCGCGCGCGAAGGCAAGGCACTCACCAACTTCGAGCGGCACCTGCCCAAGCCGCAATCCGACTTGGCGCGCGAGAGTTTGAAGGACCCGTACCGCTTCGACTTTCTCACCGTGGGCTCTGAGGCCAACGAGCGCGAGATTGAAGCCGCACTCGTGCAACACATCACGCGGTTCCTGCTCGAACTCGGCGCCGGCTTCGCATTCGTGGGCCGCCAAGTTCATCTCGAAGTTGGCGGCGAAGACTTCTACATCGATCTGCTCTTCTACCACCTGAAGCTGCGCGCCTACGTGGTCATCGAGCTCAAAGCCACCAACTTCAGACCCGAGCACATCGGCCAACTCGGCTTCTACCTGACCGCCGTCGACGAGCAAGTAAAAGACGACGACGACGCACCAACCATCGGTCTCCTGCTGTGCAAGAGCAAGAACCGCGTCGTCGCAGAGTACGCCCTCCGTGACAGCAACAAGCCTATGGGCATCGCCGAGTATCAGCTGGCTGAAGCATTGCCGAAGGATTTGGAAGCCAATTTGCCGAGCATTGAGCAGATTGAGCGCGAACTCGGCGATACGGACGAGTGAACACGGCGCAAGCGTACGATCGATGCGCACTCCGGTAAATTGCGTTCAAAGAGACGGCGAGAGCTCTGGCGAGAAGCGGTCTATCGCGCAGCCCGCTAAACAGAACTCGTTTGGTTACGCGCCTCGGAGCCACTACTTCACGACGCCAGAACTGCTGATCTGCATGCGGGCATCAAAAGGTCTTCGACCCGAATGGAATTCTGAATCCTGAAGCTTTCGCTCCGACCGCCGCGAGTCTCAATGCCGTGGCGCAGAGCTGACGGCGTACCAGCGGCGTTCAGCATGTCACGCGCCTCGTTGATCGACGCAAGGGGGTGATGAAGCGACGGTCGAGCTGGTAAAAGCTGGAGCCGCGTGAACGAAGGCGCGCACGCACGGTCCGGAATCGTTCGCTATAGTCATTGGTCTGGGACCCCTTGGCAGCGGTGGTAACCTGACGCGAGCCGGGATAACTTTCAGACGCACGGGCAAGGGTGTCTCATGATCAACAAGACGAGGGAGCTGCTCGAAAAATGGAACGGCAAAGCCAAGGGATACCGAGACCTTCACTACGCCGCGTCCGTTAGACTGCGCCGAATGCACTATATCATCGGCATACCAACAATCGCGCTCACCGCGCTGGTGGGCACGGCTGTCTTCGCAACCCTGGAGAAGACCGTCGAATTGTGGGTTCGGATCGCGCTCGGCTTCGTCAGCGTGATGGCAGCAACGTTGGCAGCCTTGCAAACATTTCTCAGGTTTTCTGAACGAGCTGAGATTCATCGGCAAGCTTCCGTTGGGTATGACGCCGTTACTCGAGAAATCGAGCAAACGCTCGCCGAGGAACTCCCTGACGCCGAAGTGAAACCCGCAATCGAGCGCATTCGGAAGCGGTTGGACGAGTTGGGACAGGCGCCTGAGCTTTCGGAGCAGGACCAACTGACTGCTCGTCGTGTTCCAAGCGCTTCGGGTGCGCGCGTCTCGGGGCTAGAAGGCTCGCGTCGCTTGCCATCTCACGGGTCCGATCTCTCATCGTCCAGCCCCGAACGCGGCGATCAGGGATGATGACGCGGGGTTACCCGCATCTGCGCGATTTATGGCCTTCAGGCGATGCCCTGCTGAGGCCGGCTCGGTAGGCCATGTCGGGTCTCCACGTTCCGTGGATTCGGTTTTTGCTCGGCCCACCATGCTTGCGCTCGGGCCTCGCTCCAACTCTCGGCGGGAGGGATATGGATGGCTTTGAGTGAGGCCGCGAGCGCGCGAGCGTCACTCGGGCGATCGAGCGGCTTTTTGGCCAAGCATTGCATGAGTAGCGCGGCGAGTTCAGCGGGCAGGTAGTTTGAGATGCGGGTCTTGAACTCGGGGGGCGTATCGGTTATGTGAGCCATCATCATCGGCAGGGAGCCGTTGTCCTCGAAGAGCAGGCGACCGCTGAGCAGGAAGAAGCCGATGCAGCCAAGCGCGTAGAGATCAGCGCGACCGTCGAGCTCGTAGCCGAGCGCTTGCTCGGGCGCCATGTATGCCGGCGTGCCCATGGCCTTTCCGACTTGCGTGAGGCGCTCGGCGCCGACCCTTGCGTCGGCTCCGGCGGCCAGACGCGCGCCCATCTCTTGCTCCGTCTGTTCGGCGGTGACCCGCGCGCCGGGGTGTACGCCACTTTGGGTTTCTTCTCTGGCTCCTCGTGCTCCACCGCTGGATGGTGTGCGCTCGCTGGTCTCGTGCATGGCCGCGCGCACAAGGCCGAAATCCAGGACCTTGATGACATCCAACTCGTCGGCGATGCGGCACACGTACAGATTCGCGGGCTTAATGTCGCGGTGCACGAGGCCAGCGTCGTGCGCTTCGGCTAACGAGTTGCAGGCTTGGATCAAGAAGTCGATGACGCGCGCGGCGGGCTGGGGCCCGTAGTTCTCGACCAAGGTTTCGAGGTCCATTCCGTCGAGCAATTCCATTACGTAGAAGCAGGTGCCCTCGGCAGTGACGCCATAGTCGAAGAGTTCGATGGTGTTGCGCGAGCGCAGCGTCGCGAGCGTCTGCGCTTCGCGCCGAAAACGCTCTTGGGATTCGCGTGCGTCGAGCCCCGCCGATTGCCCCATGCTGATCAGCTTGATCGCGGCCTGGCGTACGAGCAAGCGGTGTTCGGCACGCCAGACCTCGCCCATGCCCCCTTTACCCAGGACTTCTAGCAAGCGGTAGCTGCCGAGTTCCTGCGCGCGCGCAACGGCTTCGCGCGCTTCGGCGCGGGCAACTGCGACTTCTCGGCGTGTGCGCACGATGTGGCGCGCGAACAGCCAAGCCATGCCCGTGGCCAGTAGCGTGGCCGTCACGGCGGCGAGCGTGCTCTTTTGCTGATGCGCGTGCAGCGCGCTCAAGATCCGCGGTTCCGGCATGATTGTGGCGACCGACCAGCCCAGGTTGCCCCCGGCGAGGATCGGCTTTTCAGCGACGAGTTGCTTTTCACCGTTCACGTCGAGCTGAGCCAAGCCCGATGCCGCTGTGTGATCACGGCCATTGAACTCCTTGAAAAATGCGTTCAGCACAGGATCGTTCAAGTCGCCGTATAAGAGCGCGCGATCTTGGCGAAGCGGCAAGTCGTTGATGCGGCCTTCGCCGCTGGGATAGGCGAGCACAGTGCCATCGTCCGCGTACAGCAGTGTGGCCGCTCCGCCCATGGACGTTCGGCGCAGCACGACCGAGAGCGCGGTGACATCGAAATCGACGGTGATCACTGCGTGCAGCGCGTGTTCGCCAGCTTCGTACACCGCTTCGGCGCGGGTCACGCCCGTGTAGTGGGTCTTGAAAAAGGGGTACGGTTTGGTCCAGACCCGCTGCCCGGTGCTGACGGCAAGCTGGTAGAACTCTCGTTGGCGCGGATCGTAGCTGCTACGTTCCTCATAGTAGGGCGTGATGCGTTCGTGGCCGATCAGCGTGTAGCGTTTCACCAGGGTCCCCCGGGGGGTGACGCGACTGTCCTGAAAGCGGATCGAGCCGTCCTCGTCGCGGTAAGCGCCTTGAAATGTGCCGTCCGGGAAGCTGATGCTGATGTACGAAACCCCGAGGCGGCCCTGAATCAGATCGCGTAGCGAATGCGCCACTCGATCGAAGGGTTTGAGCGGGTCGTGGTCTCGGGCGAGCAACGCCAAACGATCCATTACCGGGTCAGCTTGCTCGAGCGCCGTTCCGATTCCGCGTGCGAGGAGCGTGGTCTCTTCGTCGATGCGCTCGCCCGCCATAGTCATGTTGCTGTCGCGCAGCGAGCGCTGACCCACCATGGTCAGGAACAGGCAAACGGACGCGACGAGCAGGGGGAACAGCGTCAGCACCGCGATGGTGCTGGCGATCACCGCACTAAACCGAGCCGTCCGCGAAAGCCCATTCGATTGCTTCGTGAAGTCCGGTCCAAGTTCGCGATCCCCGATGCGCGCGCTGGTCATGACGCAACAACTACCATCATTGGGCCGCTTTCCGCGCGAGGCGCCGGCATTCGCACGAAAGCGCGTGATCTCGCGCTCGGTTTCCGGTGCCGACGAACAGTGCGGACCGGTCCACGTGCCCCACCACATCGACGCAAGAATCACCACGGCTCGCGCTCGTAGCGCGGCA